>Ga0182014_10003918_pt1 | contig 17537 bp, 13 predicted proteins | sample 612S2DmetaG_FD_120489 | JGI IMG/M metagenome (GOLD analysis project Ga0182014, IMG submission 120489) | Permafrost microbial communities from Stordalen Mire, Sweden - 612S2D metaG | ecosystem: Environmental > Terrestrial > Soil > Wetlands > Permafrost | place: Sweden: Stordalen | collected... | reverse complement strand
ATCGAGCCATGAACTCAAGATTTGGTTTAGGGGGTTCAAAACCTTTGATATCAGTAGCTGAGGTTGCTTTTTGCGGCGATTCCGCCAAGCAGACCCCGGATAAAGCGATCGCCAATGAGATGCAAATAATGTAAACTGACTCTTTCATTCTTTTCCTCCTCGCGTAGCGAAATAAGGTCGACGCCTTTTCTCATTTAGATCATCCAGGAAATTAAAGCATGGATCGCCTACTTCACCTTCTTGACGAGAGTCTTGCCGGTCTTAAACTTCAGGACCTTGGAGGCTGGAATTTTAATCTTCTCTCCCGTCCTGGGATTGCGGCCTTCACGCTGGGCCCTTACCCCAACACTGAAAGGCCCGAAGCTTACCAGTGTGATCTTGTTACCGCTTACCAGCGCCAGAGACAGCCGAAACAAACCCATCCACCGCTCTTTCGGCCACTGATTTGATAATCCCCGCTCCTTTTGCGATTTTTGCAACCAACTCAACTTCCGTCATTTCCTCTTCCTTTTAAAAGCCTTCTTTGGATATCCCATCGCTTTTCGATGTGCCCAATGCAAAGCATTTCAATCATCCGTGATAACTTCGTGCGAGAGGTTATCTACCACGACGGGGCACTCGAGGTAGGTCAGCGATGGCTCCGTCCCGTACTTTTCAGTCGCAAAGCTCTTCCAGTTCTGTGTATAAAGCTTGTCCGAGTCCGCCTTAGAATTCCACAGATAAATACCAGCAACTGTTCGGCCATCTTGCGACAATCCGTAATATTTTCTGATAAGACCTGGAAAATCCTTGTAATTGGTTGCCGTGCTGAGAAAGGCTTCCCGCGCCACCTCCCTTGTAATTGGCTGCGGCAGCTTGAACTGAACTATGACGGTAATCATGCGAGGCCTTTGCCGCTGGGCCGCAGTCAATTCGGGGTCCGTTATTCCTTCCTTTTCCATTACAGCCGTCATCTTCTGATATCCGTCCATCACCTGTTTTGCGCCATCCACCATGGCCCTTGAACCCTGATCTTCCCCGGCCCGGGATGATCCAACCGAAGCGAGAATCGCAACTGACACAATGACCATCAACAAAATCACGAGGTACTTTTTCATGTTGAGTCCTCCTTTATCAGTGAAGACAGATGACCCCCGGAGACCTGTAAGGCTATAGAGTCAATAATCAGTCCATGGCCGCGTGCTCGGGAGCATTACGCGGGAATCTTTTCCATCGTGGCGAACTTTTCTTCGTGCATCGGAATCAAAATATCAGCCTGCTCTTTTATCCTGACAGCGGAGTCAAAAGCAGCCAGCGCGTCGGTATGAATGCCCGGTGCATAGATCGGCCAAAACGCTTTGATCCCGTCAGGCACGTCGAAATTGGCGTTCGTACAACAGAAACCGCTGAGCACGGCTAGGCCCTTGTCGGTTTCAACGCCTACGGCCTGAGTGCCCGGAGAATGTCCCGGCGCCGGAATGACCCTGATCCCCGGCAATATGTCGCGTTCGCCGGTAACAGTTCCGAACTGTAAACCAGCATACAGCTCCTGAGGGTATAGCCCGACACACAGCGGGTGCGGCGAACGAGCGAACTTCAATTCGGCCTCCTGGCGGATCACCTTGGCATTCTTGCACAGGCGGGCGTTGGCGATGTGATCGAAATGCAGATGGGTGGCGATGATGTAATCGATGTCCTCAGGATTCTTGCCGAGCTTGCGCAGCCCCTGTTCGAAGGTTTGAACGTGCTCGCTGCCGCCGGACCAGTAGGTATCAATGGTTTCCCTGGCGGCTCCCGTGTCTATCAGGACGTCCTTGCCGCCGGCATTTACGTACCATGCCACCGTAGGGACCATGAGGCCTGCGCCGAAATTGGCAAAAATAGGTTATCAAACTTCCGTCCGCAGCGAGTCTCGCGACCAAGACCGGATTAATCTCGTAACCCATGGTGTATCTCTTTTTTGTCTGATTCAATCCTCAAGTCCAAGCGGCGGGTTCTTGAAAATGCACCGTTGAATTCGTTGTGCTTATCCCTCGCCTGCCGACTGCCTCAGCTTCTATCGGTCAGGGGTTTCACCGTGGTTACATGGCGGGAGGATTAAAATGATCCCGGATATGGCTTTATGATTGGATGCCGTAGAAGAATTGCGGTGCTTTTTTAAATTGGTTTGGGTGAGTAACCTTAAAAAAGTTAGAGTTTCAAATCTCGAAATCGGCGGTAATTATACTGTCGCAATGTTCCAGGAGCTTTTTCAATACCTCCTGATGGGCGGGGTGAGACCTGTAACGCTGGATAGCTTCAATATTTTCAAATTCCGTTACCAGGGCAAAATCGTAAGACCTCTCCGAGCGCAGCACATCCCTGCCGAACTGGAAGTCGCCCGCTATGTCGGGGATTGCCCCCGGAAGCCCCGCTAACCCCTTTTCTATGCCGGCTATCTCAGACTCAGGCACATCCTTTTTGAATTTTATCACCACGACGCGCTTCAGCATGTTTCCACCTCCAATGTAACATGAGCAATTCAACGCAGCTTCGCCAGCGCGTTCTGCGCCCTTCCCGGCCAATATTTCATACCCATTTCCCGGAACATGGCGTCTGCCTTGTTGAGCGGCTGGTGCGCTTTCTCCGTGTGCCCCACGTCCAGATAAAGCTCCCCCAGATGCAGATAGCCGATTGCTGCGTGCGGTTTCAGCCGCTGATCCTGCAATATCCGGATACCTTCGAGCACGAATTGTTCAGCCTCAGTGATACGAAATTTATCCCCTTTTGCCGCCAAGCGGCCAAGCATGATCTTTGAGAGGGCTTCATGTTCCAACTCTCCCCACCTCTGTGCCAGGCGCAGGGCTTTTTCAGCGTTCAGACCGGCTTTGGCCATGTCACCGGTCTCGAAGTAGATCATACTGAGGAACATATAGTAGCGAGCCTGCCGAACCTGAGCGCCAATTTTGCTCTGAATCCCCAGGCCCTTTTCAATATACGTTATCGCCTCTTTATATTTTCCAAGAAGATAGTGGCCCTGACCAATTCCGATGTATGCCTGACCGAGCCAGAGCATGGATTTGATTTGTTCCATGAATTGTACTGCCCGCCGGCTGTGATCCACACAAGCCTGCGCCTCCCCCTTCATTCCAAAGAACCATCCGTACTTGAGCTCGTCAATACCAATAGTCCCAAAGTGGTTAAGCTCGGTAGCCAGGGACAAAGCTTCAGCAATAACGGATTCTCCTCCTGGAAAGTCTCCCAGGCTCGCCATTGCATAGCCCTTCATAGCCTGAACCAGTGAATACACCACTACCGGGCGTCCGAACGTTTCCCTCTGCCTGTGCGCTTTTGCGATGACCGGCAGGATCTTGTCTGCGATATCAACCACGGGCGCCATATCAGTTCGGATGAAATGCGAGAGGGTGAGGTCATATCCTGTTCCAATGATAAGCCCTACGTCTTCCAATTTCTGCGCCTCTTGAAAGGCATTCTCCTGATGTACCCTTCCAACACCGGGATCTCCCTTCATGCAGTGATAAAGTCCTATTATACTCTGTACGTTGGCGTTGGTCCTTTGATCGCCAATCTCCTCAGCGGCGTCCTCACACTGCTGAAGATAATTTTCAGAATTTTCAGGATAAGCAAGCATCCTCATAGGAGTTGCCATCGATACAATAAGCTGCACAAGTTCCCTTTTGTTCTCCAGTGTCTTTGGAAATTGATTCAGCGTATCCGCCGCATCCCTGTACAAGCTGAATGCCTCCCAAAGGGCTTCCCGTTCGACACCCTTCCTGGCGGACAGTTTCAGATATTCGTAGGCCCTCATGTTATTGTCACTTTTGGAATAGTGATACGCCAGCATCCCGTAGAACTCTTCCAGCCGATCAGCATAGAGGTTTTCAATAGCCTGGCCTATCTGTTCGTGAATCTCCTTTCTTTTCTGCACGAGCAGGCTGTTGTAAGCCACCTCCTGGGTCAGGGCATGCCGGAAAATGTATTCGAGTTCCGTGAAAAGGCTTTTCCTAAGAATGAATTCAAGCCTTTGGAGGTTAACCAGCCCCGACTTGAGCCCGCCTTTCATTTCCGAGATAGTTTCCAGGATGCGGAAAGCGAACTCCCGCCCTATCACTGCGGCCACCTGCACTATCCTTTTTACGCTTTCCTCCAGGAGGTCCATGCGGCCGGCGATTACCCCTTGAATAGTATCCGGAACTTCCATAGTCGATACGTCCCCCGCCAGGGAAAAGCCCTCGCCGGTTCTCTTGATGGAGCCGTTCTCGATCATAGAAAAGGTAAGTTCTTCCAGGAAAAATGGGTTCCCCCCTGATTTGCCGACAATCAGTTCCGTCATTTCCGGCGCTACATCTCCGTCGTGCAGGACCGCTGCAATCAATTCCGCGCTCCTGCCCATGGAAAGCTGGCCGAGCGCGATCTGGCCGTAACAGGACTTATCGCCCCAATGATGGGAATATTCATTTCTATATAAAAGGATGAGGAGAATTTGGGCCTCCGGCAGCCAGCCGATCATATGGTCCAGAAACTCTTCGGTGGTCCTGTCGATCCAGTGCAGGTCCTCTATTGCCAGAACCAGGGGCCGCACCCTGCTGATTCGGACGAGCAGGTCCCGAATGGCCTCGAAGGTCTTTTCCTTCTTTTGTTTTGGTTCAAGCTCCGCGTATTCCTTATCCTCCACCTTGAGAGACAAAAGCCCCTGGAGCGGCGGGATGACGTTTCGAAGCTTCCTGTCAAGACCAAGGACTCTTTTCTCCAGTTTGCGCTTTATCGAGTCTTCCTTTTCGCCTTCCTTTGCCCCGATAAATGACCTGAGAACGTCCAGCAAGGGCAAATACGGCATCGATTCACCGTAGTGGAAGCATCGGCCCTCAAAATACCGGGAGCGGTCCTTCGGCAGGGAATTTTTAAACTCCAGCAGCAGCCTCGATTTGCCTACTCCAGCTTCGCCGGAGATGCCTACAACCCGGCCTTCCCCTGATCCGGCTCTTTCGAACGCCTCATTTAAGGCTTTCATTTTACGAGTGCGGCCTACGAATCTGGTAAGACCCCTGGCGGCCGCCGAGGCTGCAAACCTTGTTTCAACCCCTGTCGACTTCATGAGCCGGTACGTCTCGACGGGTTCATTCACTCTGAATTCCATGCCGCCGGCCGGTTCGAACTCGAAGAAATCCCTGGCCAGTTTGTACAGATTTTCCGAACCGAGTATTACGCCGGGCCCGGCCCTGTTCTTCATCCCGGAGGCCAGGTCGACTGTTTCACCTTGTGCCGTGTAATCCATACGCAGATCATTACCGATAGATCGCACGACAACGGGACCGGAATTAAGACCTATACGAATTTTGAAGTCGATTCCATACCTGCTTTTAAGGCTTTCGGCGTATGGCGCTATGGCGTTCTGGACGGTCAGGGCGGCATGGCAGGCACGCTGCGCATGGTCTTCATGGGCAAGAGGCGCGCCGAAAAGAGCCATCACACCGTTGCCCATGAATTGGTTGACGGTCCCCTCAAATCTGTGGACCCTGTCCAGAATAAGACGGAAACACCCTTCCATGATTTCCAGAACGTCCTCGGGATCCAGCTTGGGAATCGCCGTGGCCAAGTCGGCGAACATGACGGTGACGGTTTTTCGCTCGCCATCAATTGCGCTGCGATTGGTGAGGATCTTTTCGGCAAGGTATTTGGGGGTGTAAGAACGGGGCCGGTCCAAATCCAGGTATTTCCCTTCCCCGTCTGGCCTGCAGCTCTCTTCAATGCGCCTGTATATCGAGGTTGTCAGCTCGTCGGGATCGACGTCAAGTTCCCGGCTAAGCGCCCGTTTGCATTCGTTATAAACCCGAATAGCCTCGGTCCTCATTCCAATCTTGGAGTAGAGCAGCATCAGCTTCCGGTAAGCTTCCTCCAAACCCGGATCGGCTCTAGTCAGCAATTTATAGATATCGATAGCTTTGCGCGAATTGCCCTGGCGCTCGTAGAGTGAAGCCGTGCGCCGCAGAACACTTATGTACAGGGCACGCGTTTCCTCCCTCTTTAGCATGGTCCAGGGGGTATATAACTCGTCTTCGAGATAGTCCCCCTTGTACAGCTCAATTGCAGAATTCCCCAAGTTGATCGCGCTCTTGAGATCCCCGGCCTGCTCCGCTTTCCCTGTGCGTTTGCAAAGATAGAAGAACTCGTCGATATCCAGCCGAACCAAGTTTCGATTAAGAGAAACCGCACCGCCCTCGGAAGATACATAGCGAGACCTCGATTCCGCTGGATGGCCCAGTATTTTTCTTAGCCTGTGCAACACTACTTTAAAATTTTGCTTCCCCTCATCGAATGAAGCCTCAGGCCACAGATCGTCTATAAGTTGATCCAACAGCACGTCTTCCGCACCCCTGGTTATCAGGGCCTTCAGGAGCATCTGCGGTTTCTTTGCTGCGCTCCATTCTTTTTTTGTGATAGGGGTTTCCCCTCGGATAAGCTGGAATTTTCCGAGCACATTGATCTGGATCCGGGGAAGCAATTCATCGGTCATGGTCGCCATGAATATTGCCTCGAGATCCAGCCAGTTCCTGGAAGAATGGATGGACAATTTGTCATCGGCAATGCGATACCGAACGGGCAAGGTGATCGAAAATGGAAGCCGGCTCGTGGATGTTGTGGTCGAACAGTCGAATGCAATGCGCAGAGGGAAAATGATTACAAAGCTGAGAGGCGGTAATTTTGGGCCACAGTGAGCCGCCATATCCTGTTGACACAGTACTACAAACCTCACCAAATACTATGATACAGGAAAAGTTCGCGCACGTCTATCGATTTTCGCTGACGTTTGTACCGAAGCGAAGGTCAAATCGCGCGGCGAGTTTATGAGAAAATCATCTTGCCGCTGTAAGTAATAAATCCTTGAAATTCCTATTTAATCGAGACCTTGAAATTTCAACATATCTTGCCAACTCCTGAAGTCCGATCGGACAAGACAATCAAAGAATACATGAAAAGAATACTTAAATTTGGACCAGCAGCTGCAAGGCAGCCAATTCTTCCCACACAGCAACGGAGAAAATGATGAGAATCGATCAGGCAGTAAGCGTTTACCTTGACTACCACCGGATGAATTCAGGAAAAAAAATACGATTGAGTCCTACGGCACTACGCTAACCAAACTTTGCGACCACTTTGGCAATGACCGCGATCTTGCCGCCATCACTTCGGAAGAGATTCTCTCGTTTCTGGACATGATCACGAAGGGCGGAAAGCAGCAAACCAAGCACGGTCGTTACTCCCACCTCAAGGCCTTCTTCAATTTCATCAAGACCAATCTCGATCTTTCCATTCAAAACCCGTGTGATGCTCCGATGCTGAGGAAAATCTACCGGCCAGGCAAACCCATCCACTGGGAGGTTGTCGAAAAGGAGACGGTGGACGAAATCATCTTCAGGACAACGAAGTTGAGAAACCGACTTATCCTGGAACTGATGGCCAGGGGAGGCATGAGGGTCGGCGAAGTCCTGAAGCTTACCCCGAAAGATGTAAGTGACCATAAGCTGACTATACAAAGTCCAAAGAGCGGCAAGGACGCTGAGGTTGTCTTCATTCCTCGGAAGGTGGTGGAACGTTTGCGTGCTTACATCAAGGAGCAAGCGATTGAGACGGAGCAACGGATTTTTCCGATCACGTATGCGGCTGCCAGGATTGTCGTCAAGAAGGCAGGAAAGCTCGCAGGCATCGCATTGAGGCCGCACGATCTCAGGAGGCATGCGGCCACTTATGCATCGAGATCCGGTGTACCAATCGAAATCGTGAGCAAGGTGATTCTCCGGCATGCCAATCTCTCAACCACTCAGAGATACCTCGGGAAAATCAGCGATACCGAGGCGACAAAGTGGATTGAAAACCTATACGGGTGATCAGGAGTCATGGGGGAGGGCGCGGTGGCAACGCCCTTCCCCGTACCACCCAATTCTGAACATACGATTCTGGTATGAGAATACATCAGACGGTACTTCTCCGATCTAGAAGGAGGAGAGATCTTAACTTGGGACTCCGAATCTGCTTACCTCTCCGGTTACATAGCGCATAATTGGAAACAGACCCAAGGACACTCAACGATGGAGATTTTCCGGGACGCTTCGAAAATGACATCTTCGCCACGGCCTTTAAGTGGGTCCAACCCAGTGCCTGCCTATTTTCCATCAGCAGTCTCGCGAACAAGATCCAGAGAATTTATCCTGCCAAACTGCTCATTATTAGATCTTTTGAACCGTTTACTGCTATGCTGGAGATGAAGGAAGAACTCGTCGAGATCTTTACGAGCGGAACGCATTCCTCCAAAGGTTGCACGGCGTCTATTGCGGTGCTCGCCGGAGAGGATTCAGTAACTCACCTTCAATGGAGATTTCAATGGCGAAACTAAAAGTCAAACCTGTTCAGCTTCCAAACAGTGAAACGGTCGGATACAGGGAATCCGGTTCAGGAGATTCGGTCCTGTTGCTGCTCCACGGGAACATGATTTCTTCCAGGCACCTGGAGCCTCTTATGGTCAACTTTCCGCTCCAAGTTAGGCTCATTGCCATCGATCTTCCCGGATTCGGGATTTCATCTTACAAAACCCAGGTTTCTGCTCTCAGGGACCTTTCCGATACTGTCAGGCTGTTTGCCGACAAACTTCAGCTCACACAATTTTCCGTGCTGGGATGGTCAATGGGGGGCGGGGTCGCAATGCAGTTCGCTTCAGATTATCCGGAAAGGGTAAAGCGGCTCATCTTGCTTGGATCAATCGGAGTAAAGGGTTACCAATTGCTGAGGAAGGATAAAGATGGCAATCCGATACCAGGTGACTTCCTGAAGACGAGAGAAGAGATTGCCTCCGATCCCCTCGTGGCACCAGTATTGAATGCTTACCGCACCAGAGACAAAGACTTTTTCCGAAAGGTGTGGGATATTCTTATCTATACGGACAACCAGCCTGCCGAAATCGAATACGAGGAATACCTCGAAGACATCCTCACCCAGAGAAATTATATCGATATCTATTTTGCTATGGCCAGATTCAATATTTCTCATCAGAACAACGGGGTTGTTGATGGAACAGGAGCGGTGGACAAAATAGGGTCTCCCACCCTGGTGATTCACGGAGACAGAGATCGAGTCATACCTCAGCGGATTGCGTCTGAGATAGTGAGTTCGATCGGTACGAATGCCCAATTGGTTATTCTGCCCGAAACGGGCCATTCTCCCTTGGTGGATAGCCTGACAGGAACCATTTCGGTGATCACCAAGTTTATGCTTTCGCGGTGAGCGCGGTTACGATTCCGCTTTTGATCTCTACGCTCGACCTACCATACATTATAATCCCACTATTGTATCCCGTCCCCATAATGCTGTAAATGATCTTATGTCAAAAGGATCGCCGAGACTTCCACTCAACCTATAGGAGAGAAATCTGGAATATTAATGCGGCTTGAAGCAATGGCAAAATAGCGTAAAGGAAGGCTGGAGGGAAAGGGCTATTATTTTCATTGATTTTCATGTCTCTGAGGTCAATCGGAGTTTTGTCCTTCCTGGAAGATTGTGGAGTCGCTCAATGTTGAAGTGTTGCACGTGACACAGAAATCCTGCAACGCTTCCGTTGCATGCACCACTTCTTTTCTTTCCGGCTATAGGCTGGCACTCTCACTGCCAAGCCTTAAGTATGCGTTATACCATCATAATATGGAATGGTGGTATCATCTGCATCTTCGGCACAGATCTTGATTATCCAAATCCCCCAAAGGGCCATTCCGGACATTTCTTGTCAGCCGAGCCTGAGAGCTGAGCAGTGGTTGACGTTTCCGAAGAAGGCGCAGCCGGATCCCTTCTGAAATAGAGGAGTCTCTCACAAGGATAATGCATGAAGGCAAATATACTCATAATCGATGATGAAGAATCCATCAGGTTCAGCTTTAGTAGATTCCTTGTAGCCGAAGGGTATAACGTCATCACTGCCAAAGGTTACAGGGAAGCTCTGGCAAGAATGGATGAAGTAGAATTTAAACTGATACTCGCAGATATCATTCTCGATGATGGATGGGGAATAGACATTTTACAGGAGGTAATGTGGAGAAACCTCAAAACCAGTGTGATCATCATGACGGCATATCCCAGTACAGAAACAACTCAAGATAGTTTTCGCATGCACGCCGTTGATTACCTCGTTAAACCGCTAAGACAGGCAGCGCTGGTTACTTCCATAAACAAGGCATTCCAACATTAAGGAAAATGGCAAATCCAAGGGCGGAGGCGGCGGCCACGGTAAAAACTAGTAAGATTGCGAATCTACAACACATCGTGATCTGATAGGGGATTTAACAATGCTTTTATAAAACGTGAGATTTGTCTCAGGTTTAGGACGGCAGAGCCTTTTCCTTATTTGCAGGTGGTGACATGCGGAAGTCCGATCGTTCCAGGCCTAATCCCTTGAGAATTCTCATTCGCTGGGTGAGGAGCCATCTGCTTGCCGTGTGGCTTGTGTGTCTATTGCTCGCGTCGGGGCTGACTTTAATCGCTGTCTACGTTCAGATGGAACCTTTGCTGTCCGGTGCGCTCTCCCTCGAAAGTTATAATCCTCCGCTCGTCACATCCATCCTAGCAGCAGACGGCTCGCTCATTGCCGAGCTATACGAAGAGCGCCGCTATATGGTTGCCCCTTCAGAACTGCCGCCCCATCTCATCCAGGCATTCCTTGCCACTGAGGATCTACGATTCTACGAGCACAACGGTGTTGACATCCAGGCCATTGTCCGTGCGTTCGGCAGGAACCTCCTGGCCAGGGAGATCGTTCAGGGCGGCAGCACTATAACCCAACAGGTCGCGAAAGCCCTGCTGCTCTCTCCCAAAAGGACTTACCTGCGCAAGTTCGAGGAGGTTATCCTCGCTTACCGGATTGATCTGGCATTGAGCAAGGACGAGATCCTCCACATCTACCTCAATCAGATATACTTCGGCTCTGGCGCCCATGGCGTCGAAGCGGCCGCACGCACCTACTTCGATAAGCACGCTAAGTACCTTACATTGAGCGAGGCAGCGCTTCTGGCCGGGCTACCCAAGGCTCCAAGCCGGCTCTCGCCCTTTCAGGACATTGATGCGGCAAAGGAGCGGCAGCAGCATGTTCTTTCGAGAATGTCCAAGGCGGGATTCATTTCCGATGAAGAGGCACAGGAGGCCGCGAGTCAGCCCCTCCGCCTCTCCAGGCCCGCGCACTCGAGATCGAGTCAGTTCAACCACTTCACCGAGGAAGTGCGCCGCAAGGTGGAAGCCCGCTACGGTCGGGACATGCTCTACAAGGGCGGACTCACCATTCATACAACGCTGGATCCGAAGGCGCAGCGGATCGCCGAAAGAGCTCTGGACCAGGGCCTGCGTGAACTCGATGAACGCCAGAAGCGGTACAGGCCGTCTCCTGTGAATGTTGCCAGAAAGAATTGGCCGGACGTGCTGGAAAAACTTGCGTACCAGAACGGCGAGCTTTCCGAAGGCAAAGTCGTTACAGCGCTGGTAACGAGCTGCGATTCCCTTACAGAGGCCTGTGATTTGGACCTTGGTGCGCATAAGGCAGTGCTTAGAGGTTCCGAGGGTGAATCGGACGAGGCATCTTCGAGCCGCCCATTGAGGATGTTCCGGCGCGGAGATGTGATACGCGTGCATTTGGAAAAACTCTTGGCCGACAACACCTGGTATGCTTTTCCCGAGCTCGAGCCCGGGACCGAAGGCGCACTTGTCGCATGGAGCCCCAAACCGGCAGAATCATTTGCATGGTTGGTGGAACAGACTTCGACACCAGCCAGTTCAACCGCGCTACGCAGGCAGTTCGCCAACCGGGCTCCGCATTCAAGCCTATCATTTACGCAGCCGCACTCGACAGAGGGTACACGGAGGCTTCCATTCTCATGGATACTCCTCTAGTCAGAGACGACAATAAACTTCTGGAGGTCTGGAAACCGGCCAATTTCGATCACCGATTCCTGGGACCCATAACGTTCTGGAAGGCCCTCGTGCACTCTCGCAACCTGGCCAGCGTGAAGCTTCTCGATTCCATCGGAGTGGATTATGCCATCAGCTATGCAAGGCAGCTCGGCATCACCTCTGAACTCACCCCATCCCTCTCGCTTGCTCTGGGCGCTTCCGGCGTGACTCCTCTGGAGCTAGCCACAGCGTACATTCCCTTTGCCAATCTAGGTGAGCGGGTAGAACCGTATCTCATCGAGAGCATTTACGATCGCAACGGCAGCCTCATAGAGGAACACCAAGTGCAGCGCGAGAGGGTGATCCCACCCCAGACAGCCTACATCATGACGAATCTGTTGGAGGGCGTTGTCAAAGAAGGCACAGGAACGACAGCAAAGTCCCTTGGCAGGCCTTCAGCCGGAAAGACTGGAACCACCAACGAACTGAAGGATGCCTGGTTCGTCGGGTATACTCCATCAACCCTTGCAGCCGTATGGCTGGGCCATGACGATCACAATGCGCCCCTTGGCGACGGAGAAACCGGAGGGCGTGCGGCCTGCCCCGTTTGGCTGTATTTCATGCAGGAGTACCTCAAGGACCAGCAGCCCGAGAGCTTTTCCATTCCGCCTGGTGTGGTCATGGCAAGGATGAATCCCAACACGGGGGCCATCCTCCATCCCCATGATACGGGTGGGACCTATGCCGCATTCGCCGGCAGCCCTCCGGTTCAAGAACTGCCGCCATCCGACAGCGTGCTGGCTCAGGAGCCGCAGCCACCGGAAACCCACAACCCACGCAAGCACAATGCTTTCAATAGCGTGATCGGAAGACTGACAGGAGGCTTAGGCTCCATCTTCAGAAGGTAGAAAGCCCCAATCTAATCCTTACCCCGTGAAGGGAAAAGGGCCAAAAAGACCAGCACGCCCAGAACAGTCCATACGGGCCACATCTGGTACAAGGCAAGAGGCGGATGCAGAACCATGTTGACGAAGTAAATTAACAGGCCGAGAGCGGTGACCAAAAGTACGATCCTTTGCAAGTTGCTTATCCTCATACGTACTCCTCTCAAAGGAATATAAGTTCTTTTTGATCATTGTGAGGCAATTCCCGATGCCCAAGACGGAAAGGGCATAGAAGAATTCTCCTACTCTGCTCAGGCTCAGTGAAACTTCACACTCCTTGCCAATCCATTGACTCCACAGAACGGACCCCGCATAACGCCTCATGATCCTAATATGTGAATTTCCCTGAAGTGGCAACATGTGCGATGAGATCGGAAACCTGGGTGTGAAGCGCGTACGATCGAATTGAAACGACCACATTTTACAACCGATGCCGTCATGAAGCTGAGGCCGGCTTTGTCTACTTCTCTGCCCATGTCTCTCCAATGGTAACTTCCACTTCAACCGGAACTTTAGAAAGATAAGCTTTGCCTGCTCCGATCATGGTCTCCTGTAAAATGGCGGCATCATCATCTGTCATCTTCTCAGGAACTTCGAGAATGATTTCATCATGCACCGTTCCAATGATCTTAGCTCCGGTATCCGCCAATCTTTGGGGGAGTAACGCCAGTGCTTTCTTTGTGATGTCTGCGGCTGTCCCTTGGACTGGCTTATTATAGAGTGTGTCCTGAAACTGAAAACCAGTCTTATTGAACTATCGCTTGCATGTTAGATTGTGGAATTGTACAGTTTCGTGGGTCTTGGTGCTGCATCGGAAGATTTTTTCGAGCAGAATCTGCCCCCTCAATGAGGTTTGGATGCATACGGGCAAAGACTTTGAAAAATGAGATATCATCCTTTTAAAGATCAACCCAGGCTTTTTCGTAATGAATTAGCCGTAGAGGCTCGGCGGGCACAGCTTCAAGAGTCACACATCAAGCGACTAACCGCTTTTGTGGAGGAACTTCGTGCTGAAGTAGGCTCCTCAGCTAGCATTCCTTATTTTGATCCTTGGGATGGAGGCAAAAACGCAGAGTGCCTGTTCCTCTTTGAAGCTCCGGGCCGCAATGCTGGGAAATCAGTCTTTATTTCTCGTAACAATAACGATCAAACGGCCGAAAACTTCTTCAAGTTCAATGTTGAGGCTGGCTTATTGCGAGACCGCACGGTTTCATGGAATATCGTCCCGTGGTACATTGGCTCTCAAACAAGAATCCGCCATGCAAAGAATAAGGACATTGAAGTCGGGATCCAACACCTCATTCGTCTTCTTGAACTTCTACGCAAGCTGCGTACAGTGGTCTTGTTCGGGCGTAAAGCTCAGGAAGCAGAGGACGATCTGTCGCGTTTACGACCGGACCTTAAAATATTCAAATTGCCACATCCTAGCCCCCTCTTTGTGAACCACAAGCATTGCAACAAAGATATTATTGTGAATGGTCTCATGGATGTCCGACAAAGGCTTGATGAAGGTATCTGACGAACTGGTGGTCCGGAGGGCTTACGCATTCAACTCAGCTCTCTTTGCCTGAGACCTGACGAAGGGGCAGTTAAATGCCTGTGCCCATTCAAGTACGGTTTGTAGGGGGTCAAAATGAAAGATCCAATGGATCGTCCAATGGAACGAGGGGAAAAGACTGGGCCATGCCCTAATTGTGGTTATTCGGAAGTAGTAGCAAGGAAATCTCGCAAGACTGGGGAGTTGTATTTTGGATGTGCGAGACCGCAACAAGGACCATCCAAAGGCTGCAATTTCAAAGGCTGTAGAAGTCACTGAGATAATTATCGCTGGCGTCGTCTGGGAGGTGAATGAGTCTGCCGATTTTTGTCCTGACCCGTTTCTTGCTCTAACCTCAGCAACAGATGTCTGCCCTCATTTGGCTATACCGGCGAATTTAGCAAAGTGGCCGGCAACAAAATTCTCAACCCAACCAAGGATCACTACAAAGCCCAATTAGGTTAATTTCTGATGGATGGTGTAAGCCGATCTACCGTCAGCGAGGCCAAGCACCAGCTCTTTTGTCATACTTCGTAACTGTATGCTCTTTTTTCATCCCCTTCGGTCAGCGGGTGATCAGATTCTTTGTCACTCTCATGAATATCTGATCCCGACTACGTTTTGAGTGAACGCATTGCCCAACTAAAGTCGCTGTCCAGTCACCCTCGCCGCTTCACCATCTTTTCCTTGTCTCCGTAAGAGGCCTTGCAATCAGGTGTCTGACCACGGGGGGGGCTTCTCCTTTATGGAATGAGGCTACTCTCTCCCTGATCTCCCGGTCGGCTACCGTCTGGCGCTCATGCTGTCGGAGGTGTTCGAGCCAGAATTCGACAAGAAAAATCTCACGGTATATCCTGGGATCGTTAAGGTCCATGAAAACGGTCCACCGGAAGGCCCCTCCCCGAAGCCGCACGCGCCTTAGCCTTCGCATTGCCGCTCTGAATTCGTTCCAGTCATCCGGATCAATAACGTACTCGACAGTGACCATCACAGGCCCTTCTTCCGACTGTGGTTCCAAGATTACTGCCGGCACGGACCTGTGGGGCGAAGGATTCAAGTCAAGACGACCCCCCGAGATCAGCTTGAACCGGAAAGCCGAGAGAAGCCCCAAGGCAAGGCTTGCAGCGGAAGCGTGCAGTGCGCCCGGAATGCCAATCCAGTGGGCAATTGCGCCCCACAAAAAGCTTCCCCCCGCCATGCCCCCGAAAAAGATCATCATATATACGGCAAGGCACCTTCCCCGCACCCAGGCAGGCGACATAGACTGGACGCTGCTGTTGAAATTCGAAAGCAATGCAAGCCAGCACGAGCCGGAAAGGAAAATCGCAAAAAAATCGATAGTGAGAATATGGAAGACGGCAATGACACTGAGCGATGCGGCAAAAACTAAAGTAGTAACTAGAGCAAGAGCGTTTATGGTAAGTTTTCTTCCGATTATGGGGAGAGCCGCGGCTGCCGCTACAGCCCCCAGCCCGAAAGAGCCGAGGAGCAGACCGTACTCGCCCGGTCCCGCCTTTAGAAGGTCACGGGCGTATAGAGGCAGAAGCGCCGACTGCGAACTTGCGCATACAACAAAGAGGAACGCCCTTATGAAAACGGCCTGAAGCGCAGGAGCGTACCGAACGAACCTAATGCCAGTACGCATCGCCCCCATCATGCGTTCTGCGGGCAAAACGCTCTCACGCGGAGGGCTTTGCCAAAGGAAAAGAACGAATATTACGCCGAGAAACGAGGCCGCATTGATCAGAAATGTCGTACCCGCTCCGATGGCGACGAGCAAGAAACCGCCAAGGGCCGGACCTACAGCGCGTGCGAGATTGAAACCGGCGCTGTTCAGTGCCACCGCCTGCTGGATTTCCGAACGGGGTACGAGTTCCGGAATGATCGCCTGCCAGGCGGGGGCGTTCACAGCATTACCCAGGCTGAGTACCAGCACGAGAAAGAGCAGCATCCAGGGAGAGATGAGATTAAATAGAGTGAGCACTCCCAGTAAGGCCGCGGCTATGCCCATCCATATCTGGGTTGTGATTATGATTCGGCGGCGGTCGACCACGTCGGCGAGCGCTCCGGCGGGCATAGCTAACAGAAAAACAGGGAAGCTGGAGGCGGTTTGAACTAGTGAAACCATTATGGCGGACGGGGCGATGGTCGCCATTAGCCATGCCATTGCGGTGTTTTGCATCCATGTGCCGACATTGGATGCGAAGTTGGAAATCCAAAGTTCCGAGAATATCTTGTTTTTCAAAGGGGCATATGCACTCGCGCTCCCCAAAGCGGGTTTTGTGCCGTTCTGCTTTTGCGGATCACCAGGCGCCTGACCACGTCCGTTATTCAAGTCGATATTCTTGGCCATTACCGGCCTCTTTTTAGATCTTTTCACTGCTCTACCTGCGTCAAAGTTGCCGAAAGTCGGTTTCGCTTGTATAGGTGGGCTTACGCTTCATGCCCATCCAGCAATGTGGCGAATGACGGTAGACCACCTTTCCTAAATGGCGTCATTCATGATCTGGATCAGAAAACATCAAATGAGACCAGCAACATAGAATGATGTCAGAACTACGTCAATCAAGGAGATGTCTGATTCGGTGTATTTTTTGAGGGAACTTTCCAACTCCTGAAGTCTGATCGGGCAAGACAATCAAAGAATACATGATTTGGAGAAGTTGAGCCTTCAGCACTCACTAATGTCCGCCGGTGAGCGGGACAAAGGCGACCGGCAGCGCCCGCCTCGTTTTGATCTTTCCGTCCTCTTGCTTTTCGAGCAACATCAATTGTTGGGCGGCATCTGGTCCGCCGACTGGAATCACCATCCTTCCCCCCGGCTTGAGCTGTTCGATCAAGGGGGGCGGGATATTGTTTCCGGCGGCGGTCACGATGATCCGGTCAAAGGGGGCTTTTTCCTTCCAACCGCCATAGCCATCGCCGATGCGGACCTCGACATTCACGTAACCGAGCCGCTTTAGCCGCGCTTGCGCTTCTTTCCCGAGCTCTTCCACGATCTCTATTGTATAGACCTGTTTCACACACTCTGCGAGGACTGCGGCCTGGTATCCGGAACCTGTGCCAACCTCTAGCCTGGATTTCCACGGAGGATAAATCAGCTAACATGGGTGGCATGAAGGACTAACCGGGCGCCATTCCACCAAGGCACGGTGGGT
>Ga0182014_10003917_pt1 | contig 17540 bp, 16 predicted proteins | sample 612S2DmetaG_FD_120489 | JGI IMG/M metagenome (GOLD analysis project Ga0182014, IMG submission 120489) | Permafrost microbial communities from Stordalen Mire, Sweden - 612S2D metaG | ecosystem: Environmental > Terrestrial > Soil > Wetlands > Permafrost | place: Sweden: Stordalen | collected... | reverse complement strand
GGTTCCTCGAAGAACCCTCGCTGATGATTCGCGCCATCCGGTATCGCGCGCGCCTCGGCTGGGACATGGATCCAAGAACCCAGACCCGCTACGAAGACGCCAAAAACGAAGGCGTCATCGAGCACCTATCCTCCCATGCGCGCAGTCAGGAACTGGAACAGATTGGCCACGAGGAAGATGGACTCAAAGTGCTTCGCGCTCTCGAGACCGAAGGCTGGATGAAGGTCCTCTTTCCAGCCTGGACGTCGGCAAAGGCCGATGAAGCCAAGCTGACGGCCCTTCACGAACTTGCGGTCCAGCTACTTGTGCAGGGTGTTCGTCCCGATATGTCCGCGGCCCAGATGCACTTGCTTACCGCCAAGCTGCCCTCGAAAGACCTCTCGGCGCTCAAGAAGGCGATGCTGCGGCCCGGTTTCGTGGCGGAGTGGAACCACCTCGATTCCCAGGCCAGCGGCTTTGCCAAAGTGCTGCTCTCCAAGCAGAACGCCAAGGCCTCGGCGAGTTACAAGCTTTTCATGAGCTATGATCCAGAGGCGATTCTATGGCTTGGGTTTATCAGCAAGGATAAGGCCGTCCAAGAGCGCTTTAATCTCTTCCTCAAAGTCTGGCCTGAAGCGCGTCCGCGTATCCCTTACGTGCTCATGCAGGAGATGCGCATCACGCCCGAATTGCCCGGCTATGCAGAGCTGGTGCAGAGCATCTTTCTGGAACTGATCGACGGCCACCTGACCACGCCGGAGGAGATGCGGGCCTACCTTGAACCGCATTCTCCGCCCGCGCCGCCGCCGCAGGTCACCATCAAGCGGTCGCGCGCCAAGCGTGCCGAGGCAAAAATCAAGGAGCAAGTCTTCGATGAAGAAGAGGAAGGCGAAGAGGGCCTGCTGTCCGATGAAGATGCTGAGCCGATCGGCGACGAGGAACTCGACCTGAGCGTTCTGCCCAAGGGTGCTCTGGCAGGAGATGACGAAGACGAGGCCGAGTCCGACGAAGATGAGGATGAAGCCGGCGAGAAACCGGCAGCCACGGCTGGCAAGAAGAAGTCCCAGGCAGCTCCCCCAGCCAAAAAAGGGACTGCCAAGGCCGTAACGCCGTCCGTGCCTGCGAAGCCCGCGCCTCCGCAACCTGCAGTGAAAGGAAAGGCCGCCGTGGTCCCCGCTCCTGCAAAGGCATTGTCGGCCCCAGGAAAGGCTGCGCCTGCGCCAGCAAAGGCCGTACCGGCAAAGCCTGCGCCCGCGAAGGCCCATCCGGCTCCCGCGATAAAGACGAAGCCGGTCGCGGCCAAAACTGTAAAGCCTGCCAAACCTGCCGCGAAAAAGCCAGCACCGGCCAAGGCGAAAGCGCCCGCAAAGGCAGCTGCCAAAAAGCCCTCGAAGCCGGTGCCCAAACCGAAGCCGGCGGCAAAAAAGGCCGCCAAACCGGCGGCGAAGAAGCCAGCCTCCAAAGCCGCCAAAAGGCACTGAAACCGCTGCGGCGCTGTGCGCTCACACAAAGAAGCCATCGAAAAGCGGAAGGATATTCCCCTCGACACACATTAACAGCGCATTTATACAAAGGCTGACTTCCGTGCCTTTTGCATGTCCCTCATTGATTTGCATGAAAGCGGCAAACTGAGCGTTGGGCTCTCCATTGACCGGCGAAACAAAACGCCTAGTGGCATCGTCCCCTTGAAGGCTCCCATACCCGTACAGCTTACCGGCTCTTTCCATAATCTGAATGTTTCCGAGGGGAGCGGTATTGAGCACAGTTGTGAGGATTTTCCTGTGCTTATTGATGTTTACAAGCTCATCCAGAATGGCGAGAACGGAATGCTCCCTGCCAACTTGGTCGAAGTAGTAAGGTTGAATCCCTTCAATCAGATCCTGCGCCTCGTTCGGAACGTCGCTCAAACGCCCGCGCTTCAAAGCATCTTTGAATCCTTTCGGGCTTTCACAAATGGGAAACATGTGTCTATCTCCGGGCTTGCCCTTATTGGAAATCACAAGTTCCCATATCAAATAGTCCAGAACGGATCGCAGATTTTGCAGTGCATCTCCGATCCTCAGGGGGATGCAGGCCGGAATCGGTCGCTTTGCGCGGAACATGAAGGAAGGGCTTTCCGGGGCACCATTCTCCTCTCTAATCAGTGCGCCTGGATTTCCCTCGTAATACCGCTCGATTTCCTCGACGACGGCCTGAGCATGACACTTGGCGTGAAATAGCTTGTACTCGATGCTCTCAGGAAACGCCATCCTGCCATGATACGGCAACTAGGGTTCATCGGCCCTCCGGCTATGGGCGTGATGAACCCTGTCGAAATCCTCATGTAGACATTCAATCTCGCGCTCAATCACCCTTAGAGAGCGGGCGCAATAGCCTACTGCAATGAGGATGAAGAGCAGGAAAAATCCGATCAGATCGTTCGCGCGTTGCAAAAAGTTGTGCATCGCCAAACCTTACAAGGAACTGGGTCTCCCTGTCACGGCTCCATGCGCATATAATTTCGCGCATGACCGATCTGGAAATGGCGGTAAGGATAGGCGAGAAGACGGTTGAGTTGGAGGTCAGGATTGTCGCTCTGAAAGCAATCTTGATGAACATGAAGACTGAGGATGGGCAACGTGTTGACTGGATTCCGATGCTTGCAGAGGCGGAAAGCTCACCACCATTGTCCCAAAGCGCTCAAGGACGATTTGAGCAGCTCCACGCTCTGCTTTCTCCCTCCACGCCTGAGGCTGAGGTGATTCATCGTCTTCACGAGTCTGTGTTTTATCCATTGCTGTAGTCATGGCACACTCCGGTATAACGATCTGGAGCGACGCAGACCGCCCCCGACTGGTGTCGGAGGTTTTTCATTTGCCTTTACAGTAGTTTACGGAGGATTTGACTCTATGGATCATAACGATGTCAGCCTGGGTTTCTCAGTTTTGTTTGTGGCTTCCGTCTGTATTTTCATCATGCTTTTGGCGATTCACAAAGTCCTTGTTGCAATTCTGATGGAATGCCGTCGTCTCAGAGGTTCAGACGATTAGGCCGTTTTCGCTCTTCAGTAACGGCTTATTGTGGCCTACTTGACGTGCGGGGATACTCTCCAAATTCATCAAACGTTTGCAATCCCTTTGCCTGGTTGCATTACTCTGGTCTTGGTTCCAGCGGCCTGCACTCTGCTCAACCACTCAACCGGCCGCCGGACGAGGACTGACGGTTTGAGCCAATGCGTATTTGTTTTGGAAGACGACGCCGACATCGCACGACTGGTGCAACATCACCTGGAAGCGGCGGGTTTTGAAGCACGCCTGTTTCATACTCCCGCCAATCTCATTCCCGACGCCGAGCACAAGGCCCCTGCGCTTTTCCTGCTCGACATCATGGTTCCCGGCGGCGATGGCCTCGATGTCTGCCGCCGCCTGCGCAACCACGCCGGGCTTTCCACCGTTCCCATCATCTTCCTCACCGCGCGCGCCGGTGAAAACGATCGCGTTCTCGGCCTCGAGCTGGGCGCCGACGACTACATCACCAAACCCTTTTCCACGCGCGAGCTGGTAGCCCGCGTCAAGGCCGTTCTGCGCCGTTTCGAGCGGCCCACTTCGCCCTCCATCATCAGCTTTGAAGAGATCATCATCGACGCCAGCGCCATGCAGTTGAAGGTCCGCGGCGAGCTCACCACCACCACTGCCACCGAATTCCGCTTGCTCGATTACCTCGCGCGCCATCCCGGCCGCGTCTTCAGCCGCGACCACCTCCTCGATGCGGTTTGGGGCGATGCCCGCTTCGTCACGCCCCGCTCCGTCGATGTCTATGTGCGCCGCATCCGTGAGAAAATCGAGATCGACCCGGAGAATCCGCGTTACCTCAAAACCGTGCGCGGCGCCGGTTATCGCTTCGAACTGCCCAAGGGCGAGTAATAACCAGCTTTCAGCTATCAGCTTTCAGCCTCTCCTGCCAATAGCGGCGAGTGAAGCTCGCGTCGCGGTCAAGTGACGGCCAGACGCGAGAGGCAAATGGCTCAAGCGCAGAACTGATAGCTGAGAGCTGACAGCTGAAAGCTGCTTTTCATGAACTCCAACGTCTTCACCAAGCTGCTCGGAGTGTTTCTCCTCCTGCTCGCCGTCCAGATGCTGGTGGTGGAATTTGTCTTTCACCGCATTTGGGAGCGCACGCCGGAGGACGCCCTGAGTGTGCTCGGCCGCGACGCGTTCTGGTCCGCGCTCATCGCGCTCGTCATCGCTCTACCTCTGGCAGCCTGGCTCTCCAGACGCATCTCGGCCCGTCTTCGCCGCGTCGTCACCTTTGCCCGCCGCATCGCCGACGGCGATCTAGCCGCCCGCATTGAAACCCAGAGCACAGGTGAGCTCTCCACCGTCGAAACCGCCCTGAATCAAACCGCCGAGCGCCTTGGCCGGGACTTTGCCGAGCTCGAAAGCGGCCGCGCCGAGCTGGCCGTCATGCTCGACTCCATGCAGGAGGGCGTCGTTGCCATCACGTCCAGTGGCTTCGTGCGCTGGTCCAACGCCGTCATGCAGCGCATCGCCGGATCGCAGCTCATTCCCGGCCGTCCCCTCGTCCATTCCGTCCGCGACCCTGAGCTGCTGGCCTGTGTGCGCGGAGCCCTCGAGCGGCACGAACTCTGCGTGGGCCGCGCCAGCCTGCTCGCTCCCGGCCGCGTCTTCGAAGTCAATGCCGCGCCGCTGCCCGCGGGTGGCGCGCTGGTCGTGCTCCACGACGTCACCAGTATCGAGGCCGCGCAAAAATCCCGCCGCGAGTTCGTCGCCAACGTCAGCCACGAACTGCGCACGCCGCTTACCTCCATCCAGGGCTACGTGGAAACGCTCATCGAAGATCCCAACCCGAGCCCGGAGATGACCCTGGAATTCCTCGGCGTCATTCTAAAAAACGCCAGCCGCATGAACCGTCTCACTGAGGATCTGCTCGCCCTGGCCAGCGTCGAAAGCCCCGACTACAGGGTCAATCTGCAGCCAGTCCGCGCCAGCGTTCTGCTTCGCGACGCCATCGATTCGATCGGCGGAAAATTCGTCGACTCGGGCGTCAAGCTTGATTCCACGAGCGCGCCCGACGCTCTGATCATGGCCGATCCCGACGCCATGCATCAGGTCTTCGGTAACCTTCTGGAAAACGCCCTCAAGTACGCCAATACCGGCAAGAGCATTCGTGCTTCCGCGCGCCTTCTCGCCTCTGAGGTGCAGTTCACCATTCAGGACTTCGGCCCCGGCATCGCCTCCGAGCACCTGGAGCGCATCTTTGAGCGCTTCTACCGCATCGACAAGGCGCGCTCGCGCGAATCCGGCGGCACCGGCCTCGGCCTCGCCATTGTCAAGCACATCGTGCAGGCACACGGTGGCCGCATCTGGGCTGAAAGCGAGCTTGGCAACGGCGCCAGCTTCCATTTCACGCTGCCGTTCGCGCCGGCTCCGCAGACCGCCGCGCCGCCCGCGCCGCAAACGCCCGCCGCAACCGGCGTCTGAACGAGTAATTCAGAAATCGCGTTTCTTTTCAACTGCCCTTAACAATCCCGGTAGAGAATGATTTGCGGCAGACAAACTGCACGGGAGCAAATTGTGAAAAAGACGCTACTTGCCGTTCTATTATTCGTCGTGGCGCTGAGCATGGCTCAGGCCCAGAAGATCACTGGGGCAGGCGCAACCTTTCCCGGTCCGATCTATTCCAAATGGTTCACTGAGTACAGCGCCGCGCATCCCGGCGTACAGATCAACTATCAGCAGATCGGATCCGGCGGCGGCATTCAGCAGGTGACCAGCGGCATTGTGGACTTTGGCGCCTCTGACATGCCCATGACCGACCAGGCGCTGGCCGCCTCCAAGGTCAAGCTCATCCACATTCCCACCGTGTTGGGTGCGGTTGTGCCCATCTTCAACGTGCCCGGCGTCTCCGATCTTCGTTTCAGCCCCGACGTGCTGGCCGACATCTATCTCGCCAAGATCACCACGTGGAATGACCCCCGCATCGCCAAAGACAACCCCGGCGTCCATCTGCCCGGCGACAAAATCATCATCGTGCATCGTTCGGATGGCAGCGGAACCACATTCATCTTCACCGACTATCTCAGCAAGGTGAGCAACGAATGGAAGAACGGCCCCGGTTCGGGCACCGCAGTCAACTGGCCCACCGGCGTTGGCGGGAGTCACAATGAGGGCGTTGCCTCGCAAGTGCGCCAGTTCCCGGGCGCCATCGGCTACGTAGAGCTCATCTACGCCCTGCAGAATCACATCGACTTCGGGGCCATCCGCAACAAAGCTGGAAACTGGGTGAAGGGTTCGATCGAAGGCGTCACCGATGCGGCAGCCACGGCGAATATGCCTGCTGACTATCGCGTCTCCATCACCGACGCTCCCGGTCCCAACGCCTATCCCATCTCCAGCTTCACTTATCTGCTTATTCCCACGCAGCCCACCGACATGAACAAGGAAAAAGTCATCAAGGACATGCTGAACTGGATCATCACGTCGGGCGAAAGCGAAGCTTCGAGTCTCTCTTATGCGCCGCTTCCGCAGGCCTTGGCCGCCAAGGTTCTCAAGACCGTCTACTCCCTGCCGTAACGCTTCACGAGGAGTCCGGCGCACGCCGGACTCCTCATTTCAACCGCCCCTTGTTATCGCTCAATTCCCCTCGCAAATCTTTACCGCCAAGTCTCCAAGAGCATTTTGCCTTTTGGTATAGAGCGGACCTCCTGCTTGGCACAATGTTGCCGGTCGCTAAAAGAACATGTAGCGCCGGCCTCCCGGCCGGCTGTCGCGTGGACCTCCCGGTCCACGCCGCACCCCACACAAATAGGAAAAACGCTCCAACGTGCCGGCGTCTGCTTCGCCTGCAGAAATATCCGCATCCACACCCAAACATCTCGAATAATGGAACAGCCCCCGGCTGCCTGAGTCTGTTGCTTCGCGCGTGGGACGAAAGCGATACACTCGCACGGTCATCGTGTTAGGATGATTCCCGTTCTTAAAGACATTCGATGATGCCGGTTCCTCAGATTACAACCCTCAATGACCTCTTCTTTCGCGTTGCCTCGGCCGGCAATCCGCGTGCGGTTCTTTGGCAGGACGAGTTCAATCATTGGCACCCGCTCTCTTCCGATCAGATTTACCAACGGGTCCGCGCTCTGGCCACGGCTTTTCTCCGGTTCGGCGCGAAGAAGGGCGACCGCATCGCTCTCATCAGCGAGAACCGCTGGGAGTGGGTGGTCACCGATTTTGCCACGCTGGCCATTGGCGCGGCCGATGTGCCCATCTATCCCACGCTTACCGGCGAGCAGATCGCCGAGCAGATTCGCGACGCCGGATGCCGCATCGCCGTCGTCTCCACGCGCCTGCAGTTCGACAAACTTCTCTCCGTGCGCGACCAGACCCACCTTGAGCGCATCGTCATGATGGATGCTCCGGCTCCGGAAGGCGCCATCGCCTTCGGCGAGCTGCTCGGCAATGCCGATACTCTCGGCCCGGAACGCGATCCTGTCTTCGATGCCCTCGCGCACTCCGTTGAACCGCGCGATCTGGCCACGTTGATCTACACCTCCGGCACCACAGGCGAGCCAAAGGGCGTCTCCCTTACCCACGGCAACATCGCCACCAATCAGAATTTCGCTCCGGTCGATTTCAATTTCGATGCGACCGACGCCTGCATCTCGTTTCTGCCGCTCTCTCACGTCACCGCCCGCGCCCTGGATTACGTGATGTACAACCACGGCGCACAGGTAGCTTACTGTTCGCACTTCGACAAACTGCCGCAGGCCATGCGCGAAATACGGCCCACGGTCATCGTCGGCGTGCCGCGCGTCTTCGAGAAAATCCATCAGGAAGTGGAGCGCCGTGCAGCGCAATCGCCCATCAAGAAGCGGCTTCTTGCCTGGGCGATCCATCTCGGCTCGCGCTTTGTCGATATCGTCTACGACGGCCGCAAGCCGGACTCGATCCTTTGGAAACTGGCCAACAAGCTGGTCTACTCCAAAGTGCGCGAGGCCTTCGGGGGCCGCGTGCGCATCTTCGTCTCTGGTGGCGCGCCGCTCGGCATCGACACTGCGCGCTGGTTCGCCTCCGCAGGCATCGCCCTCTGGGAAGGTTACGGCCTCACGGAAACCTCGCCCGTTATAGCGCTTAACACGCCCATCCAGCACCGCATGGGCGCGGCCGGCATGCCCCTCGCCAACGTCGAACTCAAACTCGCCGAGGACGGCGAACTGCTGGTCCGTGGCCCATCGGTCTTCGGCGGTTACTGGCACAAACCGTCCGCCACAGCCGAATGCTTCGACAGCCATGGATGGTTCCACACCGGCGACATCGGCCACTTCGACGCCGACGGATTTCTCTACATCACCGATCGTAAAAAGGAGCTGCTAAAAACCTCCGGCGGCAAGATGGTCGCGCCGCAACCGATCGAGAACAAGCTCAAAAACCACTTGCTCATCGCTAACGCCGCGCTGGTCGGCGATCGCCACAAGTTCATCTGCGCGCTCATCGCGCCGAACTTCGCCGCTCTCGAAGAATGGGCGCAGCAGCACGGCATCCACGCCGATTCGCGCGCCGCCCTTGTGGCCGATCCGCGCATTATTGAGATTTATGGCGAAGTGATCCGCGAAGTGAACGGAACTCTGGCCAACTTTGAGACCATCAAGCGCTTCCGTATCGTGGCCGACGAATGGACCCAGGACTCCGGCGAGCTCACGCCCTCGATGAAGATCAAGCGCCGCGTTCTTACTGCGCGATATGCGGCGGTGATCGCCGAACTTTACGCCGACGAAGCGACCGCCCACGGCGGGGCGGCGAGCTGAGCCTGCCCATGCCTTCGCCAACGGCCGTACCTCTGCCGCACATCCTCTGGAGGGCGCGGAAAAACGGCGCTCCCCACATCCCCACCGCCAATATGGACCCGAAGAGTATCACGGCGTCGATGCTCAGCCGGCCTTCGCGCGTCCAATAGGCGTCGGGCGACAGGCTCAGCCAAAGTGCAAATTCGTCCAGCGTCAACGCCGCGCCCACGCCGTAACTCACCGCCATCAGGCGCCCGAAAAATATCGATTCCGGCGAATTCGACCACCCCAGGTCGAGCAGCCATCCGTAACCCACCAGCAGCAGGATCAGAATGCCCCACACCAGGTGGTGAATGTGCATCCCATGCACTGTCACCCACTGCATACGCCCCTCGTGGCTCGCGATCCGGTGCACCAAAATGCGCACGCCTGCGAACGTAATCAGGAACGAAACCGAAGCGATGAACATGCGCTGCCGTGGCCGGTCGGGAATGGTGGCGCGAATCAGGTATCCCAGCCGCGTCAGCTGCAGCAACACCAGCAGCACAATAACGACCAGGCCAATGAACGCGAGCAGAAACGGGGCCCCGTTTGCAGGCATACCTTATTGAAGCACGGAACAAGGGAGCAAGGGCCAGAGGGGAGTGAGCAGTGTGAGTGTGAGTGTGCCGGGAACGTGCAACCACACTCACACTCGCACTCACACTGACCCCTGTCTTTTGACACCTGTTAGCCCCATCACGATTCGATTGACAGCTCCGCGATACACTATCTAAGGCGTTAAAGCCGGTGATCTCCCCGCCTCCGGAACCAGCAACTTACGCCCATTGAACTTCAAGCTCCATGAGCCGATGAATTACTACGAGGAGATTTCACGATGCGAGTTGCTTTATTGACCGGCGGCGGCGATTGCCCCGGATTGAATGCGGTCATTTATGCGGCGGTCCGGAAAGGCATCAACCACTACGGTGACGAATTTATCGGATTTTTGAATGGCTGGAAGGGCGTTCTCGATAACAATTTCATCCCGCTCACTCTCGAAAACATCGACGGCATTCAGCTCAAGGGCGGCACCATCCTGCACTCCTCGCGCACCAACGTGAAGAAGATTCCTGGCGGCATCGAGAAGGCGCAGGAGGTTCTCAAGGCCAATAAGATCGACGCCCTCATCGCCCTCGGCGGCGACGACACCCAATCCGTCACGCTCTACCTCGCCGAACATGGCGTCAAGGCCGTGGGCGTTCCCAAGACCATCGACAACGACATCAGCGGCACCGACGCCACCTTCGGCTACGACACGGCCGTGTCCATCGCCACCGAGGCTGTCGACCGCATCCACACCACTGCCGACTCGCACAATCGCGTGGTCGTGATTGAAGTGATGGGCCGCGACGCCGGCTGGATCGCCTACGCCTCGGGTACCGCCGGCGGCGCGCACGTGGTTCTGGTTCCTGAGAAGGACATCGATATCGATCACGTTTGCGCTTTGCTCAAGTACAACTACGATCACGGCAAGCATTACGGCGTCGTGGTGGTTGCCGAGGGCTGCCATCTGCCGGAGGTCGGCCAGGTCATCGGGTCGAATCAAGTAGATTCATTTGGCCACGCGCGGCTCTCGGGCATCGGCGAAGCTCTCGCCGAACTCATCGAGAAAAAAACCGGCTATGAAACCCGTTCCGTCAACCTCGGCCACACCCAACGCGGCGGCGTTCCCACGGCCTACGACCGCGTGCTCGGCCAGCGCTATGGATTGCACGCCATCGACATGGTGCACGAACAGAAGTGGGGCCGCATCGCCGTCCTCCGCGGCTTGGACATCACAGACATTCCCATCAAGGAAGCCATCGCCAGCAACCGCCGCCTCGACCAGCGCTTCTTCGACGTGATCGCCGACCTCGAAGCCAAGGTGTAGCGTGTAGTGGTTAGTGTCTAGTGATTAGTGATGCGAATCTCCGTGCCCCACCCTTTCCGCGGCCTCATTGCGGAAAGGGTGGGAAAGTACGAACACAGTCACTCTTCCTCCATGCTGTTAAGTCTTCCTGTGCAGTATCGCCTCTACACGCCGACCGACTTTCCCGCCCTCTACGCGGTCGAGGAGCTCTGCTTCGAGCCGCGATTCCGCTTCAGCCGCTCCTACATGCGCCAACTGATCGAAAGCCCCGACTCGGCAACCTGGATTGCGGAAGACGGCCCAAAAGCGAAGATCGAGCTGATCAGATTTTCCATCGTCGAATGGCCGGCGGGGCAGCGCGAATCAGTTGCGTACATCCAGACTCTCGAAGTGCATCCCGCGTTCCGCGGCCGCGGCATCGGCGTTGAGCTGCTCGTCCGCGCGGAAGAATCCGCCCGCTCGGCCGGAGCGCCCATCATCGAATTGCATGTGGATGTGGAGAACGCCGCGGCCATCGGTCTCTACGAAAGCCGCGGATACGCACGCCAGGGCATGGAAGAGCACTACTACGCGCGCCACCGCGCCGCTTTCGTCTACACAAAATCGCTTTCAGGCGCCTCGGGGTCGGGACCCGGTCCTGGGCGCTAATCCCCAATCCCTACTCCCTACTCCCTACTCCCTGTCTTTCTCACTGCGCCGCGGAGTCCGCATTCTTGATAAACGCCGCCACACGATCGTGCAGTTGCTTCACGCACTCATCGCGCACGTAGACCATGTGTCCCGACTCGTACCAGTCGTACTCGATATTCTTGGCCAGCGATTGCGGAATCGGCAGATGCTTGTCCTCATATTGTGCGGCAAAGAACGGCGTCGCCAAGTCGTAGTAACCGCCATTCACCATGACCCTGAGCCGCGGATTCGTCTTCATCGCTTCCGCCAGGTCCGGAGCCACATTCACGCTCACGGGGTTGCCGTCGTGCTTGAAGTCCCAGTGCTCCTCGCCGTAGACCTCCGGCACATACGTCTGCCCGTCGCCGTATTTCAGGTCGCGGCGCACGTAGTCGTTGAACAGCGAAACATACGCTGAAGAAATGGCCGAGCTCTGCGGATCGTACTCCGCGTTCTCGCTCAGTGGATTAAGATTCGGTCCGGAGAATCGCGTATCCAGGCGCCCCGTCGTCAAGTCCGAATCTTCCTGCAATGTCTTCTCAAACTCACCTCCGGCCACGCGCAGGTTCGCCTTCAGCAAGTAGGCCACAGGCAATCCCGTGTATTCGTGCAGCTTTTCTGCTACCTGCTGCTTCTCGTCAGCTCCCAGATCGGTGCCCATCGCCAGCGCATGCGCGTACGGCCCCATGGCAAACTGTTCCACCTCACTCAGGAACGGCTCCAGCGCGGCAGGCTGCGTGGGAAGTTTCTTGTGATACCACGCCGTGGCTGCGTACGTCGGCAGGCCCAGCACGTAGGGCAGATCCACGCCGGGATTCGCGCCCGGGACATCGATGTCGGCCGTGAAGTTGAAGATCTGCGAAAGCAGGATCACGCCGTTCAGGTCGGTGTCGTACTTATTTTCCAGCAGATCGGCCAGCACCGCCGAGCGTGTCGTTCCGTAGCTCTCGCCAAAGATGAACTTCGGCGAGTTCCACCGCGAATATTTGGTATCGAAGCGCTCAATGAACCGCGCAAACGCGCCGGCGTCGCCGTCGATGCCCCAGAAAGTCTTCTCCGCGTCCTTCCCCATCAGCCGCCCGAACCCGGTTCCGGGCATGTCGATAAACACCAGGTCGCTCACATCGAGCAAGCTGTTGGGGTTGTCCACCATCGTGTAGGGCGCGGCGGGCAGGTGCGTATCGCCCGCCGTCATCACGTGCTTCGGTCCCAGCGATCCCATGTGCAGCCACACCGTGGAACTGCCCGGGCCGCCGTTATAAAAAAACGTAACCGGCCGGTCCTCGGCCTTGGCGCCTGTCTTGAAATACGCCACGTAGAACATCCGCGCCACCGGCGGCGCATCCTTCGCTTTGTCGGGCGCGTCCAGCAACAGTTCGCTTCCCGGCTGCGGTTTTCCGTCCGGCCCCAGCTGCGCATCCTGGCTGTCGGTCGAGCCCACCGTGATGGTTCCCGCAATCGCGGTGTAGGCAATGTGTTGTCCGCCCACGTCGATCGCGCCTTGCGTCGTCGAGTCGGCCGGCGGCACCGGCTCGGCGGTCTTTTCCGAGGTCGCGGGCTTCGCCGCTGTCTTATCGTCCTGCGCGCAGACTGACCCCACAAAAAGCAGCGATGCCGCTGCCGTCAAAACGGCAAATCGCTTGTACAAAATGTTCATCTTTCATTCTCCGGGAAGGGAATTGAGCGAATAGCCAGTATAAAGCGTAAAAGTCGTACGGTCCTGCGCTCAGCAGGCTTTTACACGGAGTTGCCCCTGCCGTGCGTACTCCAATAACTTCCGATCCCGCGTAATGACCACATGACCGAAAATGCGAGCGGTGGCCGCGATGATGCGGTCCGCTGGGTCGGAGGGAGGCGATCCAGGCAGTGAAGTGGAAGCGAGGAGCACCTTCGGCGTCATGGGCGAGAGCCGAACCCCGCGCTTGGCAAGGAGTGTATCGAACCAGGCCTCTGGCGAAAGCGTGAGGTGCAAGCGCGCCTTTGAAACCAGCGTGCCAATTTCCCATGCTGTAAACGGCGACACATAGACACCTGCATTGGCCGATTGAGCGTCTCGGATCGCTGCCACACCGGGATCGGAAAGCGGCTCACCGTTCATGAGCCAGATAGCCGCACATGTGTCGAGTAGTACGGAATCGGCCACCTATCGCTCCGCGTCCCAAACCTCGCCTGTGCTGTCGGTCAAATCTACGCCGGGCGGAATCGTGACGGTTCCACGCATCGCGCCCCAAAGGTCGAACGATTCGCCGGCATCCTCGCCAGCAGGGACGATTTTGGCGACGGGCCGATTGTGTTTGAGCAACACGATGCTATCCGTCTTTCCGTTAGCTATGTCTTCAATTAGGCCAAGACATTTCGATTTGAAGGCCGTAACGCCGATCGCCGTCTTCTTCACCGTTTCTGCTGGCATAATCAATCTCCAATATGGACCACTATAGATGGTCCATATTCAAATTGCAAGACGATTGGGCGCAAGCTGCTCAATCTTCGCGGGTTCTATGGCTTGTCGAACGGCTGCTTCATCGTAATCCTGGGGCGGTTCTCCGCCTGCAACTGCTTCGAAACCTGCTCCACCTCGCGGAAGACCCGCAGCAGATTGCCGCCCAGAATCTTGCGGCAATCCTCGGGTGAGTAGCCGCGTGCCATCAGCGCCGCCGTAATCTTTGGCAAATCGGCGGGGGAGTCGATTCCCTCCGGCAACTGCCCTTGAATGCCATCGAAATCCGATCCCAATCCCACGTGATCCACGCCCGCCACCTTGGCAATGTGGTCGAGGTGGTCGATCAGCACGGAAAGCGGCGGCCGCGGAATCCGGTCCGCGTACGACCGTTGCAGCTTGTCAATCTCGTCCTGCAGTGCAGCGCGCCCCTCTGGCGTCTTGTCGCGTCCTTCGGTCTTGGCCTTCGCCTTCATTTCGGCGACCGCCTCGTCCACTTCCGGTTCCATGGCCCGGATCGCGTCGCGGTACTTCTGCGACAGAAATGCGGAGTAGAAATTCACCATCACTACGCCGCCCTTCGAGTCCGGTCCGCCGTAGCGGGCGATCGCGCGCAGTATGCCGTCGGTCATGTTGCGCGGCGCATCGCATAGCGCCCGCGCCGACGAGTGCGAGGCAATCACCGGCGCGCGCGAGATGTTGAGCGTCCGGTAGAACGTCTTGTCGGAGACGTGCGACACGTCCACCATCATGCCCAGCCGGTTCATCTCGTACACCACGTCTTTGCCGAACTCACTCAATCCCTGTTCAGTGTGCGGCACGTTGGCGTCGTCGAAATCTCCCGAGCTGTCGGCCCATCCGTTGGAGTTTGTCCAAGTCAGCGTCATGTAGCGCACGCCCAGCGCGTAATACTGACGCAGCAGGGCCAGCGAGTCCTCGATGGAGTGCCCGCCCTCGATGCCCATCAGCGCCGCCAGCTTGTGATCGCGGTGCGCCTGCTCAATCCCCTCGGCCGACGTCACAAACTCCATCTGGTCAGAATGTTTGGCCACCTGCTGCTTCACGGCATCGATCAGCACCAGCGCGCGCCGCGCTTCGTGGTCCTTGTACACGTTCGGGTCGACCCAGATGGAGAAGAACTCCGCCCCCAGGTTTCCCTTGCGCGCGGTCGCCAGGTTGAAGTTGCCGCCATGCAGCGGATCGCCGAGGTCGAAGTGTTCGTCCACGAATCGTTGCGGCGTGTCCACGTGCGTATCGATAACGATCGCGGAGCGGTGCACTTCCTGAGGAGTGGGTGATTTTGATTTCGTCATGGTAGAAGTTGGGTGGCTTGCACTCTGGCTCCAACTCTGGCTTCCGGCCAGGGTCGAAACAGCAGCGAAAAGCAAGGAAATCGACACATTGGCGCGCATAGTCTTGCGATGAGTGTATACCTTGGCTCAACCCCTTCGCGGCCCTCCGCCGGCGGTTTCCCGAGTCGTTTTTGACAATTCTGCGTTTGATATACTTGAGAGAACCGCGGAAGTGGCGAAATTGGCAGACGCACCGTCTTGAGGGGGCGGCGCCCAAAAGGCATACGGGTTCAAGTCCCGTCTTCCGCACCAAAGATTTTCGCACCCGACCCGGCGCAACCTATACCCTCATCGCCGGAACGGTTTGGAAGGCAGCCAAGAATGCAGATTCTGTTTTACGTCGTAATGACCGTGCACATTATCGTGTGCTTCTTCCTGATTGGCGTCGTCCTGCTTCAGCAGGGCCGCTCGGCCGATCTTGCCGGCGCCTTCGGCGGCCAGGGTTCGCAAACCGCCTTTGGCCCTCGCGCCGCGGCTAACGTGCTCACCCGCCTCACTACGTGGTCGGCCATCATCTTCATGTGCACGTCCATCAGCCTCGTGGTTCTCTTTGTGCGCTCTACCGGCCCGCACTCCGTACTCGAAGGCACGCACACTGCCCCGGTCAGCGCTCCCGCCAAGCCGGGAAAGTGACAAGACAGCCTTTAGCTTTTAGCCGTTAGCTGGATTTGCGCTGGATCGAACTCCATGCGGATCCAAGGAGCCTTCCTATCCGACGACCGGCGGGCTGCCGATGTGCTTGCCGAAGCACGAAGAACTGAGAGCTAAAAGCTAACGGCTAATAGCTGCTTTTTAGACGGGCGGCATGGCGTCCACCACCGGCACGCCCGCTGGCGGCGTAAAGTGAAACCTCTCGACCGGAATCGCCACGTCGGGCTGCTCGTTCGTAAAGGTGAACCGTGTGGTCGCGCCATCCACCTCTTGCACTTCAAGGGTGGAGATTGCGCCCGCTGCAGTCACCGTCAGCTCCAGCCGCGTCACGCGATTTTCCTGGCCCTTGGGCAAACCGCTGAGCGTGTAAAGGCCGTTGGCAGCGCCTTCCAGCTTCAGCCCGCTCAATTCCTTCTCCAGCTGCGTGTGCCCTAAGAGAAAGCGCAGCGGCGAACGCAGATCGTCCAGCTCTTTCGATGGAATCCGCTGGATCTGCGCATCGCCTTTGGTATAGAGCCATGCGTATCTTCCGTCAAGTAGAAAGATCTTTCCTGACGGCGTGCTGTACTGCCACAGCATGCGTCCCGGCTTGCGCAGGAAAAGCGTGCCGCTCTCCGTTCGCGTCATGCCCAGGCCGGCATAGTCCTCGCGGAACCCGGCCTTGAGCGAATGCAATTGGTCGTAATGGCGGTCGACGCGCCGCGCCAGTTCCAACGCCGTCACCTGAGCAGGCTCTTGTCCAAAAGACAAGAGTGCGCAAGCGCCACCGCTACCCAGCGCCAAGACTGCGCAGGCAAGCGCAATGCGCCGGGAACGAGCGCCAACCCAGCCGCCGAGCTTCATTGCAGTGATTGCGTGCAGCTGGTTCCACCGGCGGGATCGAACTTGGGATTGCCGCCCCACTGGTCGGAACAGAAGCCGCGATTGCCCGTTTTGCCAACAGACGCCGGCACGGCCGTGAGCTGGTAGCCGGTGACACGTTCGGTGCCACTCACGGTAACTTTTTCGCAATTCGTGATCTTGAAAATATAGCCCGCCTTGTATCCCGTCGAGGCCAGGTCGTTGTCCAGCAATTGCGACGAGGTCGCCGTGGGCGCGCCCGACCCCGGCACGCCGCCCAGAGCCTTCAGATCGCAGGCGAATCCGATGGCCCCGTAGGTGGAATCGTACTCACCCTCGGCCGAGTTAATCACGCGCACCGAGTTGATGGCCGAAAGCTCATTGGCCTTAATCTTCATGCCGCCGATGGTCTTCATCGCCATCAGCATCAGAATTAGAATGACGGCAATCACGATCAGCAGTTCCATCAACGTAAAGCCGTTGGGCGCAACCGTGCGCCGCGCGCGATGGCAGTCAGCATGCGAAGTCTTGCGATTCATTGCGATTCCAGTCCCTCTCGAGCAGGCCCGCAGCTCCAGGCCCTTACGAGAAAATGCTACAACGTACAGACGCGAAAGGGAAATGTTCCGCTCGAAAAAGCAGCTTCTAGCCGCTAGCTCTTCGTGCCAAGCGCACCGCATCGATGGAACTCCGCGAGATTGGGACGAGAGAATCGTGAATGTCTGCCAAACAAGTCGATCCCAACTGGACGTAGCTAGAAGCTAGAAGCCAGCAGCTAGCACCAGCTTCTAACACGCTAGCCGGGCTCTGTTCAGCTTCACACCGTCCAGCCGGCCCAGCAGCGTCACGGCGATGCTATCGGGGTTGAAGAGCCGCTGCGCCATCGTCTGCACGTGTTCCGCTTCCACCTCGCTCACGCGCGCAATAATCTCCTCGGCCGAG
>Ga0182014_10003916_pt1 | contig 17543 bp, 15 predicted proteins | sample 612S2DmetaG_FD_120489 | JGI IMG/M metagenome (GOLD analysis project Ga0182014, IMG submission 120489) | Permafrost microbial communities from Stordalen Mire, Sweden - 612S2D metaG | ecosystem: Environmental > Terrestrial > Soil > Wetlands > Permafrost | place: Sweden: Stordalen | collected... | reverse complement strand
CATGAGGACCGCATCTTCAATCGGATCTGCATAATAGGCCCGCCGGAGATCGGTTTTGACGAAGCCGAGCGCCCGGTAAAAAGCCTGCACAGGCCGGTTCGAGGCGCGCACTTCAAGCAGGATATTGTCCGCGCCTGCGGCCTTGAGTTCGGCGGCCAGCGCCTGAAAAAGACGCTCGCCAAGGCCGAGCCGTTGGCTCTCCGTAGCCACGGCGATGGTTTCCAGCTCAGCCTGCGGGGGCAGGAGGCTGGCGACAGCAAAGCCAAGGATGGAACCTGGCTGGGGGCCTGCAGCGACCAGGGCGATGCGGCGCGGCGTGGATTCCGGGTTGATCGCGTTCAGATAGACCGATTGCGGCCAATGCGGCGCTTCCGGGAGATTATTGGCGATGGCCAGCACGCGATCGAGGTCGGCCGCGGTCATGGGCCGGATCTCGACGCCTGCGGCCGCCTGGGTGGCAATATCGGCGCCGAAAATCTCGGCATCGGAGCGGCGCAGGTAGTGGCCGTCGAGCAGCGCCAAGTCGACGGCCGCGCCAGCAATAAGGCGCGCCTCGCCGGGACGAAGCGCGTCCGAGGCGAGAGGCGGGGGCGTGTTAACGATTTGCGTTTGCGGCCAAACGCGGGCCAACAGGGCTGCGGCGTTTTCGTCGCATACGGCCACACGCGTGGGAGGCGGTTGGACGGCGGCGAACTCCTCGGGGCTGGCCAGAATCTCGACCGGCGCCGAGCCGATTCGGTCTAGACGCAAGTACACTTCGCCACGATGCGCATCGAGGGCTGTCGAGGGGACACCTGATTTACGCGAGAGAACTTCGAGCCGCGAAATCGCCACCACGGGAATACCGGCGCCCTGGGCGAGGCCCTGGGCGGCGCTCACGCCCACGCGCACCCCGGTAAAGCTTCCGGGACCGTTCACCACGACGATGCCGTCGAGGTTGCGAAGTTCGAGGCCGGCGGAGTGCAGCAAGTCGGAGACCGCCGAGACCAACGTGGCCGAGTAGGTGCGTCCGGCAAGCTCTGTTTGCCCTAGGACCTCGAGATCGCGGCCGGGAATCCGCCCCAGGGCCACCGAGCCCGAAGGGCCGCAGGTGTCGATCGCGAGCAGGAGCGGAAAGTCAGGCATGAGGCCTCGTCACACCGCCGCCAGCGCCTGGTCGAGGTCGGCGATCAGGTCTTCCTTGTCCTCGATGCCGATGGAGAGGCGGATGCGGCCCTCGTTGATCCCCATTTTCCGGCGCACTTCCTCGCTGACCGAGCCGTGCGTGGTGGTGGCTGAGTGCGACGCGAGCGATTCCACGCCGCCCAGGGACTCCGCATTGATGAAGATTTTGATCGCAGTAAGGAACCTTGCCGCCTCCTCGCGCGATTTGAGCTCGAAGCTCATCATGGAGCCGAAGCCCTTCTGCTGTTTCACGGCCAGGTCGTATTGCGGATGGCTCTTGAGGCCGGGATAGGCGAGCTTGCTTACCTTGGGATGCGTGGACAGGAACCCCGCCACCGCGCGGCCGTTTTCCTCGTGCTGCTGGATGCGCAGAGGCAGGGTTTTGATGCCGCGCAGAACCAGATAGCACTCGAAGGGCGACATGACGCCGCCGACAGCCTTCTGGATGAGCAGAAAACGATCCCTGTGCTCGGGCTTGGTGCCGATGAGCGCGCCGCCAAGGCCGTCGGAGTGGCCGTTGAGGTACTTCGTTGTCGAGTGCATCACGATGTCGGCGCCCAGGGCGATCGGGCTCTGCAGCGCGGGCGAGAGAAACGTGTTGTCGACGCTTACCTCAACGCCATGCGCGTGGGCAATCTGGCTCACGGCGGCAATGTCGGTGAGCACCATGAGCGGATTGCTCGGCGTCTCGATGTGCACGAGCTCGGTGTTCGGCTTCATGGCCGCTTCAACGGCTTTGAGGTTGCTGGTGTCGACGTATTCGATCTGAATGCCGTAACCGCTCACGATCTGATCGAAGAGGCGGACAGTTCCGGCGTAGACGTCCCGAGAGCAGACAATGTGGTCGCCCGAGCGCAGCATGGCCACGAGCGCGGAGATGGCCGCCATGCCGGTGGTAAACGCATGACCACTCGTCCCGCCTTCGAGCGCGGCCAACGCCGTCTCCAGGCGGTCGCGGGTGGGGTTGCCTGCGCGCGAGTAGTCCCAGCCGCGGTCCGAGCCGATGCCGGTAAGTTCAAAGGTCGAGGAAAGGTAAACGGGCACGTTCACCGCGCCCGTCAGCGGGTCAGGGTGCTGCCCGGCGTGGACGGCAAGGGTCGAGTACTTGTATGGGGACATGATCTTAGCTTCTAGCTGCTAGCTCCTAGCTTCTAGCTTATCGTGGCGAACATGGAAGCAGCCCAGCGGTTTTCTGCCAGCGGTGATTTGCGCGGCGTCAAATGCAGATAAGACGGTTAGTTTGCAACTGGCAAGACAATTCTCAATCGTCCGAACACGAGCCACCTCATCACGACGGTGTATTGAACTGGCTTAAACAGATCATGATGAATCCACAATTTAACGGGTGAGCGGACTATTCCGCGAGCGAATGAGAACTTGCCTTGCGAGTCGCTGGTCGTCGAGTAAAGAGTAGCGTCATCTGCGACAGACCTCAATTCGATTTGGGCTCCGGAAATGGGCGATCCGTTCGGGTCAGCAACTGTGCCGGCGATGCGATTCAGATGAACTGGTTTTTCGTAAACGATCAATTCCTGAGCGAATGCAGGGTGCGTCGATGCGAGCAGAAAGATGGCAAAGGCGACGTAATAAGCGGGTCGCTGCAATTTCCAACCCAATTCCATAAAACACCCCACAACCGGTCATCCTGAGCGAGTCCTCGCAAGGCGAGGACGAGTCGAAGGACCTGCATTTAATTCTTAGCGCCCACCAGCTGTTCCGGCGTATACCACGCTTCACTCAGATCGACCAACGTGGGATTGCTCTTCTTGACCAGTGCGAGCTTTTGGCTCGAATCCATCCCTTCTGTTGCTTCTCCCGCGCAATTGCACTGCTGGCATGCGCATAACGCTCAAACCACACAAGACGGTCGCAGTTGTAATCCGCCGAAAAACCCTCAAAAAGTTTGTCCTTGTGCTCGAAGATTCGTTTGTCGAGATCGCCTGTCATCCCGATGTAAAGGGTGAGGCTGCGGCTGGCCATGATGTAGGTGTAGTAGTAGCGCTCGTGCATGGGAATGTTCCTGAAACGAGAAATTATCGGCTCGGCGGGCTGGAAAAGCAAATGCAGGTCCTTCGACTCGGTCGCTGCGGCGACCTCGCTCAGGATGACCGGCTTTAGTGAGGCTCAGGATGGCCGGTCTTAGGCGCATGCGAAGGTGAGGAGGGGAGTGCACGGGGTAGTTTCTCTCTATGTGAATTGGCCCCTGAACACCGCCTTGATATGCTCCAGCCGTTTTTCGAGCGCCGCGGTCTCTTCCTCAAGCCCCATCCTCCGGGCCAGCCCGATGGCGTCGTAAAAGCACTCCTTGGCGTCGCTGTAGCAAGCCGTCGCGCCACTCGAGGAATGGGCCTCGTACATATCGTCGTAAGCCTTTTCGCCCATCGCCTTCAGGTGCTCCAGTTGTTCGAGTTGCGCTTGGCGTTCTTTCTCGTCGGCCATGAGTCTTCTACTTTCCCGCCGCTGCAGCCTGGCCTATCGGCCGCGGCGTCGGGAAGTAGCCGGTGCGGGTGCGCACTGTGAGCTTGCCCTCGCCCTTGGACTCCGCCGTCACGTCCACCTTGCGGAATCCCGGAACCGAGGTGGGCTTGGTGGAGTGGTAGCCGATGGTGTACTGACTGCGAATGTCGCGCGCCACTTCAGCGGCAATCTGGTCGACCTGGTCGATGGACTTGGGGAAGAATGCCAGACCTCCGGTTTCCTGGGAGAGCATCTCCAGCGCGCGGCGCGCATGGCGCACCTCGGCGCGGGTCATCTCAGGGCCGAAGAGCAAGCCGATCGAATAGATGACGGGGCCGGAGAGCTGCTGCACGCGGTGGATGGTCTGCTCCAGGTCAAGGCTTGAAGCGTTGTCTTCTCCGTCGGTGATGAGGATGAGAACCTGCTTGGGCCGCTTGGCATCGGCCGCCAGCTTGTCGGCCGAAGCCGCCACGGCGTCGTAGAGCGCAGTGCCGCCGCGGGAATCGATGTGCGATAGCCCGTCGCGCAGCTTCTTGATGTCGGAGGTGAATTCGCAGTCGATGAAGGCTTCGTCGGAGAAGTTGACGACAAAAGCCTCGTCCTGCGGGTTCGAGGCCTCGATCAAATCGAGCGCGCTTTTATTGACCGAGGGCCGCTTGAGGTACATCGACCCGGAATTGTCCACCACCAGTCCCATGGACACGGGCAAATCGGTGTGCTGGAAGCTGATGATGTTCTGCTTGACCCCGTCCTCCATGACCGTGAAATCATCCCTAGTCAGGTTCTCGACGAGTTGCGAGCCATTGAGCACAGTGGCATTGAGCACTACCTCTTCCACGTCGGTGTGAAGCAGGTAGCCCCCGCCTTTCTTTTCCAGGGTTCCGGTGGGCGGCGCTGGGGGCACGGTGTCGGGCGAGCGGACCGGATCGGTATCCTGCGTGAGCGCCGGCGACTGCGCGGCCGGGGGCGCGGTTGCCTGGGCGTGGGCCTGCTGGGCGAGAAGCACGGGGAGCAGAAGCCCCGATGCGATGAGGAGCGCGGCAAAAACCGCCTTACTGCAATGGCGCATAGTACCCGGTACGAGCATAAACGGTGAGCGGAGGGAGCCCTGGTGGAGGATTCACCTTCACCTTCACTTTACGCCACTTGCCGTCGCGGGTCAGATCCTTGGGCTTGTAGCCGATCACGTATTGGTTGCGCAGCTCGGTGGAGATCTTCTCGGCAATATCGCTCATCTCATCCACATCGTCCACGCGGAACATGCGCCCGCCGGTGGCGGAGCTGATGTCGTCGAGCAGCTGCGGACCAGTGCGCTCCTCGGGCGTGGGCGCATAGGGATCGAAGATGCCAATGGAGTAGATCTCCACATCGGCTTCGCGCACCTCCGCCCTCACCTCGCCTTCGGTGTAGCGCGAGCGGTTGTCGCCGCCGTCAGAGACCACCAGCAGCGCCTTGCGCTCGTGGTGGGCATCTTTCATCTTGGCCAAGCCGAAATAGATGGCGTCGAGCAGCGCGGTGCGATGGGCGGCGTGCACGGTGGCCAGCCGCGCCTGAATCTGCTCGACAGAGCTGGTGAAGTCCTCAATCAGCTCCGGCCGGTCGTTGAAACCGATGACGAAGAACTCATCCTGCGGGTTGGCGGTTTTGATGAACTGCAGGATGGATTCGCGGGCGCGGATCAGCTTGGAGGTCATGGAACCCGAGAGGTCGAAAATGATACCGATGGAGACCGGTGCGTCTTCAGAGGCAAAGCTCGCGATATGTTGCTCGCCGTTGTTCTCATAGATCTGGAAGTCCTCTTTTTCGAGGCCCGTGACCAGGCGATTCAAGGGGTCGGTGACCGTGATGGGAACCAGCACCATATCCACGTTCATGCGGATGAACGATCCCGGATGAATGCGCAGCGCGGCGGGCCCGGACTCAGGACCTGCCTCAGCGCCTTTGGGCTCGCCTGCCGGCGCGGAGGTGCTGGCAGGCGGCTCGACGTGGACTTTGCTGAGCGGATCTTCCTGCGCGTAGGCCCGGGCCAGGCACAAAACCGCGGCCAGCACACAGAAACCCAGGCCGCGGCAAACCATGGATAGGTCACCGCCCTCTTTGTGGCTAGCCCGCTTTGGGGGGAGCGTATTCATGTGGCACCGTGGGCGATTGAAGGCGATATTACCACTTTCGGCATGCCTCTGCTGTCAGCAGATTGTCATTTCGATATCCTGCATTTCAACGTGCGCGAACGCCGGCCGCGCGCGGCGCTGCGATACAATCAAGCCTGAACGCCCCACGCTCCCACTGCCGGGAATGGCATGGCGGGGCACAAAATTCCCCTTTTCATCGGCGGAGCACGACCTTCCTCATGGCTCGCATCTATCCTTTTCGCGCCTGGCGCTACAATCCCTCCGCGGTCCGTTTGGCCGACGTGGTCACGCAACCCTACGACAAGATCTCGCCGGCCATGCAACAGGCCTATTACCAGCGCAGTCCCTATAACCTGGTCCGGATCATTCTGGGACTGCCTGAGCTATTTGACGCAGAGAAGGGTGAAAACGTCTATAGCCGCGCGGCGCGGGATTTTCGCGCCTGGCGCGAGCAGGGCGTGCTGGTCCAGGAGCACGACCCCTGCGTGTTTGCCTACGCGCAGCGTTTCCGGGTTCCCGGAACCGATATCGTGAAGGAACGGCGCGGGTTTATCGCGCTGGGCAAGCTGCACGATTACTCGGAAAAGGTGGTTTTCCGGCACGAGCAGACGCTTTCCAAGCCCAAAAGCGACCGGTTGAACCTGCTGAAGGCCACGCAGGCGCACTTCGGGCAGATTTTCATGCTCTACTCCGACCCCTCGGGCAGCGTGGAGAAGAATCTCTACGACGGCAATGGCGCAGCCGACGCCGAGGTGACCGACGAGTACGGCGTGCTGCACCGGCTGTGGCGCGTGAACAACCCCGCCACCATCCGGCTGCTGACCGCCGCCATGGCCGACAAGAAGCTGATCATCGCCGACGGCCACCATCGCTACGAAACTGCGCTCAATTATGCGAAGGAGCACGGGCACGCGACTGCACAAGCCGAATCGAGCGTGACCGGCCTGCCGCAGCCGCCCTATCCGGAAGCCGCCGCGATGATGACTTTCGTGAATATGGATTCGGATGGCCTGGTGATTCTGCCCACGCATCGCGTGGTGCACAGTCTTGAAGGATTCGATCCCGCGGCATTTCGCACCAAGGCCGAAGAGTTTTTTACCGTGGAGACACTGGCGCAAGGCGATGCACAAAGCTATATCGGCACGCTGACCAGCCAGACCGGCACGGCGTTTGTGGCCGTCACCCGAAGCGGCGATTTTTTGCTGCGCGCCAGGCCGGATGCAATGACAAAAGCCCTCGCCGATGTGCCCGAGCGGCAGCGGCAGCTCGACCTCACGCAGTTGCATTCCATCGTTCTCGACCGGCTGCTGGGACTGGACGCCGAGAAGGTGCGCGAGCAGACGAATCTCCGCTACCTGAGGGACGCGGGAGAAGCCGTGGAGCAGGTGCGCAAGGGTGAGGCCGACATCGCATTCCTGACCAACCCCGTCACGATGGAGCAACTGCGCGAAGTGGCCTTTGCGGGCGAGGTGATGCCGCAGAAATCCACCGACTTCTTCCCCAAGCTGCTGAGCGGCTTGACGATTTATGCATTGCATTGAGGTCCACGGCCGGGAGGTCCCGGAGCTTGGCGCAAGGTTCTGTGACCAGCCGCGCACGACAGGCGGAAACATGGCAGGAAAGCACCGTCGCCGCAGTCTTTCCGGATCGCTTGCCGCCCTCCTCACACTCTTTACATTCCTGCCTGCCCCGGCACAGGCACCGTCCACGCAGAAATTCGTGGTGGTGCTCGACGCGGCCCACGGCGGCGACGACCTTGGCGCGCGGCTCGGCAACCAATCGGAAAAGGACTTGACTTTAGCGCTCAGCGTGAAACTGCGCTCGCTTCTCATGGCGCGCGGCATTTCCGTGGTAACGACGCGCGAGTCGGGCGCGGACGTGGATGCCTTCGCCCGAGCCGAGATTGCCAACCGAGCCAACGCCGCGGCCTGCCTCAATCTGCACGCGGCGTTGGTCAGCTCGACGAATGGACCCGCCGTGCACCTGTTCATTTCTTCCCTTCCCCCTGCGGCGGACGCGCGATTCTCACCCCTGCGACCCCGGCTCTTCGAGCCACCCGTCGCTGGAGACCCCGGTTTTGTGCCGTGGCGGACGGCGCAGTCCGCATGGATACGGCGCAGCACCGAGTTGGCCGGAGTGTTGAATTCTGCGCTTACCCATGCCGGCATCACGGTGACTCTCGGCCAAACGGCGCTGCCTGCGATCGACAGCATGGCCTGCCCCGCCGTCGCGGTTGAAATTGCGCCACAACGCCAAACCGACGCGACGAGCGCGGACGATGCAGGGTTCGAGGCAAAGGTAGTCGAGGCGCTGGCGGCGGCATTGGTGGAGTGGCGCGCGGATGGCGGACAATTCGGAGAACGGCGGCCGTGATCCCTCGCCACCAAACCGTGCTGTTCGTGATCCTGCTGCTGGCCTCGGTCATCATGGGCGCGGTGCTGTGGAACCAGTTGCGGCGCGCGCACGAGCGCCTGCTGCGCGGCCAGGATGCAGCGCCTACGCAGGCGCCGCTGGTGGCTCCGGCGGAGCAAGCCACGCTGATGGTGGCCAACGATGCGGACAATTCCGTGCAGCCGCGGATTTTGACCTTGCCTCTGCCGCAGAATCCCGAAGCTCGCGCGCGGGCGGTGCTGGGCAAACTGCTCGACCTCTACGCTGCACCCGATGCCGCGCATCCCGTGCCCGGCGGCGCCAACTCCATCGCACAAGTGTTTCTTGTGCCCATCGCGGACGGCAGTGGAAAGGCCTCGCCCACATCGCCGCAGCTTGCCGTGGTGAATCTGACCAGTGCGTTTGCGGCTGGACATCCCTCGGGACTCGAGACCGAGACGCTTACCATTCTTTCCATCTGCGCCACGCTGAACGCCAACCTGCCGCGCGTGACCGAGGTTCGATTTCTGGTGGACGGCCAGACGCGCGCTACACTGGCCGGGCACGCCGACCTGACACGCACCTATCTTGCCGCCGAAACGGTACCGACCGAGGGAGCTCACCCGTGACCACGATCCCAACCTCAGCCAAAACTCCCACCATCGGCGTCTTCGATTCCGGATTTGGCGGTTTGACGGTGCTGCGCGCACTCATTGAGCGTCTGCCGCGCGCGCGCTTTGCGTTTCTCGGCGACACGGCGCGGCTACCCTACGGCTCGAAATCGCGGCGCACAATTGCGCGCTACGCGGCGCAAAGCGCGCAATTCCTGGTGCGCGAACAGGGTGCGGAGTTCTTGGTGATCGCCTGCAACACGGCCAGCGCCCTGGCGCTCGACGCCATTCAGGATGCGGTGCCGGTTCCGGTGCTGGGCGTGATCGAGCCGGGCGCGATGGCCGCGCGCCAGGCTTCCGCCACGGGTGACGTGCTGGTGATCGCCACGGAAGCCACGGTTCACAGCCACGCCTACGCGGAGGCGTGCCGTGCGCAGGGATTACGTGCCCTAGAGAAAGCCTGCCCGCTGCTGGTGCCGCTGGTCGAGGAGGGATGGACCGACCATCCGGTGACCGCCGAGATCATCGACATTTATCTGAACGAGCTGCGCGCCGAGGCCGCCGCACAGGGGTTGAAGCCCGACACGCTGGTTCTCGGCTGCACGCACTATCCGCTGCTGCGGCCGCTGATCGAGCGCGCGGTGCGGCCGGGTGTGAAGGTGATCGATTCGGCCGAAGCGGCGGCGCAGGCCGCGGTTGCGCTCTTTAATGGACGCGTCGCGCCGGGGGCTGCGGGCGCAACTGTCCAGACCGAGGTGCGTTGTTTCGCCACCGATTCCGTGGAAAAATTCGAGCGCCTCGGTTCGCGATTCCTGGGGCGGCCGGTGGGACATGTGGAATTGATCGATCTCGGCGGGTAGCGGCTCCGGGGGCGCGGATAAGGATAGGGCAACCCACGAAAATCGCTCTGGTATTCTGAGGATTGCGCGACTCCGTCGTCTTCCCTTTTGGACTCAATTCCTTGGAGGAACTTTCATCGCATGATTAACCTGGCGGGCAAGACGGCCGTGGTCTTCGGGCTGGCCAACAAGCGCTCGATCGCCTGGGGCATCGCCCAAAAACTTCACGAGGCCGGCGCCACCCTGGCCATCTGTTACCAGAACGAGCGCATGAAGGCCGAGGCCGAAGACCTGATCAATGAGCTTGGGAACACCAGCGGTTTTCAGTGCGACGTGTCGAACGATCAGGACATCGCAACTCTGTTCGCGGCGCTCAAGGAAAAATACGCGAAGATCGATATCCTGGTGCACGCCGTTGCCTACGCGCCCCCCGAGGACCTGAAGGGCGAGTTCATCAACACCAGCCGCGAAGGCTTCCGCATCGCGCATGACGTGAGCGTCTACTCGCTCATCGCCGTAAGCCGCGGCGCGTTGCCGTTGATGACCGAAGGCGGCAGCATTATCACGCTGACCTACTACGCCGCGGAAAAAGTGGTGCCGCACTACAATGTGATGGCGCTGGCCAAGGCCGCGCTCGAGTCTGCCGTGCGCTATCTGGCCTATGAGCTGGGCCCGAAAAACATCCGCGTCAACGCCATTTCGGCTGGACCCATCAAGACCCTGGCGGCGCGCGGGGTGGGCGCACTGGGCGACATGCTCAAGGCCCACGCGGAGCGAGCGCCGCTGCACCGCAACGTAGACCAGAGCGAGGTGGGCGGCACGGCGCTTTACCTGGCCAGCGGACTGGCCAGCGCCGTTACAGGCGAAATCATCTACGTCGATTGCGGCTACAACATCATGGGGTTCTGATCGGAAGCCAGCGGAGTTAGCGGAGCTAGCGGCGTCAGCGGAGCTGGATCGGCGCCAAACTGCGATCAGTTTTCCTGCGCGTCGGGTGGGAAGCGCCAGCGGCGAGGAAGAAGCAAACAACCGCGCGGCATCCTGGCGCAGACTCCGGGGTGCGTGCCTGCCATTGAAAAAGTGCTTCACGCAATGGGCAGAAGGCCGAAACTGTCGAGATCGGCGGCGCCTGTTTTTTTTGCGAGAGATTCGCCGGGCTCAGAACGCGCGGAGACGCGGTTGCGCCCGCACCGCTTAGCCGCGTACATGGCGGCATCCGCGCGCCGCATCATTTCCTCCCACCCTAGTGCCGGATGCAACTCGGCGACCCCGGCGCAGACCGTCATTTTGACCGGACCGGTTTCGAAGGCAACATCGAGATCGGCCACGGCCTGGCGCACGCGCTCGGCAATGGTAAGCGCCGCCGAACCCGAAGTATCGGGCAGCAGGATCGCGAATTCCTCGCCGCCCATGCGCGCCAGCGCATCCTGCTGGCGCAGCATGCAGTTCAAACGGCGCACCAGGGCCTGCAGCGCGCAGTCGCCCGCGGCATGCCCGCGCGTGTCGTTCAAGTGTTTGAAGTTGTCGATGTCGATCACGATCATGCTCAGCGCGTTGCCGTAGCGCTGGCAGCGCGCGGTCTCGCGCAGCGCGGCTTCCTCCATCGAGCGGCGATTCAAAGCGCCCGTCAAGGGGTCGGTGCGCGCCTGCCAGGCAAGTTCTCCCTGCAATTCGGTCACCAGGAACCACATCTCGCACATGCCCATGCAGGCGGCAAGAAACGCCGCCGCAGCCAGCGAGTTGATCCAGCGTGGGTCGCTATGGGCGTTAACGGTCTCCCAAGGATGCGCGTAGCTCAGGTTGGTCACAATGGCGCGGTACGCGGCCACGCACATCTGCCCGCAGAGAATTACTGCACTCACGCGCGATACTGCGGTGAACGGTCCCCTTCCGTGTCTCCACAAGGTCCATGCCGAAAAGCCGCACAACGCCACAAACGGAAGATTGATCACATTGCCGGTGTAGGAAATCTTGGCAAGAAAGGCGATGGTGTACGCCGCCAAGACCAAGCCGATGGGAATCCAAAGCCGGCGATACCGGAAGGGCTTGCGCGCCACAAAGCAATATAGGCCCATCCATTGCATGGCGATCGAAACCAGATACAGCTCGTTGGCGGTCATGCTGCCGAGAAAAACCGGAACCTTCCCTTCCAGCCCTTGCAGAATCAGCTTGGCCAATCCCACAATCTGCGCGCCGGCAAACCACGACATTCCCGTGACGCGCCGGTTATACCAGGCGAGCACGCAAATCCATACCGTAAACACGGTAACCGACGCGATATTTGTAAAGAAGAATGTCCCGTAGTCCATGCCGCGGCACAACTCTCCGTCAATTGTTGTCCCTTATGTATATCGGCTGGAAACCCGTTTTGATCGCGGGGAACCGCCTTCCCCTTTCAGGTGATTTTGAAACGGGGAATCGATTACGCCGGAAAATCGACATGTTACCGTGGCTTTTGCGGCTCTGGGGCAGCATTTTCCGGGGTTCCCGTTACTGTTGGAACGCCAGAATCTCCGCCCATACGACGGGCTCGACAGGCAGCCCAAGGCGCAGGTTTTCCTCGCGGATGCGCAGAGTCTGCTCGCCGGGATAGCGCACCTTACCCTCTCGCGCGGCGGGCCGGGAATTGTGCAGGGATGCGACAACGGCATCGGCGATTGCCTCAGCCCGTGATGCGGGGCCAAAGGCGGCGGGATGGAGTGCCAAAAACATCTGCGAGACCCCGGCTTCGAGCAGCGGATCAGGAGCGATCTCATATGTGGCGCGGCCCAGCGCCATCATGGCCGCGGCCATGTCGAGCACCACAGCGAGCCCCGATCCCTTCCAGTACCCGGTCGGCAATAGCCGCCGCGATTGCTCCACGGCGCCTGGATCGCGCGTCAAGTTGCCTTCAGAATCGAAGCCACCGTCGACGGGCAGCATCTCGCCGCGTTTACGATAGCTCTCGAGCGCGCCATAGGAGAACTGCGACATGGCCATGTCAAGCACCACGGGCCCGGCGGCGCGCGGCACGGCGATCACCAGGGGATTGTTGCCGATGACCGGCTCCACGCCGCCCCAGGGCGGCTGGTTGGGCATGGTGTTGGTCCAGCAGATGCCGATCATGCCTGCCTCCGCCGCCTGCCAGCCGTAAGTACCGCCGCGCATCCAGTGATTGGTGTTGCCCATAGTCACGCAGCCCACGCCGTGTTCTCGGCCGAGCGCGACGGCGCGCTCCATCGCGGCCAGCGCATTCAAATTTCCGGGGCCTTTATGCCCGTCCCAGCGCTCCAGCGCGCCGTACCGCGCTGTGGCCGCGGCCTCGCCTGCAGGATCGACGCAGCCGTTGCCAATGGTGGCCACAAAACGCGGGAAACGGTTGATGCCGTGCGTATACACGCCGTCGCGCGTGGTTTCGGCAAAGAGGCGCGCACAGGTCTGGGCGCGATCGGCGGTGAAGCCGAGCTGGCGCAGGACGACGGCAAGGATTGTCTGCACTTCGGCGAAGAGGATGCGGTTCATGGCTGGGGCAAGGTTGTGTGATTCACGTTTAGGACTCGGTCGACCCGGTCCGAATTGAAGACAATTACTCGTCAGCTTCTTGTGGCTCGAATCGTTTCGCGGCAATTCGTATTGCTACGATCATGATGACGTAGTCAGCCAGGGCAAATGGCATCAGTAAGAGTGCTGGTATCCAGCGATTTGGGAAAACGAGGAATATCAAGATCGGCAAATGCATGAGTATAACTCCTCCGACGACAACCCAAAACCATCGCCGGTGGTGATATTCCCATTTCTGCCGCACAGCCACTGCAGCGGCGCCAATTGCTATGCACGCAGGCCTTGCCAAATCAGCTCTTCCAATCACAAAAAAAAGGACCATGATGGGAACGATGCACAGTACTACCTTCAGTGCATAGAAGTAGGACTGTCGTTGCCTCAGGCTGTACTCGTCGTCTGTCACTCCTTGACCCCCGTTATAGCAGTGGATCGGACAGCAGAGCTAGCGGCGTTAGGGCGGCGGCGAGTCTGATGTCACTCACTCCGCTAACCCCGCTATTTTTCTTTCAGCGTCACCGTGATTTTGCGCGCGTCGCCGCCCTCGGAGGCGATCACAATCTCGCCCGTGGCGCGCTTGCGGATGCTTTTGAACTTCTCGCCCCACTCCACCACCACCAGCGCATCGGACGTGAGCAGATCGTCGAGGCCGAGCGTCTCCAGTTGGCGCTCGCTTTCCAGGCGGTAGACATCAAGGTGAAAGAGCTTAACCGGCTTGCCGTTGCGCGAGCCGTCAAATTCATGAATCAAAGTGAAGGTGGGACTGGTGACTTCGTCGGGCTCGGCGGCGTCGAGGGCCTGGGCGATGCCTTTGACCAACGTGGTCTTGCCGGTGCCCAGGTCGCCGCGCAGCAGCAGCAACTGCGGCGGCTTGAGCAACTCGGCCAGCTTGCGGCCCACGGCAATGGTGTCCGCGCCGCTGTGCGTGGTGAACTCGTACATTCTGCCTTCCGCGGCCACTGCGGCGTTGCTCATTCCTGAACCTCGTCAGAGACTTCCACAAGGGCATTCGACTGCGGGATGCGCTTTTCATCCTCTGCATGCGTCTTTAGACTGCTACACGCGCCTTGAGTCCGCTGCATGCAATGCCCCCTGCAACCAAACATACCCGTTTTTGCCGCCCACTTCAAAACGATGCAGGCGCGATTGGTACGCCCGCGGCAGTTGCACCAGGCAATCGGTAGCCAGCAAGGTGTGCTCATCGCCTTCGCGCACCGCCAGATCCGCGGCCAGCCCGTGCAAATAGACCGCGGCCTCCACGGCGTGCGCGGGATCATAAGGATATTGCGCCAGCAGCCCGGCGATCAACCCGGTGAGGACGTCGCCGCTGCCGCCCTTGGCCATGCCGGGATTGCCGCTGGTGTTCACGGCCACGCGGCCATCGGGATGCGCGATGAGGGTGCGCGCGCCTTTGAGAACCACCGTCACGCCCATGCGCTGCGCGAAGCTGCGCGCCGTATCGAGCCGGTCAGCCTGCACTTCCGCCACTGTGGTTCCAGCGAGCCGCGCCATCTCGCCGGGGTGCGGCGTGAGCACCAACGTGCGTCCCTTGGCCAGCGTGGCCAATTGCTCCGCGTTGGCGGCCAGAATATTCAGGGCGTCGGCGTCGATCACGGTGGGAATGTTTGTCGCGGAGAGCAATCCGATGGTGAATTTTGCCGTTTCCGCGCTCTGCCCCATTCCCGGGCCGATGGCGAGGACGATCTTTCCGGCGGTCAGCGCGGCAACCCGATCGGGCTCCAGATTCTCTGCCGCAATCTGGCCCTCCGTCGTCGCTGCGAGCGGCCAGGTCATCAATTCCGCGGCGAACGATGACACCACCGGCAGCGCGGGCGCAGGAACGGCCGCGGTGACGAGCCCCGCACCCGCGCGCAACGCAGCCAAAGCCGTCATGGCCGGCGCTCCAGCCTTGCCTCCCGCCGAGCCGAAGCTTCCGCCCACCACAAGCACGTGGCCGAAGTCGCCCTTGTTGGCCGTAGCCGCGCGCACAGCCTGCACGCGGGCCAGCGACGAGCCCGCCCAATCGAGTTTGAGCTGCGAACGAATGATTCCTTCCGGTGAGCCGATGGGCGCGACGACGACGGGTTGATCCCAGCGGCGAGTGAGCTGCCCGAATACGTGCGCCGGCTTGGGCGCGGTAAAGGTGATGACGGCGTCGGCTGGAAAGACGGTGTTGGAAGGGGTCGCGCGGGTTTCATCGGCGGACGAGCCGGAGGGCAAATCCACGGCCAGAACCGGTGCACCGCTGCGCAGCAGCCACTCGTGCGCTGCCAGCGCCAGGCGTGGCAGCGGCGGCCTGAACCCTGTACCGAACAGCGCGTCCACAATCAGATCGGCTCTGAATGCATCGTCCTGATCAGAGGGGTCGTGCGCGTGGGCAACCACGCGCACCTCCCCGTGCTTCGGGTGGTTCAGCTCGCTCCACGCTACGGCGGCGTCGCCCTTCAGTTGTTCCGGTTCGCCCAGCAGAAGCGTGATCACCTTGAGGCCGGCTTCAGAGAGCAGCCGCGCCGCCATCATGCCGTCGCCGCCGTTGTTGCCGGTTCCGCACAGCACCGTGACACTTTGCGCCAACGGGAATTGCTCGCGCGCAAAACCGGCCACAGCCGCCGCCGCATTGCGCATCAGATCAAGCGACGGAATGAAGTGCAGCTCTGTGGTGGCGCGGTCAGTGGCCCGCATCTCGGCAGCGGAAAGAACGTGCATCGCATTCATGGTACAGCAGTGGTACGTGGACAGTGGTCAGTGGTCAGTGCGAGTGTGAGTGTGAGTGCGAGTGTATCTGTCCGGCGCACTCACACTGCACACTCACACTCGTTCCTGCTCTTCGTCACTTCAGCAGCCGGGCCTGCAAGGAAACATGAGAGCCGGGGCGGGTGAGGACGCAGGAGCCGTTTTTGTCGCAGCGGAAGTAAATGGAGGCGGGAAAGACCTGCCAATCGGCAGTGCGGTTGCGCATGCCGGCTACGCCCAGAAAAAACACCCGTCCGCCGCTGGTTTCGACCGTGCCGCGCGAGGGATTGTCGGCAACGATCACGTCATCGCCCTCAATCGGTGTGGGCAGGTGCTGAATCTGCGACAAAAACTCGTCTTTGCCTCCGTGGCCTTTCGCGTTCAGCCCTCTCTCGTGCCGCAGCCAATCGTCCTGCTCGTCAAGGGTTGGAAAATCGGTGAAGAAATCCCAGCTCTTGAAAGTTGCGTAGGCTTTCGCCGGACAGGGCAGCGGTCCCGTCAGATCGATCTCAGCAATCTGACCGTCCTCGCCGGTCATATTCTGCACGGTGTCACCGGTCTGGGTCTGCTGCGGCCCGAGCGACGGGGCAGATTTCGTGCCTGGCTCGTGGGGCGCGGGCGCGGGCAGGAGAATCTGTTTCTGGCAGGCCACGAGGCCTGCAGCATCCCGAAAACGAAGCGTTACCGAGAGCTGGCGCGGCGGATCCTGGGCCGTGGCCGCGAATCTCGCCGCCTGCCCCTGATCAATGGGATCGAGGAAGAGCTGGTAGGAGCCGCTCGTCTCCCAGCGGGCGATGAGACGGCCGCTGAGGCCCGCAGGATCGAATCTCTGGCTTCCCAGATCGATGTAGAGTTCGGGCGGCTTGGGCCGGAACAACGAGGGAACGGCAACAATGGTGAGTGCGATGAGCGCCAGTAACGCGACCAGCACGAGAATTTTGGCGAAGGGAATCGGAGGGCTCTTCTTCTGCTGAAGAGCCAGTTCCGCCGGCGGCGGCGCCATGGCTTCGCGGAATGAGTACAGCTCTCCCAGGTTGGTCTGCGCGACGGGCACGACTTCAAATTTTGAGACGGGAGGGTCTTCGCCGGAGCCTGCTGACGGGCCACCAGTAGCTGATTTCTGATTGGGCTCGTGTTGGTCCGCATCACTCATAGGACTAGGCACTCGATCATTCGGTTGGGAGTTATCGTGCGCGGAGATCACAGCCATTGAAACACGAGCGCGGCAGAGCCGCAACAAAAGTTGTGCACAGGGAATGGGAGAAGGTGCAACTTTAGTAAGCTTCCAGAACCGGGATTAGTTGCGGCCGAGCGCCGTCTGCACCGTCAGAACTCGATTCTCCCTTGAAAGGCGATCATGCGCGGCGAGCTGTCACCGCCGAGGCCGACACCGAGCAGTCCGGTGGGCGGCACCGTCAAGCTTTGCAGCGTTCCGAATCTTGCCGGAACCGAGCCGGGCACGCCGGCCTCGACCGTGCTGGGCAGCGCAAAGTTGGGATGATTGAAGGCATTGAACAACTGGCCGTCGATGCGCAGTTTGATCCCCTCCCGCATCGGAAAAACCTTCGTGATGTACATATCCGAATACGTGAAGTGCGGCCCGCGCATCGCGTTGCGGCCGGAGTTGCCGAACTGGCAGATCGCCGGGTTATCGTTCTCTACGCCGAGAGCGCCGGTATAACATGCGCCGGTCGTGGGAT
>Ga0182014_10003915_pt1 | contig 17555 bp, 18 predicted proteins | sample 612S2DmetaG_FD_120489 | JGI IMG/M metagenome (GOLD analysis project Ga0182014, IMG submission 120489) | Permafrost microbial communities from Stordalen Mire, Sweden - 612S2D metaG | ecosystem: Environmental > Terrestrial > Soil > Wetlands > Permafrost | place: Sweden: Stordalen | collected... | reverse complement strand
GGTCGATGCCGAGCACACCGCCGTCTTGGACTGGCTGCGGGGAGACCTGCGCCAAATATCGGCTCTCAAGTCGGCCCTCATCTTCCGCCGGATCGGCCGTCACAATGCCCGTCACCTCCTGTTCTCGCTCGCTCACTGGTTGGCGGTTAACGAGCACGCGGGCCTGGCTATCGTGCTCGACATCCGCCGGCTCGGCTTCGCCCGTAGACCGGGCCCGGAGGAACGAAGTGGCCACTACTACACCAAGAGCGCCCTGCTGGATGCCTACGAGGTCCTGCGCCAACTGGTGGACAACACTGACGAAATGTCCAACTGCATCGTCGTTATCGTGGGGTCACCGGCCTTCCTGTCTGACACGCCCCGAGGGCTCGACGCTTACCAGGCGCTCAAGTTGCGCATCTTCGATGAGGTACGCGACCTTAACCGGGACAACCCGTTCTCCTCGCTCGTGAGGTTGGGGGCAGCGTGAGCGGCGAGCGTTCCGTCGGAAGCAGGCGTGCCCTCGAGGCCCTGAGGGCGGGCGTCCCCAACCGGGACGCGGTGGCAGCACTGGGGTCCATGCAAGTGGGCGTCGAGGACCGGTTCAGCCAGTTGTTGAGCGCCGTGCGAGCCCTTCCCGAAGCGCCGCCATCGGGCGGCATGTTGATAGGAGGAGGTTTTGGGACCGGCAAGAGCCACGTTCTCGAGCACCTGGCCCACTTGGCGCTTTCGGAAGGTTTCGTGGTTTCCAAGGTGGTGGTCTCCAAGGAGACACCGCTCTACGACCCGTCCAAGGTCTTCCGCGCCGCCATCGAGCAAGCCAAGGTGCCGGGGCGGCCCGGCTCGGCCATCGATGAGATCGCGGCCGGCTTGCTGGGCGACTCTCCTCGCTACGCCGAGCTGTACCGCTGGGTGCACCAGGACGACACTCCCGTGGACAGCCGTTTCGCGGCGACTTTGTTCCTGCATGAGTACGCCCGCGGCGACGAAGAGTTCAGCGACCGCATCGTGCGTTTTTGGGCCGGCGACCCCCTGCCCGTAGCCGACCTGCGCCGGCGGCTCAAGGAGGCAGGGGCAGCGGCCACCTACAAGCTGGCGGCGATAAAGGAGCGCGACCTTTCGGTTCAACGCTTCCGGTTCGTGGCCCGTTTGATGCAGGCCGCAGGCTATGCAGGGTGGGTCGTGCTCCTGGACGAGGCCGAGCTGATCGGCCGTTACACGTCGTTGCAACGCGCCAAGTCTTACGCTGAGATCGCTCGCTGGGTGAAGGGCGACCGCGATGACCCCTCAGCGCCGATCTGCGCCGTGCTCACCACCGTTGACGACTTCGAGCCTCAAGTGCTTGTCGGCAAGAACGACAACGAGCTCATCGGAAAACGGCTCCGCGCTAAGGGCACGGCGGAGGACGAGCTGTTGGCGGCCCAGGCGGAGACGGGTATGCGGATCATCGAGCGAGAGCAGGTCCAGCTCCAGCCCCCGGGGCGAGAAGAACTGGACCGCACCTACACCCAGCTGAAGCACATCCACGGCGAAGCCTATGGTTGGCGTCCTCCGGACGTGGCGGGCCTGGAGAGGCTTCCGTCCAACCGCATGCGGCAGTACGTGCGAGCCTGGATCAACGAGTGGGACCTGCGCCGGATCTACCCCACCTACCAGCCCGAGATCAGCGTAGGCGGCCTGGACGTGGACCTGAGCACCGACGTCGACCTCGAGGGCCTCGACGAGCAGGACTGAGCCTTGCTGGCGGACGACATCGCCCTTGTTCTTGCTGACGGCCAAGGAATAACCGCCGTCGAACTGGCTAACCGTCTCGGCGCGCCGGTCGGACCGGTGTCCTTCGCTTTGTTCGCCGGCCACGGGCGGTTCCGCTGTGACAGTGGGTCCCCACCTCGGTGGTGGCCAGCTTCCTCGCCACCGCTGCAGCGGCCCTCCCGGGGGGTAGCGGTCGCGCCGGGAACGCCCCCCTCGAGCTCGCTCCGGTTGTACCCCTGGCAGGCGGACGCCCTGAAAACCTGGGGACAGCAGGGCGGCAGGGGGGTGATAGAGGCGGTCACGGGGACCGGCAAGACGATGATCGGGGTCGCGGCCGCCCTTGACGAGCTCCGGTGTCGCGAGCAGGTGGTCGTGCTGGTCCCGACCGTCGAGCTGCAACAGCAGTGGGTGACCCAGCTCGAAGCGCGCCTGCCCACCTCGTTCCGGGTCGGCCGCATGGGCGCGGGGTCGGGCGATTCGCTCGTGACACACGACGTGCTGGTGGCCGTGGTCAACAGTGCTCGGGTCGCGGACGTGCGACCCATCCGCAAGGGCGGCCTGCTCGTCGCAGATGAGTGCCACCGCTACGGCAGCGACGTTAACCGGCTCGCGCTCGACGCCAGGTTCGTGCACCGACTGGGCCTCACTGCCACCTACGCCCGGGACGACGACGGCAATATGGCGTGGCTCGACCCCTACTTCGGGCGCACCTGCTTCCGGCTCGGGTACGACCGAGCGGTCGCCGACGGAATAGTCGCTCGGTTCACCGTAACGCTGATCGGTGTGCGGTTCTCCCGGGCTGAGCGAACGAAGTACGACGAGCTCACAGAACAGATGGGAGTTCTGAGGGCACGCCTGGTCCGCGAGCACGGCGTGCCCAAAGAACCTTTCGAGTCGTTCATGAAAGCATTGACAGAGCTGGCCAACGGGGGCGGGCCAGGAGGTGGGTTGGCACGGGCCTACCGCCAGGCGATGCTCGAACGCCGCCGGCTGCTCGCCGATACCCCGGCCAAAGACCTGGCTCTGCGGCAGCTGGCGCCCGCCGTGCGCACCGCTAACCGCGGTATCGTCTTCACTCAGAGCATCGCCACGACCGAGCGGGTGTGTTGCGTACTGGCCGGTTGCGGCCTCCGGGCAGTCGTGATGCATTCAGAGCTCCCAACCCGGGAACGCAGCGAGAGGCTCCGTCGCTTCGCCGCCGGCGAGTTGGACGTGATAGTCGCGCCGCGTGTACTGGACGAGGGTGTCGACGTCCCTGCCGCGGACCTGGCGGTGATCGTGGGCGCCAGCAGGTCGCGTCGTCAGATGGTCCAGCGGATGGGCCGGGTCCTGCGCCGCAAGCCCGACGGCCGCCACGCTCGCTTTGCCGTCCTCTTCGTCGAGGGTACGGTCGAAGACCCTTGCCTGGGTGCCCACGAAGCCTTTCTCGACGAGATCGTCGACGTCGCCGATCAAGTGTCGTATTTCTCCGCGGAGGTGGCAGCCAACCGCTTTGGCGCCGTGCTCGAGGCTGTCCAGCCATGACTTGAGGACATATGGCGGGCGGGCGGCTCCTCGCTCGGCCACGTTGTAGCCAACTGTCGACCCCGGGGGGCCCGCAATGCCCCCAGCCGAGGGCCGGGGCCATGGCGCCCGAAAGTGGGCCCTATCGAACAAGACGACAATGCCTGGGTGTCGAGAGCAGTCCGCACTGAACAGGAGGACCGGTTGGACGACCACTATCAAGAATGGGGGCGGAAGGGCGCCACGCTAAGCGACAAGACCGCTCGTAAAGAGTACGGCCTGACCGAGGACGAGATCATCGACGCGATCAACGCGGGCTTGCTCGATTACCGCGTCGGCTCGGTTTACGGGGCCCCGTGGTACAGGCTCCTTCGCCGAGAGGTCGAGCAACTAGTCGAGGTCAGGCGCGGCCGACCCTACCTCGACGAACGACGGGCAAAGACTGAGCTGGGGAAGGTGGACGCCGATCTGGCGCGGCTGCGGCGCGACGTGGCCGTCCTGGAAGAGCGACGCTCGAAGCTCCTTGCTGAGCTACGGGCTTCCTGACGTGAGCATAGGGACGGCTCTGTTAGGGCGGCTTGCCATTGCTGCCGGCAGGGGCAGGGGTTAGGCCGCGATCTGCTTGTAGCCGCTATCGAGCAAGCGGCGACGGCGAGCCGACACGTCGCCGGCGGTTCATTGCCGTCGACCCGGTCGACGAAAACGCCCGAGACTTCTACCGGCACTTTGGCTTCAAAGACGTGCCCGGTGACGAACGCGGCCGGATGTTCGTGAGGATAGACCAACGTGTACATCACCAGTGACACCTTCACTGGCGGTCGCTGCTCCAATGGTGCAGCACCCAGCAGCATCAGCGTCCAGTGGGATGTCCTCAATAGCGTCTTTACAGACAACGAAGCCGTGGGTTGGGTGCGAGGCTCTCCTCGAAGAAGTCGAGCTCCCCGAGATCGCCGCTGCCCTTGGTGTGCCACCCAAGGCCGTCGAACATTAGCTGACCGCTATCTGTGCCAAGCTTGGCCTCCGGTCCCGCCGCCAACTCCCCGCTGACGGTTTTGTGGACAGCCACGCGCCCTTAGCACGCCGCTCGCCACAGGTTAAATGCCCTGAGAGCGCGTTGCGTGCCGTCAAGACCGGTGCGGGCCACAAAGTCCGACCGAGCCCTCTGTCGCAGCCCTTTGGCCATCCGGCGCCAGTACGACTTACGGTACCCTGCCACGCGGTGACTAACGTGTCTTGCCCTAACTCGTGAAGACCGTCCTAGCAGTGGCACTCTGCGTCCTACTTGCTACCACCGGGAGTGGCACAGGGAGCTCGTTGAGCCCCACGGTCACGACCGTGCCCACGGCGACGCCCGTGGACATGGTTCCCACTGTTAGCTACCAGGACGACACCGCCGGTGCTCAGGAGCGTCATTCTGCCATGCTGGCGTACGTCTCCGGGCTCCAAAACGTCGTGCGCCAACTGCCCCAAGCGGGCGAGAGCTTTATTTCGCAAAGCGTGTGCTCTCCCGTTGTGGAGTACTGCACCCGGTACGTCCAGACCGAGGCCGACCTTGGAGGACCGGGCCGAGCTATCACCGTGTCCGACTACAAGTTCGACAACAGCCCGAAGGTGTTCGGCAACGGCGTCGAGTTGATGTACGTCCCCTCGACGGCGGACCATTTTGCGCTGTCCTTCGGTTATAGCGAGGACGGGGGCGGGATCGGCGGGGCCGGGTACTACATGGAGTTCATCTATCTCACTCCTGCTCTCTTAGCCGCCATAAAGGACGTTCTCCCCGTTGACTATTTCGACAACATGGTTTCGCCAGCTCTCTTGAACGGCAACGAGTTCTCCATAACCGACGCCCCGGAATACAAAACGAGCACAAACGAGGGGATCGGTATCCCCGGCGATGCCAGGACTGTCATCGCCTCGTTGGACGAGTTCATGGGCTCGGCGCAGAAGTTCCGGGCGCATGCGCTCCTACGCGAAGGCCAACTCTTGGCCCAAGTGGAGGCGGAGGTCCACGCCGGGCGGGTGACGAAGCCGGTGGACTGCAAGTACACCACGAACGGTGCCGCTCCGGTGTGCCTTTATACCGCACTGTCCAGCAAAGATAGGGCCGACGAGATCGCCCGGGCCAAGACGGCCATTGGCGCGGCCGAGTCGCTCATCGAGCGACGCTTCCAGGCCATGTACTCCGTGCTCTCTTCGCAGACTGTCTGGTCCACGTGCGCCGGTTGTTGGTCCGGGGCGTGAAAGTCAACTCGCGCCGCCACATGGCACTCGCTCGGTGGTGACGTCCGTCTCGCAGTGTGGACAATGGAAATAGGCTCGTCGTGATAGGACCACGTGGGATCAGAATTCTTCGCTGCTGCAGACCTATGCGAGGACGGTCCGGTTGCGGCCCTTGGTCTTGGCAGCGAGCATGGCCATGTCGGCGCGTCGCACGAGCTCGTCGGTCGCTTCGCCTGGTCGAGCCAGTGCCACGCCGATGCTGAGGGTGACCGCGACCCGGTCGGCCCCGTTCTGCGCCCAGGTGCTCGCTACCAGGTGCCGAGCGCGCTCGGCCAGGTTGAGGACCTGGTCGGCCTCGCCAGCGGTCGCGACGACGAGGAACTCTTCGCCGCCCCATCGTCCCACTGTGTCGCCCGTGCGGGTGCAGTCTCTCAAGGTGGCGCTGACCATTTGCAGGACCCGGTCGCCAACATCGTGGTTGTAGGTGTCGTTGACCTGCTTGAAGTGGTCGATGTCGGCGAACAACACCGCGTAGGCGTAGCCATAGCGAACTTGATCGCCGCGTCGCTGGCGTAGGACCTGGGTGAGCATGCGGCGGTTGGCGATGCCGGTCAGTGCGTCGGTGAGCGCCTGGCGTTGGACATCGTCGAGACGGTCCTTCAGCATCTTGTTGCGGCTGTCGTCGTGGAACACCTCAACGGCTCCGGTGATGTTCCCGTCGGGGTCGGCCAGTGCCGCAGCGCGCGCGGCGACGGGAACCCGGTGGCCGTCGCGGTGGTGGAGGAACGCCAGCATGTCGTGGGGCTGTCCATCACCGATGGTGGCCAACAGCGGGCAGCGGGACTTGCACAACGACGTGCCCTCGTGGTCGACGTGGTTGAGGATGCCGTCCCGGCAGCAGCGCCCGACCACCTGGTCGGCCGGGTAGCCGGTGAGCCGCTCGGCCGCCGGGTTCCAGTACGTTACCCGGCGTTGGCGGTCCACCACGTAGACGGCCTCGCTCATCGCCGCCAAGAGAGCCTGGGCAGACGGGACGTACCTGGCGGGTTGCGGGCCCATGACGATCACCTCGTTCGAGTCCCTCGGCACTATCGGTACGGCCGCGCAGAGTCGAAAGACCCAAAAGCTCCTCGTCGACTTCCGCTACACCCTCGGCGAAGCCTATGTCGTGTTCGCCGCCGCTAGGGGAGCTCCCCGCCACCCTGCCTCGTCCCCCAACCCCGGCGTGACCGTCGGGTCGGCTCGAGTCGCTCGTAGCCGCCGCTACCGTGATGGTTTGGTCCGCGGCTTCGTAACGTCGGAGCGCGTTACGCAATACCTGCCGTCGCCGGGAAATGACTAGCGTCGTCGACAGCTGCGAGGTCGGGCAGGCGGCGCACCGCAGACGGGGCGCGGGCGGCATTGAGCCGTCCTTCACCGGGAACGCGGCCCAACCGCCGGCCGTTGGCGGCGCGGAACAGCTCCTCGAAGTTACTCGCCGGCATGGGCCGGGCAAATAGGTAGCCCTGCGCCACTGAACAACCCAGACCTCGGAGGTGGCAGAGCCGGGACTCGGTCTCGACACCCTCGACGACTGTGGTGCAACCGATGGCCTTGGCCATGGCCAGCACGGCTGAGACGATGGCCGATTTCACCTGGTCGGTCTCGACACCGTCGATAAAGGCCCGGTCGATCTTGACGACGTCTGTCGGGAAACGAGCGAGATGGCCGAGGGCAGAATGGCCGGTGCCGAAATCGTCGATGGCCACGCTGGCACCCAACTCCCTTAGACTGGACAGGACCTGGTTGGTACGCTCCACGTCGTCCACCGCCAGGCTTTCGGTGACCTCGAAGCACAGCCGTGCCGCGTCCGCGCCAGTTGAACGCAGGACCTCGCCGATCCCGGCCAGCAAACCGGGGTCCTGGAACTGGCGAGCGGAAAGGTTGACGGCCACCGTCACCTCTACACCCAGGAGGTCTTTCCATTCCTGGACTTTCTGGCACGCCTGTTCGAGCACTGTCCTGCCCAGGGCGAAGATGAGGCCCGTTTCCTCCGCTATGTCTATGAAGGAAGCCGGGGCCAACAACCCCCTCAAGGGGTGCTGCCAGCGCACCAGAGCCTCCACGGAGACCACCCGGCGGTCAAAGGTGGAGAACAATGGCTGGTAATAGACCTCGAGATCATTGTGTTCGATTGCCTGGCGAAGTTCCATTTCCAGTTCCACCCGCTCGGCCGAACGCACGCCCATGACTGGCTCGAACACGCAGTACTCGCCGCTGCGCCCCCTGGCCTTGGCCTCGTACATGGCTACGTCGGCGTCGTGGAGCACGTCGTCGCAGGTCTTGGCGGGAGAGGTGAGCGCAATACCGATGCTCAACCGCGCCGCGACTTTGTGCCCGTCACGTAATTCAATAGGTTCCCGCATGGTCCGGAGGACCCGCTGGGCGACGGCCGCAGCATCTTCGGCGCTCCCGATGTCTTCGAGCAGGACAGTGAACTCGTCACCCCCGAGACGGGCGAGCTTGTCGCCCGGCCGGAGCGCCTCTCTCAGCTTCTCGGCCACTGAGATCAAGAACAGGTCGCCCGCCGAGTGCCCGAGACTGTCGTTTATTACTTTGAAACGGTCGATGTCGGCGAAAAGCACGGCGTGACGTGCCCCGTCTTGCCGGGAACGTTCCAGGGCGTTGGTCGGGTCGCTCAGGAACTGGCGGCGGTTGGGCAGGCCGGTGAGGGAGTCGTGGAAAGCCTGGTGGGTCAGCTCAGCCAGTCGCTTGTGCTCGCTGATGTCGCGGAACACCAAGACCGCCCCGACCGGTTCGCCCGCTTCAAGGTTGGGGGCCACGGTGCAGGCGACGTCGAGCGGGCTGCCGTCCGCCCGCCGAAAGCGTGCCTCGTAATTCGTCGTCGTCTCCCCCGTAGTGATGGCCCTCATGGCCGCCGCCCACAAGAAGTCCGGAGCGGCTATCCCTTTTCCTGGCCCGGGAGGAAAGGTCAGCTCCCCCCGGCTCTGCGCCCATGGCCCAGCCCATCATTGAAGCCGCCGCTTTGTTGGCGAACGTGATCTCGCCGGACAGGCTGAGAGCGCACACGCCCTCGCCGAGGCTCGATGTGATGGCGGCCAGGCGCTGCTTCTGGCGCTCACTGCTCTTGTAAAGCGTGGCGTTGGACAATGCGCCGGTCGCCACTGCGGCCAGCGCCTCCAAGAGCTTTTGGTCAGCGGCATCGAAGGGCTCCGTGCGGCTGCGGCTGGCGACGGTCAGCCACAATTTCTCACCCAAGAGCGTGACCGGGGCGCATGGCGCTTTGTCGGGACTGGGTTCTGGACGCAGGCCGACCTTGCTACAGCGCAGTAGTGAGCGAGCCGAGCTGAACAGGACGCCCAGGACAGTCTGCTCGTCCTGGCCCATGGAACGGTTGGCTTCGAGGGTAGCCAGGAACAGCCCTTCCAATCGAGCCCGGTCATGACGGGCGCGGAAAAAGCCCCCGAGGGTGTAACGCAGTATTACGAGGGGCAAAACGGCTAGGGGCAGAGCGTCAGGGTACGCCGAGACGAAGAGGGCGGCGGCGACCCCCAAGGCCACACCACAAACGTTGATGACCAGGCGCATGTCGAGACCGTCGAGGACCGCCTTTTTCCAGGTCATCCCAGTAGCCGACACGACTAGGGTCACCGCCGCCGTGTTGGTGACAAAAAAGGCCGCTGCCGCCAGAGCGGCGGCCGCGGCTTCGACGTAGGGGGGTTGGTGCCCGCTCCCACTGAAACGAGCACCTGCCCGAAATTGAACGCGGATTTCTTGAGGGGCCGGCGCATGAACGCCTGGGCCACGATCGTGGCTAACGCGAAGGTCAACACCGTGAAGCAGGGGCGGACGAGGAGCAGCAGCACGACGAGGACGCCTTCGTCGAGGTGGACGGCCTCGGACTGGTCGCCGACGTACATGATGAGCGGCCGCAACCAACTGAGCAACGCCATCGTCCCGAACACGCCCACGGCGAGGAACTGGCTGTCCCCGGGCAGGGCGTGACTACAAAGGTCGTGCACCGCAACGACGAGGATGGCTGTCCCCCCGGCCAGGGCCAAGGCGACGAGCATCTGGACGCGGTTGAAGTGCTTCATGGCCGGCACCAGGGCTTGTGTCTGAGGGTTAGTTCCAGGCCGTCCCGCACGGACTGACGCCGACGGGCGATGACGCTACGACGGTGTTCGCTGCGGCCTGGGGCGGAGTACTTCCCCACGCCACCGATGAGAGGGCGGCGCTACCGGCAGTCAAGCCGACGGCACATATGACAACGGCTGGCACCAGCCTGAGCCGTCGCAGCATGGAACGCTTGGCGGGGACGGCAGCCTGGTCGAGGGCTTCGGGGCATTGGTCTGACATATTGACGATTCTCCTTCTGTCGGGCATCCAGACATTTGGTGCGACAAAAGCACTTCGGCGGGGGTTCGACGGGCTGAAGGCGAGGCTTAGAAGGCATCTCATAGAACATCGTGCACTTCCCGCTCTTCTGTCGTTGCTCTGCCCGCCGCCACCCGCAGCGCGGAGGGACCGCTAGCAGTAGGGCCGTTCCCCGCCTGCCAAGGTGCCGGGCCCTGTAGGGTCATATCAGGTGCACTTCGTGGTGCCCCACTGTTGCCCCGGTACCCGGTGACGCCTTAGAGCATCGCCGAGGTCGACTCGTGAAAGAACGCAACGTGGGTACCGGGGAGAACGAGGGACCGGCGGCCCGTAAGAGCCCCGGCCAAACCATCCACCCGACGAAGGAGTTCACATGCCCGATCCCTTGAGTTCGAAGGTGTACCTGGTCGGAGCCGGGATCGCCTCCCTGGCGGCCGCGACGTTCCTGGTACGCGATGCCGGTGTCCCGGGTGAGAACATCCACATCCTCGAGCAGCTGTCGTTAGCCGGCGGCTCGATGGACGGCTCGACCGCACAGACGGCACAGGGCGGGTACGTGACGCGGGGCGGGCGGATGTTCGAAGAGGAGTACTACGTCTGCTTGTGGAACCTGCTGGAGAGCATCCCGAGCCTGGAAGATCCGGCCGTCTCAGTGCGCCAAGAGTTCCTGACGTTCAACGCTGAACATCCCACCAACGCCAAGGCGCGCATCATTCTGAAGGACCGTTCCATAGCGGACGCCTCCCGGCTCGGCCTCGACACCCGCGACCGAGCTGACCTGACTCGCCTGCTCGCACTGCCCGAAAGGCTCATCGGAGCCAAGCGGATCGAGGACTTCTTCCAGCCGCACTTCTTCGCCACCAACTTCTGGTGCCTGTGGCGCACCACTTTCGCCTTCCAGAACTGGCACTCCGCCATCGAGCTCAAGCGCTACTTTCTTTGCTTCGTCCAGGAGTTCGACCGGATCCACACGCTATCGGGTGTGCGCCGCAGCAAGTACAACCAGTACGATTCGGTGGTCCGTCCGGTCCAGACGTGGCTCGAGCAACAGGGGGTGCGGTTGGAGTTCGGCGTCACGGTCACTGACGTCGATTTCGAGACAGCGCAAGCACGGCGGGCCACCCGATTGCACCTGGCCCGGGGCGCCGTGCCCTCGGAGAGCATCGAACTGGGCCACCACGACTTCGTGTTCATCACCAACGGGTCCATGACCGCCGATGCCACGTATGGGGACGGCACTACCGTCCCTGAACTTGTCCGGGACAAGCGCGACGGCTCTTGGCGGCTTTGGGAGGCACTGGCCAAGAAGGCGGACGATTTCGGCCGGCCGAACGCCTTCTGCGGCAACGTCGACGAATCGAAGTGGGAGTCGTTCACTCTGACCATGAGCGACCGCACCCTCCTCGACCGGATCCAGGAGTACACCACGAACGTCCCGGGTGAGGGCGCGCTCATGACGTGGAAGGACTCCAGCTGGCTGCTGTCGATCGTCGTGCCCGCCCAGCCGCACTTCGCCAACCAGGATCCCGGCACCTACACCCTTTGGGGGTACGCATTGTTGGGCGACACCGAGGGTGACCACGTCGCCAAGTCAATGGACAGCTGCACCGGGTCCGAGGTCCTCGACGAACTTCTCGGGCACCTGGGCTTCGAGGACATCGCCGAGCATGTCCGACAGACGACCAGGGTAACCACCGTCCAGATGCCTTACATCGACGCCCAGTTCCAACGTCGCGTCGCCAATGACCGCCCGCTCGTGGTGCCCGCAGGTGCTCATAACTTCGCCTTCCTCGGCCAGTTCGTTGAGATCCCCGACGGCGTCATCTTCACCGTCGAGTACTCCGTCCGCGGTGCCATGATGGCGGTCTACCACCACTTCGGTATTGACGAGAACGACATCCCACCCATCTACCACGGGCTCGCCGACCCGAAAGTGGCCTGGTCCGCCCTACGTACCGCCTTTGCGTGACTCGCCCCCGGCTCCGGATCAGGCGCGATAGCCGGTCCGGCAAGCTCTTTCCCCTTGACTGGGGTAGCGCCACCAGAGAAGGGTGACCACGACGTCATGGCTCACCGAAGCCATCAAGCTCTATGTCTCATGATGGTGCCACCGCCCGTAGGGGCTCCGCACCTCAGTCGCTCTCCTTGTTATCTCATCACTATGTTCAAGATGAGCAAGTTGGAAAGCACGGCCGTGGCGTACATGCCCAGTGCCACGAACACGAACGCCATGACACCAAACCGGGGACGGTGCCTGATAACCATGACGCCTAGAGCACCGAGGATGGCAAGTTTCACCCACAATAGGCTCGCGCTTGCTAGCAGGACCGAAGACAGGGGGTTAGCCTCGACGGCCCCGTGCGACAGCAGCAGATGGGTGGTGACAACGTCCGCTCCATTTAGTACGACCAGGCCGCCTACGCCTAAAAGGGTCATAACGCGTAGGCGGGACTGCGAGCCTGGCACCCCGGCGTAGTGGTGCAGGTGCGTCACCAGCATGGAATTGTTAGGTGTTTTGCGCGTTTGGGCAAATAAATGCTTGGGCGTACTCATCGTGCCCTTCATGTGCGGGTGGTGGCGCCTGTCGGTCCAAGCGTGGGTGGTCCTTGGCGGAGAAACTCGCGCGAAAGCGTTCCCGCCTTGGCAGGTCGCCGCAGTCGACCAGGCTCTTCACCCCCTCATTGAACCGAGCAGCGGGCGAGCCCCAAACGCAGGGCCTCGAACGTCTGAGACGCATCCTACTCTTACTTGACGGGTACTAGTAACGAAGTCCTGGAACTTGCCTCGGCTGTACTTGCTGTTGGTACCAGAGCGGACCTTCTTCACTACCCATGGCCCCGGGCACCTCGGCTGCGCCAGCGCTCTTGAGGTGCTCGCTTGAGCACTCAGGCCGGGGTGCTCAATTAGCTGGCCTAGGAAGCGAAAATAGCAAAGCGGCGATTAGCGCATATATCAAAGAAGGTCCTGGCCCTGCCCGCAATAGCTGCGGTCTTGGCATTCGGCTCAGTGGGCCTGGCTGCGGCTAATGCCCCCTTTCCAACGTACAAAAGTATGTGTTAGGACGAGCACGTGACCACGTACAGGCAAACTTCAACTTCATAATGTAGCTAGCCCGAACCGCTTGACCCAGGTGAAGATTGATCGCTCCAACATCGACTTGTGTTGCCCCAAACGGACCGGGAGAGATTTTGGCTATCAGAGAGCGCCGCCGTCGCCATAGTTGAGTTCATCACCGGAGCACTCGTGGGCGCCCCGCGCCAGGTCGGTCTCCCGCTGAGGGTCATGCTCCAAGCGGCTGCTTGCACCGGCATCCCGCGCCTGTGAAGATGTCCTGGACCGGGCCGCCCAAGCCCTGGTCCAGGTCTTTCGTGCTCTTTGGAGGTTTGTTGTGGGCGAGAAGTTGGTGGCCAGCAGAGCAGTGACAGTAGACCGTCGGCAACTGGACGTCTTGATCTCCCGGCACTCGGACGAGGAGTTCTGGCGGGTCGATGTACGCCATCCGGTCGGGCCCACTTCGACCCGTACCGCCCTCGACGGCGACGACAACTTTCTCTGCCATCTCATAACGTCGGCCGTGGCCGGGGAAGGCTCGGCCTGGGAAAGCCTGGCCCGCGTGGGCCATCGCCACTTCAGCCCTCCAAATTGGTAGTGCGCCCCTCCCCCCGGGTCATGGTCGCGCCGGGCCGTCCCGAGTACGCTCTCGATGCCGTTGTCCAGGGCGGCGGCACTCTGACCACCGACGGTCCGCTCGATGGCTTGGTGTGGACCACGTTCGACCCGCAAGCGCTGCTCGAGACGGTGGCGGCCCACCCAGAACTGCGCTGGGCCCAGCTGCCCATGGCGGGCATCGACCGGGTACTGGACGCGGGGGTTTTCGAGCGGCCCCATCCGAGCGGGCTCGTATGGACGTCGGCCAAGGGCAGCTACGCCCGGCCCGTGGCCGAGCACGCCCTGTGCCTGGCTCTGGCCGGGCTGCGCAAATTGCCCGAGAGGGCACGGGCGCGGTCGTGGGGCGAGCGGGCCGGGACCACACTTTTCGACGCGCCCGTCACCGTCCTCGGGGGCGGGGGGATCACCCAGGAGCTGTTGGCCCTACTGGCCCCCTTCAACGTTCAGGCCACCGTGGTCCGCCGGACCGCCTCGCCGGTGGCCGGTGCCGTACGCACGGTCACGACAGCTGAGCTCCACTCCACCCTGCCCGGCGCCCTGGTCGTGTTCGTGGCCCTCGCCCTCACGCCCGAGACTGTCCACATCATCTCTGACGAAGAGCTGGGCCTCATGGGCAGTAACAGCTGGCTGGTCAATGTGGCCCGTGGTCGCCACGTCAACACCGATGCCCTGGTGAAAGCCTTGTCCGAGTCGCGCCTAGGTGGCGCCGCGCTGGACGTGACCGACCCGGAGCCTCTTCCCGACGGGCACCGGCTGTGGTCCTTGCCCAACTGTCTCGTGACCCCGCATACGGCCGACAGCGAGGAAATGATCCAGGCTCTTCTGGCCGTCCGCATCCGGGAAAACGTGGAGCGTCTGGCTTCGGGCCTACCCCTCGTAGGCGTGGTGGACACCGCGGCGGGGTATTGAACCAGGTACTCGTCACCGACCTTCGGCTGGGGGAAATGCTGGCAGAGGGGGGCGAGGGCCGGGTTTTCGAGGTGGTACGGACGGGCAGTAGTGCTCCCGAAGACCCTGCGGCCGTGGTCTACAAGCAGCTGCGGCACCCTCGCCCGTTGACCGAGCTCAACCTCCTGTGCGCTGTGCCGACGTTGATGGCCGAGCGGGACGAGGGGGCGTGCCGAAGGGCCATCAGTTCTTCGGCCTGGCCGTCAGCGGCCGTTGTCGGGCCCGACGACACCACCGTCGCCCTGGGCGCCTTGATGCCGCGGGCCCCGGCGCAGTTCTGGTTGCGCCACCGTGATGGGCTTAAGCGCCTCGCCACGCTCAGCTACCTGGCCGGCGACCCGGACCGCATGACCGTGGCGTACGGCGTGGCGGTGCCCCCGCCCGGCGCCCCGGAGCGGGTCGCCCTGGTGTACGCGCTCGCCCGCTTGCTGGACGCGTGGCAGGGCGGGGCTGGGCCCCTGGTCGTGCACGGTGACCTCTCGGCGAAGAACGTCCTGTGGTCCTTGCAGCCGGCGCCTGCGGTCTATGTGCTCGACTGCGACGGCGCCGTTATCGGAGGTCAGCCCCTTGCGCCCCACTTGCCGCGGGCGACCACCCCAAACTGGGAGGACCCGGCCCTGTCGCCCGGCCAGCCGCCCGGGGAACCGGCCGACCGCTATGTACTGGGCCTGGCTTTCTTACGGCTGGTGGGAGCGGCCCACTTTCCCCTGCAGGGGCGCCAACGAGCGCACCCCCGCGTGAACGTCGACCTCGAACTGCCCAGATCTTGGCGCAAGTTCCCGGATATGCCCGGCCTCTGGGAAATGTGCGAGCGTTCGCTGTCGCTGGTCAACGCGGCTGAGCGGCCGGCGCCGGCCGAATGGGCGGCCGCGCTGGAGGACCTTCTCGATGTCCTCGGGGCGGCGGGGACAGCAGCCCGGGCCCGGGCGGCCCAGGGCGATGAACGGCCCGCCCGGTCATGGTCGCCTGGCCTGCCCGGTGTCGTCCCCGGCTCGCTGGCGCTGACGGCGGCGACGGTGCACGACGTCGTGGTGCGACCGGTGTTGCGGCACCGGGCCGTGGCCACATGGCAGTTGATAAGGCCAGCTCCGGGCTTGTCTGGTGCCGGGCGCGAGGGTGGCTCTGGGCTCTCGGCCGGGCTGACCCCCCGCCAGCTGGTCCGCCGGACGCTTGCAGCCTGGGCGGGAGCCCATGGGCTGGCCGTTCGCCTGCTCCGACTGCCCGGCCGGCGCTTGAACGGCCTGCGGCGGCTGGTTGGTATCGCGGTACTCGACCTTGCCGCCGGCTGCCTGGCTCTTTTCCTGGTGGGCATGGTCGTGAGCCCGTGGATCGGCCTATGACGCCTGGTCGTGGCGCGGTCCGGGGGGCCCCGACGTTGTCTTATGAGCGGGCCTCCGGTAGCCTCGGTCAGACGATGGCGAGCCAGTACCTCGGTACCGAAGAACGCTATGCTGTCTTTCCCTTCTACCTCTGCCTGGACGTCTCCCAGTCCATGGCCGGCAAGCCGATAGACGAGGTCAACGCCGAGCTCCCGCAACTGCGAGCCAGCGTGGGCCAGGACCCGGCCGTGGCGGAGGTGATCCGGTTTGGCATCGTCACCTTCAGCGACGTCGCCCGCACCGTCCTCGACCTGGCTGACCTGGCCCTCGTCGAAGCCATGCCCAGGGTGGAGGTGGAGGGCCGGACCTCGTACGCGGCGGCGTTCGAGCACCTGCGCCGGGTCATCGAGGCCGACTATCACGCCGGGCGGGCGGCAGGGGAACGCTGGTACCGGCCGGCTGTTCTGTTCGTTTCCGACGGCCGCCCGACCGACCCCGAGGAACGTTGGTTGGAGGCCCACCGCCGGCTGGTCGAACCTAACTGGCGCCGCCACCCCAATATCCTCGCCTTCGGTTTCGGCGAGGCCGTCCCCGAGATCCTGGCCACGGTGGCGGAGAACAAGCCCAACCGGGCATACGTGGCGGCCAGTGGTGCCGCCCCTTCAGCCGTTGTGCCGGAGCTCATGGCCGGGTTGGTGCAGTCGATCGTGAGCTCGTCCGCCAGCGCATATACCGGCGCGCCGCAGCTCGTCCCCCCTCAGCTCCCCAATATGCAAGCCATCCCGGTGGACGAACTGGAATGACCCCGGGGTGGGGGGGGCCGGTTTGGGGCGAGCCCTCCCCGGCGATGGGCGCACCGGTGCCCGTCCGGGCCATTGCCGGTGCGGCGGCCGCCAACTACCGGGCCGACGGCGGCCGGTCGGCCGACTTTGTCGTGCTGGCCTCCTCCGTCGCCGGCACCGCTCACCGCCTGGGAGGTGGTCGCTGCGAAGACGCCTACGCCTGGGTCAAGCCGCGCCCTGGCCGCCTGGGCCTGATAATCGCCGACGGCGTGAGCACGGCCGGCCGGGGAGGTGACGGCGCCGACCTGGCTGTGGCGGCGGCGGCGCGGTACCTCTCGGAGCGCGAGGACTGGGGCGTGGCCGAGTGCCGGGGAGCGGTGGAGCGTGCCAGTGACTACCTGAGGGCGGCCGCCCGCGCCTCGGGCCCGGCTTCGGCGGCAGAACTTTCCACGACGCTCGTGGTCGCCCTGGTCACGACGCGAACAGACGGAGCGGTTGCCGTCATGGCCCGGGTCGGGGACAACACCGGCTTCGTACTGGACGGCGGAGTTTGGCGTGAGATCTTCGTGCCCCCCGGGAGCGACGACCTTCATCACGTCGTCACCGACGTCCTGCCGTTGCCCGGCCCGGGCGAGAGCGAGCTCAGTACTGTTGAGACCGCTTCTGTCGAACTGCCCCACGGAGCTGCCCTGGTGCTCGTGACCGACGGGATCGCCAATCCCCTGCGCGATGGGCCGACCACCGTGGCGCCGGCGCTGGCCGAGATCCTGCGAGGCGGTCCCACCGGGGACCTCTCACCCCTGGGCCTAATGGCGGCGGCCGACTTCAGCCGACGTGGTTGCCAGGACGACCGCACCATCGTGGTCGCCTGGGCCCTGCCGCCCGCCTAAAGCCGCTCGGCGCCAGGTTCCTCGACGACCGCCGGCTCCGAGGCGCCCCCCGGCGCGTCCATCTCCGGCGCGTCCATCTCCGGCGCGTCCATCTCCGGCGCGTCCATCTCCGGCGC
>Ga0182014_10003914_pt1 | contig 17560 bp, 9 predicted proteins | sample 612S2DmetaG_FD_120489 | JGI IMG/M metagenome (GOLD analysis project Ga0182014, IMG submission 120489) | Permafrost microbial communities from Stordalen Mire, Sweden - 612S2D metaG | ecosystem: Environmental > Terrestrial > Soil > Wetlands > Permafrost | place: Sweden: Stordalen | collected... | reverse complement strand
GGCCGCGGCCACCTGCCGCCGTGCGTGGGTCCGTTCTCGATTCTCGGCGCCATTGGGCCGATGGCGCGCACGATGGCCGATGTTGCGCTGTTGTTCCGCACGCTGAGTGGCCAGGACCTTTGCGATCCGGTCAGTCCGCCAGTCGCGTTGCGTGAGCCCAGCTTGGATGAACTGCGCGGCAACACGATTGGATTTTTCGAGGACGACGGCCTCATTCCGGTTACGCCGGAGACGCGCGCGGCGGTAAATGCCTCAGCGGTCGCACTGAGCGGCGCTGGGTTTCGCGTGGAGCCGTTCAGGCCGCGCACACTGGAGCTGCTGCGTCAGTTATGGTGGAAGTTTTTTGTGCAGTGCGGGGCCATGTTTTATGCGCCCGCTATCGCCGGAAGAGAGCATCAACTGAGCCCTATATTCAATGAGTTTCTTGACTTTGCCGGGGCCGCGCCGCCGCTGACGGCTGCCGAGTTGTTGGACGCATGGGCCGAGCTGGACCTGCTGCGCTCGAAGACGCTCGCGGAGATGAGCGAATATCCGGTGCTGTTGTGCCCGGTGGCCAGCATTTCCGCCTTCCGTCACGACGAGCGCAAGTGGATCGTCGAGGGCCGGGCTGTAGAGTATTTGGACGCCGTGCGGCACACGCAGTGGTTCAACGCGCTGGCCGCGCCGGCGGCGGTGATTCCCGTGGGCAGGCGAAATGAACCTGGGGGGTCGGGGTTGCCGATCGGAGTGCAGATTGTTGCGCGGCCGTTCCAGGACGAGACGGCTCTGGGGATTGCGGCCGTTGTGGATGCGGCGTTCGGCTACCGGCCGCCGCCTTTCGCGCTGTAGTTTTTTCTTAAAACCAGGGTTTTCAATTCTTTTCGCGGTTTGGGGAAGGAATATCCAGGTTCTTTCGGACTTGTTGCGAGAAATGCTGGAGAATAAGGCACTTCCGCGCCTCCACCTTTGGATGGAGGCGCAGGGTGCGCGGTTCCGGTAACCTGAATCTTCCCCGGAACGGAGCGCACAGGGTGTGTGAAGATTGGCACGAACGATTTGCCGAAACCCCCGATGTTCTGAAGAGCGCGCGGCGCCACCAGACCGTAGTGCCGGTGCTGGATATTGAGGTAGGTGGGGACGAATTCATCACCATGGCTGGGCCCTGCTCGGTTGAGACCGAGTTCCAGCTGATGGCCACCGCCAACCATGTGCGCCGCGCCGGAGCGCGCATTCTGCGCGGTGGCGCCTTCAAGCCGCGCAGTTCTCCTTACAATTTTCAAGGGTTGGGCCTCGACGGCCTCAAGATGCTGGCTCGCGCGCGGGAAGAGAGCGGTCTGGCCATCGTGACCGAGGTGATGTCGGAAGACGACGTTCCCATGGTTGCCGAGTATGCCGACATTTTGCAGATCGGCACGCGCAGCATGGAGAACTACTCGCTGCTGGAAGCGGCGGCGCGGTCCGGTCGGCCGGTGCTGCTGAAGCGCGGGATGGTGGCCACGATTGCCGATCTGTTGCGCTCGGCGCAGTTGATTCTGGACAACGGCAACCCCAACGTCATCCTCTGCGAGCGCGGCATCCGCACCTTTGAAACGGCGATGCGGAACACGTTCGACGTGGCCGCCATTGCGCTGCTCAAGCAGATTTCGCATCTGCCGGTGATTGGCGACCCCAGCCATGCGGCCGGCCATCGCGACCTGGTTCCCGCGTTGGCGCGGATTGCGGTTGCAGCCGGCGCGGATGGGCTGCTGGTCGAGGTACACCCAAACCCGGACAAGGCGTGGAGCGACGGCGAACAGTCGCTGGACTTTGCCGGTTTTGACGACATGATGGCCGCGCTGGATCCCTGGATAGAACTGCGCGGGCTGGAACTGGAGCGGCATGAGCGGCGGGGACTTCCGCTGCGCGAGGCGGCTGGCGTGCGGCCCATGGAGGCCGTTGGATGAGCTTCCCGGCCAGAGGTCTGGCGATTGCCGCGTCGGTTGCATTGCTGATTCCGGTTTGCGGGTTTGCTCCCGGCGCGGCCCAGAGCCCCAGCGCGAAGATTGACGCGGATATCATCGTCACTGCCGCGCCCGCCTACGAGCCGCTGGCTGCGCTGCGCGGGCAGGAGCGCTTTCCCAAGGGGGCGCAGCTTTTGTTAGTTAGTCAGGGCAAGGCGGAGCCGCTGGTGACGGGGTTTGCGGCTACCGCGGACGCCAATGTTTCCTTCGATGCCAAGACTGTGCTCTTCGCGGGCAAGCGGGCCGCGAGCGATCCCTGGCAGATATGGGAATTGACGCTCGAAAATCACGCGCTGCGCAAATTGATTTCGGGACCAGGCGATGCGATGCGCCCGTTCTATCTGCCCGCCGGGCGCCTGGTTTATGCGCGCCGCACGCCGCAGGGTTTTCAACTGGAGGCCGCGGGCAAGGATGCTCCCTGGGCGTTTGCGCCGGTCGATGCGAATGCAGGTTCGACGGTGCTTCCTCTGACCTACATTCCGGCCAGCGCGATCCCCGTGGATGTGCTGCTGGATGGGCGCATTCTGTTTGAAGCCGGCTTCCCCCTCGGCTCGGGATCGACTCCGGAGCTGTTTCTGGTTTACTCCGACGGCTCGGGGGTCGAGTCGTACCGCTGCGATCACGGCAGGGCACGCTGGGGTGGAAAGCAGTTGGCGTCGGGCGATGTGGTGTTCACGCATGGAACTTCGCTTGCGCGGTTTACTTCGCCGCTGGCAGCCGAGGCGCACATCGTTGCGCCGCGCGCCGAGTATGCGGGCGTGATTGCGGAGACGGCTTCGGGCGACTGGCTGGTGAGCGCGCGGGCTGGAGCCGGCGCGCATTATGCGCTCAAGTTGTGGAAACCCGGCGCAGCGGCGTTACAAACGGTGCTGGCCGAGAGCGGCGAGGATCTTGTCGAGCCGGTTCTGCTTGCGCCGCGCACCAGGCCCAAGCGTCATCCCTCCGGGCTGCACGATTGGAGCTACGCCAACATGATGGCGCTGGATGCGCGCCAATCGCGCGGAGGCGACCTGAAGGTTGCGCCTGCCTCGGTGCGGCTGGAGACGCTGGACGCTGCCGGCCACACGGTCGTTACGGGGACGGCGCCCGTTGAGGCGGATGGTTCCTTCTTTGTGAAAACTCCGGCAGACAAGCCGATTCGCTTTGCATTGCTCGATGAGAAGGGCGCAATCCTGCGCCAGGAACACGGATGGTTCTGGATTCGCCGCGGCGAGCAACGCATCTGCGTGGGCTGCCACGCTGGACCGGAGCGGGCATCGGAGAACCGCGTGCCGGCCGTGCTGCTGCGCACGACAACGCCGGTCGATCTCTCCGGCATTGCTCCGGGCGGCGCGCAGCCCGTAACGCCGGGAGGCAACTGAAATGTGCATTCGTTTTCTTCTTTTATTGGGCGCTGTCTCCATGGCTGCGGCGCAAAGTGCTCCACCGATGCAAACTGCTCCGCCGGCTCAAGCTGCTTCACAGGTTACGTTCGCGCCTGCCGTACCAGCCGCGCCGCCTGAGCCTGCGCCGACGCCTGCGCCCGCACCTGTGGCTGCGCACGATCCCGTGATTCGGTTTGAAGACGCGAGCGATAAAGCGGGCATCAACTTTACGCACAGCTTCGGTTCGCGCCAGTTGGGTTCGCTGCTGGAGGGAACGGGCGCCGGATGCATCTGGTTCGACTACAACAACTCCGGCCTGGAGTCTCTCTACGTGTTGAATGGACGGCCGCTGGACGACTCGATGCATCCGTATCCCCTGAAGGAGAAGCCTGCGACGCCGCCGCACAATCATCTTTATCGCAACGACGGCAATGGGCATTTTACCGACGTGACGGAGAAGGCGGGGCTCAATCCGGACATGTATTCAGTAGCCGTGACGGCGGCGGACTATGACAATGACGGTTTTGTGGATCTGCTGGTTACCGGTTATGGCAAGACCATTCTCTATCACAACGACGGCAACGGGCACTTTACCGACGTGACCGCGAAGGCCGGCATCAAGGTGGATGGATGGGCCATCAGTTCCACCTGGCTCGATTATGACAAGGACGGTTGCGTGGATCTTTTTGTGGGCCGCTATGTCAAGTTCGATCCCAAGTATCGCGCCTTTTACGCGGCGGATAACTATCCGGGGCCGCTGGACTACGAGGGCGAGACTAACAAGCTATATCACAACAACTGCGACGGGACTTTTACGGATGTTACCGATAAGTCGGGCATTGGCGCCTATGTTGGCCGCACCATGGGTGTGACGGCGGCGGACTTCGACAACGACGGCTGGGACGATATTTACGTTGCCAACGATCGCACGGAAAACTTTCTCTTCCACAATAAGCACGATGGAACTTTCGAAGAGATCGGGAACGATACGGGCACGGCCTTCGGACAGAATGGAGAATCCACTTCGTCCATGGGGCCGGTGTTTGCCGATCTCGAAGGCAGGGGAGTGCTCGACTTGTGGGTGACCGACGGGCACTACAACCGGCTGTTGCATAACACAGGCAAGCTGGGTTTTGAAGACATTGGCGCGGAGACCGGGGTCTCGCAGGTGAATGCGCAGTATGTGAGTTGGGGCACGGGCGTCTATGACTTCGACAACGATGGGCTGCTCGACATTCTTATTTTTCACGGCGGGCTCATTCACCTTATTCCGCAGGAGCACACGCTGTTTCGCGGGGTTGGGAACGGCAAATTCGCGGACGTTTCGCGCGAGGCAGGACCGGTGATGAGCGTGCGCACGACGGCGCGCGGCGCCTGCTTTGCGGACTACGAAAACAACGGCAAGATGGATGCGTTTGTAGTGAACCTGGGCGCGAAGGGAACGCTGCTGCACAACGTCTCCACCGATACGGGGCACTGGATCACCATCAAGCTGGTGGGGACGAAGAGCAATCGGGACGGGATCGGCGCGCGGGTCGAGGTATACGCCGAGGGCAAGCGGCATACGGCGGAACGCGTGGCTGGATCGGGCTATCTTTCGCAGGACGATGGGCGTTTGCACTTCGGGCTGGGCGCTGCAACCTCCATTGACAAGCTCATAGTTCATTGGCCCAGCGGGCGCGAGCAAACGCTTGAGAAGCTCAGTGTGGATCGCGTGCTCACGGTGGAGGAACCGAAGTGAGTTGGCGCAATCAAACCCGGATGCGGGCTGGAGTGGTGGCGGGGTTGGCGCTGCTGGCCGCCGCGTTCTTCACAGTCGCGCTGTGGACCGGTCGCGCTGTTCACGCGGATGAACGCGATTCTTCGAGCGACGTTCTGGATTACGCTTCGCCGCTTGAGGTTCTGCTCTCGCCCGACGGCGCGCGGCTCTATGTGCTCTGCCAGCAGAGCGAAGAGGTGCGGGTGCTGGATGGGGCCAGCTATGCGGCGATCAAGAACATCGCGGTGGGGCGCGTGCCGCGCGGGTTTTCGCTGTCGCCTGACGGCGCGCGGCTGTTTGTAACCAACTCGTGGGACGACACGCTTTCGGTGATCGATACGAGTGCGCTGGCGGTGGTGGCAACGTGGCCGGTGGGCGCGGAGCCGTCGAGCGTGGTGGAAGACCGGGCGGGCAAGCGGCTGTTTGTGGCCAATCGCATCAGCAACGATGTGGCCGTGCTGGACGCGCAGACTGGTGTGGAAGAGAAGCGGCTGCTGGCCGGGCGCGGATCGAGCTATCTTGCGCTCTCCCCCGATGGCAGCAAGCTTTACGCAACGCATGTGTATCCGAATCCGTCTCCGCATCGGACGGCGCCGGAATCGGAGATTACGGTGATCGACGCGGCGCGCGCCGTGGTGGCCGATCGCATTCCGTTGCACGCGATTGCAGGCGTCTTTCACGTGGCTTTCTCCGCGGATGGACGGCTGGGCGTGGTGGCCGAGTACCATCCGAAAAATCTTGTACCGCTGGCGCACCTTGAGCACGGCGGGGCGTTCGAGGATACGATCACGGTATTTGGCGCGGATGTGGGCAAGACGGTAGAAGTGCCGCTGGACGAACTGGAGCGCTACGCCTCACAGCCTTTCGGCGTGGCTATTGCGCCGGATAAGTCGCGCATTTACGTGACCAGCGGCGGCTCGGAGATGGTTACGGTGGTAGATGTTCGGAGGCTGCTGCGCTTCATTCATACGCACCCCGGACCTTTCGTGCAGGATCTTTCAGCCAGCGCGAACTACGTGGTTACGCGCATTGCCGTGGGACACAATCCGCGCGGGCTGACGCTGACGCGCGACGGGCGCAGGCTGTTTGTGGCCAACCGGCTTGAAGATACGATCAGCGTGATCGACACGCGCACCAATCGCGTGGTCTCCACCATCGCGCTGGCCGGGCCCAAGAAAATCTCCGTGCTGCGCCACGGGGAACAGACGTTCTACTCGGCACGCTATTCGTTTCAGGGGCAGATCGGCTGCGCCACCTGCCACATCGATTCCACCTTCGACGGCATCCAATGGAACCTGGAGCCGGATGGCTTTGGCCGCAGCATTGTGGACAACAAGTTGCTTGAGGGCGTCAAGGATACCGAGCCCTACAAGTGGACCGGCACCAATCCCGACATTCCCACCGAGTGCGGACCGCGGACGGAGAAATACTTCTGGCGCTCGGAGCAGTACGACAACCTGACGCTCGCCGACCTGGCGGTTTACATCCGCAGTTTGCCTCCGCGCCCCAATCGCTGGCGGCTGGCAAACGGCGAGTTGACGCCAGCGCAGGAACGGGGCAAAGCCATCTTCGAGCGAGCCGTGGACAAGTTCAAAAAGCCGATTCCGGAATACAACCGCTGCTCCTATTGCCACAGCGGGCCGAAGGGCACCAGCCAGAAAATCTTTGAGGTGGGAACGCGTAAACCCACCGACAATACAGGCCTTCTGAAGGCGCCGCCGTTGACCAATATCGCGCTCACCGCGCCTTACCTGCACGATGGGTCGGCGCGGACACTGGAAGAGATCTGGACGGTCTACAACCCGGACGACAGGCACGGACGCACGAACGATTTGACCAAGGATGAGCTGAACGACCTGATCGAGTACCTCAGGACTCGATAAGGGGGGACGCGATGAAGAAGTTCGCATTGAAAACGTTGTGGATGAGCGCAATGCTGCTGGCCGCCGCGCCGCTGGCGTTTGCCGCTCCGCCCGAGATGCCGCGTTATCGCTTTGAGAATTTCACGACAGCGAATGGGCTGCCCGACAATCACGTGTTTGCGGTGCTGGTGGATGGAGATCGCATTTGGGCGGGCACGGAGAATGGCCTTGCCGTTTACGAGAATCATGAGTGGAAGACTTACACAACGAAGGACGGGCTGGCGCATCGCGCGGTGCTTTCGCTGGCGCTGGACAAGAACACCGGAGACGTGTGGGCCGGCACCATGGCGGGGCTGAGCCGCATTTCCGGCGGGCGCATCGACACCTACACACAGTTGAATTCGGGGTTGAGCAACGACGTGGTCTACGGCGTATCGGTGGAGGGCGAGAACGTGTGGGCGGCCACGGCCGCCGGCGGTTGCCGCTTCGATCTTCGCACAGGTCAGTGGTCGCTCTACAACGAGCGCAATACGCCTATGGTCGAGATATGGACGTACGCGGTCTCCGCAACACCTACCAAGGTCTATTACGGCGTGTGGGGCAGCGGCGTCCTTGAGTACGATCAGAAGACCGGACGCTGGGATAAATACGACGATCCGGACGGCGAAAACGAGATGGTGCTGTTCAAGGATCAGGGCTTGATCCATGAGATTGTCACATCGGTCAGTTATGTGGACAATATTCTTTGGGCGGCGACGTATTTCGGCGACAGCCGGTACGACGGCCGCTACTGGCACAACTTTCTGACGAAAGACAGCGGACTTCCCTCGAACTTTACCAATTTTGTGAAAGGCGTGGACGCCAAGCGCGCCTGGTTCTGCACCGACAAGGGACTGGCCTACTACGACGGCGTGAGCTGGGCCGTCTATCGCCCGTCGCTCAAAGACGGCAAGCCGGAGATGACGGTTCGCGACGCCGAGGGCAACGTAACGCCGGTCGCGGTTACCACTGCGCCGGCGCACAACTATGTTCTCGGCATCGACTTTCAGGGCGACGACATATGGCTCGCTACCGCCAAGGGGTTGAGCCACGGAATTCGACAACAACAATAAGGGAATAAGGAGGCATCATCATGATTGCATTTTCCGAAATACTGGAGACCATCGCACACGCGCCGATCGAGAAGCGCGGCATGACCAATCACGGCGTTCTCAACGAGGCTTACGCCTATGCCAAGCCGAGTTCGTTCTCGCGCGGCATGCGGATCGATATTGGCGGCGTCACCATCCTGCTGATCTCGGGCACCGCTTCCATCGACGAGCACGGCAAAAGCGTCCACATCGGCGACTTTCCCGCACAACTGCGGCGCACGTTCGACAACATCACGGGACTGCTGGAGAGCGAAGGCGCCACCTGGCACGACGTTGTGCGCACCAGTTGCTACCTGCGGGACATCGATCGCGACTACGACGTCTTCAATGCGGGGCGCACGGCTTTCTTCAAGGAGCAGGGGCTCGATCCGCTGCCCGCGTCGACCGGCATCCAGGCGCATCTGTGCCGGCCTGAGCTGCTGGTGGAGATTGAGGCCATCGCCATGTTCCGCACGGATATGGCAGACAGCAACAAGGAGTAGCTCCGATGCGCAAGGGATGGTTGTTGGTTGCGGTATGCATGTGGGCTGTGAGCGGCGCGGCGCCACCTGCTGTGGGGCAGACGCCGCTCGCGCGGCAGGACACGGGGCAGAACACCGGCCAAGCTGCGCACGTGTGCGAGTGTGGCGCGCATCCGCCGGGACCGCCTCGCGATCGCGAGGTCGCGCCGTATGCGGGCGAGCCGGGCGACTTGAGTCCCTATGCCAAGTTTGCGGCGCCCTATGACCTCAACTATACTCATCCGAACATTTACTCAGGCGCGTCGCGGGATCTTTCCGAGCCCAAAAACCTGACCGAAGTCCGCATCGGCTTCTTCGGGCCCATCGAACACAATCCGGAATCGGTTTTTGGATTGCGGATGCTTCATGGCGCGCAGTTGGCCGTGGAAGAGGCCAACGCCCGCGGCGGCTATGGGGGCAAGCCCTTCAAGCTGATGCTGCACAACGACTACGACAACTGGCAGGCGAAGACGGTTTACGGCGATGACCGGCCCACCGACCCCACCATCTGGGGCTCGGCCTCGAATGAAGTGGTGAAGATGGTCTACGACGACCGGGACTGGGCGATCTTCGGCTCGATCAGTTCCGAGTCTACCCACATTGCGCTGCGCGTGGCACTGCGCGCCGAGATTCCCATCGTGAACTCGGCCTCCACCGATCCCACCATTCCCGAGACCTACATTCCGTGGTACTTCACCGACCTGCAGGATGACCGCGTACAAAGCCTGACGCTGGCGCGGCGGATCTTTACCGAACTGGGGCTGAAACGCGTCGCGTTGCTCAGGGTGAACAATCGTTACGGACGCTTCGGCGTTCCAAAGTTTCGCGATGCGGCGCGGCGGCTGGGCCATCCGGTAGTGATCGAACAGAAGTATCTGCCCGGCGATACGGATTTTTCGCAGCAGTTGAAGGTGATCCGCTCCTCGCGGGCCGATGCCATCGTGCTGTGGACCGACGAGTCGCAGGCGGCGCTGATCCTGAAGCAGTTGCGCGCCGCGGGCATGAAGCAGCCGGTCTTCGGCGCCTACCGGACGCTTGGCCCCACACTGTTGGCCGAAGCCGGCGATGCCGCCGAGGGGTTTGAGGCAGTGTTCCCCTACGATCCCACTCGCCAGGATCCGCGCTGGCTGGACTTCAACCAGCGTTTTGAAGGGCGCTTCCAGGAGAAGCCGGAGCAGTTTGCCTCGCTGGCCTATGACGCGATGAACGCGCTTCTGGACTCGATCTGCAAGGCGGGACTGAATCGCGCGCGGATTCACGATGCGCTGGCCAATATCGAGCAGTACGATGGCGTGACCGGGCACATGGTCTTCGACCCCAACCAGAAAAACGTGGCTCCCATGTACCTGGGCACGGTACACAAAGGCGCGATCGCCTACCGGGTTGCGACCATGGAAAAACAGCCGCCGCAGGAGAAGCAGCCACCCCCGCCGCAGGCGAAGAATGAGCCGCAGTCCTCCGAGCCCATTTTAAAAGGCCGTCCGTATGCGCGGGTCGGTGAGGATGGTGTGGACTATGCCGGGCCGCATCGGGCCGACGTGCCGCCAGGGCCAGTGAGTGTGGTGCTGTTCGGGCCGAAGGCGGCCGAGGTTGCCGAGTCGCCGGAGGCGCAGGCGGAGCTGGCAGCGAGCACGATAAAAGGGCGGGCGTGGAAGTTGTTGCCGGTGGAGAGCGATCAGAATTGGGGAGCCGCGTCAACTGCGCTGGTTCATGCGCTGATGGACGAGCACGCGCTGGCGATTGTGGCGCTGGATCGCAACTCGAGCCACTTGGCCGAGCAACTGGCGCTGAAGAGCTTTGTGCCGGTGGTTGCGCTGAGCAGCGACAAGACGCTGACCTCAACCAACGTTCCCTGGATATTCCGCATGCCGGCCGGGACTACGCCGGCAGTGGCGCTGCGCCTGCTGGAAACGGCTGCCGGTCGCAGTGGAGCCAATCCGGAACGGCTCAGGGACGTGCTGGCTTCGGGGGACGACTTCTCCGGAGTCGCCTTCCTGCCCACCGGTGAGCCGCGCAGGCAGTAAGGGAGCTAAGCTGGCTTAGCTGAAGCTATGCGTCGCGGCTCGGCTCGCAGGTTGCCTTAGTCCGATAAGTTATAGCTTGCGCCGGATGCTCCCGGTCCTAAGAAATCGAAAGTGCGGCACAACCGCTCAAGTAACTTGCTCCCGCTCTTGCGCGGGGGAAGTTTTCAAGATAGAGTTCTCCTAAAGGAAGCGAATGACGAACACGAAGACGCTGGTTTTTGGCCCCTCAGGCCAAGTGGGATGGGAATTGCGCCACAAATTGGCCTGTCTCGGCCAGGTGACCGGAGTTGGATATCCGGAGATCGATTTCTCCAAGCCCGATTCGATTCGCAACGCGGTGCGCGCGGCAGAACCCGGGGTCATCATCAATGCCGCCGGCTACACCGCGGTCGATAAGGCCGAAAGCGAGCCTGCATTGGCCGCGGCGATCAACGGCACGGCGCCAGGCGTGCTTGCAGAGGAAGCCAAGCGGCTGGGCAGCATTCTGGTGCACTACTCGACAGACTATGTGTTCGATGGAACCAAGCAGGGCCCCTATGTGGAGACCGATGCACCCAACCCGCTCAATGTTTATGGGAAGACGAAGCTGGCAGGCGATGAGGCCATCCAGTCGGTCGGCGGAGATTACCTGATCCTGCGAACCAGCTGGGTTTATGGGGCGCGCGGGAGTAACTTCCTGTTGACGATGTTAGGTCTGGCCAAGGAACGCGCGGAGTTGCGGATTGTGGACGATCAGATCGGCGCGCCAACCTCCAGCGAATGCATTGCTCAAGCTACCGCCAATCTATTGGCGCAACTGCTAGCTCCCAAAGGCGGCGGACTCCAGGGACGCAGCGGCATCTACAATCTGACCAATACGGGAGAAACCACCTGGTTTGGATTTGCGAAGGCCTTTCTGACCAAGCCGCCTGGAGCCCTTGGAGCCGCGGCGCCCAACCTGATTCCAATAACAACCAGCGAGTTTCCCCGTCCCGCCAGGCGTCCGGCCAATTCACGTTTATCGTGCCAACGCGTGGAGGAGACGTTTGGGGTGCGGATGCCTCATTGGGAGCACGCGCTTTCTCTCTTCCTGGAGACGCTTGCGGAAGGAGCTTCGCCGGCAAGCAGCAATGCTTGAATGCCGTGAGCTTCGATTCTGCCGGCAAAGCCCTCTCGTTGGAGAGGGCTTTGTGTTTGAGCGGAGCGCGGGCTTGAGGACGGGATCGGTCTCGTGAAACCTGGAGCGCACGGAATGTGATCCGACTTGCTACGAAACGGTATAGTCAAGGATCGGAGAAAGCGAGAGTTCCAGGAAAAGCAAGACAGCGGCAGAGTCCCACGAGGCTGTTTTTCCTCGTTGTAGGGAGGCTCTGCCGCTGCCGGCCTTGTCGCTGCCGCGGGTGGGATAGGCTCCAGCCGACAGCAAGGAAACTCGATTCTTCCGTTCCCCCCGAAACTCCGCTCTATATCCATAGAGATGAGACGAAATCGCGCGGCTGGCTGTGATGGCAGGCACCACTGGCGGTCACACGGAGATGGTGGCGCTGTGGTTCCGGAGGGTTGTGTTTCTCTTGCGCAGAAAACAGAAGGGGCAGCCTGAACTGCGGGCTGCCCCTTCCGCTGTATCGGAATCCTAAAGTTCGCGGGTTATGGGAGGTAGTAGCGGAAGCTGGTCCAGAACATGTTGTCGATGCCTTTGGCGCCGACGCCGGGGCCGCCGGAGGTGGCTGCCGCGCCGGACCAGCCCTCACGGACAGCATAGCCGTACTGGATGCCCTGGCGCAGACGGCCGCGGTCGCCCTTGTAGATGTCATACCAGTAGCCGCCGGTCATTTCCTGTACGTCGCGGGATTGTGCGCCGCAGGAGCCGCCGGGAGCGTAGCCGGTAGAAGCGCCGCCGTTATAGCCGGGGGCGGTGACGGTAAGGCATCCGGAGTTGCTGAGGGTCCGCGAACCGTAACCTACGGCAGCCGCGGAGGGAGTACCCCAGTGACCGCCCCACTTGCCGCCAGCGGCGATGTCCGCAGCGGTGGGCGCGGCGGTGCAGGTGAAGGCGCCCGTTTCGGTTGCTGAAGTTGGGCAAAAGTCCGCACTGGGCGCGCCCAGCGTGGTGGCGGTGGAGGTGGCGTAGTCGTCGCGGTCGGCGTAGTCGCCGCCGTAGTTCAGGTAGATGATAAAGCGGGGAGTGGGGGTGGCTTCAAGCGTGAAGAGGCCGGAGACGTTGTGGATGGGTTCAAGCGCGCCTGAGGCATTGGCTGTAACGTCGGCCAGGGTGGAGTCGCCGTAGCGGCCCACGCCGGGTCCGAAGAGGCCTTTGGCGCCAAAGGTGAGAATGTTGGGGATGATGGGGACGCGCAAGCTGCCGCCGACGCCACCGAGGACGATGCTGTTTTTGTAGTAACCAGCCGTGGTGAGAGCGGGCGCTACAGCCGTACCGGTGGTGATCTCCGTGTTGCCGCCATAGAGGGTGCTGTTGGTGGTTTCGCCGGGGTAGATGGTTTCGTGGGCGAAGCCGGCGATTCCGAAGACCTCATAGTGGCCCCATCCGGGATCGAAGGCGGCCTTCACCAGGACATCGGGCGCTTCGTTGAAGGAGATGGTGGCGATATCGGCGCATCCGTTGACCGTCTTGTAGACCGGGACCGCAACGTCGATGGTCTGGCCGCCGGAAGTGTTCTCAACCTGGTTGGTGTAGTTGACGATGGAGGTCGAGGGCGTGCAGGTGCTGATGGCGGCGTTGTAGTTGCCGCCGTTGGCGCCAGCGCTGCCGAGGACGGCGTACGGTTCGTTGCCGGCCAGCGAGGCGGTGTAGAGGAGCTGCGGATTCTCAAGGGCTACGCCAAAAGCAGCCTTGTCGAAGGTCTTGGTCACGCGGAAGCCGAACTGGCGGGTCCACGCGAAGCCCGCAACGTAGTTCGGGTCTATGGTGAGCGGCGTCATGATGTCGCTGGAGGCGTTGGAGATGCCCTTCTTGTCTTCAGTGGCCAGCGACCACAACTGGCCGCCGGTGAAGGCCCAGTGGCTGTTGGTCTCGGCTTGCGCCCAGATAACGCGTTGGCGCAGGACATAGCTGTTGGACTGGTTGTTGTTGGAGCTGATGCCGGTGCCCAACCAGTCAGCCTCATAGTAGCCGCGCAGGGCGCCCCAGTTGGTCTTGCCTTCGGCGAGCAGGGTGACGCGCGACTGGCGGGCGCTGCCGAAGAACTCGCTCAGCTGATAGGCATCCGCGCCCTCGTAGGGAAGCGCGTTGAAAGCGGTGGGAATGTCGCCGCCCGTAGCCTTGGAGCGGTAGACAGTTTCACCTGCCGCGTAGCCTCCGGGCGTGAGGCCGATGCCCTTGTAGTGGAGCACGCTGGGGTTGGCGATGGCCGTCTTGATCTTGGAGGTCTCGTCGGAGACCGTGGTGGCCAGCGAAACCTGATTGCCCTTGAGGTCGGTGACGGTGGTCTGCAGCGTGGTGACGGCGGCCGCGTTGTCAGAGACTGCCTGCTGATTGGACGAGACCGCGGCTTGTGCCTTGTCCGCTGCGGCCTGGGCATCGGCTGCCGCCTGCTGCGCCTTCTTCAACTGCGCATCTTTGTCGGCCAGGTCGGTCTTGAGGCTGTCGATCTGGCCTTCCAGTTCCTCGCGCAGGGCCTGAATCTGCTCCGCTACCGTGGGTGGCGGAGGCGTCTTGGCTTTTTTGGTTGCAACTTGCTTCTTCGCCGGCGGTGTTGCATCGCCGGCATAGGCGTATGAGGCAACTAGACTGGCTGCCAGTATTGCGGCGGCAGCAGTTTTGAGCTTGAAATTCATTGGGCCTTCCTTTTTCCTCTCGAATCCGGTTGGAACGTGGCTGCGCGCACTCGCAGAGCGAACGCCTTGCAATCCCGCATATCCGAAACCTTGAAGAAGAAGCCAGGATGCGTTTCTATCGGCATGCGGGAGGAACATCGAAAGCAGTGGAAAGAGTCCGCACAAGCGGAGCTTTCCCCGGCCGCTTCCATTTCCAAGACTCGCAGGGTTATATGAATATATGACGAATTCACATACTTTTAACAGAGTTATCGATCAGGTTATTCATGAGCGCAAGGGAGGCGAATTCACATACTTTTAACAGTGTCGGTCCTTCTATCTTGAGCTTAGAAGATCCACCTTGCGGTGCGGTCCAACCCGTGGTTGCAGGCGTGGAAATGGCTATTGGCGAACTGGCTGGAGAATGAGCAAAAGGGGCGGGCCGCAGCCCGCCCCCTTTTCGGCGCGATCGGTCCAAACGATCTAGAAGCTGACCCTTGCGCTCATCTGGATTTCACGTCCGGGCGTGGCGACTTCGGTGATGCTGCCGAAGCTGGAAGTGTTCACGAAGCGGTTTGGAGTTCCCAGGTTGGTGTGGTTGAGCCCGTTGAAGAATTCGGCGCGGGCCTCGAACCTGGCCTTCTCTGCCAAGCTGAAACTGCGGACCAATGCCAGGTCCATGGTCTGCAATCCGGGGCCATAGACCGAGTTCCGGCCGACATTGCCAAAGGTGTAGGCGGGCGGCGCGGCAAACGCGCCGGGGTTGAACCATGTGATCGAGTTCCGAGTGCCCGATGCAAAGATCTTCTGTCCGGTCAGGTTGGCGCGGATGGGGTTCTCGCTCACGACTGTTCCGGCGTTGGCAGTATCGCCAAAGACGGAGATGGTAAGCGGGAAGCCGGTCTGGACCTGGGATTCGACGGAGCCGCGCCAGTCGCTGGTCAGGGCTCGTGTGAGGTGGTTCAGGCCGTAAACCGGCGGAGTGTAGACCGCACTCACAGCTACGCGCTGGCGGATATCGCAGCCGGGACCCTTCTCCGCGTTCAGGTCGTTGTTGTTCTGCGGAGTGGCCGCTTCGAACATGGGCGAACGGAAGTCCGGCGCATTCTCAAGCGCCTTGGCAAAGGTGTAGTTGGCCAGGAAGCTGAGGCGGTTGGAGGCGCGGCGCCGCACGTTGACGTAGCCCGCGTCATACCAGCTCTGCGACGTGTTCTCAAGCATGTTGACGGTGGTGACGGGAAACGTGGAACTGGTCATGGTTTGAGCGACAGCGGATGGGAATACGCTGTTAGCCACGAAACTGATTTTGGGAAACGGACGCCGAGGCTGAATCAGGCCCGCTCCGGGCTGCGCGTTGTTGATGAGGTGAGAGCGCTGGAGATGGAACCCGCCCGCGCCCAGATAGCCAACCTCAATCGTGGTCTGGCCGCCCAACTGCTTTTCGAGCGAGGCGCTCCACTGCTGGACGTATTGCGCCGGCGCGTGCAACTGGAGCGCGGTAAAGCTGACCGCCGTAGTGCCGAGCACCGGAGTGGGGAAGTTCAAGGTTGTGATGCTGGGAATGTACGGATCGCTCTGTGCGGTCTCCGGGAAGACATAGGGCACGTTGTGGCGCTGATTGCACCAGGTGTTCATGTCTACGGGCGTGTAGAAGATTCCGTAGGCGAGATGCGCCACCACGCCCAGTCTGGGGAAGTTCTGCGCCAGGCCCAACCGGGGGGCGAAGTTGGTGTGATTGGCATACATCAGGCCGCGCGGATAGCCGTTCTGACCGCCGATGAAGACCTGGGGCGCGCCGCTGGAGAGATCGAGGTTGCTGTTTGTATAGTCGACATCGATCAGCGGACTCATGAACTCGTAGCGGAGGCCGTAAGTGAGCGTGGTCGTTGCGGTCAGGCGCCATGCGTCCTGTCCGTAGCCGTTGGCGTACCACTGATGGAGGTTCATCTGTGGCACGCCGGCCTGGCCTTGGCGGGCCGCCGGCAGGCCAAGCAGGAAGCTGGCCAGGGCCGATCCTGTGCTGCTGTCGTTGAGAGCGTACTGGGTGGTGTAGCCGTTGGTGTACTGGTAGTAGCCGCGATTCTGGAAGAAGCCCCACATGGGCCAGATGAACTTCTGGTATGCGCCGCCGAACTTGGCGCTGTGGCGGCCGATCTGCCAGCTCAGCGAATCGCGGCCCTCGATCACGGTGTCCCAGGCCTTCATCGGCGTGGCAAGGTAGTTGTCGCCAAATGGCGAATATCCCTGAACGGTGAAGTAGGGCGCGCCCCAGGCCTTGGGGCCGCCGAAGCCGGTTCCGGTGATGCCGAGTTCGTCGACGATGTCGTTTATGCCGGCGCTCTCGGTGGTGTGGGACATGGCCAGGCGCGAGATGGCAATGGACGCCATGTTGACCATGTGCGTTGAGAGGACGCGGTTCCAGGCGCCCATTCCCTGCTGCGAGAAATTGTCGTGATACAAGCCGAAGCCGGGCAGGCCTTCCGGCATGAAACCGTACTCGCTCGCGGCCGAGTAGCGGAAGAAGGCGGTATCGCCGTTCGCGAAACTGTGATCCACGCGGCCCGTTCCCTGGTCGTCGGTCATGCGTTCCTTGCGCGTGTCCAGATAATTGTTGGCATCGTTGCCCGCGCCGATCACGGTGGGCTGGCCCATCATGGTCTCGCCGCCCATGTTTGTAGTATTCGGCAGCGGCGTGTACTTATTCAGCATGATCGAGGCAGCTGGCGTCAGCCTTCCCGGTGGAATCACATTCAACACGCCGTTGTATTGAAATTGCTGACGGATGTATTGAGGATTCGACGTGCTCACTGGCAGGCTTGGGTTGTAGTTCGGGTTATTCGCGGTGGGGGCGGAGGACGGGTCGTAGATATTCACGCCGCTCTGCCTGAAGTCGCCGGAGTCCTCGGCAGCGGTGGGCACGGTGTCCACCATGGCGTCGATCTCAACGTGCCGCAAGGCTTCATAGTTCAAAAAGAAGAAGGTCCTGCCGGTGTGCTTTACGGGGCCGCCGAGCGACGCGCCAAAGTTGTTCTGCACCAGGAAATTTGAAGTGCCCATCTGGTTGAAGGAGTGGGCGTCCATGTCGCCGTTGCGCAGGAACTCGTACGCCGTGCCGTGGAAGCGGCTGGACCCGGAGCGGGTGACGATATTGATCTGGCCGCCTCCGGC
>Ga0182014_10003912_pt1 | contig 17561 bp, 23 predicted proteins | sample 612S2DmetaG_FD_120489 | JGI IMG/M metagenome (GOLD analysis project Ga0182014, IMG submission 120489) | Permafrost microbial communities from Stordalen Mire, Sweden - 612S2D metaG | ecosystem: Environmental > Terrestrial > Soil > Wetlands > Permafrost | place: Sweden: Stordalen | collected... | reverse complement strand
CAGGTCCTGTTGCCGCTCTCGTTTCCGTCGGGTTCCCATCGCCATGCCTTTTAGACGCTCCAAACATTTCCGAGGTCACATGTATTGGCAAGGAATCTGACTATTACCACGGGCTGCTAGAGCCATGGCGAATTGTGGTACTGAAGCGTTGGGACGCGACCGGTTGGGTCAAGAGCCGTGCGGGCTCGTCAGCGGCGCGTTCGCAAACTGGCATCTGGTAGGTGCGGAACGCAGTTGAACGATTCCAGGGTCAGTTCGGCATTTCGATAGGATAGCACCGTGATGCTTGAGGTCAACGAAGCCCCCGAAAGCCTTGTAATGTAGTCCGGGTTCTCGCTGCCGAACGCAGCCGATACCAATATCGAGATCGGTGCCGCCGATGTGAAAACCGCAACGTTGGCATCAGGAGGGATGTCTCTGAGATCGTCACCCGCTGCTTTGACGCGGGCTACAAAATCGTGCCACGACTCGCCTAGAATCGAATACCGGCCTTCAATCCAAGCTCGCATTACTCTGGTATCGATAGTAGTCCACACGCGGTGAACGTCGGGATCGCCGCTTGCGATTCGTCTGCGCATGTCTTCGAGTTCGGAGCGGAACTGTGCGTCTTCAAGCGCGATCTGCGGTGCAACGCTCTCGAATACACCATTCAGATCAAACTCGTTCCAACGTTCATCCTCGCAACGATGTGAGTATGCGGCACCTGAAAGCAGCGGTGAGCCAAATACCAAATCGGCGGTCTCCGCTTGGCGTCGCATACAACCGACGACAACGCGATAGAAGCGCAGTCCTTCACGACGAACGTATTCACCCAGGAGACGACTCTGATTGCGCCCGAGGTCGGAAAGGTAGTCATAGTCGCTTCTCAACCCCGCCTGGCCGTGTCTAAAAAAATAGATGAAGCCCAAGCCCCAAGACTAGCAGAATGGCCCTGACAAAATGTTCTGTTTAACGCGACGGGGATGCCGCCCCAGGGCCGCCAGTGATCACCTTGCCGACTTCAGGTCGCCTGCAGCGGCCTATTTCTCGTCTCAGATCCGATCCGGTGCGCTCGAGAACGGGCGGCTTCGATCTAACGCGGCGAGGTCAGAACGCGACTCTTCCGGAAGTTCCTGCCGGATATCGGGACAGGCGATTAACAGGCAACCGTCGGTCTTTATTGGACACTGCCCGCCGATTGCGCTGCCACAAACCCGCACAGCTTCTGATCCAGCGCTTCGACCGCGGTGCGGACGCTCTCCGGCAACTCTTGGACGTAAACGCCCAACGTCGTTATCGGCGTGGTGTGCCGCAGTTGCGCCTGAATATCCTTGGTCGTCCCGACTTTCTGGAACCACGTGGCGCAGGTGCGGCGGAACGCGCGGAAGTTGACCGAGGTTGCCGGGTCCACCCACTGCTTGCCCTTCGGCCAGTCCTTCGGCTTCGGTTGCATAATGCCAGCGCGCACGGCCGCCGGCCAGATGTGGCGCCGCAGAAAGTTCCTGGTGCTGATCGGGCGCGCGCTCTTCGCCGAGGGGAAAATCAGGCTCGAAGTGCTGGTCGCCCGCCAACTCAAGAGCTCCTCGGTAATCGACTTCGGCAGCCATACCCATGCGCGCGATCCGGGCGTCTTGGTGTCTTTGATCTGCGAATCCACCGCCGCCTCGTCAATACGCAGCCGACCGGCCTCGGGATCGAAGTCATCCCACTTGGTGGCGAATACCTCGCCGGGCCGCAGGCCAAGGACGATGCAGATGCGAGCGACCAGCCGGTCGCGGCCCTCCATGGCGTCCAGGAGGCGCGTGATCTCATCAAGCGAGAGGAACCGCCTGCAGGTCGCCCGCGTCGCCGGCCGGATCAGTTTGCGTGCAGGATTGCGCTCAAGCAAGTCCTGGTCGATTGCTTCCTCCAGCGCGGCCTTGATGTAGATCCGGACTTTTTGCACCATGCTGGCCGACCACGACTCGGCGATCCTCTTGACCAGCATGTCGATCTCGAATTTCTCGACGCGGCGCAGCAGGCGTGCGCCTATCACAGGCAATACGTGGCGATCAAAGATCGTTGTGACAACGCCTTCGGTTTTCGGGCACCACGTCCGCGTCGGAACAAAGCGGCGGGTCCAAAACCACTGGAACGTTGGCTCGCCCTCGGGCGTTACCGGCCGCTTTTCCTCTTCGGCGATGTGGGCGCGAAGCTTATCCTCGGCTTCCCACTTGGTCAGCTTCGACTTGAGGCCCAGCACGACGCGCTCATGGGTGCGTGTTCCGTCCGCACGCCAGGGCATCCAGTGTCCGATCCATTTCTTTTCCGTTTTACCAGAAACCACGATCCAGCCCTTCTGGTGCCGTTCGCGTGGCATTTCTACCTCCTGGAAGGGTGAAGGTACCTTCCTATTGCGAGCATCATCAAGGCCGGCTACGACGCGCGCCGGAGGCCGGCTGCCCGCTGTTCGGCGATCCAGCAATCGATATCCGCGGGATCGTAGCGCAGCAGACCGCCGATGCGCACTACCGGCAGGCGCGGATGCTTGCGTGTGCTATGGTCGCGCACCCAGGCGACCGAGACCTGAAGGCGTCCAGCGATTTGAGCGGGAGTCAGCAGACACACTCCGGTTCCGGTGTTCTGAGCGTTCATATCAGCACCCCTCCGACAATTCGGCGTTACACTCGTCCATCGCCCGCGGCTGCCGCTTACCAAGCCGGCGGGGTTCATAGTTCGCTGCCCGCCAGTCTTTCCAGGTCACACGCTTGTCGTAAGCGCCGACGACCCAACGCTGAAATCCAACGAGTTCCGCCGTGCGATGATACGGCATTGGATACGGAAGCGCTCCGAATTCGCGAAGCTTGCGCCGCCGGTAATCGCGATCTGCGTGCGTCTCGCCCGGCACATAGCCGATCAGCATGTAAACGAGCAGATGGCGTGGCCGCACTCCGTTGCGGCACAGCAACTCCAGTCCGGCGAAGAAGCGTGCTTCATCGCTCACGCTGTCCCATGCCGTGTACAGCCGCCGCTCGGCCATCCTCGAATCGCGGTAATCGACGGAAGCGATCCCTTCGGCCTGCTCCGGTGTGAGAATGCGGCCGTTGATCCCCTGCGTAAAGCAGACCTTGAACCGGCCGGCGCGGAGCTCCGCGAGCCGTTCGCGCCACTCGGGATTGCCAAAGAAATCGTTATCGAGCAACACGATTTCACGTGGCGACGGCTGGCCGCGCCAGATTTCAGCGATGGTGCCGTTCGCGCGGGCACGTCCTTCCTTCGCAGGCACTACGCAGAAAGGGCACCGCAGCCGGCAACCGCGCATGGCGAATCCGATGCTTTGCCGGTAATCCGGGTAGATCGAGTAATCCATTGTGCCAGCAGTGATGCCGATGTCTTCGAGTCGGCGCATGAGGTCCCAGCCAGTGCCGCCAATGATTGCGCCGGGGTACGAGTCGAGCACTTTGGACGCAAGGGGGCGACTGCGCTCGAAGATTGTGCTGGCGTACACGCGGTCGAACTGTTCATCGAACAGACCGCCGAAATCCGACCCGTGGCGAAGCTCGACGTGATCCCCGCACTCGCGGTGGTGGGCCGCAATTCGCATGAGCGCGAGATTCGGCAGCTTGCCGTCGATTTGAATGAGGAGAACATTCACAAGTGCGCCCTATCCACAGGGCCGAGCGTCCTAAACCTCTGCACCACAGGCGGGGCACTCGTCCACCGGTTCCACGTCACCGCACCCGTCCGGCCAATATGTGTGCTTGGTCCAGCGTCGAGGTCCCAGCCAACCGCACTGGTCGCACCAAACTGGTGTGGGCGACTCGTGTCGTCCCCACATCCACGCCATCCGGCGCCGCCACGGGTTACGCGGCCACGCGGTTGCCCAGCGCCAGGCGCCCCAAGCGCCGGTCCAAGTAATGGCTATCAGAAACCGGAGCCAGTTCATTTCCGAACCAACTCCGCGCGCAGCGTGCGCCGCACAACCTCTTGCACCGCCTCAAGAGAGGGTCTGTGCTCTTGCGAGCGGTACAAGGCCTCGATGGCGCGTGCGATAGCTCCGGACAGCACAGCCGTCGTCTCTTCGGTATTGGGGAATGGATTGGCTCCAGCGTCCGGGGCATACGACACACAGTGCTGTGCCACTCGGAGTGCGCGCCGCAACCGTGCCTCATATAGCAGAGCCCAACGCCCATCCGCGTTGAGCGCTTCTTCCGCGCTGTATCCGTGCTCTACGAGGTAGACGTTGAGCGCGTCCTCTGCCTCCCGATCGTGCCGGAATCCCGTCTGTGTGTGCTCGTAGCCGCGACCAGCGCACCCGAGCACGCCCTCAGCGAGAGCCGCGCGGAAATCGGCTTCCTTCACGGCCGCCAGGATCGCGGGGCCTGGTTCCGGCACGCCGAGCGTGGCATGGATTCGGGACTGTACCCTATCTTCGAGCGCACGTGCCTGGGCCGTCTTCATCGGGCGCGGCACGTCGGCAACGACAACCTCGGCGGCATCGTGGAGCAGGGCGTAAACCTCCAACCACGGATTGATCGGTTCGGCCTCGGGTTGCCTGTTCAGATTCTTGGGCATCAAATCTGCAACGAGCAGGCAATGCATGCCGATGGGCCAAAAGATTTCAGCAGCGCCGGAAAACCGCACGAGACGCATGCTCTGCACGGCGATATCGCGAATCGACGGCGCGCCGAAGTCGCGCGTTACGTGAATACCACTGAACGTCAAAATGGGACACCTCCAGCCATCAATTCCGTGCTCGTGAATGCTAGGACTGTTATGCCGCCTGGAATGGGCGCACCTGCGGCATATCGCGCCACTCGCGGTCGTCCAGCAAGTTGCCTCGAACCTGGCTACCCCAACCTTTGAAGAAGAACGGAATATCTTCCCTGACACACTGGTCGCGTACTGTCTGCGCCCACTGCCGGTCCATCGGCCGCGCGCCCGACCCGGACTCACCGCCGAGGATTAGCCAATCGATCGCGCGATGACGAAGGCCGCCGTATGCATTGGAAATCTCTATCCCGGTGGCTCCACAGACGTCGAGATCGACTGGTCCCAGCATTGGCTCCAAGCTGATCCCCCGGACGCTAACGCCGGGAACGCGTAGCAGTTCTGCGATGCGGTTGCTCGTCGCCGGTCCCGTGACTGTCGTCAGCAACCAGAAGTTCGGCGGGGCTGCATAGTTCTCGAAGAACCGCCTTGCCCGGCGCGGCCGTTTCGTGCAGAGGATCCAGATGTGGGACATTCGCGCCATCGGGCCCAGGTGCGGCGCCAGCCAGTCGAACGGCAGGGACTCCGTAAAGACGTCCGCGAGGTCGCCCAGGAAGATGGTTCGTGGGTAGCCGTTCAGCCAAGGCTTCCCTGGACGGTTTTTGCCTTTGAGATCGGACCAACGACACGCTTGCTCAATGCGCCCAGCGAAAAGTTCCGGCTTGTCAAAGAACGCCGGCCAGCCCGGAAGCCCCGCGTAGCGTCCAACCAGCGAAGCCGCGTAGCAGTGGCTCTCCTCGACGGCGGCGCGGTGCAACTCGCAGCCATCGCAACCGACGACGGGGTTGATGGTCGAATCGCACCAGGGGATCTTGGTATCTCGTCCCACTACCTGCGAGCCTCCACTCCCAGGCCCTTCTTGGTGGCGTGTCGCCCGTCAGTATCGACACCGATCGCCCGGAGATCGATTGTATCTACGACGGCACCCAGGCGGCGCTCGATCCGGTGACGAAGTGCTTTGACGGACATGCTGAGTGCGTGCGCAGCGTCCGACAGGCACATTCGTTCCCCGTCGAGGATCACGAAGCGATTGGTAGATCGCTTCATTCGGCCGCGATCCAGGTCTTTGTCGAGTAACTGCACGATGCGGAGCTCGTAAACGGCGATGACCTGGCGCAGTGCCACGATGCACTCGGACGGGTTCCAGTGCTGCCCGCTCTGACGTACTCCACACATCGTGCAAACTCTCCGGTCGACTGTGGCGTATTCAGTTGTGGGGGGAATATCAGTTGACGTGGATGTCATTTATTCGCACCCCGGATGCTTGGCTACCCGTCTGGCTTCGCCGCGGCCGATCAGTGCCTCTATAACGAGCGCAAACGAAGATTGCGGCCCACGGATCGTGGGCTCGTAGTAAGTTTGATCTTTGAATTTGAGATCATAGATCCGAGACCACCGCTCTGTCTCACGACCTGGGTCGACACGCCGGGCTGCGTAGTACTTATGATTTGCTGCCCGGTGTCTGCATTCGGGACAACGCCCGCAGGAGCACTTGATAAACATGGGTTTACCCTTGCTTTTGCGGGGGGCCTATGGCAGGATGCAGAAAGACATGGCCATCACGCCAGTAACGAGATGCTGTGTTCGCGGGTCACAATTTCCTTAGCAGAGGTTGTGTGGCCCGCCTCTCCCGCAGTTTTCTTACTTACAAGATTGAAATTCCACGGACATGGTAATACTAGAACAGTGGTACTGACAAGGAATTTCGGATAGAAAATTCCTACATTTGGTGGAAGTTTTTGTCCGATTTTGACGCCAGGAGAATCTCCTAGAATACTTACTCAGTAAGACGTCAAGGAGTACTGTCCTGGGAGCAAACCTCAGCTTACCTTCGTAAACCGTGATCCGCCGGAAGGGCGCCGGACCAGCGCGGCGACCGATGCGGATCTCATTGGACTTCATGCGGCTAATTCCTTAGGATCGAACCGAGCGCCGCATGCCGGACATTCGTACCACTCGTCGCGACAATGCTCGTATGGGCCGCTGTCCAGCCCGTGTGTTTCGATGTAATCGACCCTGCGGAAGCGAAGACTCGCTTCACGGCACTCAGGACACGTCATATGCGGCGCCTCTTGTGTCCTCCGCCCGATTTTCAAACTTCGTGAAGGAGTGGAGGAACACCAGATTCACTTTCCCAACCGGGCCGTTGCGCTGTTTCGCTACGATCAGTTCGGCCAGCCCACGAAACTCGGGCTGGTCGGGCTTATACAGCTCCTCGCGGAAAATGAACGAAACCAAGTCGGCGTCCTGCTCGACGCCGCCAGAATCCCTGAGGTCACTGAGTTGTGGGCGATGGTTTCCCTGCCGATGTTCCGGCGCGCGACTGAGCTGAGAAAGCACTAGTAACGGCACACGGAATTCGCGGGCCATGATCTTCAAGCCTCGCGAAAGCGCCCCAACTTCTTGGTTCCGGTTCTCCCTTGTTGCGGAAGTCATCAGCTGCAGATAATCGATCACCACCAGGTCGACGCGGCCTTGTCGCTGGCCGAGCGCAAGCAGCTTCGCACGGATGCTTTTCAACGTCGCGATCGGTTGGTCATCGATGAAAATTGGCATCTCGCAGATATCTGCGAATGCCTGCTGCACTCGGCGACGGTCCTCCCTGTCGAGGCGGCCCGCCCGGAATTTCATTTGGTCGACGCGGCCCCTCGCACAAACGATTCTGCTCAACAAAGACTCGCGCGACATCTCCAAGGAAAATACAGCGACCGTTTTTCGCTGCTCCGCGCAGTTATGGGCGATGTTCATTGCAAGCGCAGTCTTGCCCTGGGCCGGCCGCGCCGCCAGGATCACCAGTTCGCCCTGGTGAAGACCGAGCGTCATCTCGTCGAATCGGTAGTACCCGGTCGGCAGTCCCTTACTGCGCTGGGATGGATCGAGGAAGGCGTTGATTCCCCCGTCGAACCACTCCACAATTTCGACCGGATTCAATAGCCCGCGTTTTTCGATCTCCTCGGCATGGATTCTCCGGCGTGCCTCTTGGACGAGGAGTTCGATATCGCTTACGGAATTGCCCGCCTCGATGAATTCGGAAACGTCTTTCCCGGCAGGAACCGCTACGACCAGAACCTCGGCCGCCTTGCCAGCCAATTCGTGCTCGATCAATTTCGCGCGTTTGCGGCCTGGATCGTCGTTATCGGGGATGATGAAGACGTGCCGGCCGCACAACGATTCCGTATATTCAGGCAGCCATTTCTGGGCCGCACCGCCGCTATTGGTCGTGGCAACCAGTCCGCCAGATTCGATCGTGCCGACGTCCTTCTCGCCCTCGACGAGGTAGACCGCATCGGCCTGCAGGACGGCAGGCAGGTGGTACAGTACGCGACGGACGTCGGGTAGTTCCTCGTCTCCAGGGACCGGCTCGTCCTTTACCGGGTACCAATCGCCAGTCTGCGATTTTCGGTACGCGCCCTTCCGTATGCCCCACACCCACGCGCCATCGCTCGGGTGGCGCCGCCGCTGCCTGAATTCCTTCGACTTGCCGTCACGCCCGGGTTCGATTCGCAGGACTTCATACAAGAGCTCCCCGTGCTCGTCCGCGTAGGGGTACGTCGCCACGATCTTTCCCTGGGGCTCCCTGAGCGGTTGCGGTCCGGCCTTCTGCTGCCGAGGGGGGCGCTGAGCGTCCGGATGACTTGGACCGAGCCCGGCCAGTTCCGAAACACGCTCCACTGCATCCTTGAACGTTGCCAGCCCCTCGACTTTCATTACGAAATCGAAGACATCGCCTCCTGCCTGGCATCCGAAACAATGGAATAGCTGTTTGTCGAGCGTTACTGTGAAGCTCGGGGTCCGCTCTTTGTGAAACGGACAGAGCCCGATCAGTTCATTCGCATTGCCGCCGCGCCGAAGCTCGGCGTACTGGCCGACTACCAGCGCAATATCCGCGGCCTTCTTCACGTGATCGGCATCGATCACGCAACTTCCTCTTCCCACGGAGCGATCCATTCCGCGTTCGGATCCGTCCCGTCACCCGACCGTTTGGAGCTTCGTTTTGCCGCCTTTGCTTCAGTACTCTCCGGGGGCTGATCCTTCCAGAGCCGCCCGGTGTGGCGATCATTTCCGGTGAGGAAAGCGTTTGGAGCCGGTATGTACTTTCCGTCCTCCTCGGCCCAAGCACGTGACGTCTTCCACCGGCGCAGACCAGCGAATATTTCCGGCAGCGTCTCCTCGGTGATCTCACCGAGGGCGATCAGCGATATCCAAGATTGCAGTGCGGTGTCGACCCGTACCGCATTGGGATACTCCGAGATCCAATCGTGGAACGCCTCAACCAAACGAGAGTCTGTATGGCCGCTTGGAGTCTGAGCCGGGGCTTGCGTTGCAGTGCTGTTCGACGCCAAGGGTGGCTGGACCAGCCGTGATTTCCGGGCGCGAGTCTCGGCCGACTTCTTCCCGCCGGTGCTGGACTTGCGGCTCCACTCTGCCTGTTTTCGCCGCTCTTCCAGAAGCCGGTCGTTGTAAAGCCGACCGCCCTCGGCGCGGAACTTCGCCCGGATCTTCTCCCGGCTGCGGCCATCCCAATCCTTTCCGAGCCGCGAGAGGACTGCGAGTTCTTCGTCGTTATCGGGCAGCCCGCAGTCCGGCTCCAGCCATTCGATGGCTAGCAGGCGGATATACCCGCCCTCCTCGGCGGGGGTCATGAGCAGGATGTCTTTTGAGGAGAGCCAGGAATCAGCGTAGAACTGAAACGCTGGCGACTTGTGGCGAGCCATTAGACAGACTCCCGAATCCGAATCACCGCTCCCGGCACACCCAGCGCGTCCGCGTGCTCGCCAGGAAACACCTTCGCAGCCAGACATCGCACCACGCGTGCGTCGTCTTCCCACACTCCAGCATCGGTGAGCGCATCTTCAGTGGACCGGATCAGCTTGGACAGGTCGGGCTTCTTGTCCGGCCAGGTACGGCGGGTTTTCGGCGCGCTCTTGGGTTTGGGAAGCGTGAAGACCATTTCCACGTCCACCGCGCCGTTAATACGGCACTCGCGCGGATACGCTTCCGGATTGAACACCTCCAGCGCGGCGTACTTCACAGCCTCACGCCATGGCTTCACTTTCGCGGAACTCTCCACCAGGATTCCGCGCCCCGCCTTGGTATGGCCGATCAACCGCTTTGAGCCCTGGGGAGCGGGCAGCCCGACAACGCGAATCTCGACGCTCCGCACTGCCCGCTCGGGGGTCATTTACGCCGCCTCCGGCCCTGCAGTCCGCGGGCCACCGTTCTCCGCGATCACGCTATCCGCCCAATCCATCACCGCATGTGCGGACTTTGCCAGCGTGCGGTTGCCGGCGCCAATGTGATCCTCCATGTCATGGAAGATCAGGTTTGCCGCGTCGAGGATTGCATCGCGCCCGGTTTGGAACGTTACGTTGGCCCGGAGCGGTTCCTGCCGGCGCTTACCGTAGCCCAGGTCCCAGGTAACAGCGGAGACCCACTGATCGGGGCCGATCTCCAGGAATCGGATCTCAGCGCCGCCCCTTTGCTTCTGCCCTTCCACGGCAAACATCAGACGCCGGATGGCTGGCTCGGCGTCGGAGTACAGGTCGTCGTGAACAGGCGAGGGGTACGCGCGAGCCTCGATGAGGCGGGACTTATCCGTGATGGCTTCCGACGGCGGCGGCTCGGGGGGCTTCGGTTCCTCCGCGGGGTGATTCACCATGAAGTCGAGGACGGCCTGGCGCTCCATGTCCGTCATGGGCCGAGTGCGGACGATTTCACCGGTGTCCTGGCGGACGATCGTCGCCTGCCCCGGCTCCGGCTTATCGACGATGATTTCGCACGGCACGTTGCGCATCTCGTAGCCGGCGCCCAGTAAGGCGGCAAGCTTCGACGCGCGGCCGATCTGCTCCTCGATCTTCGCCTTATACTGCGAGTCGATTTCTTTCTTTTCTTGCTCCAGCTCCGAGCGGAGGCGGGTTGCGGTAGCCAGCTGCCGCGCGCTCTCTGCCCATTCGTCGGGCGTAAAATCGCAACGCAAGAGTTCGGTGTATTCCAAAGTCGGCTCCTTTCGATGACGGCCTAGAAGGGCACGTCCTGGTCTGTGGGAACGTAGTCACCGTCTGGCGGCGCGGCGGCCGGCTGTGCGGCGGATGCGCGCGGGGCGGGAGTAGCCGGCGCGTGCATGGCCTTGAGTGCTTTGCCGAAGAGGTTATCGAGATCCCGCAGTTTCTTCGGTTCCAGGGCCTTCACTTCGAGGCTCCCGCCGCCGTGCCGGGCAATTCCCCACCGTTCGCGCTTGCCGCCCTCCTGATCGTCTTCGTGTGCGCACCACATATCCACATCCAGGCCGCGGAAGTCGTGAAAGCCGGGTGTGTTCGGGTCCAGTTCCCTGAAGGCCGAGCCCTTGAATCCGAGAATCTTCAGGTCTTCGAGGAAATACTTGATCGTTTTGTCGGTGATGGCGCGGAAGTGGGTCCGCTCATACTGCGCCGGCGCCGGGATATAGCGCGTCGGGTCGGAGGGATCAACTTTGCCGAGCACCGTGAATTGGAGAACGAACTGGGGCGTGCCGGTCTTGGCCTCGCCGAGGGCCTGGCTGGTCACCTTGCAGGCGTACCGGCCAACTTCGTAGAACGGCTTAGCCATTCGCCGCCTCCCGGCCCTGCTTTACGGCCGCCATGAAATTCGCCCACGCTTCGGCGGCGTTTGATCCCATATCGACTTCCGCCGGCAACCCCAAGCGGTTCTTGGCGTCGTAGGATGCGTGGCGTTCCGTGAAGAGCATACGATGATTCCCGCCCGCACCCTTGCCGCGGGCGGCGCCGGTTTTCTTGTTCTCCTGAACCGCCGTCAGCGTCACCTCGAAGTTGCCGAAGAGAACGACGTCGGCCCATTTATGCGTGAGGCCCCACGTCTTGTCGTGCATGTCCGGCGTATAGCGGTCATAGTCGGCGCCCTCGGGGTTCTTGAACGGCTTCACTTTCGTGTGGCACAGCGCGACAATCGCCATTCTCTTTTCGGCGCGCAGCCGGTCGAGAGCATTGAGGAACTTGCGCCATTCCGCGAGGGATACCTCGAATCCCCGCATGTATCCCATGAAGCCGCGCTCGCCCCAGTCGTTGTTGAAATCACGCTCGCAAACGTACTCGTGGCAGAGACGTTCGGCGCCGTTGACCGTATCCAGGGCCAGCGTGCGGTACGGATGATCTTCGACGGTCAATGTCTCGATGGCCCCCAGGAGGTCATCCCAGGTCTGCGATTCGGGGAAGTGTGGGACTTCCGGCAGGCGGCCGGAATCGATCAGGGTTTCCAGGCCAGTCTCACCTTTGGTTTCGATGAATACGGGCTTGACCGTCTGTGCCGCGAAGGACGTCTTACCCCATCCCTCCACCGCATGCAGGACCGTGCGGTTCGGCAGCCCGCTACCCTTGCTGCTGATCGCAGCCAGGGAGGGGTGGTTGCTCGTCGTGACTGGCGCCGCCTGCCGCGAGCTCGGTGTTCGCGGAGTTGCTTGCGCTGCTGGTGTCATCGTCAATTACTCCTTTCTGTGAAGCCAAGAACCACGCCTCCAGCGCCGCATGCCAGAGGTTTCCGAAGTACAACGCATCGCGCTCCTCTTCGTCCTGCCGTTCGATCCCCAGTTCGTAGTCGTAGAAGTGCTTTCGCCGGCAGGTTTGAAAACATCGAATCCGGCTGTTGGTGAGGACATTGCGGCCGTCGCCCTCGATCCCCGGAAGTTCCGTATGAACGCACGGCTTTCGCCGCCAATTGTCCGAATCGGGTGCATCGTGCCCCGAGCAGATCCCCAGGAACTTGCAGGGACCGCCATACAACATGCAAGCGCCGGAGTTCCGCGCGTGACGACCGGTATTGCGGGCGTGCAGGATCTCCTGCCCGTGTTCCCACAGTTCGACGGCGTATTCATGCAACTCGGCGTCGAGGCGCGGAATAGATCGCCGTTGGAAGTACCACTCCGGCCGCGCCAGGGTACAGTCGTGCGCCAGGCGCGCTTCGTACATCTTCAAGGTCTCGCGCGGCTTCTCGACATTGAGCGCCAGGATCGATTCGTCAGCGAGGCGGCGGCCGAAGTACTCGTGCGTCACCGCGGCGCTCCTGGCTTCGGCCTTCGTGAGCAGCTTCGGGCTAATCGCAGGCTTCCGAACGACATCCCAAACCGCGTCATCCGCTTTCCGGGCGTTCAGCCACTCCAGCAGCATGTAATGGCTCGGCTGGCCCTCCACGATGAGCTGCCGCCAGTACGGCGAGTTTGGATCGCTGATGTCTTCGGAAGTCGTCTTGTGATCCATCAGCACGACACGATCGCGAAAGGCTGCGCTTAGGTCGATTTTGCCCGCGACGGTAAAAGATCGACTCTTTCTGCCCGTCTCCGGATTCCAGAGGTCCGATTGGACCACCCGTTCCACCGCGACCGCTAGATACTCGGCATCGGCCCAGCGCGCGTGGTAGCCAGCCAGGAGGCCCCGGCACTTCGCAGCCATGATCGCGCGGGATTCGTCTGGCGCTTGCCGCACGAACGCATCCACTGCGGAGAGTGCCGCCTCAAGCCGTCTTGGCATGATTCTCCTTCGTGCCCTCTTCCGCGCACCAGCCATTTGCGGACGCGCCGTACCAAAACTCTGCCGTCCTCATCGCATGCTCCAGGAATGGCGAAGCAAAATCCCTCCTTCGTCCGCCAGCCGCGCGCGATCCGGCGAACATCAGCCAGCGATCGCGGTCGCGCACAAGCCACACGCGGGTGCCGCAGCAGGTTGCAGTAACGCAGACCGCCTCAGAAGGAATCTGCGGTCCGTTCATACGCCGTTCTGCTTTCCGATCATGCTTCGCGCGAGCACGCCGGTTGCGAACGGAATCAGGTCCTCGCCTTTGGGCACCTTCAACAACCACAACGCGGCGCCAAGGACGATCAAGATGAGGCTGACCACAATGTGGCCAGCCTCCCGCTCGAGATCAGCGATTTTCGGCATGCGTCTACGCCGTAATGGTCGCAGCGGCAGGCGTAACGCCCGCGCTTTTCGTCACCTGCTGGAGATACGCGGCGATGGATTTCAAATCCGCGATCTCCTGGGCATCGAGCTGCACGTTGATCCCGTTCGCGGCAACCGCGTTGCCGGCGTCGGTGATCGCCACGCTGATCTTGCCCAGGACGGCGAAGGCCGCGCGCTCGATGTTGACGGCGTTGGGATCGACCAGGGAAGTCAGCGCCTCGACCGTCGCCTCCTGTCCCTGCACTTTTTGAAGCACGGGCACGACGGCCCGCGCGACTTTCACGATGTCATGAGCCACGCTGGCGATCGCGTGCTCGGCCTTCTGAAGCGTGATCATTCGAGTGTTCTCCTATTTCTGCCCGGGGACCGCCGGGCGCGGGTTTGTATTGAGCGGGAAAAACGGGTCAGCGGTCTTGCACTTGAATAACAAACGAGCGGTCATCGGTGCGGCCGCCGGAAGTAGTAATGCGATTGGTAACCGTGTACGACTGGCCGGCAACACCGCCCGCCAGCCAAACCGTGGTCCGAGTTGGAGTGTTCGAATCGTCCGTGGCTTCGATCGCAGGGTCGCTGACGGACCACGCGCTCGTCTGGATTTGGTCGCCGGCCAGCCACTTTGACCAATCGACGGAATAGTCCAGAACAGCATCTGGATCTTTGATGAAGGTCGTCATGCTGCGACGCTCCTGGTCTCCGCGGGCACCGTGAACATCCTGTACTCCGCGGCCGCAACTACTCGGCGCTGTTCACGGGCGACGGCGACCAATCGCACCTCGGGACCAGCCGCCAACCTCCGCATCTCGATTCGGACGACCACCGCGCGCACGTTCGGAGTGGTGGCCACTCGCCGTCTGACGGCTTCCAACACAGCGGCGACTTGCGAGCCGCCTTCCGCAAGCGCAGACAGTGCGCGCAGCGAGACCAGGCGCGCGACGACCACAGAGGAGCCGGCGGCCGCCGTTCGCCATACACGATAAGCGCGGAGTGCACCAGATGTGCTCCCCTTGCCAGCCACCGTCGCCCACACGGTCTGGATGCGGACTATCCGGCCGGAGACGGAGGCGCCTCCCGAAATATTCCCGGCCACCGACCGGAGCGTCACCAGTTGGGCACCGGCGGAAGCCTGGCCTTTGATCGCGCCCGCCAGCGCCCGCGTCGAGTTGAATAGAAGCAGGAGCATAGGGTCCTACTTCCGCGCCACTACCGCTCCCACCATCCGATCTCAAATTCGTAGGACAGGCCGGTCGCGGCGTTGCCGGGGAACCACGCATACAGCGTCAGCGCCGAGTTGGGCCCGAGAATTACCGGCGGCAAGCAACTGACCTTGCGGCCAGGGCACACCGCCTGCGCCGCCGTCAGCCCCGGATACGGTCCGGGATCGGACGGACCACAGACCAGCACCAGTTCGTCGCCCACGATGGGGATGCCGCCCAAACTGGCGTTCGCCACGAGACGGGCCGAACCCGAGGAGGCAGTCAGCACCGATGCTGCGGCGTTGTTCTGCGCGTTGATGGAGCACACGGACTGCGTGGCCACGTCCGAGTTGGGCGAGGTCGGCGTGATCGCCAGCGTGTTGTTGGTCGAGAGCGTGCGAAGCTGTGGGTCGGTCTTGATCGCGAAGCGGGCGCCCGTCGCGCTTGCCGGAGCCACCGTGCAGATCAGCTTGATGTAATCCAGGTACATGCGCCTGCCGAAGGGGTTCGCCTTCGAGTCGTTGTTCTGGATGTATAGCAGGGGTGTGGTGTCCGAGAAAGCGGCTTGGATGTTGTAGGCCTGCGCCGTTCCCGGCGTCACGTTGGTCGCGATGAAGTAGCTCCCTTCGTCGGCCAGCACATGTTTGGTCGAGATGAGTGGCAAAACGTATTGCTCGCCGTACCTACCCCCACGAACATTGGTGACCGGGGCCTTCTGATCCGCCTGCGGCGAGGGGATCGCCCTGGCGGGCGTCCACAGTTGATTGACGTCGATTCCTGGCATTTAACTGTTGTTTTCCTTTCGGTTGTCGCAACTACTGAACAGGCACTTGATGCGGGAACACACCCTCGTTGGTCGAAGTCATGTCGTTACCCGCCAGGGCCCGCAAGATCAAGAGCAAGAGTGCGTTCGTCTCACGGAGTTCCTGGCGAAGCTGAGTGATCGAAGAGTCTGCGACCTGGAGGACTCCCGTCGAGTCCGTGAGGAGCTTGCGCGCGGTCCCTACAGCGGTGGGATTAGGCGCAGCATAGGACGGGCTAACCGTGAAGATCCCGTCCACGCCGCCGATGAGCAGGAACGTGGGCTGGCCGGTGCCCTGCCCATTCTGAGGCGTGCCGTCAATCGCAGCAGTAGGCTGTCGCTGGAAGCCTGACGCGGTGCCATCGCCACCGGCGATGAACACAGGATTACCCGGTTGCGAGGCGATGGCCGTGGAACCAATGACTATCCCGCGACCGGATGAGTCCAGATAAAGCGGGTGTAGAACGCCACCGGAATCCACACCGTGCGCCACGACCGAGGGAGTCGGATCTTGGGCGTTGGTGTAGCGCGACACCTGGATCTGCGCGATGCCGGAGGTATAAGCGGTGACGCGAATCCGGAAATACGCGAAGCCCGACAGCAGGAAATCCCACGCCAGCGTGGTCGCCACGAGTTGCGGATTGCTGTCAATTTGGCCATTGGCCGTTCGGGTTCCAGACACGGTGACCCACGGGCCGAGGATCGGATCGGCAATAGTGGCTTCAAAGATGATCGTCAACGTGCCCGAACTGGTCACCTGCGCGAGAAGCCCGTTGGAGCCAGCGAGCGGAATCGGGCCAAAGACCGCGCCGTTGGCTCCGACAGCACCGCCGACAAGTGGCAGGCTGGCGGAAGCAACCGGCACGGGATCGTGATCCGAGGCCAACACCACCGGCACCGAACTGCCAGACGCCGTCCTGCCGTGCCGATCCAACCGCACCGGCATCGGATTGTCCGGCGGGTTCACGACCTGGACGGAGGCGGTTCCCTCTTTGAACAGATCCTCGTCGGCGGGGCGCACCTGCAACCGGCTCTTGCCGTCCGAGGTAATCGGATCGGACGAGTTCTCGGTGCCGTCCATCAGCTTGACGCGCTGGTAGTGAGCACCGGTCACCGCGTCCTGGTCGGTGGCGATAACGGCGCCCTGGCCAGGACTGATCGGGACATTGTCGGGCATTGGGTTAGTCCTCCTCCACCACGAGCGATCCCGGCGCGAACTGGCCGAAGTCGCCCATCTGAACGGTCTTGGGCGCCGTGAGCGTGTTCCAGTAAAGAAGATTGCCGTTGGCCTGCGCGTCGAAGATGCCGAACGCCACCGCCTGAAGCCAGTCCGCGGCAGCAGGTCCGAATTGGATGTTATTGGTGTTCGCCACCTGTTGCGCGTTGGCGGTGGCGGGCGCGGGCGCACCGAACGTGACGGCCTGGCGCGAGTAGCCACTATCCACAAGTTCCGTGCCCGCCGATCCATCATCGCCGGGTGCTACCGAGAACAGGGCCACGAACGGCGACACGCCGGTGACGGCCGTGCCGTTCAGGACATTGAGTATTGCATCGGAGTAGGCGTGCGACTTGCCAGGCATAGTCCTCCTAGGGCCGCGCGGATATGATCCGCGCGCCAATGACCGCAAGATTGGCTATTTACTGCACCATCCAAGCGAAACGTAGACGCTCGGATACATCGGCACGTGCCCGATATTGTTGACGTGTAATCCATAGCTCACCGAAAAACCGTTACCCAGATCGGTCGCCACGCCAGCTCCGTACATCGCGATTCGAGTCAAATCCTTCTGCCCTGCCACTTGGCGGTACGTGATGCCCGCCTGGATATCGCCGTACAGGGTGATGCCCGGCAGGAATTCGACCAACTGGCGTGTGAAGCCTGGCATTAGGGTT
>Ga0182014_10003910_pt1 | contig 17563 bp, 15 predicted proteins | sample 612S2DmetaG_FD_120489 | JGI IMG/M metagenome (GOLD analysis project Ga0182014, IMG submission 120489) | Permafrost microbial communities from Stordalen Mire, Sweden - 612S2D metaG | ecosystem: Environmental > Terrestrial > Soil > Wetlands > Permafrost | place: Sweden: Stordalen | collected... | reverse complement strand
TCCTTCCCACCATGTCGCCGCTGATACCCCGCCGGTGAGAGCTGCCGTATCGGACTCGTTTCGGCCGGCTCTTGCTGCTTTCGCGCGTTATCGACCGTCTCAGCCACCGGATTAGCGTGTAACGAGGCTACATCTGCGTTCACTGTACGTTGCAACCTGGTGAGTTGCGCATACTCCCTTCTGAGCATGTTGTCGGAGGGCTTCATCGTTTCGCTTTCGCTCCGCGACGCCTCCCTAGCTACAAGGCTTGAGTCTCTTAGCCCCGGTCGGACTCTCACCGACTGGTTGATGTGCCCTTGGCTGGACACGCCGATCCCGCGCCGCCTCCTGAAAACGATCCGCCGGGGCTGTAGATTCCAGGGATGCCGATGTCGCCCGAACTCGCGGCAGTTCCGGCCATCCCGACTCCGCCGGTACCGGAAGTCGAGCCTCCGGACCAACCGCCTCCGCCGAAGCCGCCCATACCCATCGCGGTGGCGAGCGTAGAGCCTGCGGAGCTGAGATCCCCCGCGGCTGCAATCAGCACGCTGCCGGCGGTGCCGAGCGTAGAGCCTGCGGAGCTGAGCTGCGTGGCCGGCGCGCTGAGCGATGTGGTGGACGCGCCATGGCCTCCGGCGCCGAGCATCTTCATCAGGCCGGAGCCGCCGCTGCTCGCTCCAGGCGCGGGAACGTTCGGACCCATGCCAAACATCATTTGTAGCGCTGGGTTGTGCTGGAAGTCGCCGAGCTGCATCACCCAGTTGGCGATGATCTTCATCATCATCGACTCGGCCTGTTTTTCCATGAACTTCATCGGATCCTGGAAGAAGCTGCCCAGCTTGCCAGCGAGTTCGTCGCGCATCTGCTGGGTTTCCTTCTGCAACTGCGCCGCTTCAAGCTGGCGCGCGGCCTGGACCTTGGCCTGGTAATCCTGCTCGGCCGAGAGGCGCGCGTCGTTGATCTGCTGAGCGTATTTCGGGAACTGCGCTTCCATGCTCTTGAAGTAAGCGAGTTCGGCGTCTCGTTCCTGCTGCGCCTTCTGAAGCCGTTCGTTGTATTGCCCGATGATCTGCTGCTGAGCGGCAGCCCAGGGTGAAAGCAGCGCGCGTGCCGCGTCGGTCTCTTCCTTCTGCAAACCGATAAGGGTCTCCTGATGCAGTCGCTCGCGCTCGCGATCCGCGTTTGCCCAGGCGCCCGTGGTCATCTCCGCGACCGCCTGTCCTGCCTGTACGCGGGCTGGATCGTTGGCGGCGAGCTGGCTAAACTCTTTTTGGTAATCCTTCTGAAGTGTGTCGAGATGGCGAATGGTCTCGGAATCGATGCGAGCGTAGCCCTGGAGCTGCGCGCCATTCCACTCGTCATTCATCATCCGCAGCTTCGCGTAGAACTCAGCCGTTGCCTCGGCCATCTGATCCTGCGTGCGCTGATCGTTGGCTGCGAGGCGCTGCGGGAGTTGTGAGGGGTCACCGCTCTTGGCGGCCTGCGCGACGATGTCGCCAGCTCGGCTCGCACCTTCGGCCTGAATTCTGGCGAGGCCGGTCATCCCCGCGATCTGCGCCTCGCGCACCATCTTCTGCGTTTGTTCCTGCTCTTCTTCCAACCGCTTCATCTTCGCGTTGTGGTAGCGAAGATCGACATCATCGATTTCCTTTTTGCCGATCGAGCCATCGAGCTGCGATTCCGACACCTTGCGCTTGATCTCCGCGATTGCCTGCAAACGCTGTGAGAGATAGAGGGCCTCGCCTTGCAGCCCGGCGTTGATCGCCTCGTTGTGCATCGCGATCTCTTGATCGGTCTGCCGGCGCATGTCCTCAGCGTCGCCCGCGCGGCGTTGCTCGGCTGCTTTCGCCGCTGCGGTTTCAGCCGCCTCGTCGGTGTGCCGCGTGTTGAACCCAACATCGTTCGTCGTCGAATATGCACCGATATCCCGAACGATCTGATTCGATGCCCCGACGTAATCACCCTGTGCGTTCAGCAGCTCCTTATAAGCAATGATCTGCGAGTTAAGCAGTGATTCCTGCTCCTGAAGCCATCGCACGCTCTCCTCGGAGAGCTTGTTCGATGTGCGCTCCTCGTCTGCGCGCTTCGCGTAGCCTTGCAGGGTGTTGTTTTGCTCCAGCTTTATTTGTTCGATTCGCTGCTGATGTTCGAGCTCAGCCTGTCTCTGCGCCGCCTTTTGCGCGTCGAGCATACTGGCGGCTTGCTTCTCGGCGTCTTGGGGAGTGTAGGCATCGAAGTCGGTCACCATCATGTTGCCGGTGGCTTCCGGATTGGCTCGGCCATACTGGGTGAGGCCGCCCATCTTACCTTCGGCTCCCGCAGCTTTCTTTTTTGCCGCGAGTTCGTCGACCTGGCGGTTGGCCTGCGCGAGCAGCGCGGTCGCGGTCTCCAGCGAGGCGATATCGAAGAGCTTCTCCTGGGCGGCCTCGGCGGCTTTCTTCCGGTAATCCTCGATTGCTTTGTCTACGTCGAAGAGTTTTTCATAAACATGTTCAAGACCCTCGACAATGTGCGCGCCGATCTCGATGGCGCCCAGCGCGAAAAAGGCCGTGCCGAGCGATTTGACCATGGTGATCAGGCCGGGGAACTTCTCCATGATTTCGGCGTCAAAATAACGCGAGACGCCGATCCCCATCTCGCGGGACGCGCCGATCACCGTGCTCGAGGCCCCGCGAAAGTCGTTGGCCATTTTGGTTCCGGCCGCTCCCACCTGGTCGAAGCCTGCGGCCATGCCACCCATTTGCGCGCTTGCGGCGGTACCGGCAGCACCCACGGCCCTGACTGAGGACTCGACTTTGCCGAGCGTCGCGGTCGAATTGTTATCGACGACGTTGATCGAGATGGTGACCGGCGCCGTGCTCATCAGTTGCCTTTCTTAAAATCAGCGCCGCAGGCATGGCAGCTTGTGGCGAACAGTCCCGCTTGCAGCTTGCCGCACTTGTAGCAGGGAGGATGATTGTGCTCGAACTCGCCGCGCGCGCGGCTCAGCAGCACCAAGCCGTCGGCTTCGGCGAAACTCAGCACCAGCGCGGCGCCAACCTTGAGGCGCGCCTCCAGCCAAAACAAATGTTCCGCCGCAGTGTAGTATCCAGCGGCCAAGGTACGTGGAGGCAGGCTCCCCAACATGCTCTCGCGCGTCGCCTCGGCCGCCGTCTCCATCGAATCCTTCACGCGCGCAAACTCAAGGCTCTCTTCCAGCAGCTCGCGGAGAGCCGCCTGCATGCCTTGCGTGTCGCGTGCCGGATCGATGGACATCTATTCTGCTTTCTTTTCCTCTTCCGCCTCGGCCACTGATACCGGTGCGAAGAGCTGCTCTGCCGCGACCACCTTGTGGTAAGCGTCCATTTCGCGGGCAATCATGTCTGCGCCGACGAGCGGCTGCCCGTTGACCTCGTAGCCTTCGACGCTATCGATCAGCTCGTCATAGAGCGCGGCGAGCGTGGGCTGTGCGTTGAGGTTGATGGTCTTGCCGCTGCGCGATCCTCCCACCACCTTGGAACGCGAGAGGTCCCGCCGATAGCGGTGCGCCTGCTCGGCCGTGGGCGTGCGCAAACGGTGCACCAGGTCGCTGTGCACCACCATCTCTCCCTTGTCGGTTGCTCCCCACACGGTACGCAAACGGATGGGCTCGACGCCGATCTCCATTGCCTCTCCGTCTTCCTGCTCGGCTGCGCGCACATGCAGTAGAGCGTTCCCGACGCCCATGCAGTGCGAGGTTTTGATCTTGAACTGCCAAAGGTGGACCTGCGTAATGTCGTTAACGCCGGCAGGCAGACGGTAGCCTGTGGCATTGACTAGTGCGGATTGGACCAGCTCCATGATGGCTTTTGTGTTGTCGAAGCTGTAGGTGATCTCGCGATCCTTAACTTCCGAGGTCGAGAGGATGCCGCTGAAGTACTTCATCCACTGCGCGCTTGTGATCCGCACGAGGGCGAAGCGGTAGACCATGCCGGTGTCGCTTTTAATTGCGATTTCGCGGGTCTGAGCCAGATCAATCATGAGAGTTCCTTCGATTTCGAAATTTCGGAATTTGTGAATTTCGGGTTGAAGGAACCCGTACTGCCTGGCATCGCGAAGTTGAGTGCGATCGCCGCGAGCCGCGAAGTTGATGCGGCTCGAAAAAGCGGGGCAGCCCTTACGGTAGCCACCCCCAGGAGGAAATTTAGCTCGCGGTCATGTACAAGGGGACCGCGTTGACCACGCTCACGCCCAAAGGCTGTGTGCCGGCGGCGTAGAAGCAGGTGGTCTCGTCGGCCTCGATAGACCAGATCACCATATTGCCGTTGACGCCGAGCTTGGTGGCCTTCATGTGTACCAGGGGCATGCTGATGGCCAACTGCGCCTGCGCGCCGCTATTGATGTTCCAGCTCAACGCGCAGGCGGTATCGTTTTCCAGCAGCGTCAAGATGTCGTCGGTGGCCATCGCCGCGATCGTCGTCTGGATCGAGAACTTCCACTCGCCGCGCCGGGGGAAGACGCCGAACAATCCGCCGCCGGGAGCAATGTGATTGACCACGCCGGTCGAGATCTTCAAGGTCGACGAGAGATGCCGCCCGGTAACCGCGACCGAAGTGGCAACAGGGCCGATTGAGAAGATGCAGTCGGAGCCGAGCAGATAGTTCTCAGCCACAAGCGCCGGTACACCTGGGGCGCCCATCGCGCCAGCCGTCCATCGACCCGTCCCGATGAAGGCGGTCTCCAGAGAGCATGCGCCGCGCTCGGGGATGGTCAGCGTCAGATCGCTCACCGCCATGTCCGGGACCTTGTACTTCACCGCCGCAGTATCTTCCAGATAGAGCGTGGTGGCAGGGGCCTGCGTGGTGGTGTCGTCGAAGGCGATGGCGTGCGTGAAGGGAGCAGTGACGCCGGTCACGGTGTCGGCACCCATGCCAAACGCAAATGCCCAGCCCGCAAGCCAGGCGTCGAGTTCGGCCTTGAAGCTGAACTTGGTGTCCCATCCGGTCAGCTGTCCATCGGTGGCGAACTGCGTGCCCTTGCCGGACATTTCTTTGTCACTGCGCCGCGTGGAGAGCAGCTCCAGGATGGCGGAGCCATCGAAGCGCTGGCGTCGCGTGAGCATGGCGTCGGCGAGGAGGCCACCATAGGCGGCCTGCATGTTGGCGCTCAGCACCAGGTTCCGCGCCGATTTTTTCTGGGACTCAAAATTATTGGGCATCTCGGCTCCTTATTTTTCTTCGTGCTCGCTGGCGGATTCCATCGCGGTCAAGGGTTGAGCGACCGCAGCGGCGGTAGTCGTCGCGTCGATTTCAAAAATTGGATTCCCCTGGCCTTGATGTCTTCTATCGACACAAACAAGCGCCGCGCCGAGACGTACTTCACGCCGCGACTCCACTCGCCTTGCTGATTGCGCAGGTGTGGCACCATGCAGTCGGAAATGAAAGAGCGCGCCGCTTTCTCCGGGAGCTGCGGCAACTCCTCGCTGACGATCAACCGTGCCTCGTCCTCGTTCATTCCCCTGAGAGAGCGAATGCGAGGCACACGCCCGTTCCATTGCTCCAACTCGATGGCGTTGGTGATGAACTTGCGCTCCAGCTCATGCGAACCAGTGATAAGAAGCCCGCAGTAAGGCGGCTCGTCGAGAAGCTCGCGCACAGCCTCCAGGGCGGAGATGGAGAGCTGCTGTGCCTCGTCGATGACGATCACTACGGCACGCTCACTGAAGCCGCGGCGCAGGGCTCGGATCACGCGGCGGCTATCCCCGGTCGAGGAGATGCCGCAGGCCTGGGCAATTTCCTTCAGCAGTTGTGTTGGCGTCATCGTACCCGAGGAGCGAACGAAGTAGGCACGGCGTCCGTCTCCGTTACTGGAAATCTCGCGCCGGTTCAGCTCGCTGATCAGGTATTTCGCACCGAAGGTTTTTCCAATGCCGGGATCGGCCTGCACCACGTAGGCGCGTCCGCGATTCAAGGCCAGGTAGAAGTAGCGGCGCAGCAGCTTGTAATCTTCCGTGGGATAGAGTTTTCCCGGACCCTTGGTCTGCGCCACCACGGGATGCGATTGCATGAACTCCCAGAGGTCGCGGCGCGCGCCCTGGTCGCTCTCGGCGATGGTCGAGTACTCATCGCGCAGGAAGTACTTCACTTTGTTGTAGGAGCAGCCGATGGCATCGGCCAGCTCCGATGGCGTCATGCCGGTAAGCTCCAGATATTGTTCGAGCGCCTTGCGCACCACGTCGCTCACCGGAACCGTGCGGTCGATCTCTTGCTTCTGTGCTTCGCTCAGCTTCACTTTTCCTCCAAATACTGCAATTTGTACAAAACGTACAAGTCAATCAGTCGTTGCCCGCGTCTCGCATCGCCGCCCGCGCCCGCTCCACCACGTCCTCGATGTAGCGCGGCCCGGAAGATGTGCCGCCGACTGCCGCGCGCAATTCGCGCAGCCCGGATTTACGGTCATCGGCGGCATCGGTTTCGGTTGGCTGTACATCGGGGTTTGAGGGTGAGGGGAGTTGCAGTGGCGAGATCGGTACGGGCATCACGATGCCGGCGCGCGCGGCCAGCTCGTCCAGCTCGCTGCGCATGCCAACCGTCCGCGCCTTGCGCTGCATGCGGCGATTGAATTCTTTGAGGCCGTTGCGGAACTGCGCGTTGGTGCGCTCGTGCGCCTTGAGCGAATCCTGGCTCAGCGGGCCCCACGGGATCAGCTTGGGAGCTACCAGCCGCGCCACCAACGTGTGATCGCGATTGCTGGCGTCGCCGTGGGTGTCGTAACAGAGAGCGTAGGCCAGGTCATCGGGATTGCAGGCGATGCGCACCTCGCGCGTGTTGTACATGCGCAGTGCCACGTCGCTCTCCGGATCGGCCGGTTCGTAATCGAGGCCGTTGATGCGCAGCCGCGCGTTGGTCACCACGCGCGACTCGCGCTGCCAGAAGAGCGGCTCCATCTGGGCCACATCGAGCGGTTTGCGCTGGCCTTCAGGCAGCTCGCGGTCAAACAGGGCTCGCGGCGAAAGTCCCTGCATGTTCTGGCCGCCGTGCTCCCACTCGTTGTACTCAAGCTCGATCCAGGCGGAGAACATACGCATGAAGTGGCTTGCCGCCGGCAGCGGCGTGGAAGCCCTTTTGCCCTCGCGCCAATCGCGGTGCAGGCGCAGCGCAATCGTGTTGTCTTCAGAGCGCTGCTTGGCGTCGTGCCCGGCGTAGGCCGCGTTCCAAAGCTGGTCGAACCGCTTGCTGAGAATCGAGTGCCAGCTCTCGATGGGCTTGGAGCGCGGGCGGAAGGGCTTTGCTGAGGTGTGCTCGATGCCGAAGTTTTCCTTCAGCACCTTGGCGAAGAGCTTGTAGTCTTCGCCGTTATCCATGTACATCATCGCGGGCATGCCGAAGCGCTGCGCCGCCATGCGCGTGGCCGCCATCACCGAGCGCGAAGATGGATTCACCGAGAAGGCCCAGCCCACAATCCGCCGGCTGCGCACGTCTTCCATCGAGGTCAGCCAGACGCGCATCCACGAGCCCTGCTCCTGCTGAAACTCCGGGAAGTAATCGTTCCAGCAGAAGACATCGAAGACCCTGTGATCGCTCACCCACCAGGAGTTGACCGGCATGTTGTAGGCGCGCTTCAGATGCGGCTCGCACTTGTTCTCGTAGGCGCGCGCGCCTTGCCTCGCGAGCGTGGTCACAGGATCGGGAAGCGATTTCAAGAAGTTGAGGATGGTTCCGTAGGAGGGCGGCCGCGAGCCGTGGTTGTACCAGTTAGGCCACTCGCGTTGTATACAGTCGAAGATAGCCGTGATCGGCAGCCGCTCGCTCATGAATCGCGGCATGGTGTGGTCAAGCCCCAGCTCCGCCGGCAGCTTCAGCTCGCGCGCCGCTTCCAGATATTGCGAGGGCGCCAGACCCAGGTATTTGATGAGCGCGTACTCGGCGGTCTTGGGATAGTTGGTGAGCACCCGCGACTGTCCGCGATCGCTGCGCGCACGGTCCGCCAGCGCCTTGAACTTGGCCAGAGGCGTCTCGCCGCCCTTTTCATAACGCGCGAGCCATTTCCAGATGGCGGACTGGTGAACACCGTGCTGCTTCGCGATGTACTTAACCAGATCGGTCTCACTGCGCACCTCGCGGTGGCTGGTGATGAAGAAAGGATGCGGGTCGGTGCGCCAGTTGACAATTGCCAGCACGGCATCGTAGCGCTGGCGTGCGATCTCGCGTTGCTCTTCGGTGAGTCCGGCGAGTTCAGGCGCGGCAAACGGAATCAGCGGGGCAGTGAATAAGGTAGGCTGATCTGATTTTGGAATAGATGATTTCAGCGGGACCAGGGCGGTGGATTCGGCGGTTGCCTTCTGCTGCTCTTTGCGGATACAGAAGTCTAAGAGCTTCTGGGTGAACTCCGCCGGCAGCGACGAGGCTGCGTAGAGCCGCTCGCGGACGCCGTTCAGTCCGGGCTCGTCTGCCAGCTTGAATGCGAGTTTGCCGAGAGTGCCCATTTTTTGTATCGAATGGCGATGCCAGCCGGTTACTGCTGTGAACTCCTCGACCGTGAGCCATAGTTCACTCATTCCCCTTGCCCCTTCGCTAGCACCGCGATCCGGTACTCGTGTTCGCGGTCTGCCAGCTCCTTGCTCAACGACGCCTGCGCAAACTCCAACATCCGTGCCTCCTGATTGCTGATCACGCGGACGCCGCAACGCTCAACGACCGAGGACAGCAGGCTCCAGTCGTCAACTGCACGGCAAAACGCGAGGACAAATTCGAGGGGGAAGCGGTGAAGCTCTTTGCTGTCGGCGGTCCAGTCGTTCAACATCCGGGCGGTCACCCTCGTTCCCAGGGCTTCGCTCATGCGGTCCGCAATCTGCTCGCGAGACAGACGGCAGTTGTGAATCACACGCGTAATGACGCCACGTACTACCGGTCCAAGGTGGTCACTTCCAGGCACCGCCGGGGCTTCAGCGAAAAGACTGGGCTGGATGTCATTACCGTTTTTTTGTCTGCGCTTCGGCATCGATCTCCGCCGCAAAAAAAGCGACACTCAGGGTGTCGCCATGAAAACTTCAAGCTGCGTTTTCGGATTCGATACGGCTGATCTCTTGGATCAGCGCCTGCTCGACGCGCCGGGAAGAACGCACGCCGGTCATCACGTAATGGACGTGGGCGCGGCTGATGCCGAGGTCCTTCGCTACCCGCGAACACACCCCGCGATATTTCAGGATTCGCAGAAATGCTTTTCGCGGGCCTTTGGGCTTGGTATTGTTACGAGTGAGATTGTTAACTGTCATGACAGATGGAATATACCGTCTGGCATATTTAGAGTCAAGAAAAAAATGAACGCTCCGAAGACAGCGGGACCGCGGCCCGAATGGGCCCGCAGAATAGAGTCGTTCCGCCAGGCATTAGGGCTTAAACAGGTACCTTTTGCTTCCGCTTTGCGCGTCACCCAGGGGGCAGTTTCAAGGTGGGAGAGCGGCAAGCGAGAGCCAGACAGTCGGACATATATCGAGCTGGCTTCGTTCGCGTGGACTCGCGATGCTGATGATGACCGCCGTTACTTCTTGGATCGAGCAGGCATTGATCCCACGGAGATTGCCTTGGGCGACCAACGGGTACCGGTCGCATGGCAGCCCATCACTACAATTACGATCGTGCCTGGGCGAGGTGCTGCCAAGCCGGACGACCTCTATGCCTTTAAGAAGAAACCAGAGGCTGTGGGGCTTGCATTATTGAAAGGCGCTGGTGCGCTGGGGTCGCCGAGGCAAATAAATGAAGCTGCAGTCGAACGAACCATCGTTGCGGACGCCAGGGATTGTCCTCACCCGGAACGAACTGTGTGTATCCGCGTGGTGGGGGATTCCATGCAGCCGGTTTTGGAAGAGGGCTATATTGTGGCCATCGACACAAAGGATAATATTCCAGAGGAGTTGGTGGGAAAGATGGTCGCCGCAGGTGACGCAGAGGGGGGCGTCACCATCAAATGGCTCCGCCAAAGTAGCGGAGAACTGATGCTGGTTGCCCAGCACACGAGCCAGCGCTTCCCTCCGATCTTGCTCAAGCGTGAGCCTGGATGGAGAATACTAGGCCGTGTGATCTGGTGGATCGGAACGCCACAATAGGAGATATCCATGAAGAAGGTTCTCTTTTTTTTGCTTTTTCAGCTCCTGGCATCGAATATTTGTGCTCAGGTGCTGGGCGCGTCCCCCGCAATTCGTGTTGGTATGAACCAAGAAGAGGTGCAGGCCACCTTTGGGGCACCGCAGCTTTATTTTAGCTCTGCGACCTCACGCTTTTTCACACCTTCGGAATATGCGCTCCTTGTGCGGTCTGCTTCTTATCCATTTGCTCACATCTACTCCAGAAAAACAGCTTCCAATGAGTATCAGCTTCGAGTCTTCTACTCGATGGACACGCGGCAATCTCGGCTGCATCCGACAGCTCGCGTTGTCGCAGTTGATTTTGTTTTTGATCATCCCCTTCCTTTGGGCGACGCTTTGACCGACTTGGTTGAGGCCCAAGAATTGTGCGCTGAAAGATGTAGGGTTGTGGCACTTTCTAAGCTGGATGAGCGTAAGATTTTGGTATATCCCGTCGCTATTACGGCCGAGCAACGGGATCTGGCCGGTCTTGCTGCTGAGGGTTACCAGAGGGCCCCGGATGAACAATTCTCTTGGTCGCCGGCTATTTTTTTAACGCCAGTCAGACCCACAACAGCAACCGTTGACTGGTCGTCTGTTGAGCAATTACGCATAGGGGTTTCTGCTCCATCATTTGAGACCAGGCAGATGTCAATTCCTGGGTTTTATTCCAAGGTCATAGCGGACTGGAAGTACACCGGAAAGTAGTAATTCCTTGTGCAACACGATCCGGATTTTGAATTAGCCCCACTTGTGGAAGGCGTTTCGGCGTCTGGGATTTTTCCTCGCATCTCGACTCTGATGGAGTGGCGTCTAGGAATTATTTCCGTCAATTCAACGACTTGCGGGGAGTTGATCCAGAGTTTTAAACGTGGCGTCTTGGATTCACGGTGCGCGGAACGAACATTCAATCACTTGCGGGCGCGTTTGTGATTACAATTCCCTGTAAGTCGTTGAAAATCTCTCGCCCGTCTCCTAACAACATTACAGGGTAGTGATCGCCCGTGCGCGCCGAAAATATTCCAGCAAGTAGCCGCATTCTCTGACACTTAACCCGCCGTAACCCGCCTCCTCCCGCCTCATCCCACCACTCCCCTATATCTTTGTTATTCTTAATTCTTCGCTCGCTACGCTTGCTCAGAATGACACTTCAAAAGGTTATTGCGCGAACTTCCTGCGAGCGCGGCCCCGGCCGCTACGCGCACCATCGACAATTCCGGCTATGCCTTGGCGCCCGCCACGGCGGGAGTCTGGGTTTCTGGCCCTTCCTTGCCAAGGGCCAGAAGGGTTAGCCGCGGCACCACCCACACGGTGAAGACGCTGGCCACCAGGATCGAACATCCGCCAGCCGCGAGCGCCAGACGGAAACTGCCCGTCAACTTCACGACCAAGCCGGTCAGGATGGGCGACACAATTCCGGCGACGGAACCGACGGTGTTGATCAGTCCTCCGACGGAGCCGACCATCTTGGGCGGAATCACTTCCGAGATGATGACCCAGATATGGCCGGCGGCATTGGATTCGGCGGCAATCGAAAGCGTCAGGAAGAACACGGCGATCATGGGATCGTCGACGAACCCTACCATGATTACGGTAGAGGAAAGAATCTGAAGCACGACCTGGATGGTCTTGCGCGCGCGATTCATGCTCCAACCGCGCCTGATCAGCCAGTCGGAGCACATGCCCACGAAGGGCTGCGAGACGCAGGCCGTGGCATAAGGAAGCGAACCGTAGATGCCCATCTTGACGATCGAGAAGTGACGCTCCATGACCAGATAGGAAGGCACCCACGTCAGAAACAACCACTGCAGGAAATCCTGGGTGAACTTCACCACCAGCAATCCGAGAATCATCCGGTTGCTAAACACCTGGGCCCAGGGGATTTTGACGGGTTGCGGATGGGCGACGGCTGCGCGGGCGCGGATTTCCGAGCGGTCCTGAAACCAGAAATACCAGATCACGCACCACGCCAAGCTGGCCACGCCGGTTCCGAAAAAGGCGACCCGCCAGCCCCAATGCAGGATCAGGAAGGCCATCAGGAAGGGAGTCGCGGCCATGCCCAAACGTATTCCGGTCAAGGAAACCGCAATGGCCGTGCCGCGCTCCTGGCTGGGAAAATTTCCAGCAACGATCTTGTTGGTGACCGGCAGAGCAGCGGACTCGCCGAGACCTACGCCCAGCCTGGCCAACAGAATGTGCGTAATGTTGTGGGCGAATCCGGTCAGCGCCGAGAAGACCGACCAAATCGCCGCGCACCATCCCAGTACGGTCTTGGCTCCAAAGCGGTCGGCTAGATATCCGGAGGGAAAATTGCCGATGACATAGGTCCAGAAGAAAGCCGACAGGGCTACGCCCATGGCCACCGTGCTGATGTGAAATTCCTTGATGATGAAAGGCGCGGCCACCGACAAACTTGCACGGTCCATCGAGTTAATGAATGTGCCCGCCGTGAGCAGCGCGACCACGCCGATCCTATAGCCCTTGGTGTTTTCCGAATTGCCCGGATTCATGGCCAAACCTCGATTGAAGTTTTCCCTTCAGGGTGCTCATGCCGATGGCGCGTTTTCAGCGGCCTGTTAGTCGATGATCTCGCATCCTTTTTCTTTCAAGCTTTTGTCTACCCAGCTACGATCCAGCGTCCCGGCCTTGATATGGGCAAAGGTCTTGACCTCATTGGCATTCAGCGCCTCGGTTCGCTTGATTACCTCGGCGGCGTCCAGGGGATCGATGATCACGACGCCATCTTCGTCGCCGACCACGATGAAGCCGGGCTTGACCAGGACTCCGCCGCAAACGATGGGCACGTTGATCTCTCCGGGACCGTTCTTGTAAGGGCCCATCGGGCTTGCGCCGCGCGCGAAGACCGGGAAATCAAGCTCCCTGATAGCGCCGAGGTCGCGAATGCTGCCATCGACCACGAATCCGCCACAGCCTCGGCTCATGGCATAGCGGGTCATGATCTCGCCGACCAGCGAATGCGTCAGGTCGCCCTGGCCATCCACCACAATCACGTCGCCCGGTTCAATCATGTCGATCGCTTTGTGGAACATCAGATTGTCGCCGGACGGGACTCTGACGGTGAACGCCGAGCCCAGCAACTTGGCTCCGTTGCATGGCTTAATGGCCGGATGAACGCAAAACAGCCTGCCCATGCAATCGGCGATATTCGGCACCGGAAACTTGGCGAACTTCCCGATCAGCTCTTTCGCCGGTCGATTGACTTTGGTATGAATGCGGAAACCTACATTGGACATCGATCCTTACCTTCCCTTTCTTTTATCTAATTTTTTATCTAATTTCTTTTATCTGGAGCGGTTCCCCAGTTATCGCTTCTCTTTCAGCACAGCGTAAACGGCACCTGCCATTGCTCCGCTTCGCGGCGCAGATCGTCGACGTAGGCAGCCGCCAGCGGAATCCCTTCTCTGCGCCACTTTTCACGCCTGCAAAGCTCAATTTCACCCGGCAGAAAAATCTCGCTGACTCCCTTGGCGGGCTTGGCCGTCTTGATCTCCTGAATCATCTGATCGATGTCGCTCTTGAACTTGGCGAGTGAGGTGAAGGCTTCCACGTTGACCGCGCCGAACAGGTGGCTGATGCATGCCGGCTCGTCGAAATCCGTGTAAAGGTCCCTGACATAAGGGCCGAACAGCGATCCCGACAGCACCGCGGTCAACACATCGATGACCAGGGCGATAGCCGATCCCTTGTAACCCGCGAACGGCACCACGGTGCCTTTCAGACCCTCGGCGGCATCGGTCGTCGGCTCGCCTTCCTTATCCAGCGCCCAGCCGGGCGGAAGCGGCTGCTTGTTTTTGGCCGCCGCCGCCACCTTGCCGCGCGCGACCACGCTGGTGGCCATGTCGGCGATGATCGGCCGTTGCTCGCCCGCCGGAATCGCCACCGCGAACGGATTCGTCCCCAGGTAAGGGTCCCTTCCCCCATAGACCGCCATGCGCGCTTTGCTGTTGGTGGCGGCAATGCCGATCATTCCGCTTGGCAGCGCACGTTCGGCGTAGTAGGCGGCAATGCCGTTATGGTTGGAATTTTTCACCGTCACGAACGCCACTCCCGTGTGCCGGGCTTTTTCGATCGCCAGCTCCATCGCCTTCACCGACACGTAAGGCCCCATGGAGTTGCAGGCGTCGATGACGGCGGCCGAGAGCCTGTCGGAAGCCATCTTCATTTCATAGTTGGCGCGAACGATGCCGATCTTGATGCGTTTGAGATGGATCGGCAGGCGGCTGACGCCATGCGAATCGATGCCCTTCAGATCGGCGTCCACCAGGGTATCGGCGTTGACCAGCGCTTCCTCCGGCTGCATGCCGGTTTTCTCGAACAACTGGGCGCAGAACTTCTTTAGCGGTACGGCCTGTATAAGAATCGTGTCTTTATCTTTCAAATCGTCTCGCTCCTTTTAATCAATCCGCTCTGGTCTCAGGGCTGGAAGCATTACCAGAGATTATGTATCGTTCGCTGCGGGTGTCATCGTTAGGAAGTCATTCCGTAGCGCCGCGCCCGGTGCTTCGGCCTGTTTTTCAGCAGCCTGCTAGGCATGTGTCTGGCTGGCTTTGTGCGCCAGCAGCCGGTTGACCAGGTTGCGGCCGGCATCGAAGGCGAGCGCCACCGGTTCGGCTGCCACCTCCATGCCGGGCCGCGTTTTCAGCTCCGCAACCAGCGCCTCGGAGACATACAGCTTCTCCAGGTGAAGCGTGGTGGCGATCATCATCAGCCGCAGATCCTTGGCCGCAATCCGCCCCAGGCTCGAGATCGCCATCTGGATGGTTTCCTGCTCGCTCGGAAAATGCAGCGGGGTGAAACAGCGCTGCACAAAGCCGGTGGTTATAACGTTGAGGTAAGTGGATTTCAAATCCACCTTGCCGACAAGTTTGTCGGTCACCAGATCGGCCAACCCGATTCCGTTGGCGTTGCCGTGCGAGCCCTCGGATATGTCCAGCACCACTATGCGCTTGATAAAAGGCTTCTCCGGTTCCGGCTCGCCTTTCACCCGGAAACGGCCCACCACGGTGGTATCGATCCCGGTGCCGCTGTAGTCCTTGCCCATTTCTTCAATGACCAGGATGTCGAGTTTGTCGACGGGCAGCAGCGGCATCAGCTTCACCGCGGTTGCCAGCAGCTTCGGTTCTTCGTCGAGGAACTTGCGGGCCTCCACGCCAAGGATGTGCGCCGTCTCCTCGAAACCGTTTTCGATAATCGCCAGCCCGCCCAGAATCGGCGTCTTCTCGATCAGAATGGTTCCGATCTCGCGCAGGCACGCCGGCAGCTCCCGTATGCCCAGACTATGAAACTGTTGCGCGCCGCTCGGACCGCCCAGTCCGACCACGCACATCTTGGTGAGACCGCTTTGCATGTCTCCCACCAAGGCGGTGTGCAGCTTGATGCGGTTGAGCACAATCACGCCGTCGACAGCCATCACATGGCGATTGATATAGGCGGTCAATCCCTGCGCGGTCTTGCCCACCTCGACGGTTTCAGCCCCGGTCAGCACGGGCGCTCCCACCACGTCCGCCGTCATGCCCAGGCTGTTCAGGATTTCCCTTTGTCCCTCGGCGGTACCGCCCCCGTGACTTCCCATGGCCGCGATCAGGCAGGGCTCAAATCCTTTTTCCTTCAGATAATCGACCGTGATCCGGGTTATCTCGACGATGTTGTTGATCCCCCGGCTGCCGGCGGTAATCGCCACCTTGGCGCCCTTGGACAGGCGCTTTCCGATCCCGAGTTTTTCCAACTCCTGATAGACCGTGCGCTGAATGTCGGCCACGCGCGGACGAGCGAATGTCTGCTTGGCGAGATAAAGTTTGGGAAACATGATTTCACCCTCTGGATCGAAAACCCGGAATCCGCACGCCATGGTACCTGGGCGACATTCTTTCTATGCGACTTTCGGTTGTTCACAGAATGTCATTGAACAGGATAATTGGAAATTATCAATCTAGTAAACAACCCGGTGGTGGTGCGGTTTTCGGCTAGCGACGATCGGACAGCTGTTGTGGGATAACTGTTGAGATGGGGATTTTGCGATAGTTACGCTGAGTTGGTCAGGCAGTATCGAGGTCTGTCATCCTGAGCGAAGCGTAGAGGGGCAGGGTTAATCCTGCTTCCGCTTCAGCGTTGGGCGGCCGTCATCGTCCTGGCTGGACTTCTCCGCGGTGGTCTTGGCGGAGTCTTTGGTCGAATCATCCGGGCTCGCACCGCTCGGGTTCAACGTCGGGTGACCGCGCCGGTGTAAGGTTGGGCGATTGCGAGGCGCTACCGAATGTGTAATCCGGAAGTGAAGCGTCCAAGATGTTGGAGGCTTGTCCTTCCCGAAACTTGTTTTTCAGCAGTCTGCTAAACGAGCATTCGGTAACGCAACCCAACCGAACATCCAAAGCACGTACCCGGAACGGCGCACGGGATCCCCGCACTCTCGCCCCACGATAACAGCGGCGCATCCGACTTCCGCCGCCGCCCGTGGCGCGTGATTGCTCAGAATTGCCAGTGACAAGTAAGGTTGTCCGGACAGAATTTTTATTGCGTACTTTGCTAATAACTATAGCAAAACTGAAGATGAATTCCTTGCCATCGGCTGCTTCAAAAAAAACCCAGTCGCCGCGCGCAAGTATTTGCATTCGATTGCCTTACGCCGGTGGGTCGGACGGTTTCCTAGGTACTGGCACCCGCAAGAGCCGCTCTGCGGTGGGAGGTTTAACTTAGATGAATTTGAGCGAAAGTCACTCAAATTGCCAGAATTGTACTTGACACGCTGTGAAAAATCTAATAAATTAGCACTCGTCTGGCTAGAGTGCTAACAGGGTTGCACCCGCAACCCGCAGCCCTTTTGGCCGAATGGTCTTTCCAAATCCGGAAGAACCCGTCAGTCCACCAAACGGCTTCGTAACCTGGGCGGCAGAGCGGGGATCGGAAGGGTGCTGCACACGCGGCATGGGTTCAAGACCTTAGTAGCTCGATTAAAGACGTTAAACCTTCATTTTCCGAAAGGAGTTTCAGCATGACAGCAAAGCTTACTCCGCTGCATGACCGTATTGTGGTTCGCCGCATAGAGGAGTCCGAAACGACGCGTGGCGGCATCATCATTCCCGACAGTGCCAAAGACAAACCGCAGGAAGGCGAAGTGATCGCCGTCGGCAAGGGCAAGAGCAACGACGAGGGCAAAGTTTTCCCGCTGGACGTAAAGGCAGGCAATCGCATCTTGTTCGGCAAGTACTCCGGAACCGAGATCAAGATCGATGGGGAAGAATTCCTCATCATGCGCGAAGAGGAAGTTCTCGGCATTCTGGAAGGCGCTGCCAAACCGGCCAAGAAGTGACGACGTTTTTCGCGCCGTCTGAGGCGCGGGCCGTCATCCTGAGCGAAGCGAAGGATCTGTTGGCAAGAACAGCCGTCATCCCGAGCGAAGCGCAGGATCTCTCACGGGCGCAGGCCCACACGAAATCGAAGCCGAGGCAATGAGCCCGGCACATTGCAAGGTTTTAAGGAGCTTTA
>Ga0182014_10003908_pt1 | contig 17564 bp, 14 predicted proteins | sample 612S2DmetaG_FD_120489 | JGI IMG/M metagenome (GOLD analysis project Ga0182014, IMG submission 120489) | Permafrost microbial communities from Stordalen Mire, Sweden - 612S2D metaG | ecosystem: Environmental > Terrestrial > Soil > Wetlands > Permafrost | place: Sweden: Stordalen | collected... | reverse complement strand
CGCCGGAGCCAAGACCCGCCAATTGACTGTCCAGAATCGGCTCGCCCTGGGAGATCTGTATAATCACGCCCCGGCCAATCGCGTCTTCCTGCTTCAGAATCGCGCCCTTCGGTGGCGCACCCGTCAACGTCATCGTGGTTAAATCGGCAGTCGTTAGCACCGCTCCCAGTGGAAGGTCCTTCGCTGCCGCGACCACCCGCGTAGTTGCCACGGGCTTGGCCGTCGACATTCGCACGCTCACGATGCGATAGACCATCCAGGCGCAGCCGCTGGCGATCACGATTGCGACCAGCAGGATCGTCATGAGTCTTCGATTCATCCTTACCCTGCTGGAGCCGGCTCGCGCCAACTCCGCCTTTCTCCGCCCGGCTCACTCGCTGCGTCGGGCAAGTCCCTCTCGAGCATCTCCGGAAACTCCGCATCGCGCATCCACGGCCACCATCCGTCCTCGTCCGTCGGTTCAACGAGCCACGTTGCGCCGCCCCGGATGCGCTCCGAAAAGTTCTCCCTCTTTCCGGAAATGCCGTGCACAATACGCCCCGCCAATCCGTTTTCATTGAGCGTAAGCGTGCAGTGCGGTTTCAGTGTAGTCCCCGAAAGCCTCCCGAAATCCACCAGAATCGCCCTTATCTTTCGATGAGGTATCAAAAGTGCTATGGGGGAAAACACCACAATGAGCGATTCTGAAAGTGGCCACAATGGACCCCCGGAACGGAACAAACCGGCTTCATTCGGTACTCGTTGTCGGCAGGCCATTCTGTGACCAGTTCATCTTGAGTTTAATCTCTGGCCGGAAGCTGCATCTGCATCTTCCGTGTTATAGGCGAGGCGGCCCACACGTGCCAAGGTGGGAACCACTTTACGAAAATCCCCACTTGCGTGCGTTCGCAAAACTGCGAGCCATTCAGAATATGTCAGAGGGGGGATCCTGCCTTCGATGATGTCTTCCGACACCATCACGCTTTTCACCGGGCGGGCTGATCTGGGCCCGCGGCCCACCTCTTTTGTGGCCTCCATTCTTTTTCACGGCCTGGCGATTGCCGTGGCTTGGTTCAGCATCGCCTACAAGCCGCCCGTTGCCAAGGTGTCAACGGAGCACTTTGCGATCCGCGAACTCGATCTGCGCATGCCCGACGAACAGATGCCCGCAGCCGCGCCTCGCATCGCCTATCCTGCCGCGCATTCCGGCGCCCACGCACCCGCTTCCGAAGGCAAGCCGTCGCCGAGCGTGTCAGCCTTGCGCCAGGTAGCACAGGCCAAACCGGGCCCGCAAACGCTCATCCAGGCCGATCTCCCTGACCCTGTCACACTCCCCGAGCAGATCCCTGTCCCTCAGGTTGTCATCTGGTCGCCGGCCACGGTGCCGGTCAAGAAAATTGTTCCTCCATTGCCTGAGAAACCCACCGCCGCCGACGTAAAACCGTCGGTCGAACGGCCCAATGAGGAAATGACCTTGGCCGACGTCAACCTCGCATCCAGCTTCACGCCTTCGCCCAAGCCCATCGTCGCGCCAAGCACGACTTCGCCCATCGCGATCCACGTTCAGGAACATGTCCAGCTCCCACCCGTCTCTACCTCGCAGCCATCGGCACAGCCGACTCCAGCTACGGTCCTCTCTCTTTCTGACTTGCGCATGAAGGAGGGCACTGCCAACCTGCCGCCAGTGAGCGAGAGTGCGCCGTCGAATGCACAGGGAGTTCTGGCGCCGGGTCAACCGCACGATCTCTCAGCGCCGGGCAAGGACGATGCAGCCGCCAAATCGGGGCAGGCCGGCTCAGGCAAAGATCCCGCGGCCAACGCAAACAATCATGGCCTCGGCACAAGTCAAGGCCCCGTGGCAAAGACCAACGATTCTGCCTACGCTGCTTCAACCGGCAAGCCCGAAGGCTCCGAATCCGGATCGGCCAAAGGAACCGGCGACGCTGGCGCTGACGGCAATTCCTCTTCAGCCACCGAGATTTCCCGGCCCAAGGATGGCCATTTCAACTCCGTCGTCGTCGGTGCCTCGCTTGAAGATAAGTTTCCCGAGATGGCCGGCGTTTGGAGTGGCAGATTGGCGTACACCGTCTATTTGAACGTCGGACTGGCCCGAAGCTGGGTTCTGCAGTACTCGCTTCCGCGCTCTGCCGACGCCTCCAACGGCGGCACCATCGCCCGTCTTCAGGCGCCTTGGCCCTACAACATCGTGCGTCCCAATCTTGAGACTGGCGCAATTGACGCCGATGCCGTCATGGTCCATGGCTTCGTGAATCAATCCGGCCGCTTCGAAACCCTCAGCATCGTCTTCCCGTTGGCCTTTCCCCAGGCCCAGTTCGTCCTCGCCGCTCTGCAAAAATGGCAGTTCCGGCCCGCCATGCAAGATGGCGAGTCCGCCAAAGTGGAAGTATTGCTGATTATTCCCGAGCAGTTGGAGTGATCCGGTGAGCGCCGTCGGCTCGCCGGCCGCGATCACGCCTTTATCACGGCCTCGTACCTAGCTGCTTGTACGCGGTGCCTGCTGAAATCGGCGTCACCACCGGTACGGCTGCGCCCACATACTCGGTCAATGGGCCGCTGGTGTTGTCGCTTGCCACCCATACGTTGCCTGATCCGTCGGTGGCGATGCCGTAGGGTTCAAGCAGCCCGCCGCTTACGTAGCCATTGTCACCGGAGATCGCCGTGCCACTGGGATTGAATTCGCTGACGCTGTTGCTGTTCCCGCCGTTATTTGCCGTCCAGACATTGCCTGCGCCGTCGATGGCGATCCCGTAGGGCCCACTCACGCCGCCGCCGCCGTAGCCGCCTGCGCCAGACACGGCCTGGCCGCTCGAAGTGAACTCGCTGATGCTGCCGTCGCCGCCTCGGTTCGTCGCCCACACATTCCCGGATCCGTCAATCGCCACGCCGTAGGGAGAGCTCAGTCCCCCGCCCGAGAAAAGCGTAAACGTCGGCGGCTGTCCGGGCAGGCTGCTTGGCACGGCCTCCTCGAGACTTGAAGTGGCCGCAGCATAGTTTGCCGTCCACACATCGCCGGAGGTGTCCGACGCAATTCCGGCCGGGCCAGCCAAGGTGTCGCTTGTGAAGCCGCTGCTGGGCGAAATCGCCAATCCGAACGATAGGGAGGAACTGAATTCGCTCATGCTATTGCCGCCAAAATTCGCGACCCACGCATGGCCGACATTGTCGATTGCGATCCCATAGGGCTTATTCAGTCCGCCGCCGACCCACCCAGGCGGATTGGAGATCTTCTGCCCCTTGGAATTGAATTCGCTGACGTCGTCGCCGTTGAAGTTTGCGGCCCAGGCATTGCCGTACTCGTCAAGGGCAATGCTGGTCGGCTCGCTCAATCCTGCTCCGCTGTACGGCGACCCCGTCAACGGTGCTCCATTGGGGTTGAACGCGCTGATCGTGTTGGAGAGGTAGTTCGGCACCCACACATTGCCCGAGGCGTCTACGGCAATTCCCTCCGGGGCAAATCCTGTGCCATCCAGACCACCTCCCGAGTAAGTGATCGCGATGGTGAAGTCGTCGGGCGCCGCGCCCAGCGTCGGCTGAAAGGCCAAATCCGACGGCAGCAGTCCATAAAGTGTCGCCACGTTCGACCCCGGGTTGTGTGCGATGTTGATCGCCGCCGTCGCCGTCTCCACAGGCTGTGAGTTTCCGTTCATCGCACTGCCGAACAATGTGCTGCACGGCGTTGACGATGGCCCTGCAGAGTTGACGCATGCCCCCAGAATGTCCGCCAACGTGTAGATCTCGGCCTGCGGCGCCGCCCCGTTGCCTGCCGGCGTCACCGCGAGCGCGAGGCCACTGCTCAGCGATTCCAGGTTCGTCACCGTCGCAAACGCATTGGGAACATCCGTTGCCGTCGCCAGTTGGCTGCTCGAACTCGACACGTGCGTCGCATCCGTTGCAAACCCGGCGATGGCATATGCAGTCGCAATTGTCGAAACCTCGTTGACCACGGCAAAAGTGGAGGTCGAGAGCGACCCGCACGTTCCCAGCGCCGCCATCAGGCCGGCGGCCGAGTTTGTCCCTTGCCCCAATCCCGGATTGCCGCCAATCGAGTAGAGGTACACCTGCGAGCCGGCGCTGGGGCAAGAGTAGTCGCCGGTGATGCTGAAGGTTCCCCTCGATTGCGTTGTCACGTAGTAATTGCCGCTGCCGTCTTGGGTCGTGCCGCCGGTGCTCGCTAGCAGCGAGACCGATCCATTGCCGTAACCCGTCGTGTTGGCCGCGTAAAGGTACACGCGCGCGCCCACAATCGGCTGCTGACCGCCGTGCACGATGCCATGCAGGGGCGCACCAGGAATTGAACTGGTTTCGGTCTGCGTCGTGCTTGTTCTCGGCGTGCCGGAGCATCCTGACAGAACAAGAGCACAAAGTAACCACACGACCATCCAGGAATTACGCACGGGGGAGCTCCCTTCGCTCGGAGGTGTTGCGGCGTTGCCCGGTTTTCTCAGTCGTTGTTACCGGATTCTCTGGGTTCTGTCAAGCCCACAGTCTAGTTACTGCTGTTGGGAATCAGCCGCGGAGTGCTCATGTTGTTGGCGATTGCGTGGAAAATCTGGGTCAACTGGGTGAAGGCCTGGTTCGTCGGAGCCGTCGCCTGGCAGCCATCGCCGTCGTCGGAGTAGAAATTCGTCTGCGTCGAAGCCATCGCCGCCAGCGTATCGCAGCCCTGCTTTCCCGGACCCCAGGTTCCCCCGTTTGTCGTCACCGAGGCACTGTAGGTCTTATCCGTCAGGCAGCTTCCCGTCTTCAGCGCGCCGTAGCCGATCGTGTATACCGCGGTTCCTGCCTTCGCGGCAAACTGCGCCGCCAGCACCGCCTGACCGCACTCGCCCAGAGCCGACGGGAATGTAGGATCCTTGTAGTGCGACGCATTGGTCGTGCTCGTTCCCGTACCGTTCAGCGTGCCCTCGGTGGCAACCAGGCTTATCGGACTGGTGTTGCACGCACCCCCGGTGGTGTAAGCGTTCGTTGCGCACGCAGTCAGGTCGCCGTCACCGAGAATGATCATCGCGTTCTGAGAGTTCGGGTTCTTCGCCTGCTCGTTAGCCAGTTCCGCCTGCGCCGCATAAATCGCCTGCGGATAGTAGGTCCACTCCATGCGCGTCCTGACGCCGGGGCAGTTGCCCTGCCCGGCATCCCCGCCCGCCGCATTCACGATATGCGAGCTCGTATTCAAGCTCGATGCAGTGTCGGTGGTCTTGTAATCATTCGTCTGCGTAACAATCTCGTACGTGTCGCCGGTCGGCAGAATGAAATTCGAAGTGGGCGCGGTCCCCGCCGTATACGGCGTCCTCACGTCGGGAAACGTGTAGGCCACGGCCGTCGGGCTGCTGGTGTTGCAGGTGTAGTCATTGGAAATTGTCCCCGTCGTCACTGCGGGAAACACAAACAGGCTCACTGTGTCGACCTGAGTGGGGGTGCCTGACGTGCAGGTCTGTCCCAGCGCGCAGGGATACAAGTCGTTCAGAAGCGACTGAATGCCCAGCTGCGCGCAGTGAAGCTGGGTCCCGCTGCATTGAACGCCGTTGTCCTGGTAGGCCATCGATGGCGTCGCGTCAAGGATTATGGCGATGTTCCACGGCGTGTTTTGCCCGCCGCGCATGGATGCCTTTGCTGTCGCCGACACGTTCATCTGCCGCATGCCGATCAGCCCGCCAAACCAGAGAGGAATCGTCGCTGTCTGCGTCACCGAAAGCGCGTTGTAACCGCCTGTGCCGCCATTGGCAGTCTCGCACGCCACTTTGAGCGTGCCGGAAACGGTGTTCAGGCAAAGATAGGTCGGCGTCGCCACCACGTTCGTCAGCATTCGCGTCGCGTTCAATTGACCCGTTTGCGCACTATATGTCGTTACGTTGGTCGACGCCTGGCTCGTATTGGGCATGGCCTGCGCGCCGGCCAGGGCGGCCGCATTTGTCGATGCCACCAGCTCCTGGTACGCGAAATACACGTGCCCCGTCTCAACCGAGGCCGCCGCAAGAGCCATCATCGTGGAACAGGTGAATACCACGACGATCGCTGTCTGGCCGTTTTGATTCTTCAGGAACCTGCGCATAAACGGAATTCCAAACCGTTTCATGGGTCAAATCCCTCCTTTCGCGCAGCTTTGGCGCCGCGTCCGCCTGCGTTCGGTTGTTCGATGGGCTGAATTGGAGAGATGCGTGCCTTGCGTGGACTGCCGAACGCAAGAAGACACGTAAAGACACGTCGAGCTACGCGCTGTGTGCGCGTGGAGGCCTGCGCGTTCGTTGCTGAGCGATACCATCGTACGGCCTCGCGGACACTCCCGCGACCTCTTGGGGAATAGAGGATCTGGCCCTATCTTCAATCACCTATAGGTAACCGACCATTGCACTTCTGTGCTATCAGTAGGTGACATTGGTAATGATTCGCGCTGGGTAACCCGAGGTAGGGGGCCAGTTTGTCGCCTTGCTAACCCGCATTTCTCAGGCAACGCCGCGAAGAGTCAAGCCCTAGACAGTCGCGATCTCTGCGGAAGCCACTGAAAACACGGCGCAAATTCTGGCAATAACATACTTGGCTGACTAAAGAGCGTTATGATGGTGCATGGGCATCGAAGCCGTTCTTGAGAAAGTCAAATGGACACGCCATCATTTCGATGCCCTCAATCAGGCTGTGATTAGGTATATCGATCCTGAAAACACTCAGTTCTTCGTCGAGAGATATAACGAAACGAAGACCCTGGCTTGGGGACACTTCGATTCCATCTCTGGCCCTCCCACCGAAATCTCCCATATCTTTGGCGATGTTGTCCAGTCCGCTAATTCTTGTTTGGACTACCTTGTTTGCGAACTCTACGGGCGATACAACAACGGCAAACCCGCTAAGCCTTGTCATAAGTTTCCGCTCGTCGCTAATCATGGTGCCTTCAATGACGAAATTGGTGCCGATGCCCTCTATGGGATTCCGTTTGAGGCAGTCGCAGTCATTGAGGGATTGCAGCCTTACGAAGGTCGGACTGACCCTGTGAATTCCCGGCTTCTTACTTTGCGCCGCCTCACAAATGATCACAAACACAGGAAAATCCATGTAGCCGCTTTGACAGCTTGTGCGGCTCCAAGCGATGTTGTCCCCTTCGAGCAAGAGGGGGAATTCTATATCCAGGCCGAAGACCTTCCGCAAGCGATGCATTTCAAGGCACCAATCGGCCCTGTTGCCGTCACGGATGATGGCAGAAAAGTGGAGGTGGAGGGAAAGTTTGCCGCAGTGGTAGTTCTCGAAGAGAGTGGGCTCCGAGACATGCACATCACTCTTCTCGCTGAGAGACTCCGTCAAGCTGTCACTATCGCATGTAAGAGATTCACGCCGTTCTTCGATCCGCACGTCCACCTTTCCGGCGGATCGTGATACACTTCCGCCTAGGCGGAGGTTTGAGCGGCATGAGCGGGAACTCTGGCGCGAAACCGAACGCGAGTTTCACAGATTTTGTACGGCGCATTACAAGTGTGCCGCACTCCGAAATCAAAGCAAAACTAGATGCAGAAAAAGAGGCGAAGCAAATCTCTAAATCCGCTTCCCCCGTTTCTGTCGTCTCATCCAAGAGGGCCACCTAGAATACTTGCGCCCCTCCCACCTTGCCGGTCAGTTCTGCATAGGTCAGTCTCTTCCCTGAAATCTGCGATACTGCCAGCGTAAAGCGATCCGCGTCTGTGAGCGGATTATCCTTCGTCGCACGGTTATTGTAGCGGAATACTTGCTCTGTTACGTAGCGGTCCAAGTGAAACGGCTCAACTGCAACGTAAGTCCCCTTCAATCCCCTCTTGAGCAAAGACCAGAAATTCTCGATCCCTTGAGTGTGAACCTGTCCGCGTACGTACTCTTCCAAATGGTTCACGGTGTCATGGATGAAATCGCGTCGCGCCAGATTGTAGTAGCCTTGCGCCGCGTCGGTGTAGACCGTGGACTTCTTTTCGACGTTCGCCAGAATCTCGTTTTGAAGAGTCTCTCGGTTTACATCGGGAATGACCTTTGCCCGAACTTGCCGAGTCTCACGGTCCCGAATCCCCATCACAATAGCCTTGGTCTGGTTGTGGGCCTGAGAGGCCATTCCCTTGAACCTTTTGCGAACTACGGCGCGGTGCATGTTTCCAACTTTGCCGCCGACAAAAGTCTCATCGACTTCGACCGGGCTACTCTCAGGTCCGCCGAACTTCACGAACGTCTGAGTCTCCATTGCAAGCCTGATCCGATGCAGCATGAACCAAGCGGTTTTCTGGGTCACGCCAAGGGCACGATGTAACTCATAGCTGGAGATGCCATTCTTCGCGTTACAGAGCAGCCAGAGGGCAGGGAGCCACTTGTCTAGGCCGATGGGCGAATCCTCGAATACGGTCCCGACCTTGAGCGAAAATTTCTGCTTCTTGTGGTCTCCGTAACAGCGGTATACGTTCGCCTTCGCCAGCCAAGTTAGCTTGGTTGCGCCGCAGTATGGGCATTTCGGCGTCCCATCGGGCCAGTGCACGAAAACCATGAACTTGCGGCAGTTCTCAGGGTCCGCAAAGTGTTGAATCGCCTGCTGTAAGGTCTTGATCGAGGCATCCATGAAGAGATATTAGAACAAACGGCGTAGTCTGTCAAGTATATTATTGCCCAAATTCTCTGCGCCAACTTTGCAGATCATTTCGACCCTTTCCTTCATAATCAACCTATAGGCACTCACCCAGGCAATCCACGCTCTTGGGGCGATTCTTGTGCAAAACATCGCCGCCGAACGGCTCGAAATTAGCGAAAAGTGCAGCTAACTCTAATGAATTCGTACCTTTACGAGATGCTGCCCTTTGGAATCAGACACTTACGGACAGGGCTCGAAGGAAAACGCTGGTAACTCTTGTAAATCGCTACCTTTACGGCTATGTCCTTTAGAATCAAATATGGACCGCCATACCCCCTCCCGTAAACCCTTTGTTATCAAATATGGAGGTATGGCATACCGGGGGAGGGGGGGTATACCAATCGGGTGGTACGGACCGGGCAGATACCTGACAGATTGAACCGGGGACATTCCTGACACTGCAACCGGGCCTGAGAAATGTGGGCTAGGCCGAATCGACGGCAGCAAAAAGGGGGGAAACCCCTCTCCTTACATTTGGTTCGCGGCTTGAAATCCCGTCAAGTTGCTGTTCGGGCTGAAATTCAGGACCGGGAGCCATTTGTATGTGTAAGTGACCGTGAGCGTGACGGGATATTCTGCCTCCATCGCCGGCGCCGTAGTGCAGGAAAACGAACTGCCGGTTCCATTGTAGGTGTCCGTGGTCAGAGTGGTGTCCGTGATGACCAATTTCAGTGCCAGCTTTGACGCATCCAGGTTCGGCAACGCTGCGGTAACAAACCCTCTGGCTGCTGCGCACGGGTCGTTATTGGGGAACAGGCCCGCCTCGCCTCCAACCGACATAACGGCCGACGACGTCGCATTCTGGATCTGTTGCAGAAAATACAAGGCCAGTGAGAACGAAGCCGTCCCGGTCAGAACCATCATCAGCAACGGCAAGGTGACGGCAAATTCCACCAGCGCTGTCCCTTCCTCGCCTCGCCGGCCTGAGGTGCGCTTCACGCGGCGGACAAGGGAACTGCTCATCCTGCGTAGATTAAGTCCAATCTTCATCGTTCCACCTCCCGGCGTGGCCGGCCTTGCCATCTTGACTTGGCCCCACTGCCTGTCAAAGGATCTCCTTCGCGCCCGCTAGCGCCCGTCACTTGCCCTTCTCCAGCTGTCCCAGGAAGAGATCGAATTCCCTCTTGCCGGCCGCGTCGAGGATGGGGGCCTTCCCGTTGCTCCCGTCCTTTTCGCCTGCCAAAACAAACTGCAGCCCTACGCCATCCGGACCCCAGCGAACGGCCCGCGTTTGCACGGAAAGCGAGCGCTCCGCACTTTCCTCGCCGCGGTCGTTCCTCTGCAATGTCATCAGGACTAGGGTCCCCGGATACCACCGCTCCTCGGTCACTACATAGAGGCCCGTTGAACTGATATCGCGAATCCCGTGCGCCATGGGACGGGCGCCGTTCCAGTAATACGCAGCCAGCCCTGGCTCCTTTACCCGCGGAGCCTTCCGCGGATCGGGTGACCACCACCGCTTAAACCAGTTGCGAGGTTGCCGGAAGTGCTTTCCGCCCGGATATGCCAGATCCATATTGTGGGTCGGCTGCGCAACTGGTTTCTTTTGCCCCTCGCGGTCTTCCAACTCCAGAAGTCCCGGGCCGCCGCTCCACAGCGGCTTGTCGCGCAGCAAAGCCGCGCCTGCAATCACCGGCGTTGTTTCCTCCTCGTCGGGCATGCTCGTCAACCTTTCCAATTGCTGCTCCATCTCCTCGGCCACGCACAGCACAAGCTGATCGCCGGACTGCGTCTGCGAAGAGTAAATCGAGTGCGCCGGCAACGCCAGCACGCTCTGTGGCCGCGGACTCGACGAACTCACCTGAAAAGTGGGAAAGGACTCGGCCATATCGATCACCCGGCACTCTTCGTCCAGATAGATCAGATCCAGCGGCGCGGGCATCGTCACTGGCGGAATCCCCCGAAACGGCTTCATCCACACGCCTTCGCCGGACTTCAGCGGTCGCTCCGTCATCCGCTCCGCGGTGTGTGCTGCGGAAAGGTCGTCCGCCTTTACCTGCAAACCAAGAAAGCACTCCCGCGTCTGGTTATAGGCGCAATATGTCTGCGATTCCATCAGCCCTTTCGCCCGCGGCAGCTCTGCCGCGGCTTCCTTTCTCATCGGCGTTCCGGCCATCAGTTCGAACCTTTCCACCAGTTCCATTCGAGGACCGGCCCTTTCTCCCCGCCTACGGTAAGGGCTCCAAACGGGGACACCCCACCCCTTCCCCCTGCCTGGGCGACCCACTCAGGCGTTTGCCGCCCGCGCGGCAAGTCGCCATGGCAACGGAACCTTCACAACCCTTCCGTGGCACCACCCGGTCTTTCTGCACGCCACGGTGTCTTGCGCCCCGCCTACTTCACCCGTGTCCGGCGGCGCTGAATCAAGATCACCAGAATGATGACCGCCAAAACTCCGGCAACAATTCTGATAATCATGGTGCTGTCCATGCAATTCTCCCCTTCTTCGCTCAATGTTTGGTCAGTGCGCTGAACGACTCAACCATCACGATAACGGCTGGTCCCAGTGTAACCAGAAACAGCGCAGGAAAAATGAACAGCACCAGAGGAAACACTAGCTTGACCGAAGTCTTCCCTGCCGCCTCTTCGATCATCTGCACCCGCTGAACTCGCAGCGTGTCGGAATGAACGCGGAGCATCTTGGCAATGCTCGTTCCAAATTGTTCCGTCTGCACCAGCATCGATACCAGATTGCGCAGACATTCGACGCCGGTGCGGTCGGCTAGGTTCTTCCACGCCTCTGACCGCGCGCGTCCGGCGCGTTGCTCCAGCACCACAATTCCCAGCTCGTCGCACAACTCCTTCTGTGAGTGCCTCATTTCCTGCGCGGTGCGTGCCGTCGCCTGGTCCAGGCTGAGCCCCGCCTCCATGCAAATCACCAAAAGGTCCAGCACTTCCGGCAAGCCCCGTGTAAGCCGCTTTTGCCGCGCCTTGATTCGTTTCCCCAGCCAGAAATCCGGAGCCAGGAATCCACCGCCCAGCGCCACCAGATACACGAAGAACGGAGCCAGGCTTGCCAGCCCGCTCAACCCGGCCACTGCGGCCAGCAGCAACGGAATCAATACCTTGCAGCCATAGAAGACCTTCATCGCGGACTCGTTGCGATAGCCCGCAAGCGTCAGACGCTTTACGACGACCGAGACCTCCTTCTGGCTCTTCGGCATCAGATTCTCAAAGGTCTTCACCAGGTTCCCGATCGAAGACCCGGCCTGCTGGATGGTCCCCATCACGCTTTTCCGCCTGGGGCGGGGTTCGATGATTTCGCTGATGCGTTGCAGCGCCGCCTCGCGATAGAACAGCAGGATCCCGATGCTCCCGATCAGCAGGAAGGCGGCCAAGAATGCTAGAACTGCAAATCCCATATGTCCCCTTCACACGTCGATGTCGACGATCCTATTAATCACAAATCCGCCAATCAGGATCAACCCCGCCGCGCCCCACAACAGCTTGATTCCGATGTCGCGATGCCACAGGATGCTGATCATTTGCGGATCCACAAAGTAGATGCCCAAACCGAGAACGATCGGCAATAGAGTCAGAATCCAACCCGTAAGCCGCCCCTGCGCCGTGTGCACCATAATCTGGCGCTTCAACCGGAAGCGCTCGCGGATCACATACGCCGCCTTGTCCAGCACTTCGGCCAGATTGCCTCCGCTCTCTTTTTGAATCATGATCGCGGTGGCCGTGATCTTCAGGTCCTGCAGCGGAACCCGGGCGAGCAGATTCTCCAGCGCTGCGTTCATCTCCAGCCCGTAGTTCTGCTCCTCAAAACAAACCTTGAATTCGCTGCCCACCGGCGCCGCGCACTCGCGCGCCACCAGCGCCATGGCCGCAAGCAAACTGTGCCCGGCGCGCAGCCCGCTCACCATCAGGTCCAGAGCCTCCGGCAACCCCTTCTCGAACTGGGCAAACCGCCGTTTGCGCTTGAACACCACCCAGCCAAACGGCAGGACGCCCGTCACTATCCCCGCCGCCAGCGAAAGCAAAAAGGAATTGGCGACCTGCGAAACCGCATAGGCCGGAAGCACAAAACAGGCCGCACTCACCACCAGCAGCCGCCCCGCGCTCCAATTCAGATCTGCCTGCGCCAGCATTCTGCGCAAATAGGGCGTCAGTTCGAACTTCAGCAGCTTCTGGTTCAGCCAGGGAATGCTGCTCAGGATCTCGTTCTTGCGTACGTTGAGTCTTTCCTTTCGCAGTTCCCGCCGATCGGCCTTGATCGCCGAGTCCAGCGTGGCCAGCGCCTGCTTGGAGTTGTTGGAGGGTCCGAGGACGGCCCATGGCAGTGCTATCAACGTGAATACGCCCACAAAGACTAAACCGCAAATCAATCCCATTTCCGTTCCCTCCTTTCCTCTCAGTTCACCGGCGTTTCCCGCTCGAACAGGCTGGGCGGCAGGACGACGCCCGACACGCGCAGGCGCTCCAGGAACCGGGGACGGATGCGCGTAGGTTTGAAGACGCCGATCACGCGGCCATCCTGTCCGATGCCTTTCTTTTCAAACGTGAAGATCTCCTGCATGCTGATGATGTTCTCTTCCATGCCCGTGATCTCGGCGACGCTCGTGATCTTGCGCGTTCCATCGCTCATGCGCGTCGCCTGCACCACAATCGTGATTGCCGATGCCATCTGCTGCCGCACCGATCTCTCGGGCAGGTTCATGTTCGTCATGGCCACCATCGACTCCAGCCTCGACAACGCGTCGCGCGGCGTGTTGGCGTGAATCGTGGTCATTGACCCCTCGTGGCCGGTATTCATGGCCTGCAGCATGTCGAAGGCCTCCTCGCCGCGCACCTCACCGATGATGATGCGGTCGGGACGCATACGCAGGGAGTTGATCAGAAGTTGCCGCTGGCGAATCGCGCCTTGTCCTTCGATGTTCGGAGGCCGCGTCTCCAGGCGCACGATGTTCTCCTGTGCCAGCCGGAGTTCGGCTGCGTCTTCAATGGTTATCAGCCGCTCGTTGTTCGGAATGTACTGCGAGAGAATATTTAGAAATGTCGTCTTGCCGGCGCCCGTGCCTCCTGAAACCAGGATGCTGATGCGTGCCCGCACCGCCGATGACAGCACTTCCATCATCTCCGCCGATATGCTCTTCAACTGCACCAGTTGGTTGGCGGCCAGTGGCCCCGTCCCGAATCGCCGGATCGACAGCGACGGTCCGTCCAGCGCCAGCGGCGGAATGATGGCGTTCACGCGCGAGCCGTCGGGTAAGCGCGCGTCCACCATAGGCGACGACTCATCCACCCGGCGGCCTACACGCGACACGATCCGGTCGATGATCTGCATCAGATGGCGGTCGTCGCGAAACGACGCATCCACCTTCTGCAGCAGCCCGCCCTTTTCCACAAACACGTGGTCTTTGTCGTTCACCAGGATGTCGGAGATTTTGGGATCGCGGAGCAGCGGCTCCAGTGGCCCCAGCCCAAACACCTCATCCAGCAACTCGGAGTGAATCTTCTCCTGCTCGTCGAAGTTCAGCGGCACCCGCTGGTCCGACATGATCTCCTTCACCAGACCCGACACCGCCTGCCGCGCCTGGCTCGAATTCACGCGGGACAGCTTCTCCAGATCCAGCTTCGACAGCAACGTCCGGTGAATTTCCGCTTTGTAAGTCTCTAGATTCAGCAGTTCCACGATTTACCTTCCACCCAATTGGGAATTCCGTTCTTCCCGCAATCACCCGAAAAAGTTGAAGCTGAAACCCTTCTTCTTCGCCGGGGTCGCGCTCTTCCCGGTCACCGCGCTCACCATCTGCTTGATCCGTCGCGATATCGCTGAGTCCGACAGCACCAGCGGCGTGGCGGTGGTCTGCATGTTCCGCACCGCTGCGTAATCGTTCGGAATCTTCCACTGCGCTGGGCGGGTCAGCGCTTTGGTAATGTGCTCCTCCGGTAAGCTCAGGGCGCGCGACTCATACCGGTTCAGCACGATCTCCAGCTTCGGCACCGCGCCGACGAAAAACTGCTGGACCAGCCGGTTCGAGTTGCGCAACTCCGGAATACTCGCCTGTGTCACCAGATAGATCGTGGTCGCTTCCTTGTAAGCTGTCGTTCCCATCAGCTCCAGCTTCGATCCCATATCCACTACCACGTTTTCGAACTCGTTCCGCGCCACGTTCAGCAGGCGGTTGACGGCCTCGCTGTTGGCCTTGTACTGAATGAACTTTCCCGGTGCTCCAAGCATCCAGAGACCGGAACTATGCTTGACCAGAAGCTCCGAGAGGAACCGCCCATCCAGCCTGTCCACCGCCTCCAGCGCATCCACAGCCGAAAACTCCGCCGCAATGCCCAGATTCATCGCCGCATCGCCCAGCGGCAAATCCAGATCGATCAGCAGCGTCTTCTCGCCCGACTCTTTGGCCAGCGCCACCGCGAAATTGCAGGCCAGCATGGTCGCCCCGGCGCCCCCCTTGGAACCCATGAACCCAAATAGCTTTCCTGCCTTCTTCTTCGCCGTGCGCACCACCGGCTGGCGGGCTGCGGCACGAACCAGCGCCTCTTCCACCACCCCTTGTTCCAGCGGAAGCGTCAAAAACTCGCGCGCTCCGGCGCGCATGCACCGCACTAGGAGCTCGGGATCCGTACTTTCCGAATACACCATCACCGTCGCCAGCCCATCGCTGCCAATGCTCTCCACCAGCTCCAGCGCGTACTCCGGATCGCTGTCCAGCTCGACGATCACCACGTCATACTTCTCGCTCAGCGTCACCGCAACATCGCCCAATCCCACCGGATAGCTCGGGAACTCGAAGACCTCACATCCCGTGCAGCCGGCCAGCGCCAAGGCCGCCTCCGAGCGGCGGTGTTCATCGGGGCTGATCAGGGCGACAGAAATAGCCTCGCCGCCGATCGAATCCGGGATCGGATTCAACGGAAATGAATTCACCGGGTCGGAGGAGTAGTTCGTGGCCACGTTGCGGTTACTCCTTGGTATGCGATAGTTCTGCTGCGCGCCCTCAGAGCGCGCGTGAGTTCCGTGCTTCTCATGCCCTAGGATGGGCATTGTCTTTACTCCGTCCTCAACGTGCAAAAAACGACATCAGCGTCCCGATCGCGATAGCCGGTGCATACGGCATCTTGTGCCGCCGCGGATTGCCCAGAGTTGCCTCCCCGCGCTCCTTCGCACCGAAAACCAGATCGCCGGTGTGCTGAAATAACTCCTTCAAGAATCCGCCCCAGGCTGCCACGGCGAGTGCCATCACTCCCCCCACCAGGCCGGTCATCACCAGCGCCAAAAACAGCTGGTATGGGCCGATCCAGGCTCCAATTGCAGCGCACAGTTTCACATCGCCGGCGCCCATCCCGCCCATCCAGAAAAGAAACCCGTAGATCAGGAGCCCGAGCCCTGCGCCGGCCAGGCTCTGTTCCACCCCGTGCCAGCCATGGAGCCACCCGGAAACCACAATCCCGCAGCCGAAAAAAGGAAACACGAGCCAGTTCGGAATGCGCCGGCTGCGAAGATCTGTGAAGGTCGCCACACCCAGGACAATCACGGTGGGCCACCAGGCATACGAATGCATCATCCCTGCTCCTTGTCCCTAGGGCCTTGCGTGCTGCTCTTCCTTACAGCAATTTCCCAGCCAAACTCCGATGGCCAGAAACCGGCGTGGATCCAAATAGATACAAGCGAATTGCCGTGCGAGGTGTATACGGCTGTTTACTCCCGAAACAATCCCCCGGAGTGGGCCGTTTACACCTTCGCTTGCCCCCTCGACCTCCCGTCCGTGACCCTTGTAACTCATTGTCAGATCAGAGGATTCCGGAGGGAGTTACGAAGGGAAGTTCAGCTTGTCGGAGGCAAACTTCCACCAGCCCCAGCGAAAGTTAGGCAAAGAGTCTCCATTTTCCCGTTCCGTCTGGGACCACAGACTCCCGGCCATTACCAAGGGCACGCTCTCATAGCACGAAAGAGGAATGTTCCCTCCGTCATCAATTGCCGATGATGAACGTACATCGCCAAGTCTCTAATAACGGCGTCATGCAATCGGCGACATGGTAGATCGCTCGATAATGACAAGAATTGGCTTGTATTCGGAAGACCGCACTTTGCACCCTCTTCTCTCTTCTGCCCTTGGTAAGGACTTCGAGGTCCTGCTCGAAACGGACGGAGATGGGATGAACAGCCTTGTCTCCGCCGGGGCCTGCGATGTCTTGATCCTCGATCTCTATTCTTCCCAGGACTCCCTGCTAACAAGGATCGAGTCAGCGCGGCGTCTGATCGCCTCCAATGTCCCATCTATCCTGATGGCCGACGATAGCCTGCGTTCCACTGCGTTCGAACTCGTCCGCTCCGGGGCTTTTGGCTACTGCCGCCGCCCGCCTTCGATTCGCGACCTGAAAACCATGCTCAGCCGGGCCTGCGAGACTTCCGCGCTGAAGCAGCAGCTCTATAGCGCGCAGCAGCGCATCGAGGAGCCGGGGCGTTGCGACCGCATCATCGGATTTAGCCCCATCATGCAGCGCGTCTATCAGTTGGTGCGAAGCGTCACCAACCTAAACGCCGCCGTTCTCATCACCGGCGATAGCGGCACCGGCAAGGAACTCATCGCCCGCGCCATCCATAGTCTCGGTACCCGAGCCAACAAGCCCTTCGTTGCCGTCTCCTGCGGCGCTATCCCTGAAACCTTGATCGAGGCCGAGCTCTTTGGGCATGAAAAAGGCGCCTTCACTGGAACCGTCGGCACCCGCGAAGGCTACTTCGAGCAGGCCGGCGACGGTACTCTCTTCCTCGACGAAATCGGCGACCTGAGCATCTTCACGCAAGTCAAGCTCCTCCGTGTCCTGCAGCAAATGGAGTTCAGCCGCCTGGGCTCGAGCAAGCTCATTCCCTTGCGCGCGCGCCTCATCTTCGCCACCCATCAGGACCTTGCCAAGCTCGTCGCCGAAGGCAAGTTCCGTCAGGATCTCTATTACCGCATCAACGTCATGCGCATCG
>Ga0182014_10003907_pt1 | contig 17568 bp, 17 predicted proteins | sample 612S2DmetaG_FD_120489 | JGI IMG/M metagenome (GOLD analysis project Ga0182014, IMG submission 120489) | Permafrost microbial communities from Stordalen Mire, Sweden - 612S2D metaG | ecosystem: Environmental > Terrestrial > Soil > Wetlands > Permafrost | place: Sweden: Stordalen | collected... | reverse complement strand
GCCGCGACGTTATGAATCGCAACCAGCAGGTTCGCCACAAACTTCATCTTCGTGCCATTGCCGAATTCGCCCAGGTTGTAATGGACGCGAGAGAAGCCATCGAGGATCAAGCCAACCTTTTGGATTGCACCGGCGTCGCCGCTTGCGTATATCGTCAAATCCTTGCATTTCGCCTGCGACCCATTGCCCGAGAGGGTGCAATCAATCAGGATGATGCCTTTTGCCGCCAGCAGCTTGTGCATCTTTTGCTTAGCGGCCAACGGCAGTGTACCCATTTCCAACACGATGGTACCCTGGGCGCAGCTCTCCGCGAGTTCGTCAGAAACCTGATAGAGTGCGGCCTCCGACGCTAACACCAGAAGGATGTAGCAGCAAGTTTTGCCCACGTCACGCGCGCTGGAAACTGTCTTTCCGCCCGCCCTTATCAACGCCGCCTTGGCTTCGGGCACGATATCCGTCCCAATCACGTCAAAACCGGCTTTCACCAAGTTGGCCGCCATTGCCGACCCCATGATTCCCAGACCGATAACACCAACCTTGACTTTTTCTTCCGTGCTCATTTGTTTACCTCCGGCTTCTGACGAAACCTACCGCCAAGAACAGATTATGGTTCCAATAGGCGCGAAAGAGCCGCCCGTTGGGCACCTTTGAATGCCCCATATTGTACTGCTATACGAAGTTAAGAGTTTTTTCATCCGGTTGGCGCAGGCGTCCTGTACAATCAGGCAACCATGAAATTGCCGGCGAAATCCGGCATCGTGCCACTGTTTGTTTTGTTGCTGACCGTGGTCGCGCATGCCGAACTGGTCTCGCAGTTGCGCCCTACCGGTTACGTTAACGACTTCGCGCATGTTCTCGAGCCGAAGACGGTCGCGCAGATGGAAGGCATTTGCCAGCAGACCGATCAAAAGGCTCACGCCCAGATTGCCGTGGTCACCATCAATTCCCTCGATGGCGCGGATGTCGAAAGTTACGCGGTCAACCTCTTCAAGAGTTGGGGCATAGGAGACAAGTCAACCAATCGTGGCGTTTTGATCCTGTATGCCATCCAGGATCGCCGTGCCCGCATTGAAGTCGGCTATGGCCTGGAACCGATTCTGCCTGACGGGAAGGTCGGAAGCTTTCATCGGGAAGCGATACCGCTGATGCGCAGCGGCAATTACAGCGCCGCCCTGCTGCTGGTCACCAGTCGAGTAGCGGGGGTGATTGCGCAGGATGCCGGAATTGAGATCCCCAATGTGGCGCCCCCTGCTACGATCCGGCCGTCTAGTCAGCCGGACGACCAGCGATTTCCGCTCGGCGCGATCATTATAGGTGGGGTGGTCCTATTGATCATCCTGTGTACTCCTCTACGTGGTGTGTTGTTCTGGCTTCTGCTATCTCAGGTTCTCGGTGGCCGTGGCGGCTCGGGCGGAGGATGGGGTGGCGGCGGGTTTGGGGGAGGAGGCGGTTTCGGAGGTTTCGGAGGCGGCAGTTCCGGTGGCGGAGGAGCAAGCGGCGGTTGGTAGTAAGCGAGGATGCGATGGATGCGATGGTTCCTGAAAACAAGCTTGAAGACTTTGTGAGACGCATGCGCGCTGCGGCGGGGCCGAACCTGGAGAGCATCATCTTGTACGGATCGGCCGTGGCAGGGGATTTTCATCCCGAATTCTCAAACCTGAATCTGTTCTGTGTGCTGCGCGACAGTTCGTTCCCGGCCTTGCAGGCTCTGGCGCCGGTCGCGCGGTGGTGGGAGCGCCAGAAGCAGCCTCCTCCACTTTTCATGACACGCCGCGAACTCGAATGTTCCACTGACGTCTTTACCATCGAACTGCTGGACATGCAGCAACATCATCGGGTCCTTCTCGGCGAAGATGTCCTGCTGGGTTTGCAGGTCCCCATGTACCTCCATCGCGTCCAGGTGGAATATGAACTCCGTGAGAAACTACTTCTACTACGCCAACAGCTGCTTCTAGCCTCCGACAGCAGGCGGCGATTGTGGGGCTTGCTGGTGCGTTCCGTGCCCTCCTTCGTCACGCTTTTTCGCCATGCCCTGATCGCGCTCGGACACGCCGCTCCAGTCGGAAAGCGCGAAACGGTCCAGGCTCTGGCGGAGCAGGTGAAATTCGACGCATCCGCTATCGACCAGGTGCTGGACGTTCGGGAGCACAAGGCGAATCCCAAGAAGATGGATGTTGACGATCTCTTCGCCCGCTACCTGACAGTGGTGGAGCAGGTCGCGGCTGCGGTTGATAAGGCGCTGGGCGCGGATGCGGCCGCCCGTTCGTAACCGCATTACACTCAGCCGCCAGGAGAGCTTATGAAAAAACTGTGGATCGCAATTGCCGTAGTAGTTCTGATTGTGCTCGCCTTCTTCGGCCAGTACGTAGGGGTTCGCAATACGCTGGTGGCCAAGAATGAATCGGTCAAGGCCGCCTGGTCGCAGGTGGACATTGTTTTACAGCGTCGGGCGGACCTTATTCCCAACCTTGTGGAGACGGTGAAAGGCTATGCCCTGCAGGAACAAACGGTATTCGGCGACATCGCCAAAGCCCGCTCTGCGCTGCTCTCGGCCGGTACTCCGCAGCAGAAAATTGCCGCCAACGGGCAACTCGACGGAGCGCTCGGCCGCCTGCTGCTCGTAGTTGAGAACTATCCGCAGTTGAAATCCAATGAAAACTTCCTGCGTCTACAGGACGAACTGGCGGGCACCGAGAATCGCATCGCGGTCGAGCGCAAGCGCTACAACGACACGCTGCAGGACTACAACACGTATGTCCAGGTGTTTCCGCACAATGTTTTTGCCGGTTGGGCGGGATTCCAGCCGAATAACGCCTACTTTGCCGCGACCGAGGAATCGCGCCAGGTCCCCAAGGTGAGCTTTTCGAATTCCGGCACACCGACCTCGCAACCTGCTACTCAGCCCGCGCCCGCAAAAAAATAGTTGGGTTATGGATGAGAATTTCAGATGCGAGATGCGCTCGGTTTAAAGCGACTGAGGGGGCAGCCAGGACGCTTCGTCCGATCTCAATTCCGGCCACTTGGCGGACTATCCGCTCAGAACCGAGTTTATCGCTCCCCTATAACGCTGTGCCACGACGCTGGCCAACTCGTATAAGCGTGTTTTTCCGCCCGCAGCTAGGATGGCATTGTACCGGCGGATGAGACTGGAATCTGGTCGGTCAGCTGGCGCAGGATCAAAGCCCGCCGCAGCACCCGCGCCGACTCCAGCCCTTGGTTCAACCTCCCGGCGATCTGCTTCCGGTCTTTCTTCCCCAGCTGGACATGCACTCGATGGTAGGTTTGCATGCCCAAACTATGCGACCCATTCCGCCACTCAGAAAGTTCCTTAACAGGTGCATATTTATGTGGTCATAGACCTAGGCGACAGGATGAACCACTGAAGGCGGACTCATCAGTACGTGCTACGGTTGTACTCTGCTCCGGGCGTGAGCACTATGTTCCAGTACTCCCCGGAACCGCGAATAAAGCGACAGCTATGGGTAAGCTTGGGGGGAATTCTCACCGATTTGGGCGATTCAATCTTGCACCAGTGGTCGCCTAGCAGGACTTCTACCTCCAGCCCAGTCATATCTGGATTATTCCCCTTAAAAATGAATAGGCTTTCATATTCATGAGCGTGGGGCTCGATATGGGACTCCGGATTGTCTAGGTTTTCCACTTTTCGCACGATGACGTAGATGTTTCCATCGGGATTGTTGTTGTGATCGGAAAAAACGTACCTGGTTCCCGGTCCTTTCTTGTGCTTAAGCAGCTCATCGGCACTTCTGGCCACGACATTCAGAATTAATTCTTCCAAGGAGCCTCCTTTGCCATGCAGTGAGCGTTATGTCTCAGAAAATGGCGATGGTGAGCTTTACGGTGTTAAACCTTTTTCTCGCGTTGAAACCAATCGAAGCATTTCGATCCGGCTATGAGTGCCATAACCCGATCATCGGCCAGTACGTAAACATGAAGAGCAAGATCAGGCCAAACATGATTACGGTAAGCGGGATCGAGAGTCTTATCATGTCCTTCGCGGTGAAACCGCCGGCGCCGTAAGCGATCATTGCCGGCGTCGAGGTCACTGGCAGAACCGCTGTGCACTGCGCGACCAGACATACGCCCATTACTATCCCTGTTATCGGGATGCTTGCATTGTTCAGCACAGCCAGGAACCCAAGAATCGCGGGTGTGATTGCGGTCAGGCACGATGTAATGCTGGTAAAACCGAAACGGACAAGGAACACCAAGGCAAAGATAGCCAGAGCCAGCCAGGTTACCGGAAGTTTACCCACGCCGGAGTCGACGAAGATCGCCTTGGAAAGCCATTTATCCGCGCCTGTCTTGGTGAAGATTTCGGCCATCGAGATACCGGCGCCAAACAGGAGAATCGAGGTCCAGTCCACCTTCTTATACAGTTCGTTCCAAGTCGATACGCCGATATAAGGTAAGATCAACATCAACACCGATAAGACGGAGATGGCACTGGCCTCTATATGGTGTACCCTGTCTGTCGCCCATAGAAGTATAGTCAAAGTCATGATGATCGAGACCTTCTTTTCGCGAGCTGACATAGGACCGAGATCATTGAGGCACTTATTCAGATATGCCCGACCGCCAGGAAGCTCATCGTACTCGAACTTGTACATTCTCGCCATCAGGAAATAGAGTCCTACGCCAAGCAGTACGGTGTAGGGAAATGCGTAGTAAAGCCACTCCATGTAACTAATGCGGGGATGGCCTGCATTCGTCAGGAAAGTGACGATAACAGGATTAGGAGCGGCCCCCGTGAGCACGCCGACGCCAGTTACGGATGGGAGTATTCCAGCCAACAGTAACATGGCTTTCCCGATTTTGCTGTTCGCCGGAAGTCCAAACGAAGCGGTAAGACCAAGTACGATCGGAACTAGCGTCGCCGCGCGCGCGATCACGGAAGGAATCAAGAATGTCAGTACAAATGCGGTGATTATGATGCCAGCGATGATCGACTTCGTCTTTGTTCCGACCATGCGGATGATCAGATATGCTATGCGCTTTTCAAGGCCCGTGCTGGTTATTGCAGCGGCTATGAATAATCCCGCCGCGACGAAAACCCACCCGCCGCTTACAAACCCACTCATCGCCAAAGGGATGGCCCTGCCGGTTCCAAGTACGGGGCCGCTTGTACCTTGAGCCGGCGCGAATCCCAAGAGAATAATTGTCATGCTGATCAAGGATATGGCGCTGACGCCGTATGGGACGGCCTCGGTGATCCACATGAGCACTGTAAAAGCCATGATTCCCAGCATGCGCTGCCCCGCTACCGACAGGCCTGAAGGCGTCGGGGCCATCACGATAGCAGCCATTATCAGTAAGCTTACAATGATGATGATCGGCTTTTTATCGAACGACTCTTTGCCCGGTGCCATGCTTGTCTCCGTTGCGTTTTGCATCGTAGACTTCCCCGCATACAGTTCGACCCAGATCAACACAGAGGTTAGTTGGCGCGGCCATGTTTCATCTATGGCAAGCGCCCTTTACCCATCCCTGAAGCCGCGCGACTTTAAACCGTGAAGCAAACACGGCGGGCATCACCTGGATATCTAGCAATCAAGTCGGATTCTGGAGCGTCCTCACATTGCGGCCCGCTCCAGTTGCTGCTCAATGCTCCCTCACGTTGCCTTTGACGATGTTCCCAGCGAAATGGAGAAAACTGAAAGGCTGATGAGGTCGCCCTGGACGGGCGGTGTTCCTCAGCCGCGCCCATTTTTGAAAACACTTTTCGGGACAAACGCGTATCCCTCCAGCAGCCGCCGGGCTGTTCTGCCAACGCCAACACGCTGGATCAGCTTTGCCGGATCGCCAGCATTCGACGTAACCTTTACGTCCATCACTCCATAAGGATGGCCGATCCTGAAGACGTCCGACTTTCTAGCCGTTTCGTCCAGCACGTCCCACACTACGGTTCCCTCAATTTTGCAGGCTGCCCCGGTGCAAACGCCACCGGTTACCATGTACGCCCGATGCATCTTCTGCATCGAAGCGAGGCGCGCCACGAAATCGATATCCTTGGCCGAGATGGTCTTGCCGTCGGGGCTCTTGTAGTCGCGCTTCTTGGAGACGAATCCGATCTTCGGAATCGCCGGGCTCTCCTTGGTCGCGACTTTTGCCTCACGCACGATCCCTATCTTTGCGGCTACGACGCTGCGGATCTCCTCGATCAACTCGAGGATACCGGGCATGCCTTCCACTTCCGTGGGCAGTTCCGTGCCTACGAGCCCAAGTTCTTCCGCTTTGCAGAAAACAACCGGATTTGCGGCATCGACAACAGAGACCGTGAACTTGCCTTTCGAGCCAAGGTCAATCGTATCTTTTGGATTTCCGGTCGGGAGCAGTTTTTTTGTAACCGATCCGGCAGGATCATCGAACTCGAGCAGGATACGAGCGCCGGTTCCGGGAACGCCGCGGATTTCGTAGTCGCCCTCGGACAAACCTCTTCCATGCTTGACCGGGACAGTGGCGTAGATCATCTTGTCGGTGTTGGTGTTGTAGATGCTGACCTTGGTTGTCGGCTCCGCGGGCTTTACGAATCCTTCATCGACTGCATAGAGTCCGACTGCCGAGGATATATTTCCGCAGTTGCCGCGCCAATCGATAACCGATTCAGTGACCGACACCTGCCCAAACGTGTAGTCGACATCAACGCCGGGGCGGGACGATGGCCCGATGATAGCAACTTTGCTGGTTAGAGAATTTGCGCCGGCCAACCCATCGATCTGTCTCTGATCGGGGCTGCCGAAGATTCTCAAGATGACTGCATCGCGAAGTTTTCCGGCCGGGGGAATCTCGTGTTCCTTAAAGAATATCCCTTTGCTGGTACCACCGCGAACAATTGCGCAGGGCACACGTAACCATTCTCTATGCACGGTCATTCTTCTCTTTCTCCTTCTTCTCAGTTGAATCCGCATCACGTCGTTATCCGATGTTCCGGCGCGCAAGGGGTGATCTTCCAGAGCGCCTTTGCGATTCTAAGCGCCTTCAGTCCGACGATCTGCACATGATGCTTGTCTCTGGCCGAGTTGGCACGGCGTACAGAGCTCTACAAGAGCACGATTCTACGCCTGCTTGCGTCACTTGAACATGCTTGGTTTATAAGGAAATGGAACTGAAAGGTACGCTCACCTTATCGGGCCCACGTCAGCGCATTACGCTGGAAATTTGCGGACCGGCTGCAGGCTGTTGCTGGCGGATGCAGCCGAGCAACTGCCACACTTGGAGGAGATTCGACAGTGTTCTCACACGCCTTGGAACAGCTCGTCTAATCAGCCCTTGTTTGGGCGGGCAACGCTTCGCACGGAAACCAGCTCCCGGTTCTCACCTGAATCCACTTTTGAGGTCGACAGTTCGCCCGATTCGCCAGCGGAGAAGCTGAGAGATGAATGGCTGATACAGCTGGGGGCACCGAAGCAGGAAACAACTCGGTGAGAAATGGATGTACAATGGCTGCCGTTTTCAACGCGAACTGACTTCCAGGAAAAGGAGAGCGGGAAAATGTAGAACAATGTGGTTGGTCGGCGGACGTTTCTGCCCGAAGTGCTAAGCAAGGCGGGGCTTGAGGCGAGAATCTCGCTGGGAACGGCGAGCCGTTACCCCGCAGGGAAGGAGTGTCTTAGAGATGAAAGCAGCGGTTATCGACGGCGAGAAACAAAGCGGTGTCTCCCAGAGCCACGTACTGCATCGTGGCGGCGCGCGTGCGCTGCCTGTCGCCATCGGTGGCGACGCGATCGACTCCGGTTCCGGCGCCTTCCAGCATGGGCATACCTATATCGGGCACGCCACCGCCTGTGCCGCTGCGCTTGCGGTTCAGCAGACGGTTCGCGACGGGTGCCTACTGGAGGTCGTGCAGGTACGCGGTAAAGAACTTGCAACGGCTTTGGCGGAGCGCTTCGACGGCCATCCTCACATCGGCAACATCCGTAGTCGCGGACTATTCCGGGGACTTAAGCTGGTTGCCGATCGAGCGACCAGGGCTCCGTTCGATCCGACGCTCAAGCTTCATGCCCGGGTGAAGAAGGAAGCGATGGCACGAGGGCTCTGTTGCCATCCCATGGGAAAAACCATCGATGGCCGTCAAGGCGATCATGCCCTGATTGCGCCACCATTTATCATGACTACAAACCAAATCGGTGAACTCGTTGACAAACTGTCTGGCGAGATTGACGCAGCGATCCGATCCGTTCAGAGCTAAGCGATAGATAAGGTGAAGATGGATGAGCAACAAGATTATCCTCACAATTGCGCCCACGGGGAATGTCCCTACTCGTGAGATGAATCCCAATGTGCCACTCACGCCGCAGGAGATAGCCGCTCAGATCTACGAATGCTGGAAAGAAGGAGCTGCGGTAGCCCACATCCACACCCGCGACAAACACGGTGTCCCAACATCGGACGTTGAAGTCAATCGCGAGGTGCTGGCAGAACTCGATAAATATCCCGACTGCGACATCATTCGCCAATTTTCGACGGGTGGGCGCGCCGGCAAGAACTATATGGAGCGCGGCCAAATGCTGTGCCTCGCGCCGGAGATGGCCAGTTTGGCGACTGGTTCATCCAATTTCCCCAGTCGAGGCAACTTCAACGATCCGGAAACGATCTCGTACCTTGCCGGCGAAATGCGCCAATACAAGATCAAGCCAGAGATCGAAGTTTTTGATACCGCGATGCTCTGGAGCGCATTCAAGCTGGTAGAAAAAGGCGAGATATTTGCCCCACTGCACATTAATCTTGTGATGGGTATGAATGGCTCACAGCCGGCCTCGGAAAAGGGACTGCTCTATCTCTACGACTACCTGCCGAAAGACTGCACTTGGGGTGTAACCATCATTGGTAAGGAACACGTCAAGCTGTCGGTCATCGCCATGGCTCTCGGCGGCCACGTTCGGGTGGGCCTTGAAGATAACATCTACCATGTCAAGGGAGTACTTTCGACTAACCTGGGCTTGCTACGCCGCATGAAACAGATCGCACTAGCGATCGGCAGGGAGCCGGCCACTCCGGCTGTGGCGCGGCAAATGCTCGGCTTGGTGACGAAGGCGATAACGACAGGATAGATAGGGTGGTGAGTGGCACGTGCAATTAGGGGGGTGCAAGACATCCGTTGAAGCCGGCCTTGCAACAGATGTTCGCCAGCACTTTTTTGCAGAGTATATTTGCTCTTAGTGGGTATTCTTGAGCTGTGCACAGCGAGCTCTATGCTGCTGATTCGGTTTTCTCAGCGTTGCGCAAGCGCTAAAGCGGAGAACGTGCAACCATGCGGTTGCTTATTCTTGCTGACTGGCTCCTACAGTACTTGGAAAAAGGGTCGGGCGAACCGATCACTCGCCAGATCTACCGGTTAGTGCAGACGGCGATTCTGGCGGGACGGCTTGCCACAGGAGCCAAACTACCGTCCTCACGGGCACTGGCGAAGGAACTCGGCGTCGCCCGCAACACCATTGTTGAAGTCTACGATCAATTACTGGCCGAGGGCTATGTCGAGTCATCCGCAGGCAGCGGCACCTATATTGCCGATACCACGCCAGACCACATCGAAGGAGCCATACCGCGCGGCGATGCCGACCTTGTCAAGGAGGAACGGAAACCTCTCTCGATCCGGGGTGAGCTGCTAATCCGAATGGCCGGAGTTGGCCAGTATCAATGGGGCGCTTTCATGCCAGGGTTACGGCTATAACTTGAACCTGCCGATGCCGCACGGCTCCAGTGAAGCGGTCTTCTTCGAAAAGCTGGAGGAGGCGGTTCTCGCATTGCGAACCTTCGAACCCGAGGCATTCGTTTTGGCGCTCGGTTTCGATATCTACCGCGAAGATCCTCAGGCAAAGGTCGCCGTGTCCAGCGACGGATTCCGGCGCATCGGAGAGTCTGTGAATAGCTTCAACGTACCGACTCTCGTGGTTCAGGAGGGTGGCTACCACCTGGAGGCGCTCGGAGAAAATACACGGTAGTTTTTCGGCGGACTTGGTACTGCTTGAGTCTGTTGTCGAACGATTGTGAAATGATCCATCCAGCCCCGCGTGCAAAATGCGGATTCGAGGAAGGACATAACGCGTCTGCTCAGCGGTCCGTATACGTTAGGCGTACGCGGGTGCGCCTTCGCCAGTGCGGCGTCAAACCCTCTGCACTCCGCATCGAAACGGACAATCCATGGAGGATGCAGTGATCAATACTGAATTGCCAACGCTAACCAATCGTGGACTCCAAGCCCGCAGCGAGGAGGCTACGCCGCGTGGCCTTGGAGTGATGTGCGATTTTTATGTGGCGCGTGCCGAGAATGCCGAATTGTGGGATGTCGAGGGACGGCGCTTTATTGATTTCGCGAGTGGGATTTCGGTCAACAACGTCGGGCATCGCCATCCGAAAGTTATTCGCGCGGTACGCGATCAACTCGAGCAGTTCATGCATACGGCCTATAGCGGTGTGCCATATCCGTCCTATGTAAAGCTGGCGGAGCGAATTAATCAGCTTACTCCGGGGACGCATTGCAAGAAGACCGCGTTTTTCACCACCGGCGTCGAAGCCGTCGAGAATGCGGTGAAGATCGCCCGCGCGGCGAACGGCAGGCCTGCGATCGTCTCCTTCAACGGTGCCTTTCACGGGCGAACGATGATGGGGATGGCACTGACCGGCAAGATGGTTCCCTACAAGGCTGGGTTCGGCCCGTTTCCGAATGAGGTGTTCCATGTTCCGTTTCGGGATCCCGAAATTGCGTTCCGGGGCGGGCAAAATTCGGTTACTAGCGAGCCGGCGGTCCCGGTAGTAACCGTTTCCACGCGAGCCTGGAACGCTGGATCAGATCCTGCGGTCCTATGAGGATGCACCCGAATGCGGTCCTATCCCTTTTCCTGCATCTCGGGCAGGTGCGCCAGCAGGTCAACGAAGACCCGTCTGAACTGCTCGAATAGTTGTTCGAATTGGCCGACTTCATCGTCGGATCCGACCCGGATTTCCGTTTCGTAGTCACCGCCAACTACCCGTGTGGCGACCGTAATGATGTGCCGCAGGCGGCGGAATACGAGACGGTTGAGCAGCGTCAACACCAGAATAATGCCCACCGTCAGCGATACGATAATCAAAAGCACCAGGATATTCTGCGTGTGCCGCATCGCCACGTAAACTGCCGAAATATCCCGCACCACGAACATTGCGCCTACGGTATTGCCTGCGGCGTCATGGATGGGAAAAATGCCGCGGACGAAGACGGAATTTCCATCACGGACATGCTCCAACACCGTGCCCTCGGCGGGCACTGCGGCCAGCTCTCCCTGGAATCGCATGATACTGTCGGTGGCCGTGGTTTTGTCCGCCACCACGAAGTCGGGATTGTCATCCCAGTTATCGCGACGCTTCCAAACCGCGTTCGAATCGGCCCATGCCTGTCTATCCATGAATTTCTTGCTCAGTAGAAGTCCGTAGTCCTCTCCGGTCTGGCTTTTCATGGCGTGAATAAACTGGCCGAGTTCCTCACCCAACTCGAGATAGCCGATCTCTTTCCCCTGGGCATCGTAAAATGGCCGAAAAATTCTCACGCCAAACCCGCCCTTGGCCAGCTCGTTTCCGGTCACCATGGCGTGGGTACGCAAAACTTCATCAATCATGAAACGCTTCATGGTGATGTCGCCGAACCTCGCGAGGCTATGCAGCCGGAGGAAGAAGGTCGCGTCCGACTCAGGCGTGTAGAACGCCCAATTGGTAATGCCTTCGCTCTTCAACTTCGCATACAGCGGCACCGTTGTCTTCATTAGGAGGTCACGATCCCTGGCCGCGAAGGCATCGCGAATCTGGGGGTTCACGATCAGCATCTCGCTGACGGCGGTCATTTTGCTGATCTCCCTGGATTCCAAAATGGTGAACAGCTTTTGTGCGCCCGAGACCGACTCGACCGCCAGGGCCTGTGAGTTACGGGCGAAGCTGTAGTGCATCAATGCCAAAGTACCGCCGACGCCCACCACCAGACAGGCGAGCAGCGCGGCCAGAACTTTGGTTCGAATCAGGTTCCACTTCATGCGAACACTCCTCACGCGCTGATGTTCAGCACGTCTTTAACCGCCTGCTTGAGTTTGGCGACAGCCGCCGGGTCATCCGGGGTATCGGCTTTGATGAACGCCAGCATTCGGCCTGAACGCAGTCCGATTTTGCCTTTCACCTCCATCGCGTCCAGACCGTCGGCTTTAATCTTGTTTTCAATGAGTACTTTCAGATCGTAAAGTTGGCCCACAAGGCAGACTCCTTCCTCCCGTTACAGGCATTCCTCCACGTAGGCGCTTGCCGGGAACGGTTCACTGGAGTACTCATCGGGACTTTTCTGGTTGAACTTTAGCAGAACTAGATCCGTCATCTCATTCAGGCGATAGTGCCACGATTCGCAGGTAATCCATGCATCCGTCGCAATGTTCTTCTGAATCGCGGCAAGCAATCCCACCCTGCCAGCAAGGTCTTGCCAATCTTTAGCCCAGACTGCTGTTCAGCACGCGCTAATTCGCATATTCGAATTAGCCCCGCGCTGCGCAGGATGGAAGCCCGATTGCAACCCTGAAAGCTGAACCACGGCGGACTGCAAGGGGAAGCAGTTTCCGCCCTCTAAGGAGTGGGCTGCGATGGGCGAAATGGACGACATCATTAAGGAATTCTTAATCGAGAGCACGGAAGGGCTCGATCAGCTCGACCGCGACTTTGTCGAATTAGAAAAAGCGCCGAACTCTAAGGATCTTCTAGCCAGTATCTTCCGCTCGGTACACACCATCAAAGGGACGGGCGGGATACTCGGATTCGAAAAACTCGGCGCGGTTGCGCACGTTGGCGAAAGCATGCTGAGCCGTATGCGAGATCGAAAGTTGAGCCTCAATCCGCGGGTCACGACTGCGTTGTTGTCGCTCGTCGATGCGCTCCGCAAGATGCTTTCCAGCATTGAGATGATCGGAACCGAGGGTGATGGCGACTATTCCGATGTAGTTACGGCGGTTACATTGATCCTCGATGGTTCTCCGGACGCCGCCGTTTCCCCTAATTCTGCAGCTCCAGCTCAGGGTGCGGCCGCCAGTGAAAACCCTGGCTCAGGCAACGGCGCGAGTGCGCCGAAAACTCCGCAGGAGACAGTCGCAGGCGCTCCCGGCAAAGGTCTGCCCGACAAGGAGGTGTCCACAATGGTCCCAGACGCAATCCCGATGCAGAGTGAGAAGCCTGACGCACTTGCCAGCAGCACGATTCGAGTGGATGTCGGGCTTCTCGACAAGGTGATGAATCTGGTGGGTGAGCTTGTGCTTGCACGGAATCAGGTCCTTCAGTTCACCACCACCACCAAAGACACCACGTTCCTCAGAACGGCACAACGCCTGAACCTGATCACGACCGAGCTGCAAGAGGGTGTGATGAAAACCCGTATGCAGCCGATTGGCAATGTCTGGAACAAATTTCCTCGCGTCGTGCGCGACCTGGCCCTTGGCTGCGGAAAGCAGGTGCAGCTTGACGTGGATGGGGCCGACACCGAGTTGGACAAAACAATTATCGAGGCTATAAAAGATCCGCTAACTCATCTCGTCCGCAACGCGGTCGATCATGGCATCGAGTCGCCAGAACAGAGAAAGCAGGCGGGAAAGCCGCCGGAAGGCAGGTTGTCGCTGCGAGCGTTCCATGAAGGTGGGCAGGTCAATATCGAGATCAGCGACGATGGCGCGGGAATCGATATAGATCGCGTAAAGCGAAAAGCGGTCGAGCGCGGCACGATCACATCGGATCACGCCGCCCGCATGTCGGACCGCGAAGCGACGAACCTCATCTTCCTCCCCGGACTTACGACAGCCGAGCGTGTCACCAACGTCTCGGGGCGCGGCGTTGGGATGGACGTAGTCAAGACCAACATCGAGAAGATCGGCGGCATGGTGGATGTGCAAAGCGCCGCCGGCCACGGCACGACACTGAAAATCAAGATCCCTCTGACATTGGCGATCATCCCGGCCCTGATCGTTACCAGCGGTAAGGAACGCTTCGCTATCCCGCAGGTCAGCCTGCTGGAGCTTGTCCGCTTGGAGGGACCCGATGCGATCGCCAGCATCGAGGATATTGGGGGAGCACCGGTCTATCGGCTTCGCGGCAACTTGCTTCCCCTTGTGGACCTCAACCGTGAGCTTCGCCTTCCAGCCTCCTCTACAGAGGGCGGCAGCGCGCAGATAGTGAATATTGTTGTATTGCAAGCCGACGACCGCCAATTCGGCCTGATTGTGGATGAGATCAACGACACTGAGGAAATTGTCGTAAAGCCTCTTGGCAAGCAGCTGAAGGGGCTGGCCTGCTTTGCCGGCGCTACCATCATGGGCGATGGTCAGGTAGCACTGATTCTGGACGTCCTCGGCATCGCACAAATGGCGAACGTGGTGGCTGAACTACGCTCCCGCGCGGTTAACGAGCGTACGGCGAAAAACGCCGAATCCGCCGGCAGCCGAGATACCTGGCTGCTATTTACTGTCGGTGAAAACGGCAGGATGGCAACCCGGCTTTCATCGGTGTCCCGGCTGGAGGAAATTCCGGTCAATCAGATCGAGCGATCGGGCGATTCGGAAGTGGTTCAATATCGCCAGCATATTATGCGCCTGATTCGAATTTCCACCTTACTGAATCGGCCCTCCCGCACGCAAGACGCCGAGAAGGTTCAGGTGATCGTATTTGCCCAAGGCGAGAGCTACATCGGCTTGGTCGTCGATGAAATCGTCGATATTGTCGAGCAGCAGATCTCCCTCGAACGATGCGGCCAGCATGCAGGTGTTTCGGGCTCAGCCGTGATCCAACAGCGTGTTACCGACGTGCTTGACCTCGACATGATCATCGCGGGCAGCGGGATGAAGAGTGCGATGTCGGCGCCGCAAGGAGTCTAGCGTGAGCACTGAACAGCAGTTTTGCACCTTTTTCGTGGATGGCCTCTTCTTCGGAGTGGAGGTCCACAAGGTCCAGGAAGTCATTCGCTATCAGGGCATGACCGACGTACCGCTGGCGCCGGCGGAAATCGGCGGCCTGATCAATCTTCGCGGTCAGATCGTAACCGCAATCGACCTGCGGAAGCGGCTTGCGATGAGTGAACGGCCGGACAGCGAGCAACCCATGAACGTGGTGGTCCGCACCGGAGATGGCGCGGTCAGCCTGCTGGTCGACGAGATCGGAGACGTGGTCGAGGTCGCGGACTCGACCTTTGAAGAGGTGCCGGACACGCTCAAAGGGGTTGGCCGCGACCTCATTCGCGGAGTGTACAAGCTGAAAGAACGATTATTGCTCCTGCTCGACACGGAGCGCGCCATTGATATCGCCGGGACCACCCGTCCCGTCTAGCCCATAACCAACAACTCTAGAGGAGTGAATATGACAGTACCGAGACGTAAAGCGAATGGTCACGGAGCGAACGGCGGGAACGGAGTCGCCATCGCCGCACTCGTAGACCAAACTATTTCCCAGCACCTGAGTGTTACCGACGAGACCAAGCGGTTGCACGCAGCCATACTGCAGGGCCGCCTTTCCGAACGCGCCCAGGTGGAACTGTTCTCCGGCGAAGACCGCGCCACTCTCGAAGCGATGAACGGGGTGATCGAGGCACTGGTAGAGCCGGTGGCCGTTACTTCCAACTATATCGAGCGAATCAGCAAGGGAGACATACCAGAGAAGATCACCGACAACTATAACGGCGATTTCAACACCATCAAGGGCAACCTGAATGCCTGCATTGACGCCGTGAACACCATGGTGGCCGATGCCGTCATGTTGGCCAAGGCGGCGGTGGAAGGCAAACTGGCGACGAGGGCGGACGCCTCGAAACATCAGGGCGACTACCGCAAGATTGTCGAAGGGGTCAACCACACGCTGGACGCGGTGATTGGTCCACTGAATTTTTCCGCCGATTATGTGGACAAGATCAGCAAGGGCGACATCCCGCCCAAGATCACCGACAACTATAACGGCGATTTCAACACCATCAAGGGGAACCTGAATGCCTGCATTGATGGCCTTGGTGGGCTTCTGGAGACAAACACCGTTTTGAAAAGAATGGCGATCAACGATTACACCAAAACCGTGGAGGGAACCTACCTGGGTGTTTATGCGGAGGTAGCGCGAGCCGTGAATGACGTGCATGGGCATATTCTCCATCTCACGAGCACCGTGAAGAAGGTTGGGCGAGGAGACCTGGAGGACTTGTCTGAATACAAGAAAGCTGGCCGCAGATCAGAGAACGATGAGCTTGTGCCATCACTTATCGCGATGATGGAAAACCTTCAATCGCTTGTTTCGGATGCCGAAATGCTAACGAAAGCCGCCGTGGAAGGCAGGCTTTCGACTCGGGCTGATGTTTCGAAGCATCAGGGCGAGTATCGCAAGATCGTCGAAGGGGTCAACCACACGCTGGACGCGGTGGTCGGTCCGCTGAAGGACGTGGGGGCAACCCTGGATCAGCTGGCCGGCGGCGACCTGACCGCGCAACTTACCGGCGAGTATGCCGGCGATTTCAAGAAGCTGTCCGATGCGGTTAACACCTTGGGACTGCAGGTTCGCTCGGCGATCCAGCAGATTGGCAACAACACCAAAGCCTTGGTCTCGGCGGCCGAGGAACTCAATAAGATAAGCCAGCAAATGGGGGCGAGCGCCGAGGAAACCGCGGCCCAATCCAACGTCGTATCCGCCGCCTCCGGCCAAGTGACCAACAATGTTGCGACCGTGGCCACAGCCGCTGACGAGATGAGTGCAAGCATTAAGGAAATTGCCAAAAACACGGCGGAAGCGACTCAGGTCGCGACCACGGCGGTAAAGACCGCCGAGGAGACCAACGTGACCATCGGCAAACTTGGCCAGAGCAGCGCTGAAATTGGCCAGGTCATCAAGGTGATCACCTCAATCGCGCAGCAGACGAACCTGCTGGCGCTGAACGCGACCATTGAAGCGGCGCGCGCCGGCGAGGCGGGCAAGGGGTTCGCGGTGGTCGCCAATGAAGTGAAGGAACTGGCGAAGGAAACCGCCAAAGCCACAGAGGATATCAGCCGCAAGATTGAAGCGATCCAGAACGACACCAAGGGTGCGGTGGCGGCAATCGGGCAGATCGGAATCGTCATTGGGCAGATCAATGACATCCAGACCACAATTGCCAGTGCGGTCGAGGAGCAGAGTGCGACCACCAATGAAATCACTCGCAATCTCGCCGAGGCCGCTAAGGGCACTACGGACATCAGCCATAACATTGTCGGAGTTGCTGAAGCCGCCCGGAGCACGACTGCCGGGGCTGCGGAGACGCAGAAGTCCGCCCAGGCGTTGGAAAGAATGGCCGCCGAATTACAAGGCTTGGTCGGCCAATTCAAGTATGAAGACTCAACCAAAAGTGCGATGCCGGCCGCTGCCGGGCGCAGATAGTAATTCCAGGTTGCGAGCACGACCGCTCCCGGAGCGGTCGTGCTTCCGCTTTGCCAAGGAGACTTGCTGGCGATGGAGAAAGTGCTCTGATGAAAGCTCTAGTGGTCGATGATTCCGCCGGGATGAGGGCATTTCTTAGAATGGTCTTAAAAGGCGCGGGGATAGAGGTTGCTGAAG
>Ga0182014_10003904_pt1 | contig 17571 bp, 9 predicted proteins | sample 612S2DmetaG_FD_120489 | JGI IMG/M metagenome (GOLD analysis project Ga0182014, IMG submission 120489) | Permafrost microbial communities from Stordalen Mire, Sweden - 612S2D metaG | ecosystem: Environmental > Terrestrial > Soil > Wetlands > Permafrost | place: Sweden: Stordalen | collected... | reverse complement strand
TCTCGAATCGCGCCTTGCAAATGCACGCTCCGGCAAGGTAAAACAATCACGTCTTCGGCCAATCCCATTGGCCGGTTTTGAACTGATAACGTATGGCCGGTTTTCAGGTGATTACCGAGGCCCGGTTCGGTTCATCGAAAAATGAAGGTTGTTCGGGTCTTGCGTTTAGCTTCTTAGCCTTTTCCTGTTTCACTGGTGGCTCTGTCGACGGCTCAACTCTTATCTGGTGGATTGCGACCATGTCCATGTCTAACCCTTGCCGGTGAATGTTAAATATCCCATTCTTGCGAAGTTCGCCAACACCAACGGTGAAGGTGAACGGGAAGAGTTCCGGCAGGCGCAAGAGTTGCTGCGCCTCAACCTCATCTGAGGCGCCAGCAATAATCACTGCTTCGAGCAGCCAGAGCTGCAAGTCTGTAGCCGTCGTGGTCATTTTCTGGGCAAGCAGGAAACGCCCCTTGGTCTTTGTCGCACGGATAACTTCCCAATCCACCATCCCCGTAATGAGCTTCTGGGCTGCGTCTTTGCTCGTCGCTCGATCCCCCCATATCGGCTTCATTCGGGCTTGCACCTGGGCCGTTGTGAAATCGTCCTGCAGTGTCAGCATTCGTCCGATGACTTCGGCAAGGTCACGAAAGAACGGGTATACAAGTGCAGTCATGCCCCAGTGGAGCCAAAGTCGCTCGCGCTGGGAAATATGAGGCAGCAGTGACACAGCCCGATCCCTAATGGCGACATGCCTTTGATCAACGCAACCCCAGATACGGAGGATGATGCCGCATGCCTTTGCCCTCGCCTCTTTGCCAGGGAGTTCTTGTCGGAGGCGATGATCGACAAAGCTACGCAGTTCCCTCTTGTCTCCGGTCTGAGTCAGTCGGTCTAAAACGTCGTCAAGCCACGCCCGCTTTAGCCTGTGCGAGATGCCAACGGTGTTCCTCATTTGTCTTCCCTCATTATTGACACGAAGGGAACTATCACCTCTTCTATGGCAATGCCACCGTGGGCGACGATCTCATAGCCATCGTTCGTGAATGCCTTCAGGTCACCAGCCAGTAGTGCGTGGCGAGTAGGTGGTAAGCCAAAATTCGGCCACCGGATCGACCCAGGAAACTTGGCTAAGACTTCCTCGCGGAATTCCGGGCGATCATATACCCTGGCTCGCTTACCTCTTGTCTCCACTAGCACGCCTTCTCTGGGGTCTCCAATGCCAGTTGCCGCAACATTCCCATGATCAGAAGTCAGGTATATGACGAACCCTTCCTGTTGAAGACGGCGGAGTAGTTGGTGGAAATGACCTTGTAGAGACCATAGGCGCACCTGGTTGTGCATGCCTGCGGTCTGCATTTGCATTCCGTGCATGATGTCATCAACCTTGTTCCAGACCACACCCAGTACCGACAGCCGTGAATTGGCTAAAGCGACTTCCAATCTAGAATCTGAAGGACCATCCAGGTTTGTGACCAGTTCAACACCCGAGCGCTGCAGTCCTTGGTCTTCCCAGAAACGTTGCCAGTGAAATCTCTCCTTCGATGTCGTCTCGAAGGAATCGGGGAAATACAGCGGCGGTTCCCCGGCGAAGATCGACTGCCTTGAGATTGAAGTGAGTGTGGGAACCCAGGCGAATGCGGTCGCCTCCTGAAAGCGCAACGCCGGATCGGTAGATTCAAGACTCTCCCGCAGAACAAGCCACTGATCGAAGGCAAGTCCATCGAGAACGACTAATGCAATCTTGGCCAGCTTCTTCCGCGCACGTTCGACTGCCAAGAATCGTGGGATTTGATGCACCATTACGGGCTGTTTGTTATATGGCAGGTTGTGAAGCGTACCATAGCGCTGCAACATCCACTGGGCGAAGGCGTCCTCCAGTGATGACTGCAGATCCGTCCAAGCCAGTCGGTCGGCGGCGGCCAATGCCTCGTCCCACTTCCAACGCAGGACAACCAGTTCAGCCCAGCGCTGGGCTGCTTGCTGCCAATCCCGGTAAGACGAGTCTGCCTTCGGGACTTCGCTCTCAAATCTCTGCCAAAGTGCACGAAACCGCCGGACGGCGTCGGCTTTAGCATCGTGAAGCACGCCGGGTCTGGCCCATGCGGGAAGACTGCCAAAGTCCTCATGCTCAACCGGCTTCAATGAGCCATCCAAGAAGAAACTCTCAATGTAGACCCGGATGTCTTCATGGTGGAATGGGACCCTGCATTGCTTACCAAGGCCACCGATGGAACTAAGGTAGAGTACCCATTCGTCTTGGAGGAACCGCAGAAAGCTCTCCCGGCTTGGCAGAATTTCTGCTAGCGGCCAGGTCGCAAAGGTTAGGTCTTTGGTCAGACTCTCCAACAAGTACTGACTCAGGAAGTCTGGCAGTCGAACTTGACGAGCGTGCAAGGATAACAGCATTTTCAGCAACTCTACAGGGGTCCTGATGAGCTTCGGAACGATACCGTAGCAATGCATCAATACGAAATCTTTGGTTTCCCGCTCAGTCAACTGGTCCCCGTCATAGGTCTCGTAAGCCTCGGCGACAGCGTCAAGGTAAGCACGATCGAGGTCATACAGTACCGGGTAGCTCAGCTTAGGGAACAGATGGTGTAGCGCAAATGTCAGTTGTCTTCCGGCTTTCAGTAGATCGAACGGCACCTTGCTCAACTGCTGTTCGGTGGAACGCAGAACCACGACCAGATCTGTGTTTTCACCTCGATCCCATGCGCTGCGATATTGCGATTCGTAGGCGAATCGGAATGCTATAGGGTCCTCGAAAGGGATCAGATCAAAGCCTCGTTGACGAATGGCCGAAACCATCCCTTCCTCAGTGAGCAATCCATCCGGGTCGGCAACCAATGTCAGCCGAGAAATCTTCGGCTGAAAGTGGTTTAGGATTTGGTCTCGCCAATTAGCCATTCCCGGCCTCCACACGCAAGAGAGCGACGAGTTGAAGTTCAGGTAGGACCTGTTCTCGCTTCTGTAGTTCCTCAGCCCACGCACTCTCCTCCTCATACAGTCGCTTCAGCCGGTGCTGCCTAACTTCGGGCAAGCCAATGCGGTTCAGAGCTTCTCGCCGAACGTGAAAGGCGTAGCGCCCTTTCTCCTGCTCTCGCTTCAATCGCTGCTGATGCCGAGTGTTAAGTCCGTGGAAAGCATCTTCCCCCTGGTGTTCGGCCTCTAATCGCAAACGCTGGAAGACTGCATTCGCGTCTACATCCGTCTTCATCCCCAATTGTTCCACCTTGGAGCGGTCCTCGAGCAGACGGTCCCAAATGTGCCGAGCCGTAGGCATCAGGGTGCGGCCATCGTCGTGGTGAAAAATCGGAATAATCTTCACATCCCGAAACGACTCGTGGCTAAGAGCAATTCGCCAAAGGGACCAATAGCCGACTATTTCGCTTGGCAAACTCCCGATTCGGACACTCAGAATTGGTTCTGTAACCACGACGCGTGGCAATTGTTGAACAAGCCTCCGAATGCGGTCGTCTTCTAGACTTACATGCGATAAACCGTGGTTCTGAGCATCCCGGCTGTGAAACGATACGCATTCCATCTTGCTGCCATCCGGCCATTCCAAGCTGTAGCCAAACAGATCCCTTTGTATCTTGCCGCCGGAAGAGCGCAAGTACGCGGTCGTCATTCGCTCGACCCAGAACGGCAACGGGTGATTGCTCAACTGTTGAGCCAGGGTCGGATCAAGCACGGTCTCTCCGTAAAACGAACGGCCAGAGACTTCTCGTTGAGCCTGTTCCCGAACTTCCTGGAGAAGCTTCTCAATATTCTTATCGATGTCTTCGGGGTGCATTAGTGCTTGCGCATATAGCGCCTCAAAGATAGCTCCACTCTCCGCGGAATCGAGTACATCCTCCGTCTTGTCCACCCCGAACTCTTGCAGGATTGTGGCCAGCTTCTCTTCTAGGACTTCTTGTACCCGCAGTTCCACGCTCTCTTCGAAAATCAGGTTGAACGCCTTTACCGGCAACTTCTGGCCGATGCGGTCCACGCGTCCGATGCGCTGCTCTATCCTCATCGGATTCCACGGGAGATCGTAATTGATGACGATGTGGGCAAATTGCAAGTTCAGACCTTCACCACCTGCATCGGTCGAAACGAGTATTCGTGTTTTCTCCGCGAATTCTCGCTGAACCCGTCGGCGCTGGTCCAGGTCCATCAACCCATTTAGGCACACCACCGAAAACCCATGCAGTTCGAGGAATTTCCGCAGCATACTTTGCGTGGGGACGAATTCGGTGAAGATTAGGTATTTCAACTCCGGGTTGTTCTCTTGCTGTTGATGCTCGTACAGGAGGTCCAGCAGGGCCTCGGCTCGTGCATCTGATCCTTGCGCTTCGCAGCGGCGGGCCAAATCAAGCAGAACCCGCACTTCTTCTTTCTCATTCGCCAGGCCGGCAAGTCGGATTGAGAGAAGCTCATCCAACCTCTCTTGGCTGTCCTGCTCCTCCTCGCTATTCTCGGGGGGCTCCTCATCGGTCAGAGTAATGTCTGTGGTGTGCAGTGCCGCCAGGCGCCGATCTAATGCAGAGGCTATGGCATGCGTGCTGCTCGTGACCAGTCGCTGCATCAGGATCATCAGGAACCCAACGTATTGGCGATTCTGCTGCATTGCCTGGTTATAGCCGAGACGGACATATTCCGTAACCGACTCGTAGAGATGCCTCTGCAGCTTGTGTTTGTCTTCCCAACGAACGGCGATGAGTTTGGTCAGCCGCGGTAGAAAGAGCGGCCCACCCCTTTCGGTGATGGCTCGCCGCTTCTCTGTCCTGATCACCAGCGGGACCACCTTTTCGCGGCGGATTGCTCCAGCCGTATTGAACTCGTCCGGGTCAAGCAGTGCCATTAGCCTCTGAAAGCTGGCAGTCTTGCCCTGGTGGGGCGTAGCTGAAAGCAGCAGCAGGTAGGGAGCGGCGGCGGCCAGAGCTTTGCCCAGGCGATACCGGGCGACCTGTTCGGAACTCCCGCCAAGGCGGTGCGCTTCGTCGCAGATAATCAGATCCCACCCTGCTTCAATCAGGTCGCCAAGCCGGTCCTGGTTGTAAGCTTCCAGCTTCTCCTTCGGCCAGCCACGCCGCCTTTCAACTGGCTTGATGGAATCCACCGGGCAGACCACTTGATCGAACTGTCGCCACACATTCTCCGAGCCTGTCAAGTTGCGCCACATGGAGAACTCGCTTGGGGTGAGGAGCCGGAACTCCTCACCAAAGTGCGTCTGCATCTCTTGGACCCATTGCGTCACGAGTCCCTTGGGCGCAACCACCAGCACCCGCTTCACGAGTCCACGAAGCTTCAGTTCCCGAAAGATCAGGCCTGCCTCGATAGTCTTACCCAAGCCAACTTCATCGGCCAGCAGATAGCGGACCTGTTCCTCGCTCATCGCACGGGTCAGGGCGTAGAGCTGATGGGGCAGGGGAATGACTCCAGCTTCAAGGGGGGCCAACAGAACATCCTCGGTCAGAGCATCGGCGATGCGCGCGGCGCAGGCGGCATATGCGATGCGGTCGAGGTCGATCGTCTTCGGCGCTTGCGCTGCAGACAAAGAGTTGGCTGGAACTCTCTCAACCTTAGCCAATCGAGGAATCCAAACCACGCAAACGGTGTGGTCCCAGACCGAATCAACATCAAGTATGCGCACCGGCTCCCCGAGTGCCGCGCTATAGGCCCAACTACCTACCGGGAGGTTCTGCCGAAGAGCGCCGGCCATCATCTCACTCCCCACTGCGAATTGACGCATTGTCGTAGTACATCAACAGAACGGAGTCCTCTTGAATGGCTGCGTCGGGAGCTCTCTTTGCCACCTGCACAATTGTTGAATAATCCTGCCTTTGCCAACAGTCCTTGAAGCCAGCGCGAAGGGCCTCGGTGCGAACTACCCTCAATTTGCCATTAGTGTCAAGGTACTGTCTGAACTCCTTCATGAGTTCACGATGCCGGAGTTGCTCAAGGTCGGACTCTCTCTTGGCATCAGGCACTCGCCAGACACCACCCTTATCCTCCACGAAATTCTCTTCAAGAATTTTCCGCATTTCAAGTGGCTGCTCGTACTTCTCCCATACCCGCTGAGCCTCCCGCATGAAGAGTGGCTGCAGCTGCTGACTGGTCATTGGGTGCTCCTCTAGCTGCTTACGGACCCACTGAATTGCCGACCGCTCATCATTTACGAAGAGTTGAAGCTGTTCCAGTTCGCCAGCAAGAATCATTTTTTGGTCGTACTCAGGAATTTGGTCCGGCAAGAAGTACATACCGTCTCGTACCGGAAACCTTTGTCTAAGGCCAGAATAGAATTCTGCCGTAGAAAGAGGGACTGAATAGCCACGTTGAATGTGAAAAGCCACCATCCGGTCAAACAATAGATAGTCCAGGCGCTCGGCTACGACTTCGGCCTGCTGTGCCTTCGCAACAAAAACCGGAAGATGTTTGAGGTGCATTCGAACAAAGCCCCAGCAGCCTTGTTCGGACCCTGCTGTAAGTTTGAAATCATTCTCCACATCCTCACCAGGCTTATAGGCTGAAATGACCAGGTCCTGTTTTGCGATATTCGAGTGGGTTCCTTGCAGCATGGTAATCTTGCGCTTATCAAGCATCCGAACGTCCGCAATAACAAACCCGGCTTCCCAAATCGATGTCTGAAGAGCGCGCCAGACCGAATTACTTGAATTGTGAAATTCGACAGTGAGCCATCGGCCCGGTTTCAGGACTCTGAAAATGCTATTGAACGACTTGCCCATTAATTTTCTATATTCTTCCAATCCCTTCCCCTGATTTTCATTCTGTATAGCTTCTTCCAGAGGATTCGAAAAGACATCAATCCAATGTTCCCAAAGGAAGTTTAGCTCCGAGTACATCAAATTCGATCCAAACGGCGGATCAATAAACACATAATCAATGCTGTTGTCTGGTATTTGACGAAGGTCAGTTGCTGACTGTGTAGTGGAGCATGTTAGCCTGGTCCCGAGTATTTCAGCGCATTTTCTATGCGTCTTGACTTTGTCTCTCAAGTACAATAGAGGCTCTCTTTCGACTTGCAGCGGAGGCATATACAAAGTTCCGGAGAACGGACCCACAACCCCGGCGCCATTCTTAAATGGGATGAACCTGTTCATCCTAGTTAGTCTATTTAGCAGAGATGAGAAAACAAACAATCCATAATTTCCGTATTTATCACGCAGTGACCTGTGAATGTCCTCCGCTATACAAAGCGTGCGCTGGTCAAAGAAGTGGTGAACATGTGTCATTCCGAAGTGGTAACCAGATCGATACATGTCACCTTTGATGAATTCACGTAATGTTTGCCCTCTGAGCGGAGCGATGCGGTCATACTTTTTCACCATCTCCCGGTCGAGGTCGTCGAGATGCTTCTCCTTTCCTTGTTTCCCAAGAAGATAGTTGATCAGCACGGGAACTCGTTTAATCCGCTGAACGGCTTTCTTCAGGTTTGGATCAAAGTATGTTTCGTGGACTTTTGTGTATGTGAGGCTATTGATTTCACCTCGACAGTGTGGGCAATGAAAGACCTTCGGCATTGTCCCAGTTGATATATCCACTCCGTTGCCCCAAAACAGCACCTCTTTTGAGCATTCGGGACATTCTAGAACATCGCTCCACACAGTAAACTGTATGCGGTGCTTCCGTTTATCGGCCCCGAACGTTGTAATGGCATCTTCGTACTTCTTCTCCAACTGCTTGATAAGCTCATCAATTCCATCCAACTTTCTTAACGGGTTGTCAAACGCATAGTTGTGTGTCACGAATGTACAAATAGGAGAAAGATCGCACGAGATCGCAATTCGCCCAACCTGAGACGCCGCGACGGCCGTCATCCCGCTGCCACAGAAGACATCCAGAACAACGTCCCCGGGATCTGTAAAATGCTCGATATAGTGTGTTATTGATTTGTAAGGGACTTTTGTGTGATAGCTGTGCAACTTATAGATAGCGTCATTCTTTCCCTCGCTTACGTCAGCTGCAAATGGTTCACGCGTGTAGGAAAAGGCGGGATTGTGTGGTTTAGCATATCGCTTAAGAAAGTCCGCTATAAATGGATTCGGACAGGCCGTATAGTAAGGCGGATCAGAACGCGCAAGAATGTCTTCGTCGGAACCGATCGGGAAGCCCTCGATTTTGCGAAACTCAGGATCCCTCAGCTTCGCGCGCAGCAGCTCTATGAAATAGCTTCGCCGTGCTTCGTCATTCGGGAATGTCTTTCCGAGACATTCAATAGGTTTCCCGGAGATCGAATCCTTTCCGGCATTAAACAGATTCATGCTAGTGTCCATTGGCATTGTGCGGAGCCCTCTATGCTCAGTCTTCAAGGAGAATCTTGTGACGTGCTTTACGCTCAATCGCGGCGGCGTCGATGCTTCCGTCGGCGCCGTCTTCTGACGTAATGACTCGGTCGAGGTACCCGTTGTCTTCGTACCACTGCCGTTTGCGATCCCACGCTTCCTTGTACGACGGAACGGAGAGCATTCCAAGATGCTCCCAGTAGAATGTATCGCCCTCGAAACTTACGGCAAAGTCGGGGAGTTTGAAGTCGTTCAGGTCGCTCTTGGAGGGGAGCTTTTGCTCATATTCGAAACTGGCGCCGAGACTCGTTAAAATGTCTGCGACTATCACCTCGGACTTAGAGCGGACGAGAATCCCCAGTGGGTGTTGGGCTGACGGCCGGGTGCGATGAATCAGGTGGGCCGCATAGTAGCGGTCCACCGATTCAGGTCGAACCGCCAGGACGAACATATTCGTGTTTCGAAGCAGGGTGTCGGAGCACTGGGGATTGCGAAGCTTTTCAAGAACAGTGGTGTCGCGTTCCAACAGCAGCACCATCTTCTTGCGGAAGCGAGTCAGTCCGGTATACAAAAGTTCTCGTGAGAGCGTGGTTGCGCTCTTCGGCAGAATGAGGAATACTGTGTCGAAATCGCTACCCTGCGACTTGTGCACGGTGAGAGCGTAGGCGAGTTCAAGTTGGCCATCGACGTCTGAACGAGGGTAGTAGTAAGCGGATGTTGGCTGAGTCGAAAACTGAACCTTGATCGAGTCTTGCCGGCCGTTCCCTTTGACGGTCTGTACGACAAGACCGATCTCGCCATTGGCAACGTAGTCCAAGCCCTTATCTTTTGGGTAGGAGTTCTTCCGGCAGTTGATCGACTGCATCACCTTGTCGGTCCAAACGATTTCCTGCTCGCCGAACGGTTTGGTGCCCCGCTTTTTTGAGTAGTTCAACATGCCGCCCCGGTACTTGGCCTGAATCTTGCGATTGATTTCGATGGTTCCGAACTCATGATTTCGTACTGGGCTAAGAATCTGCCAACTCTCGGCCTGAATCGGGTCGTTTTCCTTCCCGTCTCCGTTGAGCCCGAGGCTCGCATTGAATGGAATGTAGACGTCCTTGTCGTCAGTCAACTTCAAATGCTTCCGCATCGCGGCAGCCAGTTGCTCCTCCAGTTGGCTCGTATCTCGCCAATACCGAACTTCCAAATCACCGCCGACATCCTCTCGGGCGACACGCGAGAGCATTTCATCGTCGCCAGGGGACGTATCATCTCGCAGGTAACCATCCGCAAGTTGAAGGGCCTGACTTTCGTGGTCCTCATGCCTGGCACGCTCCATCAATCGAGCCAAACATTTCTTTCGGTCCTCGTCCGCTTCAAGCCATGCGATGACATCTACGAGCGGACGGCCTGGGCCAATTGGCGGGAGCTGGTTGGGGTCGCCCACCAGGATGAGCCTGCTCACTTTATTCAAATCCAAAGCCCGAAAGAGAACCCCGAGCAAATCCATGGGGATCATCGAGGCTTCGTCGATGATCACGGTCGGCGCTCCATGCGTGTCGCCTCCCTGCAGTTTCAATGCGAAGTTCGCGGGGTTGAGCCACTTGTGCCGCATTAGGAACTGGTGGATCGTATACGCATCCCGTGTCGTGCCGTCGTCCTGCTTGGTCCGATCCATCAGGCGTACCCGAGCCTTGCCTGTCGGGGCCAGGAGAAGAATCGGGCGCTTGCCGTCCAACTCTTCAAGCCCCTTCAGGAAGACCTTAAGCACCGAAGTCTTCCCGGTACCGGCCCTCCCACAGAGGACACTGAAGCGGCTCTCGTAGAGCTTTGCCAGCGCCGCAGCTTTTTCCTTCCTGGCTCGTTCTTCGACTTCGGGAGGAAGTTTGGAACCGGACTTTTTGCCGAATTCGTCCTTAAGCAGACTTTCCCAACTCCACCCGGCCTTCGGTGGTGGATTCTTGGTTTTCGTACGCCGAGGCAGACGGTTGCTGACCTCCCGTTCCAAGTCGGAAAGCCATTTTAATGCCATTGTGGGGGGATTGCCGTTGATTTCGAAATCCAAGACCTCTTGGTAGAAACTGGCTTGTCCCTGCACCAAATCCTTATCAGGGCTGCACATGCGGCGCTCAGGAAACCGCTTGATGATGCGGTTGACGGTTTCTGCAAATGGGAGCAAAGTGTCTCCTTGCTGTGCCGCCCCTTGGAGCACAGCAACAGCTACGCCACGTATCCTGCGAGGGTCGTCCTGAACGCAGATTTCTGACTTGTCGATAAAGTGAGCAGCGACGCCTTCCGGCCGCATTGCCCTGTCAACGGTCTCCAAAGCAATCACGTCAGACTCGCCGTCACCCTGATCCATCTCCGACAGCAGGTAAGGATTGGCAACGATTTGTTCGTCGTTAACGCAGATGCCGCAGCCAGAGCGCTTATCGGGATTGGCAACTCGATCCACCTGTTGTGGTGTCAGTTCCATACGTGTTAGCAGCGTCAGCAAAAGTTGGCGCGGTTCCTTGTAAGCTGACCAGCGTTCTCCGGCCTGCTTGAGCGCTTTTGCGTACTTTTGTTGATCACACTTGTGACGACCTTCGAGGATGGATTTGACGTAGTCCCATGCGTCATCTCCGTTGTTCAGCAAGGGCACTAAGATTTCACGCTGAAATGCCGTACCCGATTCACAGCCAAGGTACTGGAGCACGCTGCCGAGGCCGGGGAGTGGTCCACGATTTTGCCAAACCTCTGACAGCACATCATTCAGCCAAAGAAGATGGCGGTCCCAGTCGCCAGCCACTTTGTTCTCGTCCTTGACAGTCTGGACTGATTGCAGCAACCTCTCCAGCGCACCCACGGCCATATCGTCGCTAACGTGCTCTGCGACGTAGGAAAAGTTCAGCATCCCCCCTTCCGGAACGAGGCAGAGGATGCTCTTCGGGTCGTGGCCGGCTTTAAGGTATTCGTGATACGGGAGCCGGAAGCCCTGGTCCTCAAAATCGTGTGTAATGCAGCGGGACCATATTGGATACTGATCGGGGTACTTTGGCAGATTCTTGCCGAAGTATAGTTGAGGACCGATTCGCGAGATCCGGCCGACGCCAAGCAGTATGCGATTCAGGCTTTCGTCTAGCGGGTTGCCGTGGTTGCAGTAGAAGAACAGCAGGGACTTTTTCTTCTCCAGCTTTTCCCAGAAGTGGCGAAGAAGCTCGATCTGTCGATCAGGCTCATAAATCCATCCGAATTCTTTTCCCTTCGTATCAGATTCCCGGATGCCGATCCTTTCATCTTCGCAGATGCTCCGGAAGTTCTCCTCTCGCAGCCAGCGGTAAGGTGACGGACAAACCGAATACGGCGGTACCTCTTCTGTCACCGATGCCAACTGCCTGAACTCCAGAGGATCGTTGTGCGTGATGGTGTAGCCGCGAGACGAAAATGCAATAGGATCTCTGGAGCATGGAGGTTGCCAGGTTTTGAGACTCAGAAGGGATAGGCCAGCAGCATTGTCCTCCCGGTCGTCGTCGCGGCCTTCCCGGATGTGCTGCTGCACCATGCAGTAAGCGTTCTTACTGGGGTGGTCGCAGATGTGGCCATCCCAAGCTCGGTCGTGCCAGACGAGCCGGGTAGACAAGTGCGTGGTCACTCTTGCCCTCCAGTCTGCTCGATATGCTCGATAATAAGACGCACCTTTGATGGTTCATTGCCTTGGGTGACCTTCTGCAAAAACTTCTCGAACCGGGACTGGAGTTGATCTGCTGTGGAGGGAGCGCCGCTATCGCTTAAAGCTTCAAGGAGCTTGGCAGGCCGGATCAGGATTGCAATCAAGCCAGACAGAGCTGCTTGCATACCTTGAATCAATTCGTTGCTGATTCTCTCGGGAAGAGCCTTCGCCTTGAGAAATGAATTGACGGCATCTCTCTGAGCCTCGGGAAGTAGCTTGATGCTTTTCTTAGCCGTGGGATCGTCCAAGTTTTCTAACAGTGTTTTGCACCAGCTCTCCAAAATGCCGACGAGCTGTTGGTCGATCTGTTGGAGAGCGGCCAACCCACCGGTCCCCAGATTTTCTTCCTGGGGGCGGAAACTGCAGTGTGGGCATATAGGTGAGGAGCTCAGATCATCCTTTACCAAAGTGAAGCACGGTTGGAGTTTGGCCAACCGAGTCTGGAGATCAGTCAAGCTGGAGTGCGGTAGCAACGAGATGCCGGCCAGCTTCTTCAGGCTATCCAGCCTTGGGTCTTTGAGCAGGGCCTTCTTTTTATCGTCTTCGTTTACGCCGAGGCGAGACTTCTTGTGAAGCCCGAAGTATGCGGTCCGGTAGTCGTCCTTGACCTTAGAGAGAGCCCGATTGATCTTTTGGCGAAAGTCTGTGACGTTTCGGGCGCCAGCATCCATTAGCTTCGAACGCCATTCATTGCGTACCGTGTCCATCTCGGTTCGCCATGGATCTTGTGGAGGTAGGACCATCGCAGCGGTGGCCAGATAGCCGGTTAGCGGCGTCAACTCCTGAACCAGATTGTTTAGGTCCTGTAGTTGCTTCACGAGATCAAGATTGGCTGCTTGAAACTGGATTTCCATCGTGGTTCTCGCAAAGTTCTTCAGCTTGCCTGGCGTATTAAACGCTTGCAGTCCCTCTAAAAAAGCCTTCAAGTCATCGAGCGTCTTGCTTTGCTGTTCCCGATCTTCGGCGGGAATTAATTCAATACCCCAACAAGGCAATCCCGACTGAACGTATTGGGCAACAGTGACAACAGTCTCAGCCAGTTCGTCGACCCTGGACCGAAGTTGCTTTACCGCTTCATCGTGCGTGTTTTCATTTCGTACCAGACCTTCGGCCAAATCCAACAGTGTAAAGAGTGCAACTAACTCTGCAAGCGGCAAGCCCTTGGGTCTCTCTATATGCTTGAATGCCACGAGCTGATCCAAGGGGATCTTACTGGCTTCGCTCAGATTCGCGGCGTCGAGTTTCCTCCCAGTCAAGCTCAAAGTGGCGTTGCCGCTCTGTACGAGTGCCGCAATGATGATAAGCAGGAATTCTGGCTCTAGTTGGTACCGAGTCTCCCGCTCCACTCCATTCTTCAAAGTCAGGAGTTCCTTGCGATTCACGACGTGTCCAGGTGGCTTGTTTTCCAACTTCTCCAGCACTACCTTGGCATAGCGTGACTGATGCGGTTTGAGTTTGTCGCCATCCAGCAGTTCGAGGCCATCGAGAACCGCAGTCGCCAAGTCGTTCTTGACGCCGCCCACCAGCCAACGTATTGCATCCTCTGTAGGCTGTTTGAGATTACATACACTGAGTTGCAGCGCGAAAGTCGGGTATTCGGGGTAACTGTCCGCGAAAGATGCAGCCAAGCAAACTGACCCCGTCAGCTCTAGGAGGTCGCGCACGGCGGCGTTTCCTGTACGGTTCCCCTTCAGCCACTCAACCATCTTTTTCGGAACTCCCTGATGGATTACATCGAAAGACGTCAACATGTTGCTCCGCAACCAAGCCACAAGGGTCTTTAAGAATCCATCAGCCTTGTCCTCATAGACCTTCTTGGTGCCAGTGCTGGCTGATGCAGCCATCTCACGAGCGCCAGCGTAGAGGCGGAGAGCATCCTGGAATTGTTGGTCCACATGAGTCAGTTTGAAGAACACTTCATCGGCGAGTTTAAGGTCCTCGAAAGTCGGAGGCTCAAACGGCTGAAGGAAGTAAAGGTAAAAATCACGTGGAGGCTGAGCCGTTGATCGCTCATTGGGTGCTCCAAAGAAGAGGTAGCCGCGACGTGTGATTCTATGCTCTCGCCATTCGATCTCGTGTTCCCATATCTGGTAGCCACGAACATACGGTGGGAGGTCTGTCACTTCGAGTGCGCGAGTCAAAGCGTCAAAGTAATATTGGTCCAGCTGCGAATCTGAGATCGTATCGGACCTGTCTTGAATCTTTGCATCGTGGTCGATGGTCTTCTGAAGGTCGAGATAGTACTGGTCGTTCTCTGTGTTGTGCGTGATGAACTGACCGCTCATCGTTTTCATCACTTCTTTCAGGCACGCTTCAACGGTCGTGCGGAGGAAATCGCTAGTTCTCTCCGGAATCGGAGCGAACAGGCACAGGCCGTTTTGAAGTTCTTCAGCGGTTGGGCCGATCTTGGCGCGAATGTCATCGGTTGTCAGTCGTTGAATCGAAAGACCGTGGATGATACGCTCTGCCATTGGCTTAAGCGCTGGGCGTGTGAAGGCTTGATGAATCCGATTTTCGACAACTTTACTCACATCGATCACTTCCCGGATTTCCGGGACGGAACGTAGTACCGCATTGCCATGGAGGAATTCCCAGTAAGAGTCGTAGCTGATGAGTCCAGTTTCATCCTGCGGCACATCGTCATTAAGCCTGCGCTTCATCTCGAAGCTTAGTGTCTTTAGCACTTCTCGCTTCTCGGCGACCGCAATGGCTTCGAAGACCTCCAGGTATGTGGGGTGGACGGGGAACAATCGCACGAACTCTTCTAGCCGCTCGGCCATTCCGCCATAGAGAGGTGTGAATTTCTGTAGGTGCTCCCGAATCTTAGCCTTCTGTTCGGCGTTCTTCGTTAAGAGCCGTTCCGAAACGACGTAGGCCACGTCCTGGCGGACGATCCGAATCTGATCAAACCGATCTTTCACGCGGCGGAGGCTGTCGGCCACAAACTGGAACTTTGGGTTGTCGAATAGGCTTTCCTGTAGTCCGGCAATGACGCGGAAGCGGAGAAATCTACAGACCTCGCCGATTTCCCGGAGGAAGCCCAAGTCAAGGATGAGATCATGCTGCTTTCGAGAGCGAAGGTAATCAAGCAACTCGTCTACAACGAGTAGCAGCCCATGATTGGGGAACTTTTCGCTGAACTGACCCATCATGTTGGACAGGTCGTCTTTATTACTATCCACTTGATCGTCGGGCGGGAAGCTGAATACTAGACCCACGCCGGCCATAAAGTCTTCAAGTCTGCCGCAAATAATGTTGCGCAAGCTCTTCTTTGTGGCCGGCAGTTCGAGCCGCACGACTTTGAACTTTCCGGATATAGCCATTGCGGCTTTCGCCACGTCCTTGTCCTTGACGACCTCGACCATCTCGCTAAGCTCTGCGAGACCGGAAATCATCGACAGAAGATGGCTCTTGCCGGTGCCGTAGTTGCCCACGATGAGAACACCCTTGTTGTCTGCGGGTGCGTCAAATTGAAGATTCGGGATCACCAGATCGCATAATTGCTCGGACATGCGCTTCGAAACCACAAACGTCTGAACGAGTTGCCTGACAGCGGCAGGTGAATCTGCCTGCTCAAGCTGGATCACCGATTCAATTGGCTCGAACTGCACAAGGTCTCTGAATTTCATCATGACAATGATTCCTTTAGTTGGTGGCAGCATTCGCGACAGTTATAACGACGGCATCAAGTTGGTTGAACTGCGCGAACTCCGGATGGCCCGGCTCAGCGTACGTTAACGTCCCATTCGAGTAGCTACCTGTCCACGAAGCCACCGTGGGTCGATTACGGCTTACTACCTGAAGCAGGCGTACTGGCTCGACATCCAGAGCCGTGTCGAACAAAATCTCCAGGTTGTCGAGTAAGACTACCTCGCCCTGAGTGGCAGCTATGAGCTCTTTCAGCAGCTTTTCAACCTGCCGTGAACGCTGTGTTCGGGTGAGTTCGAGCATCTTTTTGCTCAACTCTAGGTTTACGTTTAGAACCTTGCATCCAGTCCTTTGACCAATAGATTGCAAGGTGTTTGTCTTGCCCGAGCCTGAGACGCCCACCATGATGACGAGCTGAAAATAACGGCGTGATGCCTGTTCAATGGCTTGCGCAAGCTGGTCGAGGGTTGTACTTGATTCTGTGGAACTGCCGGTCATGAGTCCTCCCGAGTGCCCCGCGCAACGAAAAGTTCGACTCCTAATTGAAAGCCATATCGTGGTGGCCTTTGAATCAAGCCCGACCTGTTCATGTCGCACTCTTCGTGAGACGTTCCATCAGTCGTGGGATCGATTTCACATACTCCAACCGCTCAGAAATCGTGTTTCGGGTGCCTGCGATCCAACTGAGAGCTTGGCTTACGTGGAATAGATTCTGCACTGGAGAACATGCTCCGGGAACGGTAACCATCCTCGTAATTGGGAGTAGATGAGGTCTAAGATCTCGGACCTGTTCAGGCTCGCCGTCAAAGCCTTCGTTGATAATGTTCCAAGCCCTTGATGCAGCGTACGGCCCCCACTCTTTTGCTACCGTTTCGTCAATCCAATCGATCAACGATTGCGCGTCGACCACAGACTGGAGCCAAATGGCATACATGCTTTTCTCTTGTGGGATCTGGTCAAGTTGTTCTTTCAAATAGGCGGCAATGTCTTCAGGGTCGAGGGATTGAATATGCCGTCGGCGAAGTCGGCTATCTTTGAGGCCGAACATCATCCCGTTGCTGCAAACCAGTCGGAACCAACTGAAAGCAATTTCAAGAACGGTGCTTGTGTCAACCGAATTCAGGCAGTTGATCCGCAATACTAGGGGGTAGCCGTCTCCTGGGTTGAAATCCATATCGGGGATGGCACAACTCCAGTGCATCCTCTCTCCGTACTCAGAAAGCAGGAGTGACGATTCGACGCTGGAGATGTCGATGCGGATCATCTTCAGTGCTCGGAAGACTGATGCCAGAACATCCCTATGTTGGATGAGAGAGTAAGTCTTCGATACGGTCGCTATCGGGAGAGGCTCATCAGTGATCCTCAGCGGCTCCCGCCGAATCTCATCCTTAAACCGATTCTCTTCGCTCCCGACTCGAAAAGGATGCCGGCTGAAGACAGGAACGTGCGGGAAGAGTTCAGCGACTTTCCCGGTCAGTTCTATTACAGTTGCACCTTCCCATGTCCAGTTGGTCAGGTAAGCCTGTTGGGGTTGTGCGGTTTCGTCAGGGCCGAAATAATTGTCCGGTGTCGTCATTTAGTACTCTCAGTCCAGCGGCTTGCTAGCTCCTTCTCCAGTTCTTTGCGATGTTTTTCGATCATGTCCACCAGGAGCGCCGAAACGGACGCTCTCCCGCCCTTAGTCCGAGCTCGTTCAAAGGCGACTCTGTTGAGGAGTTCCCAAAGATCGGCTGGCAGGTGAAGCCCCGTGGTCTTGTAGGGGCGCCCGCTGGGTTCGGGTGGAGGAATCGATTTTGCCATAGAGCGCCATTATACCTCTTGCCAATTGCCCTTGGCGATCACCTAAAAGCGGCCATACGTTATCACTTCAAAACCGGCCATAGAGAAGCGGCCTGAGACATTCTGTCCGGCGGGGGCAATTAGCCTCTGTTGGCATGGGTAATGTCTTGG
>Ga0182014_10003901_pt1 | contig 17585 bp, 16 predicted proteins | sample 612S2DmetaG_FD_120489 | JGI IMG/M metagenome (GOLD analysis project Ga0182014, IMG submission 120489) | Permafrost microbial communities from Stordalen Mire, Sweden - 612S2D metaG | ecosystem: Environmental > Terrestrial > Soil > Wetlands > Permafrost | place: Sweden: Stordalen | collected... | reverse complement strand
GCTCGGGTTTCACGGTGGCCATGATCTCGCTGCCGTTCTCGATGGGAATCGCGATCACCTCGGGCGCGCCGCCGATCTGCGGGATCATGTCGGCGATCATCGCCGGTTTCGTCCTGCCATTCTTGGGCGGCTCGTATGTGACCATCAGCGGCCCGGCCGCCGGACTGGCGCCGGCCCTGTTCGCTGGCATGATCATGCTGGGACATGCCCGCCTAGGCCATAGCGCCTCGCAGTCCGAGTTGCTCGCAGTGGGATACCCTTTGGTCCTGGTTGCCATCGCCTTCGCGGGCGTATTGCAAGTGATCCTGGCCAAGTTGAAGGTGGCCCGCCTCAGCGCGATCTTTCCGGCTGCGGCCATCCAGGGCATGCTGGCGGCGATCGGCCTGATGATCATCGTCAAGCAGATCCCTCTGTTCATGGGAGTGAAGTTCGAGGCCCACGAATTCTGGGCGGTCCTGGGCGAAGTGCCCCGCCATGTCCAGGCGATGAACCACCAAATCTTGGCCCTGGGGGTCGGTTGCCTGGCGGCGCTGTTCATGCTGTCGGTCATCCCCGGGCGGCTGCTGAAAGTCATGCCGCCTCCGGTCTGGGTGTTCTTCGCCGGCACGGTCGTCAGCACATTCATCCTGAAGCTGGACAAACCCCACCTGATCAACGTGCCCGATTCGCTCAAACGCGGGGTAGTCTTCCCCCACTTCGGTGATGCATTCGCCCATGCCACACTGTGGTTCCCCCTTGCCTACCTGGTCATCACCCTGCTTTTGATCGACGGGACCGAGTCCCTGGCGACGATCGCGGCCGTGGACAAGATCGACCCCTATCGCCGCCGGTCCGACCCGGACCGGACCTTGCTGGCCATGGGCGTTTCTAACGGCGCCTCGAGCCTGCTCGGTGGCTTGACCATCATCCCCGGCATAGTCAAGTGCACGGCGAACATCCTGGGGGGCGGCCGGACCCAGTGGGCCAACTTCTACAACGCCTGCTTCCTGCTGACGTTTCTGCTGCTCGGCCGCGACCTGATCAACATGGTACCGATGGCGGTCCTGGCCGCCATCCTCGTCTTCATCGGCTACAAGCTGTGTAAGCCCGCGGTTTGGCTCCACGTCGCACGGGTCGGCACAGAGCAGTTCGTCGTCTTCTCCATCACCGTGCTCGTGACCGTCACGACGGACCTGCTCCTCGGCATCGCCGCTGGCATCGTCCTGGAGTTGCTACTGAACCTGTGGTACGTGGGCCTGTGGCACACCCTGAGAAACGGCGCGGAATTCGCCAAGCCGAATTTTGCCGTCCGCTTCCTCAGTCTTTTCCGTAATCCGGTGTCGCAACGGGAATTCGATCAGGGCACCTACCACCTGTACCTGGATGGTCCCCTGGTGTGTTTCAACCTGTTCCATCTGATTCGGGAGCTCGGGCAGCTTCCGCCCGGTACACAGGCGGTGTATCTCCACTTGAGTTCGCATGTGCCTCTCGTCGATCACACGACAGGTGAGTCGCTCCGTCATTTCCTGGAGGAGTTCAGCGGCCAAGACCAGACTCCGAGGCTGGTGATCGAGGGATGGGACCACATGCAGCCCCTGTCCAAGCACGAGACGAGCACGCGGATCGCCCTGGCCACTGCCGAGAAGCTGACCTCCACGGATCGACTCGAGCAGGAGTTGAGGGCCGCTCAAGCAACGGATTGACGGCAGACTGACTCTGCTCTCGGCAGCCGTGCGGTCCCGGCTCGTATGCTCGCGTCACCTGACTCTCATCACTCACATCCACACACGCGACGCCGAACAGTTCGCAAGCCCCAGCGAAGAGCCGGGCGGCGAGCCAGAGCAGAATCCACAACCATGCGTGTTCTGGTCACCGGCGGCACAGGCTTCGTCGGCGGGTGGACCGCGAAGGCCATCGCGGACGCGGGACACTCCGTCTGTTTCCTGGTGCGAAATCCCGCACGGCTACAAACCTCTGTCGCCAAACTGGGCGTCGACGTGTCGGACTATGCCGTCGGGGACATCACCGACCGGGTGTCGGTACGTAAGGCATTGGCCGGGTGCGATGCCGTCGTGCACAGCGCCGCCCTGGTGGCAACCGATCCGCGACAGACCCACGAGATGCTGACCACGAACATGCAGGGCGCCCAAAACGTCCTCGGTCAATCCGTGGAGCTCGGTTTGGACCCCATCGTTCACGTGTCGAGCTTCACGGCGCTGTTCCATCCGAATTTGGGTACGTTGACGGCGAACCTGCCGGTTACCGGTGGAGCGGATGGATACGGGACGTCCAAGGCACAGGTCGATATCTATGCTCGCGGCCTACAGGATGCCGGTGCGCCGGTGAACATCACCTATCCCGGCATGGTTCTTGGTCCGCCGGCCGGCAACCAATACGGAGAGGCAGGCGAGGGCGTCAAAGCGGCGTTGCAAATGCACGCGGTGCCCGGACGGAGCGCGGCATGGTTGATCATCGACGTACGCGATCTGGCCGCACTGCACGCGGCACTGTTGGAGCCCGGGCGGGGGCCGCGCCGCTACACCGCCGGCGGTCATCGGGTTTCGGTATCCGAGCTGGCGACGATGCTCGGCGAGGTCGCCGACACTCCGGTGCTTGCCGTGCCGATTCCCGACACCGCGCTGCGCGTCGCGGGGGCCGTACTGGATCGGGCGGGCAGGTTTCTGCCCTTCGATACCCCGATCACGTCAGCCGGGATGCAGTACTACACCCAGATGCCAGCATCCAATGATTCGCCCAGTGAGCGCGAGCTCGGCATCACCTACCGGGATCCGTACGACACCATCGCCGACACGGTCTCGGCCCTTCGCGGCGCCAGCAGCTAGGCCAGGCCCTTACTCAGGCTCCGGACAAAGCCGAGCAGGCCCGCGCCCACGAACGGCACGGGGGCGAGCGTGGCGATCAGCGCGCTCTTGGTTCCGACAAGGGGTTTACTGCGCAATCCCAGCAGAAGATCGGCGCTATCGCTGACCAAACCGGCGGCGGCCCACCCCCGGAACTCGCCGCCGCCACCGCGCATCCAGGCGGCAAAAGCGCCCGACCCGATGACCACGTCGCGGATCCCGATCGTTTGCATCAGCAACGTCTCCGTACCCGATTCGGGTTTGAAGAACTTGCCCGGCGCCAGCAGCATGGCGGCTCCCACCCCGACGCGGGCCGCTGCCACCAATGCCAAGAGCGGCGCCTTGAAATCGGTGGGGGTCAGGGGCTGCGTCATACGCCAACCTTAGGCTGCGGGTTTGATCTCGAGGCCGACGTGCACCTTGTCGATACCGCCGCGCACGATCGAGTGCGCATAGAACCACCAGGCGTGGTACCAGTACCGCTTGAGGACGGCGTTGTAGACCCGCCGCGTCTCCGACTTCGGTAGCACCCGGGCGACCGCCTCGACCTCTTCGCTCTTGGGCTTACCCAACGCCGCGCTCTTCGCGATCGTCACCCGGGGGGTGTGGTTGATCCGTTTCGTTTTCCAGGACCCGTCGTCGGTGATGACCAGGAGCTTGTCGCCGTCGGGCACTCCCCAGATCGGTGTGGGTTTGGGACGGCCGTCTTTGGTGAATGACGTCAAAAGCAGGTACTTGGATTGAATGACGTCCTTGAAGCTGATGGCCACGCTTTGTTCCTTCTCTGCGGATCGGTAACAGACCAGTATCCCCAATCGCGCAGGTTGCTAATCATGCCGAGGCTCCGGTCAGCCCGAGGTCAGCCGCCCGTCGAAATCGATTGGCTCACGGTATAGCTGTCGATTCCCTCGGTTCCGAGTTCGCGACCGTAGCCGCTGTTCTTGACGCCACCGAACGGTGCCGCCGGGTCCATGATGTAGCCCTCGTTGACTCCGAAAGTGCCGGATCGCACTCGCGCCGCTACGCCGTACCCGCGGTCGACGTCGGCGGTGAACACCGAGCCGGCCAGACCGTACTCGGAGTCGTTGGCGACCCGGATCGCCTCGTCCTCGTCACGGTAGGAAATGACGGTCAGTACCGGACCGAAGATCTCCTCGCGCGCAATCTTCATGTCGTTGTGCGCATCACTGAACAGGGTCGGCCGCACGTACCAACCGGTGTCCAGGCCGTCCGGCATGTCGCTGCCGCCCGTCACCAGGCGCGCGCCTTCGTGTTTACCCGACTCGATGTAGTCCCGCACCCGCTCCTGCTGACGCTGCGCCACCAGTGGACCGATCTGGGTGTTGGGATCGGCGGGGTCACCAACAGTCATCGACGCCATCCCGGCCGCCAACGCGTCCACAAACTCGTTTTTCCGCTTCTCCGGCACCAGGATCCGGCTGAGTGCGTTGCACACTTGACCACTGTTGGCGAGGCTGGCCATCTGAATTCCGGTGGCGGTGGCCGCTGGATCGGCATCGTCGAGCACGATTGCGGCCGACTTGCCGCCCAGTTCCAGGCTCACCTGCTTCAGCCCGGCGGCACAGGCCAGGGCTACTTGCCGACCGGCCGCCGTCGACCCGGTGAACGAGACTTTGTCGATACCGGGGTGGCTGACCAGCTGTTCACCGACTTCGCGGCCTCCAGGCACGACGTTCAAAACGCCGGGCGGAAGGTCGGCCTGTGCGACCAGTTCGGCCAGCAGCTGCGCATCGAGCACGGACTCTGGCGCGGGCTTGAGCACCACCGAACAACCGGCCAGCAGAGCGGGCACGACCTTGCAGACCGTAAGGAACTGCGGCATGTTCCACGGCACCACCGCGGCGATAACCCCCACCGGTTGCTTCACAATCCGGATGTCCTTGCCGTACAGGCCCGGACGCGTCTGCTGCCACCCGTAGCTGCCCGCTAAACCGCAGAATGCCGACATGATGGTCAGCGGTAACCGGACCTGCGCCATTTTGGCGAAAGTGATGGGCGCGCCGATCTCGGCCGAGATCAGCGTGGCCATATCGGCTCGCCGCTCCTTGTAGATCGCGGCCAGCCGGGTGATTGCCTCGATCCGTTCAGCGGGCTGCATGCGTGGCCACGGCCCGGTGTCGAACGCTGCCCGGGCAGCGCCGACGGCCCGATTCACATCCGCGGGTCCCGCGCAGGCCGCGTGGCCGATCACCGCCTCGCTGTGCGGCGATATCACCGAGATGACCGACTCAGAATCCGGTGCCCCCCATCGGCCATCGATGAAAAGCTGGTCCCTCTGGTACATGTTCCCTCTCAAATGAATCCCGCTCTAGGTGTTGCGGCCGCCGTTGACCCCGAGTATCTGCCCGGTGATGTAGCCGGCCTCTTCGGACACAAAGAAAGCACATGCGGCGGCGATGTCCTCCGGCCGGCCCGCCCTGCGCACCGGCGTGCGTGCGATGTGATCCTCCACGCTGCCGCCGAGTAGACCCCGGCTCTCGGCGCTGCGCAGCATCGGTGTGTCGATGAAACCCGGCGGCACCGCGTTGACAGTGATCCCGCTTGGGCCGTATTCGAGCGCGAGCGACTTGGTCAGGCCATTCACCGCAGACTTCGCCGCCACGTAGTGCGCCATGAACGGCTGCCCGGAGTGGGTGCTAGACGACGAGATGTTGACGATGCGTCCCCAGCCTGCCTCGACCATGTCGGGCAGCACCGCCTGAATGGTGTGGAATACGCCGTTCAGGTTCACGTCGATCACTTTTGACCATTCCTCGAACGACATGCTCAGGAACTTTTTGAAACCCTCCACCCCGGCCGCGTTGACCAACACGAGCACAGGGCCGAGTTCGTCGCGGATCGCTGCGATGGCGGCGTCGACCTGCGCGCGGTCGGTGACGTCGGCCACCTGGGCGAACCCGTCTTCGGTGGGCGACCGATCGATGATGGCCACCCGAAATCCGTCGCCGCGCAACCGTTCGGCGACGGCGCGGCCAATCCCCGACGCACCGCCGGTCACCACTGCCGTCTTGGCGTTCACGCCACTTTCCACCCTCCTGAGCGATCGCCCAAACGATCGGCTTCACATGCCTATCACCCCGCATCGATTACGGTCAACCCTATGGACAGGCCCCCGTTTCGTTTCGCAGTCCAAGCGACCAACGCCGGCGGGGGTCGCGACTGGCGCGACACCGTTCGCAAAGTCGAGGACCTCGGGTACTCAACACTTTTCCTCGCGGATCACTACCTGGGTCCGGGCCCCGCGCAGCGAGAAGCGCACACCCCTCGCCAAGACCTGGCCCCCATCGCGGGGATGGCTGTCGCAGCCGCCTGCAGCGAGAGGCTGCGGATCGGCTGCCGAGTATTCTGCATCGACTATCACGTGCCGGCGGTATTGGCCAAGGAAGCGGCGACACTAGATGTCCTGTCAGACGGCCGTCTGGAGATGGGCATCGGAGCCGGCTGGAGCGAGGTCGAATACAAAGCCATGGGCCTCGACTTCGCTCGTCCGGGTCGGCGAATCGCCAAGCTGGCCGAGGTCATTGCCCTGATCAAGGCCCATTGGCGAGGCGAGGAACTGGACTGCTCGGGCGAATTCATTCAGGTGCACGGATACGCCGGGCGACCGCGGCCGGTCCAACAGCCACATCCGCCGATCATGATCGGCGGGGGTGGGCAGCGCATCCTCACTTTGGCGGGGCGCGAAGCCGACATCGTCAGCATGTCCAGCGTGCCGTTCGTGGCGCGCGATGCCGACGGTCTTGACCCGCAGGAGGTCGCACAGCGTCGGATCGGCTTCGTCCGCGCCGCGGCCGGCGAGCGCTTCGGGCGTCTCGACGTCGAAAGTTCCCCCTACTTCAGTGAGATCAGCGACGATCCGGAGGCCGTTCTGGCTGGGGTGGCAAAGTCGACGGGAATCGCTCCGGACGTGTTGCGCGACCATCCCAATGTCCTGGTCGGGCCTACGGAAAGCGTTGTGGAAAAGCTACATTCACACCGAGACACCCTCGGCGTCAACTACGTCACGGTCCAGCAGTCCCAGATCGAATCATTCGCGCCCATCGTGGCCCTCCTGCACGGACGCTGAGCCTTGACCGCCGCGGCCTGAGGTGCAAGCATTGCACCTGCACTATTGGGCGATCGCTCAAATAGTGCAGATGTCACTTCGACCGCTCCTGGAATGAGGCAGCCCACCAATGGCAAAGCGGACCAGATACAGCGAGTACCACGATCGGTACGCGAACTATCGGCTCGAGCTCTCCGATGACGGAATCTTGCTCATGCAGTGCCACACCAACGGCGGCAGCCTGGTGTGGGACTGGCGGGCACACGACCAGATGTCGGATGCGTTCGCCGATATCGCCGGAGATCGTGAGATCAAAGTCCTCATCCACACGGGTACCGGCGAGAACTACAACGCCAACTGGGGCCGCATGCCCAACGGCGACGTGGTAGAGAAGCCCGACTATCTGCTGATGCCCGGCACCCGAGGTCTGGTCAAGCTGGATGAAAAAGCCTGGTATGCCAGGCATCTAATCACCAACGTGCTTGACGTCGACGTTCCGATGATCAGCGCCGTCAACGGCCCGTGCAACATGCACTCGGAGGTGCCGTTGCTCGGCGATATCGTCCTGGCCTCCGACGACGCCTACTTCCAGGATGCATCCCATTTCCCGCGCGGTCAGGTACCGGGCGATGGCCAACACGTCATCTGGAGCTTCCTGGCCGGCCACACCCGCGCCCGCTATTTTCTGCTGACCGGCATGAAGCTCGGCGCACAGGAAGCCAAGGAGTGGGGCGTGGTCAACGAGGTGCTGCCCAAAGACAAGTTGCTGGACCGCGCTTGGGAACTCGCTCGTGAACTGGTCAAGCGCCCACCGTTGACGCTGCGCTACTCGCGCCAACTTTTCACCAACCCACTGAAGCGGGCGTTCATCGATGAACTCGGTCACGGCCTGGCCCGGGAAACCTACGCGCAGCGGGCCTTCTTCCCGTTCGGCGGCGAGATGGCCCCGCTCGATCGGGCCTGGGATGAGCAGCCATGGTCGACAGAAGGAGTCCCATCGTGACCAGCATCCAGCAACGACTCTCGACCGGACGCGGCAAGTTCACCACCGACTATCCCGAACTCGGAACCGCACCGGTCAACTATGAAGACTCGATCTCCGAGGAATTCTTCGCAGCTGAGCGCAAGGCGGTATTCGAGCGAAACTGGTTGTGCGTCGGACGGATCGAACGGCTGCCGCGCAAGGGTTCCTACTTCACCCGCGACCTACCGGGGCGCCTCGCCTCGATTGTGATCGCCCGCGACTCGAACGACACCGTGCACGCTTTTCACAACGTGTGCGCGCACCGCGGTAACAAGGTCGTCTGGCAGGAACACCCCGGGCGAGAGTCGTCGGGAACCTGTCGCGCGTTTTCCTGCAAGTACCACGGCTGGCGGTATGGCCTCGACGGCAAGGTCAACCACGTCACCAATGAAGGTGAGTTTTTCGACCTCGACAAGGCCACATTGCGGATGCCACCGGTGCACTGCGAGGTCTGGGCGGGCTTCATCTTCATCAACCTCGCCTCCGAACCGAAACAAGTCCCGGTGCCGCTGCGAAGTTTTCTCGGCGACGGGTTGTTGGGCATCGAGGCCTATCCGTTCGAGAAGATGACCCAGCGCTACGGGTTTTCCACCCGGATCAATGGGAACTGGAAGCTGGCCGTCGACTCGGTCTGCGAGTGGTACCACCCGCCGTACGTGCACGGGCGCTTCATCGACCCGGACGTGGCCAAAGCCGAGAAGATGGTGCCGCCCGTCGACTCGTATCACTACGAGTTGTTCCGGCCACACATGCTCACCTCAGTTCCGGGACCGCCACCGCTGCCGCCCCGCGAACCCGGCACCGCGGGACCTGCCCGCCAGGACCAGCGATGGGTCTACAAGCTTTTCCGCGCCGGCCTTTTCGGGCCCGACGATGTTCCCGAGATCGGGCTCGAAAATGAGGGCGCGGATTTCCTGAACCGCGGCGACATCGCCTCGTGGGGCAACGACCAGTTCTGGGTCTTCCCGAACATCTCGATCCAGCTGTGGGCGCGGAACTACTACATCACCTACACCTACTGGCCCGAAACGGTCGACTCACACATCTATGAGATCGACATGTACTTTGTGCCGCCTGCAAACGCGCGCGACCGGCTCGCGCAGGAATTGGTGGTCGACAGCACGATTGAGTTCGCGATGCAGGACGTGAACACCATCGAGGCCACCCACTCGGCGCTGAAGACGCGGGCGCAGAACACCTTCCACCTCAGCGACCAGGAACTGCTCATCCGCCAGTTCCACACGGTCATCCGCGACACGGTCGATGCACACCGGGCCGCCAACGCCGATCGGGAGGCATGATGTCTACTTCGGGTTTGCCGCAAGGGTTCGCCGATCTGGAACCCTTGGTGGCCGACTGGGCTTTGCCGACGCGGGCACAACGCTACGAGGCGCGACTGTCGAAGCCCTACGACGAACTCGTCACGTTCTACGACGCCGTCGCCCCGCGGGCTGAGGAGGCGATCGCCTACCTGAACGCGCTCGACATCAACGCATTGCCGGAAGACGCCGAAAGGCTGCTGCACCTGCTCTACTCGATGATCCTGGTCTCGTACGCCGTCAACGTGTTCAAACAGAACCGTATCCCGGACTCCGGTGCGGCCTTCTTCGACATGGTCGCCGAACCGGCGGTGTGATAAGACCACACAGTGACCGCATCCGAACGCCCTAAGGCCCGGGACTCCACTACTCGCGACATGCTGATCGCCGCAACGATTCAGATCATGCTCGAGGAGGGTTACGCCGCGGCCACGTCGCGTCGGGTGGCCGCCAAAGCCGGTGTCAAGCCGGCTTTGGTGCACTATTACTTCCCCACGATGGACGAGTTGTATCTGGCTGTGTTTCGCCAGGGTGCCGCGGTCTATCTGGAGCGCCAGCAGCAAGCGTTGGCCTCTGACCGCCCGCTGCACGCCTTCTGGGACACCCTCATCGAACCCAAGGACACCCGATTGCTGTTGGAGTTCATGGGACTTGGAAACCATCGCAAGGAGATCCGGGCCGAGATCGCCGCCTGGTCGGAGCGCTGGCGTGAGATGCAGATCACCGCACTGAACTTCATCGTCCGCGAACACGGCATCGACACAGACGAATTCCCGCCGGCCGCCGTCGCGGTGGTCATCGCCTCGATCGGCCGGACCCTGGTGCTGGAGCAGGGAATGGGGACCGCGGGAGGACACGACGAGGCGATTGCGTTGGTGAACCGGCTGCTCGATCGATTCGAGATGCCGACACCGAAGGCACGCCGGGATCGCGTGATACCGGACTGAATCCAGTCAGGGCAGCACGACCCGCAGGCACTCCCAGCCTCGGACGGTGGACGTCGGCGCTAATTGTGCGGTTTCGTAGTCGATTCCCCATTCGGGCCAGCGGTTCAGGATCTCGTCGAGCGCGACGCTGCCCTCTAGACGTGCGAGGTTGGCGCCCAGGCAGTAGTGCACGCCTTTTCCAAACGTGATGTGCGAGATGTTGTCGCGGCGGATGTCGAACTTGTCTGGATCGGCATAGCGACGATGATCGCGATTGGCGGCGCCAAACAGCAGCAGCATGGCGCTGCCGGCGGGGATGGTGGTGCCGTAGCACTCGAAATCTTTTGCCATCCAACGAGCTACATGTGGCCCAGTGGGTTCGAATCGTAGAGTCTCATCGATAGCGCGATTCAGTAGCGATCGATCCTCGTAGATTTCCCGGCGTTGGTCGGGATGCTCGGCGAGTACCTTGGCCAGCCAGCCGATCAACCGGCCCGTCGTTTCGTTGCCCGCACCGGCCACCACCTGGGTGTAATGCAGCACTTCTTTGCGGGTGAGCTTTCGGTGCATCCCGTGCTCGTCGTCGAACTCGACATTGAGCAGCGTCGTCATCAGGTCGTCGGAGGGGTTCTTGGATCGCCATTCGACATAGTCGGCGTAGACCCGGCCGTCGGCGATGGAGTCTGCGTTGGCCACCTTGAGCGGTGCGCCCGGTTTGGTGCGCAGGTTGGCATCATTGGCGTCGCGCACCGAGATCTGCTCGGATTCAGGGATTCCCAGCAACATGCCGATGACTCGCATCGGCATCATCGAAGCGAGCTGGGCAATGATGTCGAATCCCCCGGACCCGACCAGCGGGTCCAGGCAGCGGACGCAGTACTGCCGGATCTGGTCCTCGATGGCGGCCATCCGGCGCGGTGTGAACACCCGCGACATCAGGCCGCGCAGCATCGTGTGTTCGGGTGGATCCTGGAACATCATGACGCCGCCGGGCATGTCGAATTTCGACTGAACCAGCTCGAGGATGTCGCTTCGGCGGCTGGAGAACGCTTCCCAATTCGCCAATGCCCGCTCAACGTCGGAATGCCTTGATATCGCCCAGAAATCGTAGCGCTCGTTGTAGTAGATCGGGGCCTCTTCGCGCAGCCGCGCGTAGGTCGGATACGGGTCGGCATTGATGCCGGTGTCGTAGGGGTCGTAGTAGACGTCCGTATCGTTTGCGACAGTCATCCTGTTCCTCACTTCAGACAGCTACCGGCAGGTCACGAACGCGATCTTGCCGCCCATCCGGCCCATTGCAACCTCCACCCAGTGCTTTTTGGGCGATCGCCCAAACAGTGGCGCAGGCCATGTTTAGCAGTACGTTGACGAGCTCGTCAAGAGCCCCAAATGTAGAGGCGTGGCCCGCGCGCCGGACTGATCAGCCCCGAGCAGGTCGCCGCCGAAATCGCCGACGCCGCGGAGAAGCCTGAGCTACGGCTGCGGATTCCCATTGGGAACGCCGCGCGGGCGTTGTTGACTGCCCGTCACGCGGCACCTGCCGACGTGCCGTTCATTGTTGCTGGTTGAGCGATAATCGACGTGTCCGGAGAGAATACCGTTTTAAGCCGGTTTGAATCCGTAAATATTTGCCTCCACGCGTGAAGGCCTTGTTAAGAGCATGGCCTTTTGCGCTCAGAACCAGCACCTTTAGCTTTATGACGTTGTCCGAGCTGCGCCCATCGCTTCGGCGTGGGTCGAATTCGCAGCTCGACCGCGCAATCTGGCCGCTGAGCACCCGCGTCGACGAACTGGGCCGACTATGCATCGGAGGGGTGGCCGCCACCGATATCGCCGCGGAGTTCGGCACGCCGACGTACGTGGTGGACGAGGAGGACTTTCGGGCGCGCATTCGCTGCTATCGCGCCGCGATCCCCGGTGTCGACCTGATCTACGCCGGTAAGGCGTTATTGAGCGCTGCGGTGGCGGGGTGGGCGGCCGCCGAAGGTGCGGGCGTGGGCGTGTGCTCGGGCGGCGAACTGGCGACCGCCCTGGCCGGCGGGGTGTCGCCGTCGCAAATCATCCTGCACGGCGACGCCAAAACCGCCGGCGACCTGCACGAGGCGGCCGCCGCCGGGGTGGGGCGCATTGTGATCGATTCGCCGAGCGAGATCGCGCTGCTTGCCAGCCGGGTGCGTCGTCAACGCGTGCTGGTCCGGGTGATTCCCGACTTAGAAACTGGGGGGGCAACCGGGGGGGCCACCGGGATGCTCGACCCGACTTTCGGCTTCGCGTTGGCCGGCGGCGAGGCCGCCGGTGCGGTTAAGCGAGTGCTTGATCAGCCTTGCCTGGACCTAGTCGGACTGCACTGCCAACTTGGGTCGCAGCTGTCCGACGCAAAGCTCTACGGTGCGGCGATCCAGCAAATGATGACTGTGCTCGCCGAGGTCCGCGACCGCCATCAGGTTGTGCTCACTGAGCTCAATCTTGGCGGTGGACAAGCGGTCCCGAGCATTTCCGGCGGACCGGAACTCGGCCTGCGCGAACTCGCCATGGTCATCGAAGCCGCCCTGGAATCCGCCTGTGCGCAGCACAGCTACCCGCGCCCACGAACCGTGATCGAGCCTGGTCGAGCGATCGCCACGCGTGCCGGAATAACCCTGTACCGGGTGACCGCCGCCAAGCGCCAGCCCGGCGGGCGGATCTTCGTCGCGGTGGACGGGGGCACACCCGACAACCCACGAGCGACGGTCGGCGGATCGACATACACTGTGGCACTGGCTAACCGGCATCGGTCAGCCAGTTTGGCCCCCGCCACGATAGTTGGGCGGGACTGGCAGGCCGGGCGCGAAATCGCGAGCGACGTCGACCTGCCCGCCGATATCCACCCAGGCGACCTGCTGGCAGTAGCCTGCACCGGCGCCTACCACCACTCGATGGGATCGAGCCGCAATCTGGCGGGAAGCCCGCCACTGGTCGCCGTCGCCGCCGGCCAGCCGCACGAACTAGTACGCCGCGAAACGGTCGCCGACCTGCTGGCCCGCGACCGTGGCTGGCCGGGTCACCCGTACCCCGGCCGCGCCGCGACGGCGAGTTAGGTGGCGAATAATTGTGTCTAGCATAATGATTCGCGATAGTTCCGAACGCTGGACCGCGGCAGCTGCGCGAACGTTGTCCGGCGTCGCCGCGTTGCGTGTCACGATGGCGTATGCCCTCGCTCTGGTCGCGGTCTCCGCCGCGCTGACGGCACTCGGTCCGCACACCCGCGACGCCGTCGTGAGCCGCATGAGCACCAACCTGCATAATCTGGCGCACGGCCGCCTGAGCACGTTAGTGGGCAGCGCTTTCGTCGAAGACGGCGGCGACGTCTTTGTCTGGTTGCCGGGGCTGGTGTGCCTGCTGGCTCTGGGCGAACTGATATGGCGCAGCAGGGGTTTGCTCATCGCATTCGCGCTCGGTCATGTCGGCGCCACGTTGCTCGTCGCGGTAGGCCTTGTCGCCGCCGTTGAGGCCGGCTGGCTGCCGACCTCTGTTGCGCGGGCCAGCGACGTGGGGGTCAGTTACGGCGCGGTCTGCGTGCTGGGCGCGCTGACGACGTCGATACCGTCGCGCTGGCGTGCGGTCTGGGTCGGTTGGTGGCTCGGCATCGGGGTGGCGGCAGCCCTGGGGACGGACTTCACGCCGTTCGGGCACATTTTGGCGCTGCTGCTGGGCATGGGTTTGTCCTACCGACTGCGCCCAATTGCGCGCTGGACGCCGATTCATATGGCTTTACTTTTCGGCGGTGTCGCATTCGGCTATTTCCTGATGTCGGGGCCATCGACGGTGGCGCCGGTCGGTGGGCTGGCCGGGACGCTGATCGCGCTCCTCGCCGGCAGCGTGTTGCGATCGCGCAACGGCCAAATGTCACGGCAACAACCAGAGTTCAGGTATGGCGGGCCGACTCTTGAACGAGCTGCATACGTGAGGTGAGTCCGAGTTTGGCGTAACCACTAGCCAGCATGCGGCCGCGTTCAAGCATGACGGGCCGCCTCCTTGACGAGGTTTTCTACGCGGTTTGGCGGACGTTTGCGCCGCCGCGATCGCCATACGATCTGCCTGTTCCCACACGACCCGGCAATTACCTGGGCTGGGCAACCGCTGGGTCGTGTTGCGCCGTCAGGAGATCCGTAATGTCTTATGTGATCGCGGAAGAGCAGGTCATCTCTTCCGCCGCTACAGATTTAGCGAATACCGGTTCGACGCTCAGTGCGGCCACTGCGGCGGCCGCGCCCCCAACCACGTCGGTCCTGGCCGCGGCCGAGGATGAAGTGTCGGCGGCGACGGCCAGTCCAGCTAAGTACTCCGCGGTGCCTTCTTGGTCAGATCCGTATCTCTACTCGGCTGCACCCGCTTCGGCTCGCCCGGCATCTTGGGAGTGCCACCCTGCTACTGATCATGCTCAGCTGCGTATACGCAGCATGCGAGCATCAGCCATGCGGCAGGTTGTCGGACGAGTTTTCGCCCGTTTGAGACAGACGATGCCCGCCACGGCATCGCCGACGCGGATCTGACGCCCAGCATCGAGCCGCTTGAGGGCCGAGTCGGCACTGGGATGACTGCCGACACGAAATAGCCTCAGCGCTTTTCGAATCGTCCGGTGCGCTCACCCAATCGGATCCGATACACCGACCCATGGCGGCCACTGGGTGGCCCGGGGGTTGCACCGTGCGGAGGTGCGCTGGTGCTACTCAACAGCAGCGGCATGACGCGGTCGACAAGCAGACGCATGCCCGCGTCCCATGCCCCACCTTCTAACTCCTCGAAGCTGCCCCATGCAATGACGCTCTGCCAGTTCGCGAGGTTGTCCACATGTTCGACCTCGAAGCACACGTGCGGATTGGCGCGCATCGCTCGCAGCTTGGCGCCGTCCATAGAATGGCCGTACGCGCACGTGCCGTCATATACGTATGTCACGGGCACCACATAGACGCGCCCGTCGCTTACACAACCGATGCGGCCGATGACCTCAGCTCGCAACACTTGCTCGATCTGCCGACTATTCAACTCGCCTAGCATCACAGCCCTCTCGATCGCGGTCCAATTCGCACGGCTCACACATACCTGTCGGCGTCGCCTCATTCGAAGGCAACGCCTACCATGATTCAATAGCCGATCCGCAGGAATCATTGTCGCTGTCTGTGCTCACCGAGCACATCACCGACAATCCACCTCTCGACGAGGTGTTCATTCGGCGGTGACCCGAGCGACTCCGCTGTCGAGATGCATTAGCGCCGAACCTTATTGATGAGTAGGGCAAGGAGTGCGGGAAAGCGGAAGCCTTACACGGGTAGGGTGCGAGTCGTGCTCCTGGCCAGTCGTGAGATCCGGCGTGCGCCCGTGCGCTTCGGTTTGCTGGCAGGGGCTATCGGCCTTCTTATGTTCCTCGTGTTTTTCCAGCAGACGCTGCTGTCCTCGCTGCTCAACAGCTTCACCGGGGCGCTGCAGCACCAGACGGGCACCGTCTTGGTCTACAGCTTCGAAGCTCGCCAGAACCTCGAAGCAAGCGTGTTGAGCCCGGACATCGTTGCCAAGGTGGCCGCGGTCCCCGGGGTGGACGAAGCCGGACCACTGGGGGAGGCCACGCTGACCTTCCTGGCCAACGGCCAGCAAGTCGACATGGCCGTGATCGGCGCCGAACCGGGCAGGCCCGGCCAACCCACGAAGCTGATCAGCGGGCGACCCGCCATCACGCCCGGTGAGGGGGTGGCCAGCTCCGAGGCCAAAGGCTTCGCCATCGGCGACACGGTGACCACCTCAGCCGGCGGCTCGCCGGTCACGATCGTCGGTCTGACCGAGCAGAGCCAGTTCAACGTGCAGCCGACCCTGTTCGTTACCTTCGGCACTTACACGACGTTGCGCAAGGCGGCGAACCCCGACGCGACCGCGGTGCCGCCCTCAGCGGTGGCGGTGATCCCTTCGCCGGGGGTGGGCCCGCAGGCGGTCGCCGCGTCCATCAACGCCGCGGTGCCGGGGACGGCCGCGCTGGCGCGCAGCGACGCGGTGGCCAACGCCCCCGGCGTTTCATCCACGCAGGGGTCGTTCACCATCGTGCTGGCGCTCGCAGTGGTCGTGGTCGCCCTCGTGACCGGGTTCTTCTTCCTGATCCTGACGATTCAGAAGACCCCGTCGCTGACGCTGCTTCGGGCCGTGGGGGCACCGGCCGGCTATCTGGTGCGCGGCCTGATCCAGCAGGTGGTCCTGGTGCTCGGTGTGGCCCTGCTGGTCGCGGTGGGGCTGGTGTTGGCGGCCACGGCGGCGGTCAACGCCGGCCTGCCGCTGACCGTCGAACCGCGCGCGCTGGTCACTAGCACGATGGTGATCGTGGGCCTTTCACTGCTGGGCGTGGCCTTCTCGGTATGGCGCGTGCTGCGCATCGAGCCGATCCGGGCGGTCAGCCGCGCGGGGCTCGGAGGCATCGAGTGAAGGTGGCGCTGCTCGAGCTGCGACGCCGCCCCTGGCGGTTTGCACCTGCGGTGATCGCCCTGGTGCTCCTCACCGTCCTGTTGCTGATCCTGGGCGGCTTGCTGGACGGCCTCTACAGCGGATTCACCGGGGCGCTCCGCGCCCAGCCGGGTGAGCTGCTGGCCTACGCCGCCGATGCGAGGCTGTCGGTGCTCCGCTCGCGGATCGACGCTGCGACGGCGGCCGAGGTCGAGCGTGCGCCAGGCGTCGCGCAGGTGGGCGTCCTCGGCACCGCCCTGCTTGGTGCCACGGTGCCCGGGCAGGTCACGGAGGCCAGCGTGGCGCTCTTCGGCTATCAGCTTGCGCCGCATGGTGTCCCGGCGCCGCCCTCACAGGCCGGCAAGGTGTACGCGGACACGAGCCTGAAGGCTCACGGGGTCAAGGAGGGCCAGACCTTGTTGCTCGGGCCCAAGCGATACCCGGTGTCGGTCGTGGGCTGGGTGTCCGGCACCAACTTCTTGCTCCAGGGCGGCTTATGGGGCAATGTCGACACCTGGCGTGAGGTGCTGGCCTCGGCTCGCCCCGATCTGATGCTGGCAGCCGGCACTTACCAGGTGCTGACGGTCTCGACAGCAGCCGGTGCCGACCCCGCGCGGGTGGCGGCCGCCATCGACGTTGCCACCGGCGGGACGACCTACACCGTTACGCGCTCCTTCGCCGTCGATGCGTTGCCGGGGATCAAGCAGCAGCGGTCGACGTTCAACGCCATCATCGACATGACGTTCGTCGTGGCGGCCCTCGTGGTGGCGCTGTTCTTCGTCCTGCTCATCCTCGAACGCACCGGGATGTACGCCGTGTTCAAAGCCATCGGTGCGTCGAGCGGCCAGCTCGTCAGCCAGGTGGTCCTGCAGGCGATCGTGATCGCGGCCCTGTCCTTCGTGCTGGGTGCCATGCTGGCCTTGGCGGTCGGCGCCGTCATCCCACCGG
>Ga0182014_10003900_pt1 | contig 17588 bp, 17 predicted proteins | sample 612S2DmetaG_FD_120489 | JGI IMG/M metagenome (GOLD analysis project Ga0182014, IMG submission 120489) | Permafrost microbial communities from Stordalen Mire, Sweden - 612S2D metaG | ecosystem: Environmental > Terrestrial > Soil > Wetlands > Permafrost | place: Sweden: Stordalen | collected... | reverse complement strand
GGTCGTCCTACGCCTACAAGCAGTACAGCCGCTCCATCGGCAGCTCGGTGGGGACCAGGCTGTCCACCTTGCTGCCGGAATCCACCTGGGCCTTCTTCACTTCCTACGCGGTGGGCTACCGGTTCAGCCTCATCCGGATCGAGGGCGGCCAGAACTACTACTTCCGCAACACCGCCAGCCAGCTCACCTCCGCGGTGACCCAGTCCCTGACCTACAGCACCGTCAACCACCCCTTCAAGCCCACCGCGGGGCAGAAGATCGGACTGGGCTTCGAGTACGGCGGCTGGCAGTTCGGAACGGACACCCCGTTCTACCGGACCACGCTGGAATACGAAAAGGTGACCAGCCTGGCCGAGCGGCACATCTTCGCCTTCAACACCAGCTACGGCTACGTGAAGAACCTGAGCAGCGACCAGCTTCCGGTCTGGGACCTGTACCGGCCGGGCGGTGAGAACTCCATCCGTGGCTACCGTTTCGGCCAGGTGGGCTCGGTGATGATCGACAACAACCTGGCGGAAGTGATCGTGGGCGGGAACAAGCAGTTCATCGCCAACCTGGAGTATCAGTTCAAGATTGCTGATGAATTCCGGACGGTGCTCTTTTACGATATGGGACAGGCATGGGCACCGGGAATCCCGATCTTTTCCCAGGGACTCAAGCGGAGCGCGGGAATTGAATTCCGCTTCTTCCTCCCCATCAGTCCGGCCCCCCTCCGCCTGATCTGGGCGCGCAAGCTGAATCCCTATCCGTTTGATACCACTGGACAGAACGATTTCCAGTTCAGTATCGGCACCACCTTCTGACCCACCCCTGCTGCCTGGAGGTCCCATGCGACCGCACCATACCCTACTTTGTCTGACGGCGGCCGTAACGCTCGTGGCCCAGCCCGCGCCGGCCCCCACGCCCCGGATCGGCGTGCTGGCGGCGGAGCGGATCATCGACCGCTCGGTGAGGGCCCGGAAGCTGTTCTCCGAACTGGAGGCTCTGGGCAAGACCCTGAACGACAAGATCCAGGCCAAGCGGAACGAGATCACCAAGCTGACCAGCCAGCTCCAGTCCCCCAGCATCAGCGAGGCCGGGAAGGAGAACATCCAGAAGCAGCTCCGCGACCTGGATTTCGAGGACAAGAAGCTGCAGGATGACAGCCAGGCCGAATTCCAGAAGACCCGGCAGCGGGTGGGCAACCAGTTCCAGCAGGAGATCGGCCCCATCGTGGAGGAGCTGGCCAAGGAGCAGAAGCTGCAGCTGGTCCTGACCTACCAGCCCGGGCTGGTGGCCTACGCGGACCAGGAGTGGGTCCTGGCCTTCACCGATGAAGTGGGCAAGCGCTACGACGCCAAGTTCGCCACCCCGGGGGACGCCGCCAAGCCGGCGCCCAAGCCCGCGGCCAAGCCCAAGCCCTGATACCGGCGGATCACGTTTGGATTAATCGTTCGGCTAGCTGCCGGTCGATCCGTAGCCGCCCTCTCCCCTCTGGGTTTCGCCCAGGGCGGCGGGGGTGTCGGCCTCCTGCCAGGTCCACGGGGGCACCGGGGCCAGCAGGAACTGGGCGATGCGCTCGCCCCGGCGCAGGGGGAAGGGGGCCTCGCCGTGGTTGACGAGCAGCACCTGCACTTCGCCCCGGTAGTCGGCATCGATGGTGCCGGGGGCGTTGAGCACGGTGACGCCCAGCTTGAACGCCAGGCCGGAGCGGGGGCGGACCTGGCCCTCGTAGCCTGGCGGGATGGCCAGCACCAGCCCGGTGGGCACCAGCCGGCGCTCGCCGGGGGCCAGGACCCAGGTGTCCTGCTCCGGGATGGCCGCGCGCAGATCCAGGCCGGCGGCGTGGGGGGTGGCCCGTTCCGGCAGGGGCAGGCCCAGGCCGTGGGGAAGCCGGAAGACGGTGACTGGGATCATGGGCGCTCCAAGCAAGACATTCTCGACGGAGCTTGAAACGCTCCCTGCCAAGATGATACCTGTCCGGGAGATTGCCGATGACCTTCAAGGCCGCCCTCGCTGCGCTCGCCGCCTTCGCCCTCTGCCTGGGCCTGGCGGCCCAGGAGGAGACCCGCCCGGCCAGCCGGATCGAAACCCGCACCGAGAGTCTGGCCTACGGCTCCAAGCTCTGGGTGAGGAACCGCAACGGCGCCATCGCGGTGACCGGATGGGACAAGGAGGAAGTCGCGCTTTCGGCGGAGATCCGCGATTCGGACCAGCGCCGGATCGAACTGGTGGTGGCCCGCACCGGGCCCGACCTGGACATCGAAGCCCAGTTCCAGCAGCCGCTGCTCGGCCTGTCCCTGGAGTCCGCGCCCAGTCCCTGGTGCCGGATGGCCCTGTCGGTCCCGCGCCGGCTCCTGGGCCAGTTCCGGACCACCAACGGGCCCATCACGGTGGAGGCCGTGATCGGCTTCGTGCACTGCGAAACCACCAACGGGGACATCACCCTCAACGGCATCGCCGGGGAAGTCCAGGCCGAGACGATCAACGGCAACGTGGAGGCCCGCAAGCTCCACGCCCGCATCCGGGGCGGCACCGCCAACGGCCGGATCGTGCTGGAGGACGTGGACGGCCAGGTGCAGATGGAGACCACCAACGGCTTCATCAAGGCCAGGGACCTGGACGGCTGGGGCGAGGGGATCAGTCTGGCCAGCACCAACGGCGCGATCGAGCTGGAGCTCGGCCGGGCCACCGGCGATCTCCTGGCGGAGAACGCCCACGGCAGCATCCGGGTCAGGGTCGCCAACGGCCAGGTGCTCGAGCTCGGCAAGCACCGGGTCCACGTGCGGGTGCCGGGGCGGAACCAGAAGATCCTCCTGGGTACCACCAACGGGAGCATCCAGGTGCGTTAAGCTGGGGGCATGCGGTTCCTGCCGGTCCATCTGCTGCTTGCCGTCCTCCTTGCTACGGCGGGCACGGCCCAAAGCGTGCGCCTGCCCCAGGTGTTCGAGAGCACCCTCGGCAACGGCATCAAGGTGATGATGGTGGAACGGCCCGGCAGCGGCGCCATCCACGCGCAGGTGTTCATCCGGGGCGGCCGGGCCAACACCGGCGGTCTGCCCCCGGTGGCGGCGGACCTGCTAGCCAGGACCCTGCTGCGCCGGGCGCTGCCTCCGGGGCCGGACCCGGGGCTGGAGCCGGTGCTGGAACAGGAGGGCGGAGCCTTCGAGGCCCTGCGCCTGGACCGGCTGGCCCAGGCGCGCCAGCCCGAGGGGATCCCCGCGGCGGCCTCCCCGGAACGGCCGTCCCTGGAGGCGCTGGAAGAGAATGCCATGGCCGCCCTGCACAAGCGCATGGGCGAGCTGGAAACCTGGGACGGCCTGGACTCCCTGGGCGCCACCGGCCGGAGTCTGGTGGTCACGGCCGACTTCCTCTCCCAGGGCATGGATATCCCCGCCGCCGGCCTGGGGGCGTGGTGCCGGATCGAGGCGGACCAGATGAAGCGCCTGCCCATGGGGCGGTTTCCCCTGGAGCGGGAACGCCTGATCCAGGAGATCGATGCGGGAACCCCCCCCAGTCCGCCGGCCCTCTCCGTGCTGATGGCCACGGCCTTGTCCGGCCGCCCCTATGCCCTGGCGGGGGAATTCCACCAGTCCCAGGTGGAAGCCATCGGCTGGAAGGACCTGAATGCCTATGCCCGGTGGGCGGTGTCGCCGGAGACCATCAACCTGGTGCTGGTGGGCGACCTGCGCGGACCGGCCGTCGTCGCCCAGCTGGAGGCCACCTTCGGGACCCTGCCCAAGCCGTCGGCCAAGGAGGCCCACTGGGAGGGCGCGCAGCTGTTCCAGGCCAGCGACGCGGTCAGTTCGCTGGAGTCGCCCGGCGGGCGCCGCCTGATCGTGAGCACCACCGGGGACACCCGGGTGTTCTTCGGCTGGCGGGTGCCGCCCGTCAACCACCCGGACGGGTCGTACCTGCGGGCCTTGGTCCAGATCCTGGGCGGAGCCCCCAGCGCCAGGCTCATCCAGGACCTGGTGGCGACCCGGGGCATCGCCCGGCGCCTGACGGTGCGCATGGGCATTCCCGGGCGGCGCGACGTGAACCTGCTGGTGATCGAGGCCGAGCCTGCGGAAGGCCATTCCCTGGATGAACTGGAGCAGGCCATCCAGGACCAGGTCCTGCGCCTCCAGCAGGAGCCGCTGCCCGACCTGGAGGTGCGCCAGGCCCAGGTGCAGCTGGAAGCGGGGGAGACCCTGGTCCAGGAGGATGCGGGCACCCTGGCCGAGGCCCTGGGCGAGGCGCAGTGCCAGGGGGGCGACTGGCGGCTGTCGTTCCGGGCCCTGGAGGCGGGGGGAAACCTCAAGGCTTCGGAGATCCAGAGGGTGGCCCGGATCTACCTGGCGCCGTCCCGGGCGACCATCGCCCAGTTGGGGCCCGACCCTCTGCTGCTGCCCATGGACCGCACGGAAAGCCGTCTGCTGCAGGTGCTCACCGCCCTGCTGCAGCGCAAGCTGGGCAGTCCGGCCCAGTCCCAGGTGGTGCTGCGGGAGGCCTTGAGGCAGCTGCGCATGCTTTCCCCCGCGGAACGGGAACAGACGCTCAAGCTGCTGGAATCGCAGGTGCGCCCATGATCCGCTGGACCGGGCCGGCCCTGGCCGCCCTGCTGGCGGCGGCGCTTCCCGCCCAGGGGGTCGTCCGTGGACCGCAGGCCTTCAAGCTGACGTCGGGCCTCGACTGCGTCCTGGTGGAAAGCCACGAGCGGCCGCTGCTGCGCATGGAGCTGGTCAGCCGCTGGGACCGCTCCGAACTGCCCGCCGGAAAGGAAGGGCTCGTCGGTTTCCTGGCCGAGGTCCTGGATGCTGGGGGCGCCGGACTGTACAACCGCGCCGCCTTCAACCGGGCCATGGACGCCCTGGGGATGACCTTCACCTTCACGCCACGGATGGGAGCCTTCCGCTGGGACGTGGTGGCCGACAGCCGGTCCCAGGAGGCGGCCATGGAACTGCTGGTGGACGCGGTGGTCCGGCCGGCCTTCGACGGTCCCCTGGTGGAACGGGAGCGGCTGTCGGTGCGCAAGCGGGCCGCCGCCGAATCGCTGCGGGAGCGGGCCGTCTCCAGGTTCCTGTGGAGCCTGGGCGATCCCGGGGTCCTGGTCCCGCCCGGCGCCCTGGATCTGGACCACATCGACTACCAGGACCTGCTGGACTTCCAGCGGCGGGTGATCCGCCCGGAGCGGTCCACCCTGGTGCTGTACGGCGACTTGAACCTCTCCCAGGCCAGGCAGCTGGTGCTCATGCACCTGGGCATCTGGGGACCCTCCGCCCAGCCGCCCCTGAAGGGCATCCCGGTCAAGGCCCTGGCCAAGAGCGTCCCGGAGCCCCGGCTGCTGGCGGTGCTGGAACCCGGTCCCGGAGCCGAGTTCTGGGCAGGGGCGCCGCGCCCGGACCAGGGCAGCGGGCCCGCGGTGGAGGCGCTGCTGCCCGCCCTCCTGACCCGGTCCGCCGGGTCCCTGTTCCCCGGGTTCGATATGACCTTCCGGCTCCCGGCGGAAGGCCGGACCCCGCTGCTGATCCAGGCCAAGGTGCCCCTGGCGGACCGGGACGCCCTGGTGCCCGGTTTCATGGCGGCCCTGGCGCGCCTGCGCGATAAGGGGTTCTCCCCGGAGGACCTGGCCTGCGCCCTCATCCAGTGGAAGGCCGAGAACAGCGCCCTGCCGCTCCATCCCGTGGCCCTGCTGCGGGGGATGGCCGAGGGGCGGCTGGACCCCGGCCTGGCCCGGTCGGTGGAGCAGGTGACCCTGAAGGAGATCGACCAGGCCCTCCAGGCATGGCTGGCCCCCGACCGGCTCCGCTTCCTGCTCCTGGGCGCGGACGCCCCGTTGCTCCAGGCCGCCGAGAAGGCCGGGTTGAAACCATCGACCATTCTGGGACAGAACTAAATATTTATAACGCCCAGGCTGGACAGCAGGATCACCAGGATCAGGAACGGTGTGAGGAACTTGAGGATTCCGAACACCAGCCGGCCGTGCCAGGGTTCGCTGGCATAGCCCTTGTTCATCTCCGCCGCGAAATCCTTCCGGGACAGGGCCCAGCCGCCGAGGATGGCGATGGCCAGGCCGCCCAACGGCAGCAGCACGTTGGAGGACATGAAGTCGAACAGGTCGAAGAAGTTCTTGCCGAAGATCTTCACCTCGGCCAGCAGCGGGTTCTGGGACAGGGTCGCGGGGATGCCCAGGGCGAACATCAGCCCGCCGGTGAGGAGCGCGGCGCCGCGCCGGCCCAGGTGGCCCTGCTCGATGATCCAGGCCACGGGCACCTCCAGGATGCTGACCATGGCGCCGATGGTGGCGATGGCGGTGAGCACGAAGAACATCGAAGTGAACAGGCCGCCCAGGGGCATCCGGCTGAAGATCAGCGGGATGGTGTTGAACAGCAGGCCGGGGCCGCCGGCGGGCTTGCCGCCGAAGGCGAACACCGCCGGGAAGATGGCCAGGCCCGCCAGGAGGGACACCGCGGTGTCGGCCAGGGCCACCCGGGTGGCGGTGGGCACGATCCGGGTTTCATCGGGCAGGTAGGAGCCGTAGGTGGTCATGGTGCCCATGCCCAGGGACAGCTTGAAGAAGGCCAGCCCCAGGGCATAGAGCACGATGGCGGCGGTGAGCTTGGACAGGTCGGGCCGGAACAGGTAGGCCACGCCGGCCCCGGCCCCGGGCAGGGTCAGGGCCCGGATGTCGCAGACGATGAGCAGGATGAACAGCAGCGGCATGAGGGTCTTGGTGACCTTCTCGATGCCCTTGGAGATGCCGGCGGCGATGATGCCGGTGGTGAGCGCCAGCACCGCCGCCTGCCACAGCAGCGGCTCCCAGGTGCCACCGGCCAGGGCGCCGAAGGTCCTGCCGTCCAGGGCCGTTCCGCACAGGAAGGCGCCGAACGACTTGAACACGTAGGCGAATACCCAGCCGGCGACGTCGGTATAGAAGGCCATGATCAGGAAGGCCGCGGTCACCCCGGCCACGCCGACCCCGGCCCAGAACCGCTGGCCGGGGATCACCGTACCGTAGGCCCGCACCGCGCTGGCCCGCATCTTCCGGCCGATGGTGAGCTCCACCACCAGGATGGGGATGCCGACGAAGGCGATGGCCAGCAGGTAGACCAGAACGAAGGCCGCGCCGCCGTTGGAGCCGGTGAGGTAGGGGAACTTCCAGATGTTGCCCAGGCCGATGGCGGAGCCCAGGGTGGCGGCGAAGGCGCCGAGGGTGGAGGCGAAGGCGTCCCGGCTTTTCGGGGCGGAAACGGACATGGAGACTCCCTGCCAAGGATCTGCTCTGTAAATATACGGAATAAAATAATAATATCAGCCTGGATAGCGCCCCGGAATCTTCAGCCCCAGGGTTTCCGGCAGGCCCAGGGCCAGGTTCATGCTCTGCACCGCCTGGGAGGCCATGCCCTTGCCCAGGTTGTCGATGGCGGCCAGCACCACCCCGCTGCCGTCCCGGGCGGCGACGCTCACATCGGCGAAGGCGCTGCCGGCCACGGCGCCCACCCGGGGCGAATCCGCCACCAGCCGGACCAGGGGGGCGTCCCGGAACACGTCCTTGGCCCGGGCCAGGAGGCCGGCCTGGTCGAGGCCGCCATTGGGCATCTGGGGCAGGGGGAACTGCAGGGAACAGAAGATGCCCCGGACCATGGGCGCGCTCTGGGGCACGAAGGCCAGCCGGCCCTGGATGCCCATGGCCGCCATGCCTGCCTCCACTTCGGCCAGGTGCTGGTGGTTGAGCACCTTGTAGGCCTTGAAATCGGCGAAGCGCAGGGGGTGGTGGGTGCCGAGGGCGGGGCTGGCTCCGCTGCCGCTGGAGCCGGTGGCGGCGGCCACGGCCATCCAGCCGATGTTGAGGCCCTTCAGGGGCAGCAGGGCCAGCTGGAGGGCGGTGGCGAAGCAGCCGGGGGAGGCGATGCGCCGGGCGCCGGGGAGCTGGGCCCGGTTCCACTCCGGCAGGCCGTAGACGAACCGGCTCAGGTGCTCGGGGCAGGGGTGGGTGCCGCCGTAGGCCTTGGCGAACACCTGGGGATCCTTCAGCCGGAAATCGCCGCTCAGGTCCACCAGCAGCAGACGGTCCTGGATGCCCGCCCGCGCCCAGGCCGCTTCCAGTTCGGGCAGGCGCTGGGCCAGCTCGCCGTGGGGCAGGGCGGCAAATACAATGGGCTGGTCCACGCCGGTGAAGTCGCTCCAGAGGATGTCCTCCTCGAAGCAGCCGTCAACGATGCCGTTCAGGTTGGGGTGGGCGGCCCAGAACGGCTTGCCGGCCAGGGCCCGTGCCGTTCCGCGGATGGAGCCCACGGCGGGGTGGGTGGAGAGCCAGCGCAGCAGTTCGCCCCCGCCGTAGCCGGAGGCGCCTAGGATGACGACGGAATTCAAGATCATACCCCCTTGCTTGTGCGGACCTTGGCCAGCACCAGCTCGCCCAGCTCCTTAGGATTGTTGCGGGCGTTCCAGGCCGGCAGGCCCAGGGATTCCACGAAGCGGATCCCCACCCGGTTGTCGGTGGCGGGCCCGGCCACCACGTCCACGTCCAGGCCGAAGGCCTGCTTCAGATGGCGCACGCCCCCCACCACGCCCACCGGATCGTTGGCGCACAGCACCATGGCCGCGCCCCAGCGCACCAGGTCCGGGTCGGAGAGCACGGCCTGGACTCCGTACTCGCCCAGGATGCCGTCGCCGGTTTCGGCCACGATCACGTTCACGCCCCGGGCGGCCAGCTCGGTGAAGATGACCCGGGCGGCCGCCACCGCCGTGTCCGGCCCGGTGCAGGCCACCCCGGCGTCGGTGAAGTCGATGATGGCGTCGGCGCCATAGTCCTGCATGGCCAGGATGTCCCGCATGAGGCTGACCCCGGTGAGCTTGGCCCCGCCCACCGAGAACCCGGCCTGGGACAGGGCCCGGATCAGGGCGCAGGCGGCCAGGGTCTTGCCCGAGTTCATGCAGGTTCCGGCCACGAACACCACCGGCACCGGGGCGCTGGCCGGCTTGCCCTGCAGGGCCGAGGACTGGATGAACGCGGGCTGGCCCAGGCGGTTGCCGAACTGGGGGAAGACCAGGACCTGACCCAGCACTTCCACCTCGAACGGGGCGCCCACCCCCGGGTTGTGGGACACGCAGTGGCCCATGACCCCGCCCAGGTTGAGCAGGTGCAGCCGGTCGCCGGACGCCACCGCCGTGGGCAGGACGCCCTCGTAGCCCTGGAGGGCATTGCGGTGGCCCAGGGCGCCCACCACGATGTCGCCGTCGTGGAGCGCGCTCATGCGCCCATGGACGTCCTCAAGCTGGTTGTAGACCGCCTTCTCGCCGTGGATGCGCCCGGCGATCACGGCGCCCTCCCGGGCCTCCACCTCGGGGCTGAGGGTGACCCAGCGGCCGAGGCTGAGGTTGCGGGTGATGGAGGCGATCTTGTCGAGGTGGATGCGCATCGCTACGGCTGCTCCGGGCGCGCCTTGAGCGCGACCATCTGGGGCACGCCGAAGATCTTGGCGAAGCCCGCGGCCTCGGGGCCCGACCACAGCCGGGTGCTCTCGCCATAGCTGGCCATCTCCGGGCGCACCAGGGCGTAGAGAGAACGCACCCCCTCCACGTGGAAGCCCAGCGGGTGCAGCTGCAGGCGCACGTCGCCGGTGACCGTGGTCTGGCTGGAATCCAGGAACGCCTCCAGGTCCCGGCAGAGCGGGTCGAAGAAGTGCCCCTCGTGCAGCATGCTGCCGTAGAGGTTGCCCAGGGATTCCTTCCAGAACGTCTGCTTGCCGGTGAGCACCAGCTTCTCCAGCTCCCGGTGGGCGGCGATGAGGATGTGCGCGGCCGGGGCCTCGAACCCCACCCGGCCCTTGATGCCCATGATGGTGTCGCCCAGGTGGATGCCGCGGCCGATGCCGAACGGCAGGCCCATCTCGTTCAGGGCCTGGACCAGGGCCACCGGGGCCATGGACTTGCCGTCCAGGGCGCAGGGCACGCCCCGTGCGAAGCTGATTTCCAGGGTCTGGGGCGGGCGCATGGGGTCCACCTCGCCGCCGGGGTAGGCCGCGGCCGGCAGGTGCTGCCAGGGGTCCAGGGTCTCCTTGCCGCCGACGCTGGTGCCCCACATGCCCTCGTTGATGCTGTAGGACTCCAGCTTCTCCGGGAACTCGAAGCCCCGGGCGGCCAGGTAGGCCCGCTCCTCGGCCCGGCTCGGGGCCAGCTCGCGGATGGGGGCGATGAGCGCCATTTCCGGCGCCAGGGCCCGGAACGCCACGTCGAAGCGCACCTGGTCGTTGCCGGCGCCGGTGGAGCCGTGCACCAGGGCGGTGGCGCCGATTTCCTTGGCGTGGGCCACCACGCGCCGGGCCTGGCACACCCGCTCGGCGCTCACCGACAGCGGATAGAGCCCGCCCCGGAGCACGTTGCCGGCGATGAGGTGGCGCAGGTACTGGTCGAACAGTTCGCCGCGGGCGTCCACGGTGGTGTGCGAGGCGGCGCCCAGGGCCAGGGCCTGGGTGTGGATCCGCTCCAGTTCCGCCGGGGAGAAGCCGCCGGTGTCCACGGTGACGGTGTGGGTCTCGTGCCCCTGGCTGTTGAGCCAGAGCACGCAGTAGGAGGTGTCGAGGCCCCCGGAAAAGGCGAGCAGCGCTTTGTGTTTCATCAGAGACTCCAGGCGAAAAGTTGTTCGGTGGTGCGTTGGATCATGTCCCTGCGCCCCTCGGTCCAGGCCGTGGAAGCGGCCAGGGCGGCGGCGCCGGCCTCCAGCTCCAGCCCGGCCAGGGGCGGGGTCGGGTCCGGGACGAAGGTGCCGTCTTTGAGCTGCTCGGCCACCCGCCGGTAGGCGTCCCGGAAGGTCATGCCTCCGGCGGCCAGCCGGGAGGCTTCCTTGGCGGCGTACAGTTCCTGGGTGCAGGCGGCCGCGCAGGCCGGTTTCTGGATCTCCAGGCCCGGCAGCAGGTGGGCGAACACCCGGAACAGCTCCTCGCCCTTGGCCAGGATCTCCAGGAAGGGCGCCTTGAAGAGCTGCTGGTCCCGGTTGTAGCTGGAGGGCAGGCCCCCGGCCAGGTGCGCCAGCAGCCCGGCCAGGCCGCGCAGCTCCCGGCACCTTGCCCGCGCCAGCTCCAGCACGTCGGGATTGTGCTTCTGGGGCATGATGCTGGAGCCGGTGGTGAAGGCGTCCGGCAGGCGGATGAAGCCGTACTCCTCGGTGCTGAACAGGGCCAGGTCCCAGATGGCCTTCTCCAGGGTGCCGGCGGCGGAGGTCACCCAGGCGGCGATGGCCTGCTCGTGGCGGCCGCGGCTGTTCATGACGTCCACCGGGCTGTTCTGCACCCGGGAGAAGCCCAGCAGCCGGGCGCTGCGGGCGCGGTCCAGGGGGATGGCCGGGCCGAACCCGGCGGCGGCGCCCAGGGGGCAGCGGTCCAGCCGGTTCCACAGGGCGGGCAGGGCCTCCAGCTCCTCCTGCAGGCCTTCGGCGAAGGCGGCGGCCCACAGGCCCCAGGTGGAGGGCATGGCCCGGCGCATGTGGGTGTAGCCAGGCAGCGGGGTGTCCTGCTCCCGGCGGGCCAGGTCCAGCAGCGCCGCCACGCAGGCCTGCTCCCATCGGCCCAGGTCCAGGATCCGGGAACGCATGAGCAGGCGCAGGGCGGTGGCCACCTGGTCGTTGCGGGAGCGGCCCAGGTGGATGCGCTTGCCGGTGTCTCCGAGGCGGTCGGTGAGGGCATGCTCCAGGGCGGTGTGGCAGTCCTCCTCCTCCGGGAGGATGACCAGCTTGCCCAGCAGGGCCTCCTGGCGCAGCTGGCGCAGGGCGCCCACCAGGGCCCTGGCCTCGGCTTCGGGCAGCAGCCCGGTCTCGCCCAGCATGCGGGCGTGGGCGGCGCTGCCCTCGGCGTCGAAGGGCATGAGCTGGAGGTCGGTCACCGGGTCCTGGCCCACGGTGAACCGGTGCAGCTGCAGGTCGAGGGGCAGGTCTTTGGCCCAGAGCGCTTCAGCCATGGTGGGACTCCCGCGGCGCCATCCTGGCGTAGTTGAGCACAAGTTTCTGGTAGAAGGCCGCGCCGGCCCGGAGCTCACCCAGGGCGAGCCATTCGTCGGGGCGGTGGCTTCGGTAGGTGTCGCCGGGGCCGGCCTTGACCGCAGGCAGTCTGCCCAGGTAGGCCCAGTCCGAGGCGGTGGCGGAGCCGGTGCCGCCCTGGGTGCCGGCCGCCGCCAGGGCGGCGCGCACGATCGCTTCTCTGGGGTCGGTGGCCACCGGCCGGTAGCGGTCGGAGAAGACCTCCACTTCGCTTTCCAGCTCGGCGGTGATCAGGCTGGTGAGGGCGGCGTGGTCCAGGTTGGGGGTGCTGCGCACATCCACGATGAACTCGCACAGGTCCGGCACCTGGTTCTTGGCCAGGCCGCCGTTGACCATGGTCACCTGGGCCCGGGCCTCGCCGAGAAGCAAATGCGGTTCGAAGCGCAGGGCGTCCAGCCGGGCGATGTCCCGGGCGGCCTTGTGCACGGCGTTCTCGCCCAGGTGGGCGTGGGCCACGTGGGCCGATTCGCCCCGGGCGCTGCACTTGAGGATGAGCATGCCGCGCTGGGCGGTGCACACGGTCAGGCCGGTGGGCTCGCCCACCACGGCGGCGTCCAGGGGCCCCAGCACCGGCAGCAGTTCCTGGATGCCCTGGCCGCCCACTTCCTCGCCGCCCACGAAGGCGAACACCACCCGGGCGTCCAGGGCCATGTCCCGCAGGGCCAGGGCGGCCAGCACCAGGGCGGCCACGCAGCCCTTGGCGTCGTTGGCGCCCAGCCCGAACAGCCGGTCTCCGGCCCACCAGGGTTTCAGGGGGTCGGCGCTCCAGCCTTCGCAGGGGGGCACCGTGTCCAGGTGGCCCAGCAGCAGCAGTCGCGGCCCCCCCTTGCCCAGTTCGAAATACAGGCTGGTCCCGTGCCGCTGCACCTGGAAGCCCGAGGCCGTCATGAGGGCCGCCAGGTGGTCGGCCAGGGCCTGCTCGGAACCGGACACGCTGGGGATGGTGACCAGGGATTCCAGGAGCGCGGCGGGGTCCATCACGCGCCTCCCTCGTCCAGCCGGGCCACCAGCATGGTGCCGCTGCCCTCGTTGGTGAACACTTCGGCCAGGATCGCGTCCGGGCGCACCCCCGAGACCAGGTGCACGCTGGCCACGCCGGCGTTCAGGGCCTTGCGCGCGGCGGTGAGCTTGGGCCGCATGCCGTCCTTGATGGCGCCGGCCAGGGCCAGTTCGTCCAGCCGCTTGAGGTCGGCCAGCGGCACCAGGCTGCTGGGGTCGGCGGGATCCGCCAGCAGCCCCGGCACCCTCAGCACGAAGAACAGCTTCTCCACGCCCAGGGCCGCGGCCACTTCCGCCGCCACGGTATCGGCGTTGGTGTTGAGCACCTGCCCGTCCGGGGTGGCGCTGAACGGCGCCACCACCGGCACGAAGCCGCCCGCCAGCAGGTGCCGCAGCAGGGTCGGGTCCACCCCGGCCACGTCGCCGACCATGCCGTAGTCCACGGTCTCGCCGTCCACCACCACCGGCGGCCGGCGGCTGCCCTTGATGAGCCCGGCGTCCTGGCCGGAGATGCCCACCGCCGGGATGCCGGCGGCTTCCAGGTCGGCGATGAAGTCCATCTGGATCTGGCCCTTGAAGGCCATCTTGGCGGCGTCCAGCACCTCCGGGGAGGTGACCCGGCGGCCCGCCACCTTGTGGGTTTCCAGGCCCATGCTGGCGCACAGCTTGTCCAGCCCGGCGCCGCCGCCGTGGACGATCACCAGGGGGATGGAGAAGCTCCAGAGCAGGGCCAGCTGTTCGCAGACCGAGCGGCGCAGGGCCGGATCGTCCAGGATCTCGCCGCCCAGCTTCACCACGAACGGATGGTGGCGGAAGCGGCGCACATACTGGGCCGCGCTGCGCAGGGACTCGAAGGGATGGGGCTGTTGCGGCATGGACGGACTCCTAGGTATTGAGCAGCCACTGGATGATCGCGCGCTGGACGTGGAAGCGGTTCTCCGCCTCGTCCACCACCCGGCACCAGCGGCCGTCCAGCACGCCGTCGGCCACTTCCACGTTGCGGCGCACCGGCAGGCAGTGCATGAAGATGGCGTCCTTGGCGGCGTTGTCGAAGTGCCTGGGCGAGCAGAGCCATTCGGGGTGGGCCTTGACCGCTTCCGGGCCGAGACCGGAAGGCGTGGACGGGCCCCAGGCCTTGGCATAGATCACCCTGGTGCCTTCCGTAGCCTGGTCCAGGTCGCTGGTCACGGTGACGCTGCCGCCCATGGTCTTGGCGAAGGCCTGGGCCTCGGCCATGACGCTGGGGTGCAGCTCGAAGCCCTTGGGATGGGCCACCCGCACCTCGCAGCCGGCGGCGGCGGCGGTGAGCAAGAAGCTGTTAGGCACGGCCTTGGGCAACGGCTTGATGTGCGGTGCCCAGGCCAGGGTGACCGGCAGGCCCTTGGTGCTGCCGAAGGTCTCCCTCGCGGTCAGCAGGTCGGCCATGCCCTGGCAGGGGTGCTCCCGGGCGCTCTCCATGCTGATGGTGGGCACCGTGCCCAGGTTGCGGAAGCCGTTCATGACCGGATCGGCGTTGTCCGCGTCGTCGCTGACGCCCGAGGCGAAGGTCCGCACCGCCAGCATGTCCACATAGCGGGAGAGCACCGGCGCCGCCTCCTTGATGTGCTCGGCCTTGTCGCCGTTCATGACCGCGCCCTCGCGGTCCTCCAGCTTCCAGACCCCGTTGCCCACCTCCAGCACGATGCTGGAGCCGCCGCCCCGGGCCATCACCGCCTCGAAGGAGGCGCGGGTACGCAGGGAGGGGTTGAAGAACACCATGCCCAGGATCTTGTCCACCAGGTGCTTGGGATGGGGCCCCTGCTTCCAGGCCAGGGCCTGGGCCAGGATCTCCTCCACTCCAGCGGTGCCGAAGTCTTGAATGCCGGTCGCGTGTCGCATGTCAGTTTCCTTGCTTGAAGGAGTGGACGGCGTCGAGCAGGGCGGACACCGCCACCTGGCTCAGGTTCAGGGGAGGCATCAGGCGCAGCACTTCGGGGTCGCCGCTGCCCCCGACCAGGATGCGCTGTTTCATGAGATGGGCTTTCAGCTTGGCGGCGCCGCCCGGCACCTTCAGGCCCAGCAGCAGCCCGGTGCCGAGCACCTCCGCGACGCAGGTGCCCTTCAGGCCCTGGCGGATCATGTCTTCCAGGATCAAGGCCTTGGACATCAGGCCTTCCTCCAGGATCACCTGCAGGGTGGCCAGCAGCGCGGCGCAGGCCAGGGGGCCGCCGCCGAAGGTGCTGCCCAGGTCGCCGGACTTGACCGCCGCCGCCACCGCCCCGCTCAGGAGCAGGGCGCCCATGGGCACGCCCGAAGCGATGCCCTTGGCCGAGGTGACCAGGTCGGGCTGGACCCCGTGCAGGCCGGCCACGTAGGGATGCCCCAGGCGGCCCACCCCGGTCTGGACCTCGTCGAAGATCAACATGCAGCCCGCGGCCTGGGTCCGGGCCCGCAGCGCCCGCAGAAACTCGGGGGCCGCCGGGCGGATGCCGGACATGCTCTGCACCGGTTCCAGGATCACCGCCGCCGTCCCGCTGAAGTCGAACGCCTCCAGGGCAGCCAGGTCGTTGAGCGGGAGCCGGTCGCACGGCGCCAGGAAGGATTCCAGGCCCACGGTGATATTGGGGTCGTCGGTGACCGACAGGGCCAGGGTGGTGCGGCCGTGCCAGCCGCCCTGGAAGGCCGCGAACCGGGTCCGCCCGGTGAGCTTGGCGGCCACCTTCAGGGCGTTCTCGTTGGCCTCGGCGCCGCTGTTGCAGAAGAACACCGACGCCAGGCCCGAAGGCTGGTCGGAGTTGGCGAACTGGATCAGCCCCTCCGCGGCCTGGGTGCGGATGGGCAGGTCGGCGGCGGTGCTGTAGAAGATCAGCTCCTTGGCCTGGCGCGCGATGGCCGCCGCCACCTTGGGGTGGGAATGGCCGGTGGAGCACACGCAGTGGCCGCCGTAGAAGTCGAAGTAGGTGTTGCCCTGATCGTCGAAGACCCGGTCGCCCTCCCCGCGCAGGATGGGAAAGGGGTAGGGAGCATAGGTGGGCTGGAGGGCCGGAACGGTGGCAGACTGCAAATGGGTTGGCATATTTTGCAATACCCGGGACTACCAGGTGCGTAATGCAAAGTGTGCAGGGCCTTCCCCAGAACGTCAATGGCAAATATCGCTGTGGTTGTGTGAATTCCCTGGTCCATTGGCAGGGACGACCCCTTGCAATTTTGTGCAAATGTGTGCACATTAGGCACATGAACCTGGATTCGGCCATCCTCCACCACCTCAGCCAGCGGGACATCCCCGACCAGGGCGGCCTGCTGGACCTGCTGCGGGCGGACGGCTTCGACCTCACCGTTTCCACCCTGTCCCGGCACCTGAAGAAGCTCAAGGTGCGCAAGGAAGCGGGCCGCTACCAGCCGCGCGGCCCTCAGCGCCCCTTGGCGCCACGCTACACCCTGCGGAAGGTCCCGCCCTGCCTGCTGGTCCTCAAGACCAACCCCGGCTTCGCCCAGGCCATGGCCCTGGCCCTGGACGGCGCCGACCTGCCGTCCCTGGCGGGGACCATCGCCGGCGACGACACCATCTTCGCCGCCCCCACCGACGCCGCCCTGCTGGACCGGCTGGAGGGTGAGATTTTGCAGCGGCTGGGGGAGGGGTTCTAGGCGTTGGGGTCAACGCCGGCGGCGGGCATACCCCTCCTCGATGGCCTCCTGGATTTCCTGGTCGCCCATGGGGCGTCCCGTGGTGAACATTCCCGCCACGTCCGCGAGGGAAAGGCGTATGGGCCGCAGGAGGATGTTCCCGGCTACATCCACTTCCCAGGTGAACCGGGTTCCGGGATGCACGTTGGCTTGGCGACGGATCTCCGCCGGCATGGTGATCCGTTCCTGTGCCGTGAGCTTGGATTCCTGCCGCATGGTGGCCACCTGTCCAACAACCAAGTTAATGAGGCCGGGTAAAAAATCAAAACGGGAAAAGACACTCGGCGTGTGTCTGAGGCTTGGCACAAGGCCTGCTTTGGGCGCATCCTCCTATGAATGTCCGAGCATCCTCTGGCTTCCCTCAAGATCCGGCTCCGCCACGGCGACACCTTCGCCATGGGGCCCGGCAAGGCCGACCTGCTGGAAGCCATCCAGGAGACCGCGTCCATCGCCGCCGCCGGACGCAAGCTGGGCCTCAGCTACTGGAAGACCCGCCACCTGCTGGAGGAGATGAACCAGTGCTTCCGCCAGCAGGTGGTGGTCACCAGCAAGGGCGGGGAAAAGGGCGGGGGTTCTCAGGTTACCGAAACCGGGCGGATGGCCCTGGCCCAGTTCCGGGCCATGGAAGCCGCGGCCGGGTCCGCCATCGCCGAGCGGGTGGCGGCTTTCCAGGAATTACTGGCACCGGGGAACCCGGCGGATAATTAGCAGGCGTTGCGGAATAACCTGTGCAGTTCAGGTTATTCCACTACGGCTGCTTATGCCGGGGCCGCAACGACCTGTCCAGGTTAATTCTAGACGACGGCTTAGCGGCAACAATCGGGGAACGGCCGATCCGATGTATGAGCTATCATACATCGTTACCTGTCCACCCGGAGCGTCCTTGAGGTCATCCCCCACCTACAAGTTCCTTAGACTTCCAGCAACGCAT
>Ga0182014_10003899_pt1 | contig 17590 bp, 19 predicted proteins | sample 612S2DmetaG_FD_120489 | JGI IMG/M metagenome (GOLD analysis project Ga0182014, IMG submission 120489) | Permafrost microbial communities from Stordalen Mire, Sweden - 612S2D metaG | ecosystem: Environmental > Terrestrial > Soil > Wetlands > Permafrost | place: Sweden: Stordalen | collected... | reverse complement strand
TGCGCTAACGACTAGTTAGGTACTCGGCAATCGCCTGAAAAGTGCTTTGCCAGCCTCAATGCGCGATCTTGTCCCAAGCTTTCTCAAACTGCGAAAACAGCGGCATCTCGCTCTTCTGCAATCCCCCGCGCCCCATTACGCGCCACAGATAGTTCTGCGATGGCCCGCTGTGTGCGGCATAGACAGCCAGCACGTCCTCTGATGGACGAGACTCGACCGCCAACACAATATCAGCATCCTGCTGCCGGTAGACCACACTCAGTTTGCCCCACTTCTGGATCGCATCCTCCACGCGCCCAATAGCAGCGCGGTCCTCGGGCAACAGCCGGGGATCGAATTGATCGCCATCGTAGGCGGTCACATATACGAAGCGAGCGTTGGCCAGAATGCCTGGCATAGGCGCTGCGTTCGACGCGGCGTGGGCAGTGCTCAACCACGCCAAACTCACCAGCAGCATTACAAAAACATTCTTCTTCATAATAGCCGATCCCTATTGACGCCCCCTGCAGAGGACGCCCAGCTAATAGGCTGCGAAAAGACTCCAGTTTCGTATCAGGGTATCGCTTTAGCGATACCGTTAGTCCGCCAAATCAGACGCCCCTTTAGGGGCTGCCGCAACCTACTAAGACGGATGCCAACCGGAGTCCCGGAGTTGTCAGGTCTGGTGGAATCCAGCCGTAACCAATGCTCACATTACCGGCGGAACAGCGATTCCCATGGCTGCAAGAACGCGAATCAGCTCGCGCCGAACCACGGCCGCGGTTGCCAGCAGGAATTTTCTCCGCCCTTCATCGGCTTCGCTCAGGATGGGATAGCGGTGATAGAAGGTATTGAAGAGCTGCGCCAGTTGGAAGGCATGTTTGGCCAGATAAGCAGGTTCAGTGGTCGCAATGCACTGACGAACGATATAAGAAGTCTTCGCGGCCGAAAGCCAGAGTTCCCAGATTTCGTCACCGGATTCGCCGTTGAGGAACTGAGAAAAATCTCTCGTAGAGACGAGGCTTGCCTCGTCTCCGCGAGCGCCACCGTCACTCGATGAGGTCTGAGAGCCGCCGCCAGCCGAGTCCCGGCAAAAACTCTCCGGATCCAATCCGCCCTTGCGGAAAATGTTGGTAGCGCGCACCGCGGCGTACTGCACGTAGGGCCCGGTTTCCCCTTCAAAGCTGAGCGCGTCGTTGAAGTCGAACGCAATCACCGAAGGCTTGGTGAACTTCAGCATGAAGAAACGCAGCGCACCGATGGCGATCTGCGTAGCGATGCTGGCGCGCTCCGCTGCGCTCAACGCGGGATGACGCCCATCCACTTCCTTGCCCGCCGCAGCGATGAGCGCATCGAGCAGATCGTCCGCCTTAACGCCGAAGCCCTTGCGACCGGAAACTTCGATCCACGGCCTCGCCTTATCTTCATCGCTCAAGTTGTAGCCAAGCTCAGCAGCGCAGCGCGGAGTCAGCGCCACCATCTCATAGGAAAAGTGCGTATAACGATCAGCCGCTTCGTCGTGTCCAAGTCCGCGCAAAGCCTCGATCACCGTGTTCTGCGCCTCGGCCTGCCGCGTATCGATGACGTTATAAATCTCCGCCACATCGCCGAAGTGGGGATGATTTAGCTCGCCGTCCGTAGTCGATATCCAGCAATCGTGGGCATTCGGATACCGATAAAATTTCCGATAGCCGAAATCGCGCCCCAGCAGCCCAAACTTCCACATGTGATAGGCAATATCTTTGCCGACGTAACCGACCGTGCCATTCGAGCGCACGATGACCTTCTGGTCTTCCTCTGTGATCTTGCTTTCCTCCGTGTCCTCCGTGCCCTCTGTGGTTAAGCCTTTTGCTGCGGACGTCCCCGCCCGCCGCATGATCCAACAGCCCTTGTTCTTCCCCTCGGCCTCGTAACTAAGTACGCCCGCTTCCTTGAGCTTGGAGAAAGCCGCATCCCAGAAATGAAGGTGGAGTATCTCGCTCTCGCGCGGCAGGAAGTCATACTCAATGTCGAGCCGGTCCATGGTTTCGAGATGGCGCTTAAGCACAGCCACCGAAATCAAGTCCGCGATCACCGCCGTCTCATTGTTCCCTTCCTCAATCGAGCGCAACGTAGCGGCGCGCGCCTGCAGGTTCGACTTGTCCTCCTCATACCACTGTGCGACGCGGGCATAGAGATCCCAGCATACGTAGTCGAAGCGGGGGGCGGCTGCGAGCGCCTCGATCTGCGCGCGCGTCTTCTGCTCGATGCGCATAAATCCAACTACCACGTCGGCAACCTGCACTCCGGTATTGTCGATGTAGTTCTGCACGTCGACTTCCCTGCCCGCAAAACGCAGCAGGCGGACGAAAGTATCGCCAAGAATGGCATTGCGCAAATGCCCAATATGCGCCGCCTTGTTGGGATTGATGCTGGAATGCTCGACCAGCACTTTGCCGGTGGGAACCTCCGCGGTGGGCGATTCATCGGCAGCGAGCGCCGCCGCTAACTCCGCACGGTTTGCGCGGACGTTAATATACCCGCCGCCAGCCACCTCGAATTTCTCAAAGCCCGGAATCGCGCCGACTCCGGCGACGATCTCTTCGGCAATCTTCCGCGGAGCCTTGCGAAGTCTTTTCGCCAGTTCGAAAGCGAGAGGCAGCGCGTATTCGCCAAATTCGATTTTCGGCGGCTGCTCAACCACGATGTTCGCGATTTCCAGACCATAAGCCCGAAGCAAAAACTCTCGCAGATGCTCAACCAGTCGGCGTTCCAAATATCGATACAAGGATGTCCCTCTAACCTATTGAAGAAACTGTGATTTTAACAAACTCGCGCGGCGCGGAGGGTTTGACCCAGGGAAGAGCGTTCCCTATGATGAAGGATCGGTCGCTGGTCGTTAGCAAAGAGGCAGTCGTTGGTCGCTGGTCGTTAGTCGTTAGCAAGCCACGCCAGTTCGCCTTCAGAATTCGCAGAATCTGGTTTTGCTAACGACTAACGACCAACGACTGCTCGCCAACGACGAACGACCAACGACGATTTTCCATGCGCATAGCCTACCTCGATTGTTTTTCTGGCATCAGCGGCGACATGTTTCTGGGCGCGCTGGTAGATGCCGGAGTGTCTTCAAAGCTTTTCGAAGACACGGTCGCCGCACTCGATATCGGTGCGCGGTTGGAGATTTCCCGAGTGCAACGCGGCGGAATTTCTGGGACCAAAGTCGATGTGTACGCCAACGGCGAGAAAGACCTACCGCGGGAAGCTTCTTGGAAGCAGCAAGAGCACGATCATGCTCACGAACACGCGCACGATCATCATGAACACGATCATGACGAGGCCGTGTGGCCGCGGGGCTCCGCCCCGCCCCAGACGGGGCAAAGCCCCGTCACCACACAACATCAAGATCAGGAATACCATCGCCACGAACGCCCTCGCGGCCTGAACGAGATTCGCCAGATTATCGAGAAAGCAGCCATCCACAGCAACGCGAAGGCAACCGCGATTCGCATTTTCGAAGCGCTGGGCCAGGCCGAAGCTGAGATTCACAACATGCCCATCGAGCAAGTTCACTTTCACGAAGTCGGCGCCGTCGATGCCATGGTTGACATTGTCTGCGCCGCCGTGGGAGCGGACTCTCTGGCAGTCGAAGAATGGGTATGCTCGCCGCTGAATGTAGGTGGTGGAACCGTCAAGTGCGCCCACGGAACCCTCCCCGTGCCCGCGCCCGCCACGCTGAAGTTGCTTCAAGATGCGCCTGTGTATTCCTCGGGACCGCAGGTCGAACTGGTGACGCCCACAGGCGCCGCCATCGTCAAGACGCTGAGCAGTCGCTTCGCATCGTTTCCCGCCATGAAGGTCGAGAGGGCAGGATACGGCGCGGGCACGCGAAATTTCCCCGAGCACCCGAACCTGCTGCGGTTGACGATTGGAGAAGCTGCGCCCGCCGCAAGCGCGTCGCCAAGCGCATCCAATGAGCGGATCACGGTCCTCGAAGCGAATCTCGATGACCTGAGCCCGCAAGTGCTGGCCTACGCCATGGAGCGACTACTGGCCGAAGGCGCGCTGGATGTCTTCAGCGTCCCAGTGCAAATGAAAAAGAGCCGTTCCGGCGTGCTGCTCACCGTGCTGGCGAAAACGGAAGACGCGAATCGCTTGACCAAGTTGATCTTCGCCGAAACCACCACTCTGGGTGTGCGCCGCCGCGACGAACAGCGGCAGACGCTCTCTCGACGCTGGGAAAGTGTCGACACGACGTGGGGCCCGGTGCGAATCAAGATTGCTAGCATGAATGGCAGCATTTCGAACTACGCGCCCGAATATGAAGACTGCCGCACACTGGCGGAAGCACATCACGTACCGCTGAAGCAGGTGATGGAAGAAGCGGTGAGAGCCTACGCCGGTGCCAGGAAAGACGGATGATTTAGATTCCGAATTCACAATCGCCATTAGGAGGATCCATGCCAGAGCTCAATTCGTTGCGCGACCTTTTGGAGCGCGTGCCGGCCCGCCTGCAAAGGCTTTCCCCGGATATCGTCGCCAGCAAGCCAACGCCGTCAGACTGGTCTCCGAAGGAAGAATTTGGGCATCTGCTCGATTCAGCCGCCAACAATCATCAACTGATCGTTCGCGCTCAATTGGAAGATAATCCGGCCATGCCCGGCTACGAGCAAAATCGCTGGGTGGCTATACATGCCTACCAGCAGCGCGACTGGAGAGAACTGATCGAATTGTGGCAGGCGCTCAACCGGCAGTTGCTGGCCGCCGCAGAAGCGGCGCCTGACTCCGCATGGTCGCGGACGCTGACCATTGCCGGCTCCGAGCCACTAACGCTTGAGTTCGTATTCGACGACTACGTCGTGCACATGTTGCACCACTTGCGGCACATCGGAATCGAAGTGGACGACATCACATCGAATGCAATCAACGCAGCTTAAGCGCGCAGGTTCAGATGAGGTTTTTCTCTCGCAAATCTGAGGAAAGAGTCGGTGCTGAACTTGATTTTGGGTGGCGCAGCGGTTCACCGCTGCGATAAGAGTCTTGTTGATAGAACCGGCTTTACAGCCTGCGGAAAAACTCCGGTTTCGTATCAGGGTATCGCTTTAGCGATACCGCAAGCCCTTCGAAAGCAATCGCCCCTTTAGGGGCTGGGCGCCTGATATTGAGTTTTTCTGCGGCCTGTTTAGCCGCTGAGGTAAGATTCGACTCCAAGGCACAGGAATGACCAAAAAGTTTTACATCACGACCCCGATCTACTACGTCAACGCGCATCCGCACATTGGACACGCTTACACCACCATCGCCTGCGACACCGTCGCCCGCCGCCATCGCATGTTGCGCGACGACACCTGGTTCCTGACGGGCACCGACGAGCACGGTCAAAAGATCGAGCGCGCTGCTCAAGCCGCGGGCAAAACGCCGCAGTTGTTCACCGACGAAATCTCCGCCGAATTCCGTGCCCTTTGGGATCGCATGGGCCTGACCTACGACGATTTCGTCCGCACCACCTCCGAGCGGCACAAGCTGGGCGTGCAGGCGTTGTGGCGCAAGATCCGCGATAACGGATACATCTACAAGGGCACCTACACCGGCCAATACTGCGTTTCCGACGAGCTGTACGTCGACGCCGTCGGCCCCGGCGCTCTCTGTCCCGATTGTGGCCGCCCGACGGAAACCGTCCACGAAGAAAATTACTACTTCAAGCTTTCGGCATTCCAGGATCGGTTAATCCGCCTCTACACCGAGCAGCCCGATTTCATACGCCCCGAAACTCGCCGCAATGAAGTGCTTTCCTTCGTGCGTGGCGGACTGCGCGATCTTTCCATCAGCCGCTCGACATTTTCCTGGGGCATCCCTGTGCCGGACGATCCCAAGCACGTGGTCTATGTCTGGCTCGACGCGCTCGCCAACTACATTACCGCGCTCGGCTATGGCTCCAGCGACACCAGCAAATTCGATAAGTACTGGCCCGCCGACGTGCACATGATCGGCAAAGAAATCGTGCGCTTCCATTGCGTCTACTGGCCGGCATTCCTGATGGCCGCCGGACTTCCCTTGCCCAAGGGCATCACCGCTCACGGCTGGCTGCTGTTTGAAGAAAGCAAGATGTCGAAGTCGCGCGGAAATATCGTGCGCGCCGAAACCATCGTCGATGTTCTCGGCACTGATGCCCTGCGATATTTCCTGCTGCGCGAAGTCGTCTTCGGACAGGACGGTTCGTTCAGTTTCGATGCCCTGGTCCAGCGCTACAACTCCGATCTAGCCAATGGCCTCGGCAACCTCGCTAGCCGCACGCTAACCATGATCAAGCGCTATTTCAAGGGAGAAGTACCGTATCCCTCTCACGCCTCGCATACCGCTGCGGACACTGCAATTGCGGAAGCGGCGAAAAAAGTTATTGCCGACTATGGCACGCTATTCGACCAGTTCCAGTTCTCTCGCGCGCTTGAAATTGCCTGGGGCCTGGTTGCGGCCGTGGACAAATACATTGTCGAAAACGAACCCTGGTCTCTCGACGAGAAAAAGGACGAAGAGAGCCGCTCCCGCCTGGCCACGGTGCTCTACACCAGCGCCGAAGCGCTACGGATTGTTACGGCCCTCGCGCATCCGGTGATGCCCGACGCGACTGCGAAGATCTGGGCGCAGATGGGTCTCGGCGAAATCAAGAAGTTCGACTTGACCGAATTGCAGTGGGGGCAGTTACACCTCGGCACCAAACTGGGCGACGTACAGGCCGTGTTCCCGCGAGCGGATAAATCGGCAGTAGAGAGGATGCAGAACATGGAAGAACAAGGTGCAGGCGGAGCCAGTGTGGGGACGGGCGCCTCGCCCGTCCAGCCGAGCGAAGCGAGGCAGCCCGCCGCAACGCCAGTTAAGCCGGAAGCAGCCGCAGCCAAGCCAGCTGCCGCGATTCCCGAGGGCAAGATCAGCATCGACGACTTCGCGAAAGTAGAGTTGCGCGTGGCTCAGGTAAAGACGGCAGAGCGCGTAAAAGGCGCCGACAAATTGCTGCGCCTGGAAGTCGATCTGGGAACCGAAGTGCGCCAACTCGTAGCCGGCATTGCCGAAGCGTATGAGCCGGAAGCGCTGATCGGGCGCAAGGTAGTAATCGTGGCGAATCTGGCGCCCCGCAAACTGCGCGGCCTGGAATCAAACGGCATGATAGTCGCAGCCTCGCCCGAAGGCGGCAAGCCAGTACTGGCAAGCTTTCTAGAGGATGTGCCGGTGGGAACTCGCTTGAAGTAGCGCTGCTGTGTGTATCTGAAAACTAGAACTGGCCTCACAAATGGTTTTGGGCAGGGCACGGCTTCAGCCGTGCCGTCCAGGGCCGATAATAATGCGGGCTTTAACCCCTGAGGGGCCAAACAGCCTGCTCGCAGGACCCTTTTATGGGACCCGTTCTAGAATTTCGCCGTCACGGTAGAGCGCAATGCAACCGAATACCAGCCCCGGAGGGGCGGCCCATCTTAGCCCCGCGCTTCAGCGCGGGGTTGGCTGGAATGGCGATGCAAGTCCCGGAGGGACGACCCAAGTTCCCTCGCGCACGCTGGCTCGGTCTGGACAGGCGACGGCGCCCGTCCCCACCCGACCTCGCGAACGACTAACGACCAGCGACCGACGACTATGTTCATCGATTCTCACGCCCATCTCGAAGGCAAGCGCTACGACGCCGACCGCGAGGCTGTGCTGGCGCGCGCCAAGCAAAGCGGTATCGAAGCCTACCTCGCCATCGGCAACGGCGAGGGACCCGACACCGCCGACTGTGGCATTCGCCTGGCGGAAAAATACGACGGCAAGCCGGAGTATCCGCGAATCTGGGCAAGCGTGGGCATTCATCCTCACGAAGCAAATCTTGCGAACGAAGCCGCGGATTCCCAAATGCTGCAATGGGCGCGGCATCCGAGGGTGATTGCCTGGGGAGAAATCGGCCTCGACTATTTTTATGACCACTCGCCCCGGGAAACGCAGAAAGCCGTTTTCCGGAAACAGATGGAACTGGCCCGAACGGCAAAGTTGCCCATCATCATTCATTGCCGTCCCTCCGACAACAGCGAGAACGCATGGGATGACTGCCTGTCGTTAATCGCCGAACACTGGACGGCCAGCGGATTAGGCGGCATTCTGCACTGCTTCACCGGCAGCCTCGAACACGCCCGGCGCGCGCTCGACATAGGTTTCATGATCTCCTTTGCCGGCAACATCACCTTCCCCAAGGCGCAATCGATCCGCGACTCCGCTCAAATGGTTCCGCTCGACCGCATGTTGATCGAAACCGACTCGCCCTACCTCGCCCCGATCCCGCATCGCGGCCAGCGCAACGAACCGGCGTTTGTGCGCGAGGTAGCCCGCCAGATCGGCGAATTGCGCAACCTGTCCGCGGAAGAGATCGGCTCGCAAACCGCGCAGAATTTCTACAAACTCTTTGGACTCGCGCCGGAGACTGCCAACGCTCATCCCTAGAACTCACCAAACCTTGTCATCCCGAACGAAGTGAGGGATCTGCATCTTGCGGCGAACTACAGGTCCCTCACTTCGTTCGGGATGACAATTCATGTGGGATTTCGTTCGCGTACCTACCTGGCCCCACCTCCTTCGCGGTCCCGCCTTCGCAGATAATGCCTCTTCTGTTACCCTCAGGAGTACATATTTGGGGTGTGCGATCGGTGGGGCTCGGATTTTCGAGCGGGCACCCCTCAGTGTGACAATCCGGAGAATTACGAAGACCGTCGTAGATTTTCACGGCAACTTTGACGGTGACATCCCATGCCCGATAACAGTTTCGATATCGTCAGCAAAATCGACCTGGCCGAAGTTTCCAACGCCCTACAACAGGCGATGAAGGAAGTCAGCACGCGTTTCGACCTGAAAGACTCGAAGTCGCAGATCGCGATGGAAGGAACCGACGCCATCATGCTTCACTCCGCCGATGAATTCAAGATGAAGGCGGTCAACGACGTCTTCCAGCAGAAACTGGTCAAACGCGGCGTCCCCCTGAAAGGCTTGACCTACGCCCCGCTTGAGCCCGCCGCCGGTAGCACGGTGAAGCAAAAGATCACGCTGCAGCAGGGGATCCCCATCGAAAAAGCGCGCGAAATCGTGAAGCTGGTCAAGAATTCCAAGAAAAAAGCGCAGGCCTCCATCCAGGGCGATGTAGTCCGGATCAGCAGCAAGGATCGCGATACGCTTCAGGAAATAATCGCGATGGTCAAGCATCAGGACTTTGGCATCGATCTGCAATTCACGAATTACCGGAGCAACTAAGGGCTTGGCTACCACGACCTCCATTAACGGGAAAGAGATCTTTGATCTTCTGCGTGACGACGTAGTCGCGATCGAAGAGCAATTCGGGCGCGACACGGTCTCGAATGTCGCCGCCATTACGGAGATCGGCGAGTACCTGCGCATCGGCGGGGGCAAGCGCATTCGTCCGGCGCTGTTGTTGCTCTCCGCCAAACTCCTCGGCTACCGGGGCGAGGGCGCGGTAAAGCTGGCGTCGGTGGTCGAGATCATCCACACTGCGACGCTAGTCCATGACGACATCATTGACGAGGCCCAGATTCGCCGAGGCCGTCCCTCCACCAACACGCAGTGGGGCAACTCGATGTGCGTGCTGGCCGGCGACTGGCTCTACATGCAGGCGTTCAAGATTGCGGTGCAGGAACGCAATTTCCGCATCGTCGACGTGCTCATCGACCTGACCCAGCAGATGGTCGAAGGCGAACTGCTCCAGATGGAAAAACTCGGCAAGCTGATTTCTCTGCAGGAGCATCTCGATCTGATCTACCGCAAAACGGCGTGCCTGTTCTCGGTGTGCATGCGAGTCGGCGGCATGCTGGGCGGCGCAACACTGCAGCAGGAAGAACGCCTGGGCCAGTACGGACGCGACCTCGGCATGGCTTTCCAAATCGTGGACGATGTGCTCGACCTCACCGCCTCGGAGAGCGTACTGGGCAAGCCCGTAGCCAGCGACCTGCGGGAAGGCAAAGCCACCATGGCCGTCATTCATGCGCTCGAGCGCTGCACCGCCGCCGAGCGCCGCCAAATCGAGACCATCCTGCGCGATCGCGCCTTCAATGGCGTCACCCATGCCGATATACTCGCCATCCTGAACCGTTATGGTTCGCTCGAGTACGCCTCCAAAGAGGCCGCCCGCTACGCCGAATCGGCGCGCCAAGCCATCTGTATTTTTCCCGACTCGGAGTTCAAACGCGCTCTGCTGTGGGCCCCAGAGTTCGTAGTGGCAAGAGAAAAATAGCTTCTGGCTGCTGGCTTCTGGCAACCTCCCTCGGGCGATTGACTCCGTGTTCAACGCTGCGGAATTGCTGGCCAGGAGCTAGTGGCCAGAAGCTAGGAGCGATCCTTCACCGCAATCCCCAGCATCTCAAACCGCCCCTTAAGCAACAGTTCCCCCGATCCCAAAAACGCGCGCGCCGGAAACTCCCGCGAGAACAACTTCACGTAAGCCGAGTTGAACTGTTGCCACAAAGAAACATCCGGCGAATAGACCTGCACCCAGACCAGATCGTCCATCGTCATTCCAGCCTCGCGGAGCACGGCCTCGAAGCCCTCGAACAAGAGCTCAATCTCGGCATCGATACTCTCCGGCGCCTCGCCCGTCGCCGGGTCGAGTCCAATCCGTCCGGAGATGTAAAGCGTATCGCCCACCAGCACGGCGTCGCTGAAAGGAAGATTCGCGGGACGATTCGGAAGATTAATGTAGCGGCGGCTCTCGGCGGACAAAGGCTCCTCCTGAAGTCCTACTACTGTAACAGGGTTACTTGCGCAAACTCGGTCAAAGCGCTGACGCCCCCCTGCAACGGTATAATCGACACCACCGCGGGGAGAGATCCTGGCGCGCATCCTTCATCCTCCTGAAACTTATGAAGCGGCACGTGCTGATTTACGGGGCAATTGGTGGAATCCTGATTACCGTGCTGCAGTGGACTGAGTATCGTTTCCTGGTAATCGAACATTCGATCGAAATCTATGGTGGCCTGATCGCGGCGACCTTTGCCCTTCTCGGCATCTGGCTCGGCGTCAAGCTAACAGCAAAACGGGAGACGGTCGTTGTGAAGGAAGTCCCTGTCCCGGCCCGCGAACCTTTCGTCCCGGACGAGCGAAAACGAGAGGACCTCGGCATCACGCGCCGCGAGTTTGAAATCCTTGAACTGATCGCTCAAGGCATGAGCAATCGCGAGATCGCCGGCAAGCTTTATGTGAGCGAAAACACGGTCAAGACCCATTCCAGCCGTGTCTTAGACAAATTAGGCGCTAAGCGACGGACGCAAGCGGTGCAACTCGGCAAGGAACTCGGCTTGCTCCCTTGAACAACTCACCAGAACGAATGATTTTTCGCTCCGCAGCCAAAATCATCCGCTCCGCCGGCGCTCCGGGAAGTGACCCACAACCGAGGCTTGAGTCACAGGGAGCCGCCGCATCGCGATTGGTATACTGGAAGCACTCCTTCTCGCGATGAACAACCTGCTCTCATCGATCTCGCACCATGGCTACCTCTTTTTAGCGCTTGTCTGCTTTTCGGAAGCCATCGGTCTTCCGCTGCCCGCCGCGCTCGCCATCCTGACCGCCGGTGCCGTCGCTGCCTATGGAGGTCTGCATTTCTATTTAGTCTTCGGCATAGCCCTCCTGGCGCTAGTCAGCGGCGACGTCATCCTCTTTTTCGCGGGCAGGGTCAGCGGCTGGGCGCTCTTGGGACTGCTGTGTCGCGTTTCGGCGAATCCGGAAACTTGCATCCTGCGCTCGGCTGAATATTTTTATCGCCGCGGCAAGCAGACCCTGCTTTTTGCCAAGTTCATTCCCGGCATCAACGCCATGTCTCCGCCCCTCGCCGGAAGCATGCAAATGCGCCTGGGAGATTTTCTGCAATTCGACGCGCTCGGTGCGGCGTTCTACGTCGGCGCGTACTCCGTCGCAGGATATGTTTTTAGTGACGCCCTTCGCGCCATCACTCGCGGACTCCGCTCCGCCGGCTTTGCCGCTGAGGTGGTCTTCGCCATAGGACTCGCCGCGTATATCGTCTATCGCATCTGGGTCTACCGCAAGTACCGGCTGCTCGACGTGATCCCCCGCATCCCGGCCGAGGAGCTAGCCAAGAGACTGGCTTCCGAGGCGGCTCAGAAAATGCTGATCGCCGATGTCCGCAGCCATGGCTACTACGACGCCGACTCCGAACGCATCGCCGGATCGATCCGCATCGAACCCAACAACCTCGTAGAAGAAGTCAAAAACCTGCCCAAGGATCAAGAGATTTATCTCTACTGTACTTGACAGCGCGAAGCCACGAGCGCCCGGGTGGCGCACCAATTACAGGATCTCGGATTCAAAGTGTTCGTCATCGCCGGCGGCCTGCGCGCCTGGCGCAAGGCTGGACAACCGGTCGAACGCGTTCCCCACAACGACTTGGTCAAGCTGCCGACTTTCAACTGAAAGAAACACCGATTAACGTGATCACCCAACGGCAATTGCCGGGGCATCGCTTCATAGTTCGATAATCCAGCCCCGGAGCAACTCACCTGTAAACGCATCTGCGTGTTCGGTATGGGTCAGTTTCGCGATGCAGGCGACAAGAGGCTGAACCACCAAGTATCACTGAGGCCTTCGGTCTCAGATATTTCCTTCGTGTACCTTCGTGGCCTTGGTGGTTAACGGTTTCGCAAACTGAGCCACTACCCGGTAATCCCTCTCCTTGGCAGAGTCGCGTCAGTTTGTTATCGTGCCCTTATGGGGACGACTCCAAGCCTTTGCGGAATCATTCTTGCAGCCGGTGAGTCCTCACGCATGGGGCGCGACAAGGCGCTGCTGCCCTGGCCTCCATCCTCCACCAACCAAGCGTTAATCTCTGACACGTTTCTCTCCGCCGCCATACGCCTCTTCTTTTCCCACGTTGACGTCGTGCTCGTCGTCGTCGGCAACAATGAAGCCGCGCTGGCTCCCATCGTCTATGCCAACGGCGCGGCGCTGGTGATCAATCCCGATCCGGTGCGCGGCCAGTTCAGCTCCTTGCGGGTGGGCCTCCACGAAGTGCTCAACCGCGGCAGCGATGCCGCGATGGTCACGCTCGTCGACCGGCCGCCGGTCCGCAGCGAAACGATTGAGACGCTCGAAGCCGCGTTCGAACGCGCCATAGCCCAAAGGAAATGGGCCGTGATCCCGGAATATCAGGGAGAGCACGGGCATCCAGTTCTGCTCGGCCGCGAGCTGCTGGAAGCGTTTCTCAAAGCTCCGGAAACATCGAGCGCCCGCGACGTCGAGCACGCGCACCAGAGTGAGATCGAGTACGTTCCGGTGGACGACCCGCTGGTTGTCGTCAATATCGATACGCCCGAGCAGTATGCTGCTTTGGATTTGCCGCTACAGCATCTGCAACCGAGATGATTCCTGCCAGGCCCTATATTTCATGACGAGTCTAACCCAGCCTCAAAACGAATTCATCGCCAGTGTGCTTAGCCTCAAACCGCTCGTCGCCGCGTTTGACTGCGACGGCACGCTCTGGTCCGGCGACGCGGGAGAAGGGTTTTACTCCTGGGAAATGCAACAAGGCCTCGTGTCGGAACCGGTCAAGCAGTGGGTCCGCTCGCGGCACGCCGCCTACGAAGCGGGCCAGATCGCCGAAGAAGTCATGTGCGGAGAAGTGGTCGCTATGCACTGCGGACTGCGCGAAGAAGTGGTACAGCAGGCAACCGACACCTATTTCTCCGAAGCCATCGCCAAAAACATCTTCCCGGAGATGCACGCGTTAGTCGAGCGCCTGCAAGCATCCGGATGCGACGTCTGGGCCGTTTCCTCTTCGAGTAAATGGGTGATTCGCTCCGGCATGCGCTACTTCGGCATCCCGCAAAATCGCATCCTGGCCACCGAAGTGGCAATCGAGAACGGCATAATCACCGACCACCTAATTCAAGTTCCCAGCGGCCCCGGCAAGCCCGAGGCGATTCAATCCGCGCTGAAGTCGTCTCCCGATGACCGGCCCGATTGCGCCTTCGGCAACGCAATTTGGGATCGCGAGATGCTAGCCATGTCCAAGCACGCATTCGCCATTAACCCCAACCCGGACCTGAAACAGATCGCCCTCGCCAGCGGCTGGACGATATATCAGCCAGGCACCAACCACGAGGGAAGGTAGTGGGCGCCGCACTCCTCGTATTCTGTTTTGCAGAAATTTCAAAGCGACGTGGCCTTGACTGCTCCCGGAGATTCGGTCGCCGCGCTTCTGATATAGTCTTGCCCTTGTAGTCTCGCAATGGATCGACTCCGTGATCGCCGGCCCGTAAAACTGGAAGACGCCGCGCGGCCGATTCGTAACCGTGATTTTGGATGTCGCGTTCTTTGGGCTGCTATTGGAGAGAAAATCGTGTCGATGAAAAATTCCGATCAAGACCACGACTACCCCGACAATCCCACGCAATCCACCGGATTCCGCGTCGTCGAGGATCCCACTTACGGCTTTCGCCATCTGGATCCGATTCCTCCTGAAGACGAGATTAATGAGTTTTACGAGAGCCGCTACTACGATCTTCTGCGCAAGGGTGGCCGCGCTCCTGAACTTCGCCGCCTGATGGAGGGTGGCGCTGTCGCAGCCAGGGAGTTGCAATGGCTGCGCGACGCCCTCTACACCGATATCATCACTATATTGGAGGGAATCGCGCCTGGTCGCCGGTTGCTGGAAGTGGGCTGCGGCACGGGCGAGTTTCTCGCCCTCTCGCAGGAGCACGGCTTTCGCGGCGTCGGTACCGAGCCCGCCCTTGAGGCCGCGAACCGTGCCGCGTCCAAGGGCCTGACGGTACATAATCTGACCCTGGAAAAATTTGTCGCCCACTCCGGCGCTGCAAAATTCGATGTGGTCGTGATGATCAATGTGCTGGAGCACGTGCCCAACCCGATCCAGACGTTGCAACAATGCAGCCAAGCGCTGGTCCCGGGAGGAATTCTCTGTGTCCGCGTCCCCAATGACTTTACCGACATTCAGGAGGCGGCCAAAAAGAAGCTCGGCGCCGATCCCTGGTGGATCGCCGTTCCCGATCACATCAACTACTTCAATTTTGCCTCTCTGCGGCGCACGCTCGACCTTCTCGGATTCGATACCGTTTATGCCCAAGGTGATTTCCCCATGGAGATGTTCCTGTTGATGGGAGAAAACTACATCGGCAACCAGGATGTCGGGAGCGGTTGTCATGCCCGCAGGGTGCAATTTGACCTCGGTCTGCAGCCCGAACTGCGGCGGAAAATCTACTCGGCTCTAGGAAGTGTCGGTGTAGGGCGCGATTGTGTCGTTTTCGGAAGAAAGCTTCCTTAAGGACTCTTTTTTGGGTATTAATATACCTCCCTCATCAACTCTGCTAGGCTAGAGGAGCCGTGACAGGGAAAGTGATTTAGGGTACAAATGGAAAAGACCACGGTTTGCGTCCGTGGCCTCTCCGAATCGTTGGGGTCTCTCCGATCTCAAGATACAGCGGAGAGGTGTCGAATGTCTAGCGAAGAACAACTAGGTGAGCGAGACAAGCGGGTCTACGATCTAGCTCTCAGCATTACCAGTCTGCTGCGCGAACACTCCGACCGTGCCGAAGCAATCGACGCTTACGACATGTCTCGCGTTCTCTTCCGAAAGGCGACTAGCTCACGTCCCTTTCCTCAAGTGCCTTCTGAATACCTTCAAGAACGGGCATGAGTGTGGCGAGTGCGAGATTTAGCGCGGACACTTCTTTTCTGAGTGCGTCAACGTTATCGCTTAAATCGCTCAGCGTCTTGTCGTCTTGGTTCATGCGATCAGGCTCCTAGTGTTTTGCTGCTTCCTTCTCGGCTTTAAGAATGTTGCTGCAACTTAGAAGGCTGTGCGCCAAGTCATCGGCTGACCCTTTGGGAAGAATGTCATAGCTTACCGTTGTACACAGCACGCCTGTTTTCGTGTCTAGGGCAAAGAATCCGTGCCACGGCACGCCTTGGTTCATTACGCTCTCAGGCGCGATTGGTATGAATCGCCGGCAGTTTGCTTGCACTGGTGGGCCGTGTCGATGGCCGCATCCTGTCAACACTGCCGCGGCGACGAACAAGCAAACGAAGCAAGCGTATTTCATAGTCAAAATCTCCGCTTATTCTCAAGGGCTGGCGTGAGAGAAATAAAATCAGGTCTTTGTTTTTCCGCTATAAGTTTCAGCCCATCGTATTTGATGAAATAAATTTTGCTTACGGTTTGCCGCAGACGAGCCATCGCCACTCTCTCAGGACGTTTCGGATCGAATAGGGCATTATCCACAAGCCTTCTTGCTTCGTAGGCTAAGCAGTCTGCGGCTTGGAGGCAATGGTAGGTTTGGTCGTCTTCGTAGATTGGAGGTAGTAAGAATTGCGAGCAGGTAGGGTTTTTTTTGCAAAAGGAATCGAATCCATGCTGAAATTTGAAGCTGTAATCTTCGTGCGAATCAAAGACTGGACGCATTAACCCCTGAAGGCGAGTGGGGTAGCGTTCATTGCAGGCTAACATTTCAAAACCAGCCTCCATCATGACAAACTGCCCGCAGAGCGTATATGGATTAGGCAATTTAGCGGCAAGTTTAGGTTCTTGAAGTTTGAACACCTGGTAATCCCTCAAGAGGAGAACTGCTCCGATGCCAGTCATTTCATCTTCATCGCAAATGAGGTCAACAAACGATGTTTTTATAGCTTTGATGAGATCCTTTTCTCGCGCCGAAAGCGGCTTAGTCAGAGCGTTAGGGTCATCGCGGTATTGCGCGAATTGACCAAACCCCCCTTCAATTTCCGATGCCTTAAAGTAATCGAGATTCCATTCCTCAAGGCGATCCTTCCATTTCATGTCGAGTGACAAGCCAGCGAAATGCGGGCCGATGAACCCAGCTACCGTAAAGCACCGATCTTCAAATTCGTCAGTGCTTTCATCGAAGTATCCAGCGGCCAGCCACATAAACTCTTTTCTCCAAACGGATTGACTCACACACACCACTGTTATACCCTCAGTTCTAGAGGGTTGCAGTGGCGAATCACTCTAGGAATCCCGCGAAGAAGACGAAGAGTGGTAATGCCGAATACGAAAACTTCACGCGACTTGTAGATCAGGTGCTCTCCGTACCTCACAGCGTTATCAAGAAACGTATCGAAGAGCACCGAAGGCAAGCAGCAATGAACCCGAACCGTCGCGGGCCAAAACCTAAAAACTCCTAGGCCTCCCGCGCTTTAACCGTAACGGACTAGAACGCCGTTTCTCCCACCTTGCCAGTCACTTCTTTGTAGGTAAGACGCTTGCCGACGATTTGCGAAACCGCCAAGCTGAATCTGTCCGCGTCATTCATGTTCTTGCGGTTATTGTAGCGAAACGCTTGCTCATCAATGTAGCGGAACAAATGGAACGGCTCAACGCTCACGTAGGTTCCATGCAAGCCGCGCTTCAGCAGCGACCAGAAATTCTCCATGCCGTTAGTGTGGATGTTCCCGTTCACGTACTCTACCGCATGGTTGATAACGGCGTGCTCGTACTCGGTGCTCAGTCCCTTGTAGGACGGCAGTTCGTCGGTGAAGATCACCGCGCCCGCTTATACGTGGTCGCGTATCTGTCTTTGCAGGTAGTGAAGGCTGCGATTGTCTGCAACAAGGGCTCTAACGTTCCCGCCGC
>Ga0182014_10003898_pt1 | contig 17594 bp, 11 predicted proteins | sample 612S2DmetaG_FD_120489 | JGI IMG/M metagenome (GOLD analysis project Ga0182014, IMG submission 120489) | Permafrost microbial communities from Stordalen Mire, Sweden - 612S2D metaG | ecosystem: Environmental > Terrestrial > Soil > Wetlands > Permafrost | place: Sweden: Stordalen | collected... | reverse complement strand
TGTGAAGGACTTCCTCGCCCATCTCGCGTCCCCAGCCGGACTGCCTGTATCCGCCGAAGGGCAGCGATGCGTCAAAAAGGTTGTGGCAGTTCACCCATACCGTCCCGGCGCGCAGGCTGCGAGCCACCTTGTGAGCCTGGCTCAGGTTTTGTGTCCAGACAGATGCGGCCAATCCATAGATGGTGTCGTTGGCACGTTTGACAATCCGCTCCAAATCTTCATCGGAGAAGGGCACCGCACAAACGACTGGACCAAAAATCTCTTCCTGTTCAACCTTCATTCGCGGGTTTGTGTTGGTCAGAACGGTGGGGCGGACAAAGTAGCCGCGCTGCACTCCCGAAGCAGGCCCACCGGCGGCGATATGTGCCCCCTCCGCGATGCCGGTTTCGATGTAGCCCACCACCCTGTGGTACTGCTCATCGCTGACCAGCGGTCCCATCTGGCAGGAGGGATCCAGGCCCGGCGCCAGTCGAATATCGGAAGCCACCTGGCTGACCCCTTCCACAACCCGGTCAAACACCTTTTCGTGCACATATAGGCGTGAGCCGGCGCAGCAGCACTGACCGTGGTTGAAGAAGATCGCGCTCGCGGCACCTGAGATTGCCTGGTCGACACTGGCGTCGGGGAAAACGATCACGGGCGATTTTCCGCCGAGCTCAAGGCTCACCTTTTTGAGGTTTCCGGCGGCAGCCTTGACGATCAGCTTGCCCACTTCCGTCGAGCCCGTGAAAGCAACCTTATCCACAAGATCATGGGCGGCCAAGGGCGCGCCGGCGCCTTCGCCATCGCCGGTGAGAATGTTGACAACGCCGTTTGGGAAGCCGGCCTCATCGAACAGCTGTGCGAGGCGCAGTCCGGAGAGTGGCGTTTGCTCCGCAAGCTTGAGGATGACTGTACACCCGCATGCCAGAGCGGGAGCGAGCTTCCAGGCGGCCATGAGCAAAGGAAAGTTCCACGGGATAATCTGCGCAACCACGCCAATGGGTTCGCGCATCGTGTAGGAGTGGAAATCGTAGCCGGCCGAAAGAGGCAATGTCGTTCCAGAGATCTTGGTGGCCCAGCCAGCCATGTAGCGGAACATATCCACAGCAAGCGGCACATCCGCTACGCGGGCGACCGAGTAAGGTTTGCCGTTGTCGACGGACTCAATTTCGGCGAATTCATCGAGGTTCTGTTCCAGCAAGTCGCCCAGCTTCCACAGCAGGCGGCCTCGCTCTGAAGGCGACAAGCGAGTCCACGGTCCGTCGTCGAAGGCGCGCCGCGCCGCAAGCACAGCCCGATTGACATCCTCCTCTTCAGCTTCGGGAACATGGGTAATCACATCGCCTGTTGCGGGGTTGTAAACGGGAAAGGTCTTGCCAGAGGCCGCGGTGACGAAGCGGCCATCGATGTATATGCGGTGATCTTGCGAGACGAAGTCAGCCGTCCTGCGGCTGACCAGGGGGTCGATTGAAAGGGTAGCCATAATTTGACCTCGAATGCAACCGGTCGCGCCGAAGCGGTGGTGCGGAAGGAAGCGCTTCAAACCGATTTCAGGGAAACCCGGGGAACGGGTCTTTTGGGGCGGTACGCGCCTAATGTTGCACGTCAGAACGCTACCACAGGACAATCTGAATTGGCTATAGCGAAACCAAAGCGACTGTAACCTGCAACCGCAATCCGAACGCTCGGCTTTCAGGTGGCCGATTAGCCCGGCTTTCGATCGCAGCGGTCACAGCCAACTTTTTTGCCTTCTATTAACATTGATTTCCCGGTACTTGCTGTATGGATTGCGTGATGGGGAGTTTTTCTCTCGTGCAAAGCTGCGTGCCGGGTGCGGGGGCAATCCTGTAGACTGCCAACACGGCGCGCTGGACGAATTCAATGGCCCGAAACCCTTTGATGGCCCGAACGACGAAGAAACAAAAGCTGTTTAACGGCCGGGACCACTCCTGGATGCAGTTCAACAGGCGTGTGCTTGAAGAGGCCGAAGACGCGACCAATCCGCTGCTTGAACGGGTGAAATTCCTGGCCATCACGGCCAACAACCTGGACGAGTACGTCGAGGTGCGCCAGGCCGGGCTGATGCAGCGGATCGAGGACGGATACCGTGAGCCGGGCTTCGACGGCCTTCGGCCGGACGAGTCGCTGACCCTATTGACCGCCGAGATTCATAGTTTTGTGGCCGCCCAATATGTGTGCTGGAACGAGATGCTGATTCCGGAACTGCGCAAGCAAGGCATCCGGCTGCTCGAATGGAAGGAACTGGACGAAGAGGCGCGGGAGTATGCGCAGGGGTACTTCCAGCGCGAGGTCGATCCGCTGCTGACGCCCATCTCCATCGATCCGGCTCATCCGTTTCCGCGGGTACTGAACAAGGCGCTCTGCCTGGCGCTGCTGCTCCGGGCCAAGCGGCGCAGCTCCAGCCCGCAGGTGCTGGGAGTGGTGACGGTGCCGCGCGCCTTGCCCAGGTTTGTGCGCCTTCCGGCTGCCGAGGGCGCGTTCGACTATGTGCTACTGCAGGACTTGATTGTGCAGAATCTGGCCGGCATGTACCGCGGCTACGAGGTTCAGGCGCACTCCGCCTTCCGCGTCACCCGCAACTCGAATCTCTACGTTGAAGAGGAGGAGGCGCGCTCGCTCCTGGAGTCAATCCGCGTGGAGCTGCACAACCGCCGCAAGGGAGATGCGGTGAGGCTGGAGATCGAGTCCGGCGCGAATGCGGAGATCGTCGAGCGGCTGCGTGTGAACTTCGAGCTCGACGAGGACCAGGTCCTCCGCGGCGACGGTCCGGTAAACCTCTCCCGGCTGATGTTTTTCTACGGTGACGTGAAGCGCCCGGATTTGAAGTTCCCGCCCTTTACCCCCAAACCGCTTCAGTTGAATCGCAAGTCGGCAAACATCTTCGAAGAGCTGCGGCAGCGCGACATTCTGCTCCACCACCCCTTCGACTCCTACGATCCGGTGGTGGAGTTCATCCAGCAGGGCGCCGAAGATCCCGCTGTGGTCTCGATGAAGCAGACTCTCTATCGCACCAGCGAGGATGCGCCCATGTTCGAGGCGTTGATCGAGGCGGCGGCCACCAAGGAAGCCACGCTGGTGGTGGAGTTGATGGCGCGCTTCGACGAGGCCTCGAACATTCGCTGGGCGCGCAGCATGGAGGACGCCGGAGTGCAGGTCTTCCACGGCGTGGTGGGGCTGAAGACGCACTGCAAGCTGGCCATGCTGGTGCGCCGCGACGAGGACGGCGTGACTCGCCGCTACTGCCACCTGGGCACCGGCAACTACAACCCGGTAACAGCGCGCTTCTATACCGACCTGAGCCTGCTGACCAGCGAACCGCAAATTACCGAGCGTGTGCACATGGTCTTCAACTACCTGACGGCGCACTCCGAGATCGACGACTACCGCCCGCTGCTGGTGGCGCCGCTGACCATGGCCGAGAGCTTCCTGGGCCTCATCCGCCGCGAACAGGAGCACGCCCAGGCCGGGCGGCCGGCGCACATCGTCGCCAAGATGAACGCGCTGCTCGAACCCAGCGTGATCGAAGCGCTCTACAAGGCATCGCAAGCCGGAGTCGAGGTGGATTTGATCGTCCGCGGCCTCTGCATCCTGCGCCCCGGCGTTAAAGGGCTTTCAGAGCGTATTCGCGTGCGCTCGATTGTGGGGCGGTTCCTTGAGCACTCGCGCATCTTCCACTTCGCTAATGGTGGCAACGACGAAATCTACATGGGCTCGGCCGACTGGATGCCGCGCAACCTCTTCGAGCGCTGCGAGGTGGTCTTCCCCGTGCGCTCGCCCGAAGCCCTGGCCCGCATCCACGACGAGATTCTGCCAGCGTACCTGGCCGACACGGTCAAGGCCCGCCTGCAACAGCCCGACGGCAGCTATGTGCGCGCCGCCAAGCCGCTCAAGGATGCCAAGCCATTCTCAAGCCAGGAGTTCCTCATGCAACTGGCGGAGGGCAAGGCGGAGCTGAGCGCGATTCCCAAACCCAGCGCGGCCAGGACGCCCGCCAGGGCCGCGGCAAAAAAGATCAACTGAAGCGGTTGACTGCCAGGATCGGAGTCAACCTGCCGGAAAAACGCAGCCCCCGGAGATGGTCGCCGGGGGCTACGTTGTTCACGGTCGAGTTGTGTTGAAAGCCCTTGAATCGGCCTCAGGCGCTGAAGAGGAGAACACCGGCGGGCTTTTCGTCGGTTACTACCTCATCAGGGCTTATGGGACGATAGAAGAGCTGGTTCACATCCAGGTAGACCTCGAGGAAGGCCGGGCGCGCGGAGATATTGCCGGCGATCAGGGCCTCTGACAGGGGATCCTCGACGTAGCGCTGCAGGGCGCGGCGCAGTGGGCGGGCGCCGTAGCTGCGATCAACCAGCGTCTTATCGAGAATCCACTTCTTGGCCTCCTCGGTGACCGAGATGGTGATGGCCTTCTGAGCCAGATTGGCGTTGAGCTGCTGAACGAGCAACTCGACAATCTGAATCAGGTCAGCGTCGTTGAGCGACTGGAAGAGGATGACCTCGTCCAGGCGATTGAGGAACTCGGGGTTGAAGGTCTTCTTCACCTCCTGCTTGACCAGTTCCTCGATCTTGTCGCTGACGATGTCTTCGCGGTCGCTCTGGAAGCCAAGCCCCTGCTTCTTCTGCAGGTGCCGCGCGCCAATGTTCGAGGTCATGATGAGGATGACGTTCTTGAAGTCGACGGTGTTGCCCAGACCGTCGGTCAACTGGCCATCCTCAAAGACCTGGAGCAAAATGTTGAAGACATCGGGGTGGGCTTTCTCGATCTCGTCGAGCAGGACAACGGAGTAGGGCGAACGCCGGACGCGTTCGGTCAACTGGCCGCCCTCCTCGTAGCCCACGTAGCCTGGGGGCGAACCGATCAACTTGGAGACGGAGTGCTTCTCCATGAACTCCGACATATCGAAGCGGATCAGAGCCTTGTCGGAGCCGAAGAGGAAGCCTGCGAGGGTACGGGCCATCTCCGTCTTGCCTACGCCGGTTGGTCCCAGGAAGAGGAAGCTGCCGATGGGCCGGTGGGGCGACTTGAGACCCGCGCGAGAGCGGCGAATGGCGCGCGCCAGAGCGCTAATGGCCTTCTCTTGCGAGATAACGCGCTTGTGCAGCTCTTCTTCAACGCGCAGCAGCTTCTGGGTCTCTTCTTCCTTGATGCTGTTGACCGGGACCCCTGTCCAGCGGCTGACCACATCTTCGATGTCTTCGCGGCCTACGATACCGGCTGCCGAGTCGTCGAGGTGGTACTTGTCGCGCAGGGCGCGCAGGTTCTCGCGCTCCTTGCGCTCCTCGTCGGAGTAGAAACGAGCCTTCTCGAACTCGTGGTTGGCGATCGCCGAGTCCATGCGATGAACGATGAACTTGATGCGCTTTTGGACCTCGGTGATCTCCTCGGGCAGCGAGGTCTGGCGCAGCTTGACGCGGGCGCCGGCTTCGTCGATCAGGTCGATGGCCTTGTCGGGCAGGAAGCGGTCGGGGATATAGCGGTTGGAGTGGGAGACGGCGAACTCGACGGCGGCATCAGTGTAGCTGACGGCGTGAAACTTCTCGTAGCGATCCTTGATGCCGTGGATGATCTTGATGGCGTCGGCCTCGTTGGGCGGAGGAACCTTGACGGCCTGGAAGCGCCGCTCCAGCGAGCGATCCTTCTCGATAGACTTGCGGTACTCGCCCGGCGTGGTGGCGCCGATGCACTGAATCTCTCCGCGGGAGAGCGCCGGTTTGAGGATGTTGGCCGCGTCGAGGGAGCCCTCGGCCGAGCCCGCGCCCACCAGTGTGTGCAGCTCGTCGATGAATACGATGGAGTTCTGGTTCTCCATCAGCTCCTTCATGATGGTCTTCAGCCGCTCTTCGAACTGGCCGCGGTACTTCGTCCCGGCCACGATCAGCGAAAGATCGAGGCCGAGAACCTTTTTGTCGGCCAGGAAGCTGGGAACCTCTCCGTCGGCGATGCGCTGGGCCAGGCCCTCGACGATGGCGGTCTTGCCCACGCCAGGCTCGCCGATGAGCACAGGATTGTTCTTGGTGCGGCGGCAAAGAATCTGCACCACGCGTTCCAGCTCGCCCTCGCGGCCGACGAGGGGATCGAGCTGGCCGTCCATAGCTGCCTGGGTGAGGTCGCGGCTGAACTCCGCCAGCAGACTCGATTCGCGCTGGCGCGGCTGCGGCGCAATCTTCTCCTGGGTAACGCGGCCAAGTTCGTCGCGAATCTGCGCCAGCTTCAGGCCGCGCTCCTGCAAAATCTCTGCGGCAAAGCACTTCTCTTCGCGCAGCAAGCCAAGCAGCAGGTGCTCGGTGCCGATGTGCTTGTGGCCCAGGCGTTCGGCTTCTTCCGCCGCGTATGCCAGCACCCTTTTGCATTCATTCGATAGGGGCAGGTCCACGCTGGTGGAGACCTTCTCGCGGATGGTGGTGTGCGCCTCGATCTGCTTGCGGATCGACTCCACCGAAGCGTGCGAGCGCAGGAAGCGATTGGTTAACGCCTTGTCCTCGCGCAGCAGACCAAGCAGCAAGTGCTCGGTCTCGATATAGGGCGACCCGAACTGGCTGGCCTCATACCGCGCGAAGAAGATCACGCGCCGTGCCTTCTCCGTATAGCGTTCGAACATGATGTTCCCCCCGTGATTCGTGCCTGTACCATGCTATCGGCTGGAGTGGCCGTCCGGTTCACATTTCCGGCCTCAGCCCTTCCGCGCCATTCCGTTTAGTTTCGCTGCCGAAGGCCACATGGAGAATACAACTTTAGCCCCTCGAACAGCTCCTTGAGTTGACTTGAAGCAACCTTTGGTGAACCCCTCTGGCGCTCGTGGTACCTCGCGGTTTCCATCCTGCTTTTGCAACCCGGCAGGCATGGGAACCCATTCCAGCATTGCCTTCTTACTGATTAAGACTCAGAAATCGCCGGAACGGTGCATTTTTCGCCGGAGGCGTGCGGTTCACTAGCCCACCTGTCGAGAGGCTGCCAGAGGGGATAGCCGCCCGCCTTCCAGGCGCAAGGCCCGCGTACAGCGCCCCGCAAGATCCAGGTTGTGCGTTACCAGAATCGAAGTGAGGCCGTGGCTCAGGTGCAAGCGTTCGATCAAGTCGAAGACGCGGCCGGCGGTGACCTCGTCCAGGTCGCCTGTGGGTTCGTCGGCCAGCAGCAGCCGGGGATTGTTGACCAGCGAGCGGGCCAGCGCCACACGCTGCTGTTCGCCGCCTGAGAGTTCGCCGGGGCGATGTGAGGCGCGATCCTCCAGGCCCACCTCCCTCAGCCAGTCTGCCGCCGTCCGAAGCGCTTCGAGCTTCTTCTTGCCACGGGCGAGCAGCGGCATGGCCACGTTCTCCAGCGCCGTAAACTCGGGCAGCAGGTAATGGAACTGCCAGACGTAGCCGATCTCGCGGTTGCGAAAGGCCGCCGCCTGGCGTGGGGAGAGCCGCTCTACGTCGGTCGAGGCACAGAGTACCGTTCCCGCGGAGGGAGCATCGAGAGCGCCCAGAATATGCAGAAGCGTGCTCTTTCCCGCGCCGGACTGGCCCACGATGGCCACCATCTCGCCGGTTTCCACCTCGAAATTGAGGCCGTGGAAGAGGTTGAGCGTCCCGCGCGCGGTCTGGTAGGTCTTTTGCAGGCCGCTGACCTGAACGATGGGAGCCAGGCTGAGCCGCGTCTGACCCTGCTCATCATTCTCCACTCGCAACTCCTCCGCCCGCGCTAGGCGCGTGGCCTGGGGATCAGCCGCTGAAGAGGTCTCTGTCATCCGGTTGCCCCTATTCTAGCGTGACAAGGGATCATTCTGCGCATTCGTGCCGAATGGAACGGGGCAATCGAGTCTAAATTCGCTCCTGTCCGGGACGAGGAAAACACCGCACAAAATCTTGAATTCATGTGCTTTGTAACCAGGGCACGACTTCAGTCGGGCCGCATATGGGCGACGTTGCATGATGGGCTTTAGCCTTTGCTTGCGGTATTAGCCAGCAATCGGCAAAGAAGAGATGGAGAGGTTGGCAGGGGCTAAAGCCCTTAATGTCTATGCTTCCGTGGCGGCCCGGCTGAAGCCGTGCCCTGGTTACAAAGCCCTTCGAGTCAGTCGCTTCGTTTCTAACAAGGCCGCTGTCAAAATAATCCAAATGCTTTTGCCCAAGCATTCCATGCGGATCATCGACTTCAGTCTCGGGGCACCCGGGTCATCCCGCCGCTGCCCCGCACTGACCAGGACGGGACAAACCGTTTATTCTAACCAAGCCATGAAAAACTCCTGTATTCATTCTCTCCGGATGTTGTTTTCGCTTTCCTCGATAGCGTTTCTCGGCTGGCTCCCGGCCGCTGCCCAAACCCGCCCCGTTCCTAACCCGCAATTGGCATCGAAGGAGCTGAACGCCCGCGTCGAGGCGCTCCTGAAGAAGATGACGCTCGATGAGAAGGTCGGCCAACTGGCGCAGTACACGGTCGAGTACTCCACCGGTCCGGGCTCCTCCAGCCTCAGTTACCTCGATATGGTGGCCAGGGGCCAGGTGGGCTCCCTTCAGGGTGTGGTGGGCGCCGAGGCGACCAACCGCTACCAGCACATTGCCATCGAGAAGTCGCGGCTGCATATTCCCATCCTCTTCGCGCGCGACGTGATCCACGGCCACCGGACCATCTTCCCCGTGCCCCTGGCCCTGGCGGCAAGCTGGGATCCGTCGGCGGCTGAGACGGCGGCGCGCTTTGGCGCAGTGGAAGCACGCGCCGACGGCCTCACCTGGGTCTTCTCGCCCATGGTGGACATTGCCCGCGACGCGCGCTGGGGCCGCATCGCCGAATCGGCCGGCGAAGACCCCTACCTGGGTTCTGCAATAGCACGCGCCTGGGTGAAGGGCTACCAGCAGGACGATCTCTCCAAACCCGATTCGGTGGCCGTCAGCGTGAAGCATTTTGCCGCCTACGGAGCACCCGTAGCAGGACGCGACTACAACACCGTGGATATGAGTGAGATTCTGCTCCGCCAGGTCTACCTGGAGCCCTATCGCGCCGCGGTCGAGGCGGGTGCGGCAACGCTGATGAGCTCCTTCAACACCATCAACGGCGTCCCGGCCAGCGCCAATCCCTTCATTCTCAACCAGATTCTGCGCAAGGAATGGGGCTTCGACGGCATGGTTGTCTCCGACTGGCAGGCCATCAACGAGCTGCGCGGCCACTCCATCGGCGCCGACGACGCCACAGTGGCGCGAAAAGCCCTGGTGGCCGGCGTGGACATGGACATGGTGGGAGACCTCTACGGAACCGTGATCGCCGCGCAGGTGCGCGATGGCAAGCTCCCCGAGAGCGTGGTCGACGAGGCGGTGCGCCGTATTTTGCGCATCAAGTTCGCCCTCGGCCTCTTCGACCATCCCTATACCGAGGTGGGCCCAGCATACGCCGCAACTGCCGAGGGGCGCGCCGCCGCACGAAAGGTAGCCACCGAGACGTTTGTGCTGCTGAAGAACGATCCCGTGGAGGGAGTGGGAACCCTGCTCCCGCTCACCGCCAAGGCCAGGAAAGTGGCACTCATCGGCCCCATGGCCGATAACCAGCGCGAGATGCTTGGCGCATGGAACGTTACCGGCAACCCGAAAGATGTGGTCACGCTGAGGATGGCGCTCGCCGAGCGCCTCGGCGACAAGCTGTTTTTTGCCCAAGGCTGCGATCTGCTCTCCGGCGAGGCCGCAATCGCGCTCCAGCACATCAACGGACTGTCAGCCGACGCGCATCCGGCAGTCCCGGACGACTCGAAGACCATCGCCGAAGCGGTGGAGACGGCCAAGCAGGCCGATGTGGCCATCCTGGCGCTGGGTGAGCCCACCGGCTGGATGGAAGGCGAGGCCGCAAGCCGCACAACGCTTGGCTTCACCGGAGCGCAGCAGCAACTGCTGGAGGCCGTTGCGGCCACCGGAAAGCCAGTGATTCTGGTGGTGCTGGCCGGCCGGCCGCTGGAGCTGAAATGGGCCGCCGCGCATGTGCCTGCGGTCCTCGAAGCCTGGAGCCCCGGTGTCGAGGCCGGCCACGCCCTGGCAGATGTGCTCTTCGGCGACGTCAACCCCTCCGGGAAGCTGCCCGCCAGTCTCCCCCGCGCCGTGGGCCAGGAGCCGCTGTATTACGCTCAGCTACCTACCGGCCGTCCGGCCCGCGGAGACCTGAGCCACATGCCGTTGAATGGAGACGAGAAGTACATGTCGCGGTATGTGGATGAGGAGAATTCGGCACTTTACCCCTTCGGCTGGGGACTCAGTTACACACGCTTCAGCTACGAGAAGCCAGTTATTAGCCGCGCCGAGGTTCCACTGCGCGAGATTCTGGCCTCCAGGAGCGAGCCCGTCACCAAGGTGGGCGTCGATGTGAAAAACACCGGCGGCGTGGCCGGAACCGAGGTGGTTCAGCTGTATATCCGGAATACTGATGCCAGCGTCAGCCAGCCGGTCAGGGAGCTGAAGGGCTTTGCGCGCGTCACGCTCGCGCCCGGAGAGAGCCGCCACGTGGAGTTTCCGCTGAGCTTCAACGAACTGAACTTCTACAACGCGGAGGTTCAGCGGACGGTGGAACCGACGACCTACACCATTTGGGTCGGCGGCAGCTCGCTTGCCACGGCGGAGACCAGCTTGAAGGTGGAGTGACACCAGGGACTAGGGACTAGCCGCAACTTTGAGGAGTACGACATTTACCTGCCGGTTGATGTGAGTACCGAGAAAGTGGAGCTTTCCCGACGCTCCGCATTGACCAGTACCTGAGTCCCTAGTCCCTGAGTCCCTCAGTCCCTGCACTTCTCACGACGCCACGGCCAACTCCAACCCATGCGCCGTCCGAACCGAGCCCTTGCGCGGGCCGCGCTTGCGCGCACTCATCACCTTGATCCGCTCCAGCAGTTCGTGCGCCGAGCAGTTCTTTTTGGTCAGCAGCGCATCGGCTCCGTGCATCTCGCCGCCCATCCTGAGCGGGTCGCCGAGCAGAATCATGGGAACATGCGGCGCGATCTGCTTCAGCCGGTCCACCAGCTGATTGCCGTTCATCTGCGGCATCGCATAGTCGGCCAGCACCAGATCCACCTGGCTTGCGGCAAAGACGTCGATCGCCTCCTGCCCGCTCGAGGCCGAAACCACCCGGTATCCGTTGGTTGCCAGCATGAACTTGAGCACGGAAAGCTCCTGTTCATTGTCGTCTACACAGAGAATTACTTTCTTGGGACGCATGATCGGGGGTTCGCTCCTTGGTTCAATCTTTTCTTCGGTTTTCTTGCTCGTCCGCCTGCCAACACTCCGCCCTGCCTGCTCTGGTGGCTGGCTGGCGCAAGGAGTTTCCAAGGCTGACGATCACGCATGAAGCTGCCGTTTCCTGGTTGATCTTGCAGTCCGGGTGGTCTCGCGCGGAAAGCCTGCGGCTAAGGGGACGCGGCGTTCACGCAGGACATCGCCTGGAATTCGACTACCCAGGAGGCCAGCCTTCATTCGTTATCGCTTTGTGTGCAAGGCCTGGGGCCAATACCGGCATAAGCGCCGGTCAAGTTGTTTCAATGAAAGCCAAGAGTACGGGTTGGGGAGACGCTTGGGAAGAGGGAAAGGTAAGCGAAAATTAATGTGAAAATAACTCTGTAAAAAACTAAAGTTGTATAGGCTGATGAATTCCCGCCATTTGCGCTCTTGAATACCTGTTGAAAGCATGTGCATCACGGCAGGAAAAGCTGTCCTTTTGCCACAAGAACGGTGCTGCCAGCCACGCGTACTTGGGTAACTATCGCCGATTGTCCCTGTGCAGAATTGCTCAGGAGGCTTGCGGAGAGGATCAGCTCGCTCGGGCGGCCGATCTCCGCGCCCTGGCTTAGAACGATGCGCTCGCCAGACGCGACCGCGCCTCGAAGAACCAGATAGGCGATGGCGCAGCCCGCCGCCGATCCGGTGGCCGGATCCTCGCCCCCTTGGAACTGCATCCGCGCCCGCCAAGCCGGCTTCTGGCTTCCGGTTGGCCCCAGCACATAAAACCAGCGCGCACCGCGCTCGCGCAGCCACTGAGTTGCCTCTTGCCGATTCACATTGAGCAGCGCCAATGGCTCGTGCGAGCGCAAAGGGACAATGGCGAAGGCGGTTCCGGTAGAGACCACCTGCGGCGGCAGCCTGGGGTCCAGATCCTCCTCGGCCAGGCCCGTCAGCCGCGCTACCTCGGCCCGGTCCAGTTCGGCGCCAAACTCCGGATCCCGCTGCGTCATCTCGCCAAACAGACCCTCATCGGCAAACCGCACCGGCACCGCGCCCACCTTGAGCGCCAGCGTCACAACGCCCGAATGAACCGTCTCGGGCGCGAAGAGCTTGAGCATACTGGCTGTTCCCAGCGTCGGATGCCCGGCAAAGGGAAGCTCCCCCTGGGTGGTGAAGATGCGCACCCGCACGCCCTCGGCTTGCTCCACCGCAGCCGCCCGCCGCTCTACAAACGTGGTCTCAGAGAGGTTGAACTCCCGAGCGATCGCCTGCATCCGCTCGGCTTCCAGACCCTCCTTGTTCATCACCACCGCCAGCGGATTGCCCGCCAGCGCACTTCCTGTAAAGACATCGACAATAAAGTAATCGAGTTCCATGATCTCTATTCCTGTCTCGACCGCCATAGGAGGATTTTCAGGCAAACCGCAAAACAATAGGGCCGAGTCCCCCAGGAAGAGGCTCGGCCCATTGACTTGACGCCAGACTCACTCGCCGCCCACCTGACTGGCGGAGTCTTCGCCGTTAGATCTCGATCAGAGGCCGCGGAAGGCGCGTCTTCGAGCGATCGAGGAAGAGCCTCATGCGCAGAGCCTCGGAGCGCTGCACGGCAACCAGCCGCATCTGCCGGCGGATGTGGTCTTCGTCCTCGAGCTGAGCCACCATCGCCTCATCGCGCTCGGCATCTCTCTCCAGGCGTGCGATCCGCTCCTCCACTGAGCGCCGGAACCGCGGACTGATTTCAAAGCCTTCATCGGCGGCGCAATTGGTCATCATGGCAGGCTCCTCGCGGTGAAGATGATTGAGGCTGAAAATAATTCCTGAGAGGCCTCAAGATTTTTCCGCTTGTGCCGATATTAGAAGAGACTCATTGTGCGCGCCAGATTACCGCTGAGCGGATCGAACGTAACTTACTGTGTGAAAACAGGACAATTGCGCGCCTTTCGGACCCCTTATTCACATCCTTTGCGGTTCCTAACTATGCACGGGCTTCAATCTTGGGGCGGAATCGCGTAATAGCCCTTGCGAACCTGCACCTTCATCCCCTCCCCGCGGCATTCCACGCCGAGATGGCGAAAGCTGCCGTCGAGCTTGGTATTCGACGGCGTGTAGCTGGCCACGTACTGGGTGCGCAGTTCGTCTTCGATCTGCTGGAAGGCCGCCTCCAGTTTCTTGCCGTTGTTACCCACGTCGATCAGCCGGCCGCCGGTCTCCTGGGTCATCTTCGACATGGCCGAGAATCCGCTATATCCCCAGCCTCCGTAGAAGCCCCGGTCGGCGATCAGGATCACGTAGACCAGCACGTTGGACTTCTGCGCCGCGGCGATCGCATCCTGAATCTTATGGTTGCTGCCCTCGTCCTCGCCGTCGGTCAACAGGATCATCGCCTTGCGTCCCGACTCCTGGTTCAGCTTTTCCCTGGAGGCCAGGTAGACCGCATCGTAGAGCACCGTTCCCTTGGGCGCTCCGATGGTGGGGACCGTGCCCCCGCCGGCACCCGGAATCCCCGCCGCTCCATTTCCGCCGGCGGTGTTGATCTCCGCCTTGTCCATGGCATGCGTCAGCAGCCGGGGGCTGTTGGTGAAGTCCTGTAGCAGGTCGACGTTTACGTCGAAGGAGAGAAGAAACGCCTCGTCCTTCTGGCGCAGCACGCGCCCAAGGAATTGGCTACCCACCTCCTGCTCCAGCGGCAGCACGCGCTGCTGGCTGCCCGAGGTGTCCAGCAGAATCCCCAGCGTCAGCGGCTGCTGGGTTTCTGCCACAAAGCTCTTCAGCTTCTGCGGTTCCTTGTCCTCTGTGATGGTGCAGTCGTCCTTGGTGAGGTGAGGAACCAGGTTTCCCGCCTTGTCCTTGACGGTGAAGAAGACGTCCACCAGGTTGACATTCAGCTTGAAGGTCGCTACCGACTCTTGTTCGGGCTGAGCCGGCGCATTGCTCACCGGAGCCTCATCCGGCGAAGGCGCCAGCTGCGCCCATCCCGCCGCGCAAGTAAGCGGCAGGCCAATGAGCAAAGCGGCGATTCCCGAACGGAGACGCATTCTGGTCACTTAGACGGAATTAGAACCTCGAAGAAAGCATACCCGATCTCTTTGCCGCCTGGCAGGCAACCTGCGCAGCTTTGCTGCGTCTGATACTCTGACGAGTGCGGGCCTTCATCAGGGGTCAGAGATCGGAGATCGGGGATCAGGGGCAGGAAAAGCCGATCCGCAATCTTCGGAAATCTGAAGTTCGATCTCTGAAATCGGCAGGATGCGGCGTTCGGGGAGGACGAAATCTCTGTGAAGCATGGTTTGACAGCATTGGCGCTGGCGGCGCTACTGAACCTGAGCCCACTTCTTTCGCCGTCGGCTTTGGCCCAAGAGCAGCAGCCGGCGGTACCGGATGCTCCCGTGCCCCAGGCACGCCAGCCTTTGACCGGCCTGGACGGCAGCCCGATCACGCCCGGCAAGGGCGCGGGAACCGAGCAGGAGGAGTCCACATCTTCCTCGACCACCCAGTCGCCTGAACCGAGTACACCGGCGCCCCCCGCCCAGGTAAAGGATGAGGTCCAGACCACGCCTCCCGAGTTGCCCGCGCCCGGCGAAGGAATGACCACCCTCACGCGAATCACCCTAAACGTAAACTTCGTCGAAGTCCCAGTCACCGTCAAGGATTCGAAGGGCAAGCTGGTGGCTGGCCTCACCTTCCGCGACTTCAAGGTCTTTGAGAACGACACGCGCGTGCGGTTGCAATTGTTCACCGTCGATCCGGCCCCGCTTTCCGTGGCCTTTGTCATCGACCAGAGCCTGACCTCGGACGTTATGGCCAAGGTAAACAACTCTCTGGGCGCGATCCAGGGAGCGCTTACCCCATACGACGAGATAGCTGTCTTCTCTTACAGCAATGGATCCCAGAATCGCTCCGGGGGCTTCACCGGCGCGCAGAGCGCCCGCGTTCCCTTCGTGCTCTCCATGACCAAGACGGCCGGCGAGGAGATGCTGGTGCCGATTCCCGGCGGTCCGTTTACCGGCTGCAACATCCATGTGAACGGAAACTGCATGGATCCCAACCTGCAAGAGGGTCGCTCGACCGGCAGTGCCAACGGCCAGATCACCATCCCCAAGGAGATTCACACCCTCAACGACGCCATTCTGGCCGCGGCCAAGGAGCTTTCGACGCGCCCCAAACCATACCGCCGCGTCATCTACGTCATCTCCGACGGCAAGGAAAATGGCAGCAAGGCTACATACAAAGAGGTGGTACGCTACCTTCAAACCAACAAGATCGCCGTCTACGGCACGGCCGTGGGCACCTCCGCTCTTTGGGGCGAGGGTTATATCAGCCGCATCCACCTGCCGTTTACCATGTACGACAACATCCTCTCCAAGTACACGCTGGCCACCGGCGGCACGCTTGACTCCGAGCGCGGCACCGACGGCATCGAGAAGAGCTACGCCAAGATCGCCGAGGAGGCGCGCACCCAGTACACGCTGGGTTACCTCAGCCATGAGTCGATCTACGACAGTAAGTTCCGCAAGATCGATGTGCGCGTGGACCGGCCCGGCCTCGAGGTGATTGCCAAGACGGGCTATTACCCCTCCGGTCAGGACGCTAAATAGCCTGTGACCTCATCGGGAGCCGCGGCGGGCCTGGGATTGCTGTCGGCAACCGCCTGGGGCGGCTCGGACTTTGTGGGCGGCGTGGGCGCGCGGCGCGCTCCCGCACTGCTAGTTGTCGCTGCTGGCCACATCTTCTCTTTTCTTGTACTTGCAGCCATCTGCGCGGGGCTTCGTCTGGCCCTGCCGAGCCCGCACTTTCTTTTGTATGCTGCGTTGGGCGGCTTTGAGGGCTCGCTGGCGCTGGCCGTCTTTTACCGCGCCTTGGCCATGGGCGCCATGGGACTGACAGCTGCCCTCACCGGCCTGCTCACGGCGCTGGTTCCCGTCACCTATTCCATCTTTCTGGACGGCCTGCCCGGTCCGCTAACCGCCGTCGGGCTGACCATGGGCCTGGCCGCCATCTGGATGATTACCCACGCGCCCGCCAAGGACGGCGTTAGCAAGGCCGCACCCGCCCCGCCGGCCGCTCTGCTGCTGGGCGTGCTCGCCGGGATTGGATTCGGAGCGCAGTTGATCCTCTTCAAGATGGCCAGCGGCGGCAGTGGCATGTTGTGGGTGATGACCTCGGCCCGCGGTGCCGGCTCCGTGGCGATGCTTCTGGTGATTGTCGCCAGGCCGCCCAAGGCCCCATGGCGGGGCTTCTGGCTCACGGGCATCGCCGCCGGAACCCTCGACACGATCGGGAATCTTTTTTATCTGGATGCCACGCGCTTCGGGCGGCTGGATGTCTCCGCGCTGGTCTGCTCGCTCTACCCCGCCGGAACCATCCTGCTGGCCGCGCTCGTGCTTGGCGAACGGCCCACGCGCCGCCAAGTGACCGGAATGGCGCTGGCCCTGGCTGCCGTGGCGCTGCTCAGCGTTTGAAGCCTCCGAATTGGGGCCGAACGCACGAAAGGCCTGCGCACGGATGCAGGCCTTTCCAATTCACTTGCAATCAATGATCGTAACTCGGCAATCGCAGTTGCAGCTCTGGCTCCGATCCTGGCCAAGATCGGCCGCGGCCGGAACCGCCTACGCTTGGAGCCTTATTTAGGCTCGATCGGGGCCGAACTCGGCTGCGCCTGCGCGGTATTCTGTTGCTGTACGGTCGGCGCGGGAGGAGCGGGTTCGCCTACGCCCCGAATTCCTTCTTTGAAGCCCTTCAATCCCTCGCCTAGTCCTTTGCCCAGCTCCGGCAGCCGTTTGGCGCCGAAGAGCAGGAATGCAACCACGCCGAGCACCACCAGGTGCCACGGCTGAAGCAGATCGCCCATTGTCTCATCCTCCGCGCGCCGCGCCGTACTGACGCGCTCAGTTCATTGCTATTGTCGCACAAAGCAGTATTCCTGCGCTGAGATGCTGCCCCAGCCGGCAGGGCAAACGCATCTTGATCTCCAGATCGCTATCCACGGTTGGCCTTGTAACCAGGGCAGACTTTGAAGTCGTTTCCTGATTATAAACCGCATGAATTCAATATATTGCGCGGTATCTTTTGTTTCCTTGCAGGAACGAATTTGGATGCGTTTGCCTTGCTGGATCGGCGCGACTACGCCCGTGTCCAGCACAGCGAACGATATACTGGCTCTTGAATGTGTGACGGGTTCACCCGCAAAGGAAGCATCGTGTTCGATTCGGAGTTTGAGCGCAATCTCTTCGATCTGCGCAAGTCAAAATTAGTGGAGATCGAGAAGCTGGGGCAGGCCGCCTATCCCAACCACTTCGCGGCCTCGCACACCGTGCCTGAGGTGCGGGCGCAGTGGGGCGAGGCGACGGGTGAGGCCCTTGAAGCCAGCCGCGTGACGGTGGCCGTGGCCGGGCGCATCATGGCCATCCGCGCCCAGGG
>Ga0182014_10003893_pt1 | contig 17608 bp, 18 predicted proteins | sample 612S2DmetaG_FD_120489 | JGI IMG/M metagenome (GOLD analysis project Ga0182014, IMG submission 120489) | Permafrost microbial communities from Stordalen Mire, Sweden - 612S2D metaG | ecosystem: Environmental > Terrestrial > Soil > Wetlands > Permafrost | place: Sweden: Stordalen | collected... | reverse complement strand
GGTCACAGGGATTTGAACCCTGATCCTAGGATTTCTCTTGTCTCAGTACTCCAATTGGTCATCATACTTTTCCTTCAGAGTGCGCACTTTCTTCAAAGACAACTGGAGTCCCAGATGATAGCCTGATTACACTATGACCCCTAATCATGTTTCGAAATTATTTAATTTAACAATTTAGCAGGAAACATTTGAATTATGGATAAGCACTAACTAAAAGGCTAACCATAGCTCATTACTTAAGTTGAATTTCTTTAATATTTAAAACTTACTATGAAAATTCTTATTCCAAATATCAATTAAAAAAAACTCTTTAATCTAAGATGTTTTCCATAAAATCTTTAAATAAATAATTATTTAATAAATCTCATCCTTGATTATCTAAAATAATTATCTGACTAGCATTAGTCTGAGGTGGGTAAGTTTGAAGTAGAGGTCCACTAAATTTGATTCCAATAACCTGTCCCGGTACAAGATCATTGGAAGATGCATTTTCAAGAGTATTTCCCTGTTTATATAGCACAACTGTATTTTTTGTTATTTCAACTGATATATTTTGATCTTCAGAGCTTCCGGACGTTGTTCCCTGAACTAAAATAGAATCAGGTACATTATTATTCCCTTGCAAATTATTCTGGCAAATACCAATTATTTTACCACTCATATCAACACTATTATTCCCTGTGGCAGAGATTGCACCATAAACAACACCTAAAAATAATACAAAAAGGAATGCCATTATAGTTATTGTTATACCCTTCATTTTCTACCCTTTTCAAGCTAAAGGCAATTTAGTTATGTCCCTGTTTTATATAATTTATAATTTATATAGTATTCGGTTAAATCATTAATATTTTTAACTAAATGCTAACTACATCTAACAAAACCCCTTTAAATTTCAAGACTAAAAAATTCTTATGCAAACAATCTACTCCAAAAAAAATTAAATTCTTCAAAAATTAAATTATACCAAGAACAATTCTAAATAATTTATTCCTCCTCAAACATTGAATTTTCATTGATCAAAAAAAATTAAAGATATGTTAGTGTTTTATAGTTTTCAGGCTAAATTATTAACCGATTAAATGAAGGATCGCGGATCTCTTAAAAATTATGCATTACTGGTAAGCATCATAGTCAGTTTTTTAGTTACCTATGTAAGTTCCGCTATTAATATAGCCTTACCAGATATCGCCCAGACTTTTTCGCTTAATGCTATATTTTTAAGCTGGATCCCCACTTCGTATCTGCTTTTTTCAGCTATTTTTTTAATACCATTCGGAAAAATCGCTGATATATACGGTAAAAAACGTATTATCACCTATGGAATAATAATATTTATATTAGCTAGTTTTTTATCTGCAATATCTAATTCTGGAACCATGTTATTAATATCCAGAATTTTTCAGGCTTTAGGGAGCTCTATGATTTATGGTAACGTATATTCACTAATCGCCTCAGTTTATCCCCGAGAAGAGGAAGGAAAACCATTATCCATCACTGTAGCAGCTGCATATGTTGGACTTTCTACAGGACCGGTTCTAGGGGGATTTCTGACACAGTACTTCGGATGGCGAAGTATCTTTCTTTTCACCATTCCCTTGGAATAATAGCCATTTTAGCCATATCCAAACTAGAAAAAGAATGGTTCGAAGCGCAAGGGGAAGGATTAAGTATTAGTAGTATTTCCATCTTAGCATTATCTTTAATAGCCGTTATGTATGGTTTCTCAGTCATAACCACTAGCATTGGAATATTAACAATGATACTTGGATCTTTAGGCGTTATTGTATTCATCTGGCTTCAAACAAAAGTTAAAAACCCCCTACTAGATCCCAAAATACTATTTGACAGGGTATATATAATCAACAACCTAACATCTCGGGTGAACTATGGTCCCGGAATATTTACCATTTTCCTTTTAAGTCTCTATCTCCAAAACCTAAGGGGCTTAACGCCTACTCAAACAGGTCTATTGTTATGTGTCCAATCAGTTTTCGTAGCTGTTTCTTCTTTTCTGGTCGGTAAACTCCTAGATTTCACATTACCCCGATATATTGCAGCCGTTGGTATGGCAATGACCGCCATAGGATTAACCTTTTTCCTAATGTTAAATGAAACCACTAGTTTTGTTTTTATAATTACAGCCCTCTCTATCATCGGGTTTGGATATGGCCTTTCTGCCGCCTCCAGCACAGAAATATCCTTAAAATACTTTGATAAAAGATTTTTCGGAGTTTCCAGTGCGACATTAAACACCATGAGAGTTGTGGGCCAAATGATAGGAATGGGAGTGACCATGGCTGTTTTAACTATATTCATGGGAAATGCTCAGTTAACACCTCATAATTACAGTATTTTCATCGAAAGTAGCAAAATACCGTTTATAATATACGCTATTTTATGTTATATCTCCATATATGGTTATTTCATCATTAGAAGAAAAAATTAAACATGCAATTCTTTAATTAATGTTCCATTAAATTTAAGAAAACTCTCTGAGCCTGAATGTTCTATTAATTGCATTTAAAACATTATAAAATGTAAATGGATCTATCTGCATGAATTTTATATTATAAAGTTCCAGCTAACTATTTTTCAAATAAGAATTTCAATATTTTTGTTATGTTAATTCAAACTAATTTCTTTTAATTTAGTTATTTCGATTTCATGATTAACTTTAAGTTCATTTAATTGTTCTTTATAGGAGTTTTCCGCGCTTTCTAATTTTTGTTTTAATTCTTTAACTCTTTTAGCATAATTAGTATATAATTCTATTTTTTTTCTTAATTCTGATATTATATTAATATCGATCACTTCTGGGAAGTCAGAACATCGCAAAATAATTACTGTATCACCACAATTAAATCCATAAGCTTCATCTAATTTAACGTAATAATGTTCATTTTCTTTAATGTTTTGATTATCTTTCACCATATAACATTTTACCCCGGTTTTAGGGATTTTATCGCTCAAATCTTCCATTAATATTACCTCCAGGTTTTAATATCAAATTGCGTAATAAATTCTCAAAATTAGTGAATATTGTAACTAAAAATTTTATTTAATAAATGATAGTAGAATATATAATTAAAAAAAGTTTTTCCCAAATTATTTTTATTTTCAACCTAATATGGTAGACTTATAAGAAGTATATGCAATAAATCTATATTTGATATAAACGATTATTTTTCTGATTTAATTTCGTCATAAATTACTAACCCCTTCTGGCAAAACCATATTGTTTATCCAATTTCTTAGTACATTATTAAAGAGTTTTGGAGATTCTAAATTCCAAAGATGTCCTACTTTCAAAGCCACCGCTCCTTCTGAATTTGGAAGAACATTCAATAAATCCTTGGCAAATTCTTTTAAGATTTTATAGTCTTTTTCTCCTACCATTACCAAAACGGGTAAATCGGTATTTCTAAGACCATACGGCATTTTAAACAGCATATTTTCTTTGAGAATTCTTTTTAATGAATCTGATTTAATTATGCATGAGGATTCTTTGAACTCATTAAAAAAACTTTTTGGCATGTTATAAGTTCTCATATTGGCCTTTATGAAAAAATCAGTGTTTTTCATAGGTTCATAAGCATTGATCAAATAATCAAGAAGTTTTAAAAATGTTTCAGTGTGAAATATGCTGCGAACAAGTGTTCCGCTGACTAACGCATGATCCACCACTTCAGGATTTGTAATTAGAATCTGGACGATGATCTGAGCACCTAGAGAGAACCCTACCAAATGGGCTTTCCCACCGTGGGCCTTATTACGGATGATATCTATTATCGTGTCTGCAGTGCCTTTCATGGTGAATGGTCCCATTTCAGCACTTTGTCCGTGCTCTGGAAGATCTGGAACTATACAGTGATAATCTTTGAAGGATTCTACTTGTTTATCCCACATCCAACCAGCTAATCCACAACCATGGAGAAATATTATGGTTTCTTGATTCTCTTGACCTATTTCTTTTACATGTAAATTCATTAAACTAACCATTCAACAATATTTATCTGATACTGGATGTAAATTTAAGCGTTAAAAATAATATCCATAATCATATTTTAACATTTTTGTTGACCTGAAATTGAAAATTTAATTTTTCTTCAATTATATAAGTTTCGGAATTATTAAATACCAGAATATTCTTTTAAGATATAAAAATTGCTTAAAATTTGATTTTCTAATTAAATAAACATTCTGCTTATTTTCTAAGAATTTAATATTCTTTTTAAACCTAAAAAGAGTTTTTAGGAAAATTATTATAGAACTAAATCCAATATTAATAATCAGTTATTATCAGGAGTATTCAATATTATGGAAAAAAGAAAAATTGTTGCATGGGGAATTACTGGTGCTGGTGATAAAATAGTAGAAACCTTGAAAGTGATGAAGAAAATAAATGCAGAATACCAGGATCAAGTGGAGATAGAAGTTTACATCTCTAAAGCTGGGGATCAAGTTGTTAAGTATTATGGAATATCCAATGAACTAGAAAGTAATTTTGAGAATATTTGGGTTGAAATAAACGCTAATTCGCCTTTTTTAGCTGGCCAAATACAATTAGGTAAATATGAATTCCTTTTAATAGCACCAACCACTTCTAACACGGTTGCAAAGATATCCATGAGAATGGGTGACACTTTAATTTCTAATGCTGCTATAATGGGCCAAAAAGCAGACGTGCCAATTTACATATTACCATCAGATTACGAGGAAGGAATCACCATAACCAAACTCCCAGATGGAAAAGATTTAAAAATAACAATTAGAAAAGAAGATGTTGAACATGTTCAAAAACTCGCTAAAATGTATAATACCTTCATATTAAAAGATCCGAAAGATATAATTAAATTATTTACCAAAAATTTTGATTAAAAAAAAATATAATTTTTGACCCTCTAGCTCAAAACTTTTTTTTACTTTGAGAATTATATCTAAAAAAATCAATTCTTAAATAAAAATTCCATACTCCAAGTTCCTTGCCCCTTAAAAATCCATTCAGCAATATTTTTATCATAAACTTTAAATCCAGATCTTTTATATAACCTCAAAGCCCCTTCATTATCCATAGTCACATCCAGGATTAAACGTTGGCATTCGGCATCTTCTGCAAGTTTAATAGCATTTTTAAGGATATATGATCCAATTCCCTGACCTCTAAAAGTGGGATCAACCGCAACGTTACTTAAATAGTAATCATTTCTGCCTACACTGGTGGTAAGTAGTTCACTAATGGCAGTTCCCTTAACCATGTACTTCAAAAATTTATTAAAATTTAATATTTTAAAATACGCCTTAAAATCTTTCCATAAACTCGTTTCTTTTCCGCTAAAGGAAACTAAAATTCCGATAACATTCGCATGTTTAACCACATGGATATTTTCATGACCTAATGAATTATTTCCTAATTTTATAAGTCTTTTTATATTTTGAGTAACCTCATCTTCTTCTTTCCCCAATAATGATCTGAATACTTCTAATTCTGTTTCATAAATTAACTTTGAAACTTTATTCAAATCATGACGTTTTAAATCCAATTTTTCAAATTTCATTTTAATTAATACTCCTGATTAATAAATTGAATTATCATAAAGTTTAATACATTAACTTTCAGCTACTTGAGATGTATGAGTTAAATAAAATCTTTTATGAATTTTAACAAATTATATACACCCGTGTTAATAAAATGAACTTTATATGGAGACTAAAAAATTCGTGCTTTTAGACATCGATTACATCACCGAGAACAATGAAGCAGTTATAAGATTATTTGGCAAACTATACGGAGAAGATGATGATGAATTAATAATAGCTTTAGATAGAAGCTTCAAACCTTATATATATGTCCTCCCTTATGATGTCAATAAGTGTATAAATGAATTAAGCGAATTAGAACTTCGAAAAGTAGAAAAAATCCGCAAAAAAGATATCGGAGAATTGAAGGATTTCCTGAAAATAACCTTGAAACATCCACAAGATGTACCTAAATTAAGAGAGAAAATATGGGACTTAGAATCTGTAAAGGAAGTTAGGGAACATGATATTCCATTTTACCGCAGATATTTAATAGATAAACATCTTTTCCCCATGAATCTGATTGAAGTAGAAGGAAAATGTTTAAAGTCTACACGAGCTTCACTTCAAGATAAAACATGCAACTTCGAAATAGAAAATCAACCCAAACCTCTGGAATCTGATTTACCCGAACTCAACGTTTTGAGTTTTGATATTGAAGCCTGTAATCCAAAGGGCATGCCTTTAGAGCATGAAGACCCCATAATAATGATCAGTTTCTCCAGCAATCAAGGTTTTCGCAAAGTATTCTCCACCAAGAATTCGTCCTTTGATTTTGTAGAAGTAGTGCCAGACGAAAGAGAATTATTAAAAAAATTCGTTAAAACAATTAAATCTGAAAACCCTGATCTTATCCTTGGCTACAATTCAGACGCTTTTGATTTCCCTTATATAAGAGATCGAGCAGCTAAATTAGGTGTGCCTCTTGAATTAGGAGTAGATGGATCCTCCCTTAAATTCATGAGGAGAGGTTTTAACAACGCAGCAGTGATAAAAGGTAGGGTTAACATTGATCTTTACCCTAACATGCGTCGTTATCTGCAATTAGATCGTTACACTCTGGAAAGAGTCTATAAAGAGCTTTTCGGGGAAAATAAGATAGATATTCCGGGAGATGAAATCTTCAGTTGTTGGGATGGTGGTGGTGAAAAACTAGAAAAACTTTTTAAATACTCATTAGATGATGCGGTAGCGGTTACTGAAATTGGGGAAAAAATGTTGCCCTTGAGTATGGAATTAACACGAATTGTGGGTCAACCTTTATTTGATGTGGCCCGTATGGCCACTGGACAACAAGTGGAATGGTATTTAATAAGGAAAGCCTTTGAATATGGAGAAGTAGTCCCTAATAAACCTTCATCATCCCAATTCTCTCAACGAAAAGGAAGAAGTATAATTGGAGGCTATGTTAAGGATCCCGTGAAGGGTTTACATGATAATATTGTATCTTTCGATTTTAAAAGTTTATATCCTAGCATAATAATCTCAAAGAACATTTCTCCAGACAGCCTTATGGATAATTGTAATAAAGAAGATTGTTACATTTCCCCAGAGTTAGGACATAAGTTCCGGAAGAAACCCGTAGGTTTTGTACCATCAGTTATTGGTAAAGTCCTCCAGGAGAGATTACGAATTAGATCTATCATGGATCAGTCCTCCGATACTAGGGAACGTCAGGTTTTAAATGTACAACAAGAAGCATTAAAAAGACTCGCCAACTCCATGTATGGGGTTTACGGTTTCACTTTATTTAGATGGTACAGTTTAGAGTGTGCAGATGCCATAACAGCCTGGGGAAGAGATTTCATTAAAAAAACTATGGAAAAAGCTGAAGAATACGATTTCAAACCAATATATGCCGATACTGATGGTTTCTATGCAACTTACACTGGATCATTAGTAAATGAATATGAGAATAAATGATTAAAAATAAAGAGTATAATTATTTTTTTTATCAAATCTTTTTATGAAGGTGTAAAAAATTACGATGAAAATTGTGGCTTATGATCCTAATCTTAACGATGAACATTTTTCTAAACTTCAGAATGCCTATCTAAAGTTATTCAATGAAAAAGATAGTTTGAAATACTTATCTATTAGTGGCGTTAGATTTGATTCCCGCATAATCACAGCATTCCTAAAAAACTCACAACGAGAAGAAGTAGAATATTACGTGGCATTATCATCCCATAATGATATTATTGGCATATCTGCTTTTAAAAGTGATTTAACTAAAGGATTTGAAATTATAGGTACAATTGTACATAAAAATCATCGTTTTAGAGGTGTAGGAAAAGCATTAATTGATAAAGGGCTACAATTGTCAAAAAGAAAAGGTTTTAAAGCTGTAGATATCTATGTTTTCGCTGATAATAAGGATATGCTAATATTATTAATTAAAAAAGGTTTCAGACCTGTTACAATAGAAAATCATGCCCGATTTGATGGAGAAGATTTAATTCATTTAAAAAAATACTTTTAAAAGCTTATCCTATTATGCAAATGATTTAATTTTGAGCGAATTCATTTGCAGACAAGTACTTGGGAAGATTAAAGCAAAACAGGATATGATGTCTGAGAATGTTAAACAACATTATGAAACAAAAAATTAAAAAAATTAAATTTAAAAAAAATAAATTGTGATTTAATTAACTTAAATTTACTAATAAATTATTCTGCGTCAATCATTTCGCCGTATTCAATTTCTATTTCACAGCCTTTAGGACCACAGCAAAAGTGTTGTAAATCAAATTTAACCTGCATTTTTTAGTTCACCTCAAGTTATTTGTATCAAATAATAATTTGTTAGTTTACTATTTAAATTAAGTATAGACAACAAAGTTATATACTACCATTTTGTATATGAACCACTATTAAGTATAGGGATATGATTTTTGTATGACTGGAGAAAGAGATTATTGCTATGCAGTTGAAGCTGCTTTAGATGAATTAGGTGGGAAATGGAAACCTTTAATCATATGGATATTAATGGAGGGAAAATTACGTTTCAGTGAGATTAATAGAAATTTGTCTTCTATAACTGAACGAATGCTTACAAGGCAACTTCGTGAATTGGAGAAAGATGGTTTAGTTAACAGGAAGGTTTTCGCTGAAGTACCTCCAAAAGTTGAATACTCACTTACAGAAAAAGTAAATCTGTAATGCCTATTTTAGAAGCCTTATGTGATTGGGGTGAAAAATATTCTATACAAAAATAATTTCATAAACTTTAAAACATAATAGATTATTTTTTAAATTGTTTAGCTATTTTAGTTGCAAAAACTCCTGCTCCAAACCCATTATCTATGTTAACCACTGCAATTCCTGGAGCACATGATTGGAGCATAGCAAAAAGCGCTGTAAAACCTCCTTTACCAACACCATATCCAACAGATGTGGGAACTCCAATAACTGGCATATCCACTAATCCTGCAACTACCGAAGGTAATGCTCCCTCCATTCCAGCAACCACTATCAACACTTTAACATCTTCTTCAATCATTACTCTTACATGTGAAAAAAGACGGTGAATGCCAGCAACACCAACATCATATGCATTTAAAACTTCACAACCCATTTCTTCGGCTGTGATTCTTGCTTCTTCGGCAACAGGAATATCAGAAGTTCCAGCAGTTATTACACCTATTTTAACTTCTTTTTCGATTTCATGATCTTTAATTAGTAAAATCTTTGCTTTTTTATGGTAATCAATTTTAAATCCTTCAAGTATGGTCAATTCTTCTTTAATAGCATTAAATTTGCGTTTATCAAGTTTTGTAACCATTAAACGCCCTTTATCAGCGGATCCGATTATTATTTTCACTAATTCATCATTTTCTTTTCCTTCTGCATAAATCACCTCTGGAATTCCAGTTCTAATATCTCTGCACATATCCAATTTAGCAAAATCCTCTATTTCCCGAATTTGCATGATTTTAAGCCTTTTTTCAGCTTCTTCCAGGGATATTTCCCCTTCTATAAATTTTTGAAGAATTTCCTTCATGTTCATCATTAATTATCCACCATTATATTATTATAAAAATTAATATTAAAAAATACCTTATACTTTATAACTAATATTAACTTTTGTCTTTTAGTACAATTATAAAAAAATTTATATGGGTTAAATGAATAAGAACATTTTAAAAGTTGAAAGCCAGTTTAAGAATTGCTAAACTAGTTCAAGAAGTTTTTGAAGCTACTCAAGAAGTGATAGTAGTAGATGAAAAAAATTTAATTCACATAAAACTTAGACTTATAATTCTTTATTTTTAACTTATAAATTTTGAGGTGTATTACGATTTGAGTAAAGCTAGAATTTTAGTTCAGGGAATAGTGCAAGGTGTTGGCTTCAGACCGACGGTTTACAGGATAGCAAATAGCCTGAATCTTAATGGTTACGTTAGAAATTTAGGGAACATTGTTGAAATCATAGTTGAAGGAAATGAAGAAATTATAAATGATTTTATTGAAAATTTAAAGTTGAATAAACCACCAATATCCAAGATAAGTGCATTAAAGGTAGAATGGTTATTGTCCTATGAAATAGAGTTCAATGATTTTAAAATCCTGGAAAGCTCCTCAAAATTCTCTGGATCTTCGGTGATACCTCCTGATCTAGCTACCTGTGATAATTGTTTGGAAGAATTGTTAAGTCCATCTGATAGAAGATATGAATATTCTTTTACAGCTTGTACCGACTGTGGCCCTCGTTTCACTGTAATAAAATCCGTTCCCTATGATCGGGAGCGTACATCCATGGAAGAGTTTTCTCTTTGTCCAGAATGTCTAGCTGAGTATCAAAATCCTGAAGATCGGCGTTATCATGCTGAAGCCACATGTTGTCCTGTTTGTGGTCCATCCCTGTTTTTATATCGAGATAAAGTTTTGAATTTAGAATATCCTTTACGTGAAGCGGTACAACTCTTAGATGATGGTCATATACTTGCTGTTAAGGGTATTGGAGGCACCCATCTTGTGGCTAGTGTCACATCTGATGATACGTTGTTAAAGCTTAGGAAAAAGTTGGGTAGATCTAATCAACCCTTCGCCTGTATGTCACCCAATGTAGAAACTATCAAAACTTTTGCCGATGTCTCAAATGTAGAAGAGAAAATTTTGAAGTCAAGAAACAGGCCAATAGTGGTTTTAAATAAAAATAATAATTATTTTTTGTCATCTTATGTTTCTCCAGAGCTTCATAATCTTGGGGTTATGCTTCCCTACTCAGGACTTCATCATCTAATATTTAAATATTCAACTGAACCAGCCTATATCATGACCTCCGCTAATATGCCTGGAGAACCTATGCTCACTGAGAATAAAGAAATCATTAAGAATTTGGAAGGTGTAGCTGATTATTTTCTCTTGCATAATCGTCGAATCATTAATCGTTGTGATGATTCTGTGGTTAGATTTCGGGGAGATGACATGACATTCATCAGACGTTCACGAGGATATGTACCAGAACCATACGATTTTTCCAGATTAAATGCTGATTTAAAAGTATTAGCTTTGGGTCCAGAGATTGATGTAACCTTCTCTCTCCTTAATGAGGGTAAATGCTATGTATCCCAGCATATAGGGGACACAACTAAGTATGAAACCTTCAGATATCTTCAGAAAAGTATAGAGTATCTTATGGATATAACAAAAACCGATTCTGTGGATGCTGTGGTAAGTGATCTTCATCCACTTTTCTTTACTACGAAACTGGCTCATGAGTTGAGTGAAATGTTTGACTGTGAAATGATTAAAGTCCAACATCATCATGCTCATGCTGCTTCTCTAGCCGTGGATAATGAAGTGGAGGAAATGATATGCATAACTGCTGATGGGGTGGGTTATGGTGAGGATGGAACGGTTTGGGGTGGTGAAATACTCCATTATCAAGGTGCTGAATACGAAAGAGTAGGTAGTTTATTATCTCAAAAAATGGTTGGTGGAGATTTAACCACCCGATATCCTATAAGAATGGTTATGAGTATATTATATGATCATTACGAATATGATGAACTTCTAGATCTAATGAAAAGAAATTATTTATCATATTTCAAATATGGATTACAGGAAGTTGATTTGGTAGCTAAACAACTTCTTAATGACTTTAACATTGCTCAGACCTCCAGCACTGGACGTGTGCTTGATGCTATTTCAGCAGTTCTTCAAATCTGTGGTGAAAGAACTTATGAAGGTGAATGTGCAATGAAGTTAGAGTCGGCAGCTTACAGTGGATATGAAAAAGTTAATATTCCTGTTAAAATTAAGAAACAGAATGGTTTGGATGTTTTAGATACTTCAAAAATACTTTTATCTGTTTTGAATGAAAAATTAGCGGGTGAAAGAGTTAATGATATAGCTTTAGCTGGTCAAAAAGCTGTTTCAGTCGGATTAGCTGAATTAGCTGTAAAGGCTGCAGATAAAGTTGGTGTCAATGTTATTGGGGGTTCTGGAGGAGTGTTTTATAATGAAGCAATCAGTACTTCGGTAAAAGATACTGTAGAATCTGCTGGTTACAATTTTATTCAGCATAAAAATAGTTGTGCGGGTGATGGTTCAGTTTCTATGGGTCAAGCTGCTGTAGCGGCTTTGCATTTTAGTTGAATAGATTCAAACTTTGAAGTTTTTGTTGATTATTTTTGAATCATGATTAATCATCAGTTATCACTGGCAGGTTCATTGATCGTTTCTTTAAAGCTCGTTTTCTTTCATCTAATTGTTTTAAAAGATTTTTTGCATGTTTCATGGCTTTTTCATACTCTTTTATGAGATTCCCAAGTTCATCTGAAACCTCTTCTCCCATCCGAGCTTTTTCTTCGATTTTTTGGAGTTCTTGGAATTCATGACCTGGTACTTTTAGTCGCATAGTGCCTTGGCTGATAAATATTTGGAATTCAATGTCGTGGGAGATATCGTAGTATTTTCGAGGTCTTCCACGCTCTATTTTTCGGAATGAAGAGTTTAATAAACCAGTATTTTCCATGGCTCTTAAATGCTCTATTATAGCTTTTTGACCTATTTCTAATTCGCGGGATATCTGGCTTACGAAACGTGGCTCGTCTTTTATCAAATCAAGTATGTTTCTACGTGTTTTGCATCCCATTACGTCTAATATATCCTCTAAATTCATCGTTTATCACTGGTTTGTAATAATTATATATTAATTATTTAAGAATTTTTTTTATTCATTTTGATCTTTATTTATTTTAAATTAGGTTTTTATAACCTTTAGTTATTATAATAAATTAATAGATTTATATAACTTTTGGTAATTAATATATTAGTTTCTTCGAAAGGTTTATATAACCTTTGGTTACTATAATAATTATAGATTTATATAACTTTTGGTAATTAATATACTTGTTTCTTCGAAAGGTTTATATAACCTTTGGTTACTATAATATTAATGTTACCATCACCATCACATTACTACAAGGTGAATAAATGACCAATAAGAAAGAATTAGAAAAATTAAAGAAAGATCTGGATGATCTGAAAACTGAAATCCTCAGAATAAATGAAGAAATAGAGGAAAAAGATCAAGAAATTAACCAGATGGATCAAACGATAACAGAAAAGGATCAGACAATAGATGATTACTATTCCCAACTCCAACGTCTTCAAGCTGATTTTGAAAACTACAAAAAAAGATCAGAAAAAGACCTCAAAGATTACATAAGATATGCCAATGAAAATCTAATTTTAAAAATTATTGAAACCTATGAAGATTTAGGACGAGCATTAAAAGCCGAAGAAACCCATGATCTTCGAGAAGGAGTTGAGATAATCTACAAAAAAATGAAAGATATTCTAGAGCGAGAAGGACTCAAAGTAATACCTTGTGAAGGTGAAAAATTCGATCCCTTCAAACATGAAGCACTCATGATTGAAGATAATAAAGATTACCCAAATGGTGTAATTATAGAAGAACTTGGAAAAGGATATACCTTAGATTCTAAGGTTATTAAATATTCAAAAGTTAAAGTTTGTAAAAAAAAGGTGAATTAAATGGCTAAAAAAGAGAAAATAATAGGTATAGATTTAGGAACAAGTAACTCAGCAGCAGCAGCACTTATCGGTGGTAAACCCACCATAATACCCAGCGCAGAAGGATCCACACAGTATGGTAAATCATTTCCTAGTTACGTGGCATTTACAGAAGATGGACAGCGACTGGTAGGTGAACCCGCCAGAAGACAGATTGTCACAAATCCAGAATACACCGTAACCGCTATAAAAAGACAAATGGGTACTAATTACAAAGTGGATATAAAAGGAAAGCAGTATACTCCCCAGGAAATATCAGCATTCATTCTACAGAAAATAAAAAAAGATGCTGAGGCATTCTTAGGTGAAGAAGTGAAAAAAGCAGTGATAACAGTTCCTGCCTATTTCGACGATAATCAAAGAACCGCCACCAAAGATGCGGGCACTATAGCTGGTCTGGAAGTTGTTAGACTGGTCAATGAACCCACAGCCGCTAGTTTAGCCTACGGTATAGATAAAGAAACTACTGAAGAGTTAGAAATACTAGTATTTGACTTCGGAGGAGGAACTTTAGACGTTACCATCATGGAATTTGGTGATGGTGTATTTGAAGTAAAATCCACTAGTGGAGACACTAAATTAGGCGGAACTGACATGGACGCAGAGGTAATGAATTATCTAGCAGGAGAGTTCAAGAAAGAAACAGGCGTAGATCTTATGAACGATGATCAAGCTGTGCAAAGGCTCCGTGAAGCTTCAGAAAAAGCCAAAATAGAACTTTCAACGACACTTAAAACAGATATAAACTTACCATTCATAACAGCCACCCAAGAAGGACCTAAACATCTTACCCATACCCTAACCAGGGCTAAACTTGAAGAATTAGTGGATCCAATAATTAAAAAATGCGCAGCACCCATGGAGCACGCTATAAAAGATGCTAAAATGACTAAATCTGACGTGAGTAAAATAATATTAGTGGGTGGTCCAACTAGGATGCCTTCAGTCCAGAAATTCGTGGAGAATTACATTGGAAAATCTGTTGAACGTGGAATAGACCCCATGGAATGTGTAGCTATAGGTGCAGCTATTCAAGGTGCTGTATTAGCTGGAGAAATTAAAGATCTGGTATTACTTGATGTCAATCCATTATCTTTAGGTATAGAAACTTTAGGGGGTGTATTTACCAAATTAATTGAAAGAAACACCACCATACCAACTAAGAAAAGTCAAGTTTTCACCACTGCTGCGGACAGTCAAACTTCAGTTGATATCCATGTTTTACAAGGTGAAAGACCCATGGCAAATGGTAACACTACACTCGGAAGATTTCAATTGGTAGGTATACCTCCAGCACCCCGAGGTATGCCTCAAATTGAAGTTACCTTTGACATTGATGCTAATGGTATCATGAATGTATCTGCCAAGGATATGGGAACCGGTAAAGAGCAGAAAGTAACTATAACTGCTCCTAACAAATTATCTAAAGATGAAATAGATCAGAAGGTTAAAGAAGCTGAAATGCACGCTGAAGAGGATAAGAAAAAACAGGAAGAAATAGAAATCAGGAATAACGCTGACTCTATGATTCACACTTCTGAGAAAACACTGGAAGAATTAGGAGATAAAGTTGATTCAGACCAAAAATCCAAGATCGAAGAGTTAATTAAAGATTTAAGGGATTTAGTGGGCGGTGATGACTTAACAGCCATTAAAATCAAAACTGATGAACTTACTAAAGCTGTACAGGAAGTAGGCGCCGCTATATATCAACAAGCTCAGCAAGAACAAGCCAAGGCTCAGCAGGAAGGTCAGCAAGAGGGTCAAGGTCAAGATACTGCCCAAGATCCTGAAGGTGATGACACTATAGATGCAGATTATAAAGAAAAATAAATAGAAAAATACTGAGAAGAATGAAGTAAGGAAATATTTTATTATTTTTTTACTTCAATAATTTTTTTTATTATAAATTTGATGATTAATTTTTTATTATCAAACAAATTTTATTTTTAGCATTTAATTTTAATGATATATAGGAAAAAAATATTTAAGAAAAAATCATAACTAACATAGACTATAATATTAGTTTAAAATCATTTTTTAACCAAAAAAAATTGAAGGTAAAGATCTTATATGGCAGAAAAGCGTGACTATTATGAAGTCCTTGGAGTAAGTAAAGACTCTGATAAAAAGGATATTAAAAAAGCTTACCGTAAACTGGCAATGAAATATCATCCTGATGTAAGCGAAGACCCCGAAAGTGCAGATAAATTCAAAGAGATAAGCGAAGCCTATGCAATCTTATCTGATGAAGAGAAAAGAAGTACCTATGATCAATATGGACATGCAGGAATGGGTGGATTTTCCCAGGAAGACATTTACAATAACATAAACTTTGAAGATATATTCAAAGGCTTCAGTGGATTTGGCGGTAATTCAGGAGGTACGGGTGGATTTGAAAATATATTCGACCTATTCGGCTTTGGAGGGGGCGGTAGGAACGGACCTCGCCAAGGCGATGATTTGGCATATCATTTAGATATCACACTAGAAGAAGCGGCCCATGGGCTGGAAAAGGACATAGAAGTGTCACATGAAAAGATTTGTTCTCACTGCCAAGGTTCTAAAGCTGAGCCTGGGACAAACCCTAGAACGTGCCCCACATGTGGTGGGAGCGGACAGGTTCGCCATATTAGCAATACTCCGTTAGGTCAGTTTGCCACTATAAGACCATGTAACAACTGTCATGGTGAAGGAAAAATTATAGAAACTCCCTGTAATAAATGTAGAGGAAAGGGTATTGTAAGAGAAAAAAATACCATTCACATTAAAATTCCGCCAGGTGTGGAAGATGGAAATCGAATACGTGTTCATGGAGAAGGTAATGCAGGGGAACGTGGAGGACCACCAGGAGACCTCTACATTATGATAGGAGTCAAGGAACATGCCTTATTTAAACGTGATGGTGCTGATTTAATTTATCATATGCCCATAAGTTTTGTTCAAGCATCACTTGGCGATACTGTAGAGGTACCTACTTTAGATAGTGAAGTAGATCTTAAAATACCTGCAGGAACACAAAGTGGTACTTCGTTTAGAATGAGAGGACATGGTATGCCTCATATGCGCTGGGGTGGTAAAGGAAATCTATATGTAAAAGTTAAAGTAATTACTCCTAAAAACTTAAATCAGAGACAGAAAGAGCTTTTACGTGAATTCGCCAATGTAAGCGGTGATGAAATCTATACTGAAGGTAAAGGATTTTTTGGTAAAGTCAAGGATGTAATCAGCCACAGTTGAATATCTAAAATATCAATGCTAATTTCAACAGAACTATTCGTTGGGGAGATTTTTCATAAAATTTTTTGAAATACAACATCGTATTCTAAATTTGAAAGATTTTATTTTTTCTATTTAATTGTATTTTAAAAGATTAATCAATGATTTTGATTTTTTTTAATTATCCATTTAATTGAAATTAATGATTTTAATAAATAAAAATCAGAATTAGTAGTAATTACAATTGTTTTTTGATTTATTCATGTTCTATTTTTCTTATTATGATCCACCAGATTCTGTTAAGTTAAGTATGATAAATAAAAAATAATAAAAAGTCCGAAAATAAGTATTATGTAGTATGAATAAATATTCCTTCTAATAAATCTTCAATTTCATTACTCTTTTTTAAAATTGTACCATCTTTTGTGATAAAAGCAGTTTCTTTTTCAAATTCATTTATTTTAAAAAAATAACAAACAAGAAGTATACGATGATCAGGGTTATGAATTCCTAATTGTAATAAATCATCCTCATGGCCCGGATAAACAGATTCATACTCCTCATGAGGAGTTTCATACGTATTGATCTCACTGCTTTCGTAACAAGTAGTATATAAAAGATCGAGTACGTCATAAAAAGTGTCTTCTATTTCTTGTATAAAGTTTTGGTAATTAGAAAAATCAATTACTGCTCCCTTAATTAACCAATGACACTCATTAGCAAATTTATTGACGGCTTTAACAAAATTTTTCTTGGAGATTCC
>Ga0182014_10003892_pt1 | contig 17611 bp, 12 predicted proteins | sample 612S2DmetaG_FD_120489 | JGI IMG/M metagenome (GOLD analysis project Ga0182014, IMG submission 120489) | Permafrost microbial communities from Stordalen Mire, Sweden - 612S2D metaG | ecosystem: Environmental > Terrestrial > Soil > Wetlands > Permafrost | place: Sweden: Stordalen | collected... | reverse complement strand
GGGCCGCATCGTTTTTCCCCACTTTCCAGGCCATTGGCTGCGCCTTCAGGGAAATTCTAGTGCAACATACACCGCATTTCATCAGGATTTATACGGGTTTTGTCGGTTTTTCAGGATCGACTACCCCACACTGAAGCGGCTGGCCGCCGAAGGCCTGATCGAGACTTGCAAGCCAGCCACGGCGCCCAAGAAGCGGCGACAGGAGTACGCGCTGACCGATGCCGGGCGCATCTGCCTTCGAGAGTGGCTTGCCCTGCCCTTCCAGAACGATCCCCCCCGCAACGAATTCCTGCTCAAGCTGTTTTTTGGCCGTGAGGCTGCGCCGGGCGTCGCTCTCGCGCACGTCCGCGAGCTGCAGGAACGAAACCGGCGCATGCTCGCCACGCTGGAAGGGATCGAGAAGATGGCGCGCGCGAACCAATCGCAGGATCCTAATATGCCGTACTGGATGTTGACTCTGGGACTCGGTCTGGCGCTGACCCGCGCCGCCCTAGACTGGGGCGAATCCGCGTTGGCTGAGCTTGCTTCCATGGAGGCTGCACAAGCCCTAAATGGTTGAAACTAAACTAGGTGCCCCATCTTCGCAGCGTTTGTGTTGTTGCGGCTAGGGTGGGAAACCTTGCAACTCAATCTGCCCCGTACCCAAGGGGAAAAGCGCAAAGGAGAATCGCAAAATGCCTACCATCGTCCAATCCAGCCGCCGGTCGCAGATTGTGGCCTGGGCCGTCGCCAGCCTTTTTGTCCTCGGGTTTTTCTTATCTCCAATGGGAGCGTGGACCGGCCCCATTCTGGGCGTCTGGTTCGTGGGCACGCAAAAGCCCCGGCGCGGATTTTTGTGGATGATAGCCTTCAGCTTCATACCCGCCCTGATCTTCGGCTGGCGTAACTTCCCGCTGACCGGCCCGGCTCAGGCACTCGAGTACCTGGCATGGACGCTGCTGGCTGCTGTGCTCGGTGTTCTGCCCTTCACCTTCCACCGGTTGGTCAGCGTCCGCCTGCCTGGATTCCTTTCCACACTTCCCTTGCCGCTGGCGGCTGTGGCGCTTTCCGCGCTTGTCCTTGCGCTGCACATCGGCGCAGCTTCCATGATCGGACCATCCACCTTCCTCATCTTTTGGTTTGCGGCGACGGTCGTGTGGTTGTGGAACCACGAATCCCACGCCACCGAGTTTGTCTTCGCAGCGGGCTTCATCGTTGTAGGTGGCTTCGGGCTCTTCCGCCATTTCAGCGGCGCAGCGCTGCCGGTCAATCTGCTCACCGGCGCGACGTTTTCCTGGGTTTGCCTCGGCGTAGCCCTGTTTCTGAGCGTCTGGGCGCTTCTCAACCCCGGAAAACGCCAGACCTGGGCCAACCGTCCACAGACCGTCGCTCTCCTCAAAAGTCCCGCAACCGGCAACCCCTTGCACGTCGTCACCGAAAATGGCCGCGAAACCTTGCTCAGCAGCTCAGGCGAACGCTTCCCCATCCGCCACGCCATCCCCTCGTTCCTCACCCCGCAAGACCTCACCGGCGAAAACGGCAAATACAACCACCTCTATCAAGTCATCGGCGGCTTCTACGACGACACCCAGCGCATCTTCATTGCTCTCAAAGGGTTCAGCCGGGACGTCTACTTCCGCAGCTACATGAGCCTGCTCGAAGTCAAACCCGGCGATTCCGTGCTGGAGACCTCCGTGGGCACCGGTCTCAACTTCAAATATCTGCCTCGCGGCGTGAAACTGTCCGGTCTCGATCTCTCTCCTGAGATGCTGGCCAACTGCCAGGCCAACCTGCGCCGCTGGCAGATGGATGCAGACCTCTATCTAGGCAATGCCGAGAGCCTGCCCTTCACCGATTCCAGCTTCGATGTCGTCTTCCACGTGGGCGGAATCAACTTTTTCAACAACCGCGCCAAAGCCATTCGCGAGATGATTCGCGTCGCCAAGCCGGGCTGCCTGTTGCTCATCGCCGATGAAACCGAGAAGCACGTGAAGGCCGTGTATGAGAAAGGCCCCGGCGGCCATCTCTACAAGAATCGCAAGGAGCCAGTCAGTGCGCCCATCGATCTGGTACCGCTCGAGATGCAGGAGATCCATCTCGAAATTGGAAGAACCGGCGAATGGTACATGCTCACCTTCCGCAAACCCGCAATCGCCTAATTGGGCTGTGGGAAAGACCTTAGCCTTTCCCGCAGCCTGTAAGATGAAACCATGATCCTTGAGACCTTCCCCGTCGGCCCGCTGCAATGCAACTGCATCATCCTTGGCGACGAAGAGGCCGGCGAGGCCATCGTCATCGATCCCGGCGACGAGGTCGGCCGCATTCACCGCCGCCTCGCCGAACTCGGCCTCAAGCTCAAGCAGATTCTCGTCACCCACGCCCACATCGATCACGTGGGCGGCGCGCTCAAGCTCAAGCGGCTCACGGGAGCGCCCATCCTGCTCAATGAAAAAGACCTGCCGCTGCTCAAAATGATGGCGATGCAAGCCGGCTGGCTGGGTCTCGCAACGCCGGAAACCGCGCCCCCCGACGCCAACCTTGCCGAGGGCCTCGTTGTCGGCCTTGAACGCTACCCAGCCACGGTTCTCCACACTCCCGGCCACACCCAGGGCTCGGTCTGCCTCCACTTCGCCCCGCTCAACATGCTCATCGCCGGCGATACGCTCTTTGCAGGCAGCATCGGCCGCACCGATCTGCCCGGCGGAAACTCCCGCCAGATTATGGACTCGATTCACTCCCGCCTGCTGGCGCTTCCCGAGGAAACCAAGGTCCTGCCCGGCCACGGCCCCGCAACCACCATCGGCGCCGAGCGCAAGAGCAACCCCTTCCTGCGCGCGCTGTAGGCTCCAGGATCATATCTATCCATCTCTTATATTTTCAATACGATAAAGAATCTATCTAAAGTGATGCCTGCAGTTTAAGGCCGGTATTGTTACTACCTTGATGCGTTTCCAAATAGTCAACCAGCACGGTCACTCCGGCGCTGAATTCCCCCTCCGGCCCCAACAGGCTCACCACCAGCCAGCCGGATTCCGCCATCCCGAAAAAGTACCCTGGATGGACCCAAACCCCATGCTCCAGCAGGGCCAGCACCGTCCGCTCGTCGGGTGCGAGCGCCGGAATCCGCAGCACCGCATACCAGCCGCCCTCAACCTCCAACCTGCGAACCGCGGCCAGCCTGCTCAATTGCCGGTCGAGCTCGGCCAGGTTGGCCGCCACGCGCTCCCCAATCTGCTCCTGGATCGCAGCCCTCCCGCCGAGCCACGCCGGCAGAGCGCACTGCACTGGCGCATTCATCGAGAGAAACGTATCGGCAATCACCTCCAGCCGATCCAGCGCCCGGCCAGCCTCCGGCCCGGCGGCAACAATCCACGCCGCCTTCATCTGCGGCAGCCCGGCAATCTTGCTCAGCCCGCTCACCACGAAGACCGGAACCCCATCGAGCCCTGCGGCAAAGCTCTTGCCTCCGCCGCCGAATCCATAGTCCAGAAAAACCTCGTCCACTATCAGCGACAGATCGAATTCCCTCGCCAACCGCGCCAGCTCCTCGGCCTCCCACGGCTTGGTGAAGTGGCCCGTGGGATTGTTCGGGTGAACCAGCACGACAGCTCGCGTCTCAGGCGTAATCGCCCTGCGAAATCCCTCCGGATCGATCTGCCAGACATGGTCGTAGACAAGCGGCGCAGCCTTCAGCCGCACATCGTCCAACACAGCCAGAAAGTCGAAGAGCGGATAACCCGGCTGGGCGACAAGAATCTCGCTCCCCGGATCGCAGAGCAGCCGAAACAGGTAGCTGTAAGCCTCGCTTGTGCTTGTAGTGAGCACAATCTGTTCAGGCTCGACTGCAACTCCGTGGTCCGCATAGTACCCGCAAACCGCCTCCCGCCCGCGCAGGCTGCCCCTGGGCTGCGGATCGTAGTCGAGCGCTCTCTGATCGGTAAGCCCCGCCAGCAACTCTGGAGAATATTCGAAGCCGCAGCGGGTCGGATTCGAGGCCGTCAGATCGGCAATCGGCAGCCCGGCCTGTGCGCGCAGCCGGTGAGCCCGCGCCAGCTCGCTCTCCTCCGTATTCCAGTCCGTCCTCCGCGAAAAGCGCATAACTCCAACCCTATCAATCGTCCCCGCGCTTATCTCATGTGCCGCATCCGGCTCATGCACAATAAGAGCAGGCGTCCTTTCCAACCATACACGGGCGTCCACCAGGAGGAAAATTGGGTCTGCGCGCAGTTGTCTTCGATTATGGAATGGTATTGACCGGTCCGCCGGACCCTGAGGCCCACGCCGCCCTGCTGCGCATCACCGGCCTGCCTCTTGCTCGCTTCGAGAGCCTCTACTGGGCCGACCGCCACGCCTACGACGAAGGCAAGCTCACGGGCATCACCTTCTGGCAGAAGTTTCTCCGCGAGGCCGGCCTGAGCCTTGGCCCCGGTGCGGTCGAAGAGCTGAACCAGTGGGATGCCTGCATGTGGACCACACAGAATCCCGCCATGCTGGCCTGGCAACAGCGGCTCAAGCAGAGTGGCCAGCTCACCGCGATCCTTTCCAACATGGGCGACGATGTACTCGCAAGCGTCGAGCGGGAGTTCGACTGGATTCACCGCTTCGACGTGCTGGTCTGGAGCTTTCAGCTGCACATGGCCAAGCCCGACCCCGCCATCTATCGTCACGTGCTCCAGGAACTCGGCGTCCGGCCCGAGGAGACCCTCTTCCTCGACGACAAGCTGGTCAACATCGAGACCGCGTTGGCGCTGGGCATGAAGGCCATTGAGTTCTCCACCATCGAGCGGCTGCGTGCGGATCTGATCGCCGCCGGACTGGACAGTGTGCTCCCGCTTCCCTGAGCAGGGATGCGGCTGCTGTGACCCTCTTCAGACCCTACTTTCGAAAATGGTAGCTTAGCCCCAGATTTGCGTTCATGACGTCGAGGCCGGGGTTGATTGGCACCGCGAAGGCGTTTGAAAAATGAAAATCGCTGAACAGGCCCAGACGCAAATCCAGCCGTTGGGTCAGTTTGACTTGCACGCCCGCGGCAGACTGCAAGCTGAAGTTCTGATAGGTCGCCTCCGACGAGAGCACCTTTTTATCAAAGACGAGTATCCCGCCCTTGGCCAGCAGGTAGGGCTTAATGGCCTTGTTGCTCCGCCACAGGATGCGAAAGCCGATCGGAGAAATCCCCACTCCAGGCACGATCTGCCGGGCGTAGGTCAGCGGGCTACCCCAGGTAGTGGTTTGGGCCGGTTCGTTCAGAAGAATCAGCGGCAGAACCTCCGCCACGTAGTCCACCCGTGCTCTCAGAAGGTAGCCCCAGGAATGACGGTCGTACTCTACCCCCGCCGTGTAGAGCTTGCAATCTCTCCCGCTGGCAAAAATGCGGTAATTGCCATAGGAAGCCAATCCCTCTACGATGAGCTCGCTCTCCACCGGCTGTATGGCCGGGGTCCTCGTCATCACCCCGGTATCCGTCTCCGCCGGGGTGTCTGTCTCCAGCAGAGTGTTCGGTTCCAGCGGGGTGTTCGTCAACCCCACGGTCTCCGTCTCCTGGGAGTGCGCGAGTTGCGGCACAAGAAGGCTCAGCGCGGCCAGAATGGAAAGGCAGTTGAGGCGAAAGTTGCCTGCGAAGCTACGCTCACTCCGTCGCGAGGCGGTTACAGGCTCACAAACTCGATTGGCAGGCAATGGGTCTCCCGACAGTTGGCATGGATAGGCCAAGCCCCAGCTACCAAAGGATGAAGTGGCCGATGCGGCCAATATAATGAACTTGAAGGCCGGACACAACACATTTTCTTGCCGGCGCCCTGCCGCGGCTCCCAAATCCGCCAATTCCCGGAAACGTGCATCAGGCTCATGATGTACAGCATACCGTCGTGGTACCGCTTATGCCCGCTGGGAATGGGCGTCTTCCATAGCTCCTCGGCAAACAGGTTCCGATAGCGGTGGGTCGCATGGGCCCCGTGGCGTCGTCCAGCGGCGGGGCCAGATTCGATGAGGACGGCTGCGGCGCGGTCTGTCCAAATTCAGATACTGTGAACAAAGCGGTGGCCAACAAGGCAAAAAGCCGTCTGCGGCTCATGGAATTCCGGCTCCAGCCGGGCGCAGCCATCTTACCAATTCGCATTACCTTGATCGAATCTGCGCTTTTTTCTCTGGCGCCAACCGCTTTCCACCACCCCCTGCTTACAATTGCCAGTCGCATGTTCTACACTGCTTGCCGTTGGATCGCAATGAGCTAAACCGTCTTATACGAAGCCGCCGCCAAGCAATCAGAGACCCGTCAGAGGTCTGCGTCCCGAACTCAACCTGATCCGTCCAGACATACGGATAGGAGTGTCAAAAGTGAATTCATTGCCAGAAACAAAAAGTTCAAGCACGGCAAAATGGGCCGCGATGGGGGTGGCGTCTCTCGTGCTGGGCGCAACCATGACGCTGGCCCAGAGCGTGCCGGTGGTCACAGGCGACGCGCGGGTCGACAAGCTGCTCAGCCAAATGACGCTCGATGAAAAGCTGACGCTGATCCACGGCACGCATGAGGATCCAGCGGTGTACCAGGGCCAGGCCGGCTACCTGGCCGGAATTCCGCGCCTCGGTATTCCGGGGCTGCGCTTTGCCGATGGGCCGCCGGGCGTGCTCACCCGCCATCCGTCGCAGGGCGAAACGGCAACCATGGGCGTTGCCGCCACCTTCAGCCGCAAGTCGGCCGAGGACAACGGATTGGTCATCGGCCGCGAAGACCGCGCGCTGGGCATCGACGTCTCCCTGCAACCCTTTGTGAACATCGACCGCGACCTCGAATTCGGCCGCGGCTACAACACCTTCGGCGAAGACCCGTTCCTTACCGGCGAGATCGGTGCGGCCGAGATCATGGGCATCCAATCCCAGCACGTAATGGCCCAGGTCAAGCACTTCGTCGGCTACGACTCCAATGGCACCAGCACGAACATCGACGACCAGACACTGCACGAGGTCTACGTGGCGCCGTTCGACGCGGCCATCAAGGCCGGTGTCTCCTCCATCATGTGCTCCTATAACCGCCTGAATGGCACGTTTGCCTGCGGCAACGCGTCCACGCTGACCAAAATCCTGCGCGACGAGATCGGCTTCAAAGGCTTTGTGACCTCAGATTGGGGCGCGGTTCACGCCGTCAAGTTCATCAACGCCGGTCTGGACATGGAGATGCCAGGCGAGCCCACGCCCGGCGCCTCCTTCAATATCCCATCCTTCTTTGATCTGCAGCCCGTTCCGCCTCCTCCGCCGCCTATGCCAGCCGAGGCCGCCGACGTCAGTGAAGGGATGTTTGGCGGTCATATTCCCGAGGAGCCTGCCGAAGGCCGCGGAGACGGCAGCGATTTCGGCGTCAAGCTGGACCCAAAGAAGATGGCCGAAGCCCTCAAGGATGGCGCTGTCAACGAAGCCGCCATCACCCGCGCCGCCGGCCACGTGCTCTATGAGATCGTCCACTTCGGCTACCTCGATGGCCAGTCCAAGCACGATGTCACAGAGCAGTCCATCGAAGCCAATGCCAAAATCATCGAGAAGACCGGCGAAGAGGCCGCAGTTCTTCTGAAAAACGAAGGCAGCGTGCTGCCCTTGAAGGCCGCCGGCCTCGAGTCCGTGGTCCTCATCGGCCCCACCGCAGGACAGGTGGACTCGATCGGCATCAGCGGTGAGCGCTCCGTCGGGCTGTCCCAGCGGCAGATCGGCCCGCTCGACGCCCTCAGGAAGATCTCCGGCAACCCCAACATCCGCTTTGCCGTGAACGACGACATGACCGGGACAACCGTTCCAGCAAGCGCTTTCAGCCACAACGGCAAACCCGGCCTGCTCCGCACTGGCTCTGGCGACCCGCAGACCGACGCCCAGCTCAATTTCACGGTCGGCAACGCCCTCGCCCCCAACTCGGTCGTCACCTGGAAGGGCTCACTCACCGCACCCGATGCCGGCGCCTACTGGCTCTACCTCCAGGCCATGGGCACCAACGCCAGCATCTCCCTGGACGGCAAGCGTCTGGCCGCCACCGGCGCCTTCCAGGGCGGCGTCCATGGCGATATCCTGCAGGCCAACCAGGACAACGCCGTTCCCACCACCGATGGCCTCGACAATGTGCGCCGCGCCGTTGAACTGACAGCTGGACCGCATGAAATCGAGATCAAGACCAGCCCCGACAGCTCCAACGCCCCAGTCCAGGTGCGCCTCAACTGGTACACCCCCGAGCAGCGCAAGGCCGACCACGAAGCAGCCATCGCCGCCGCGAAAAACGCCAAGGTCGCGGTGGTCTTTGTGTGGACGCGCCTCGCACCGGTCTTTGGCCTTCCCGGCGAACAGGACAAACTGGTCGAGGAGGTGGCCGCGGTCAACCCCAACACCATCGTCGTCCTCAACACCAGCCAGCCCGTTGCCCTGCCCTGGGTCGACAAGGTAAAGGCAGTACTCGAGATGTGGTGGCCCGGCGATGAGGGCGGCTGGTCCACGGCCAATCTGCTGCTGGGCAAGACCAGCCCTGCCGGTCGCTTGCCGGTCACCTGGGCCAAGCGCCTTGAAGACTACGCCGCCACCGACCCCAAACACCCCGAGCGCTCCCGCAAGGGCGTGGACGGAAAAACCACCTACAGCGAAGGCGTGAATGTAGGCTACCGCTGGTTCGACCATGAAAAGATCGATCCGCTCTTCGCCTTCGGCCACGGCTTGAGCTATACCACCTTCGAATACTCCGGGCTCAAAATCGAGAAAGCCTCCGACGGCGGCCTCGACGTCAAGGTCCACATCAAAAACACCGGCAGTGCGGACTCGGACGAGGTTCCGCAGGTCTACCTCGGCGCGCCCAGCGAGATTCCGGCCGGAGTGCAGTTCCCGGTGCGGGCTCTGGCTGCTTTCGACCGCATTCACCTGGCTGCCGGCGAAGCCAAAACGGTCACCCTCCACGTCCCGCTGCGCCAGTTGCAGTACTGGTCCACGGCTAGCGGAAAGTGGGTAGCTGCCAGCGGCAAGCGCACCGTCAGCGTAGGCGCATCGTCCCGCGATCTGCGCGTCGAGCAAAGCGTCGAATAAGCCGATTGCCTGACACTTGAGAGCCGGGATTCATCCACGGCCTTAGCCCTGGATGAGTCCCGGCTCCCCATCGCAGCAAAAAATTCGGGCCGAGCCTCCACTGCGGTACACGCAGCAGAAGCCCGGCCCAAATTGCCGGTAATACTTATTGAAGGGCTATGTAATTCCCATAGCCCACGATCACAGTGGCCCCGATCAGCGTAAGCAGCGTCAAAGTCAAAAGCGCCTTGGTGCGCGCGCTCACCCCGTGCCACTCTTTCACCGCAATGCCCAACAACGTGCTGAAGATGATGGTGCTTGCCATCAGCAGTGTCCAACTGGAGAACTTGTAGTGGCCCATCTGCGACTCGCCCATGGTGTAAAAGAAGAACTGAAAATACCAAATGGCGCCGGCAAGCCCGGAAAAGAAGTAATTCCCGAACAGCGACGGCTTTTTCGGCTCCCCCTCCGCCGTGGCCTCGCCCGCCGGAACCTGCAGGTACTCGCCATAGCTGCGATTGCGCAGGTTGAGTATGGCGCACCATACGAAGTTAGTGGTAAAGCCGCCAGCCAGCACCACCACCAGCACCGGCAGTCCCTGCCACAAAGCGCTGGTTCCGTGCGCCACGGCGTAGGCCTTCATGGGATTGCCCGCATCCAGCCCAAAGGCAAAGCAGGCGCTCATCACGCCGGCAAAGATGCCCACAGCCAGTCCGAGCTTGAGGTTGAACTCGCGAACGCTGGCCTTCTTCTGCTCGGCGGAGAGTTCCTTCTCCTTGGAGATTCCAGCCGCGCCCGCAAGAAGAATGCCCAGGGCGCAGACGGCTACGCCCAGCAGCGTTACCTGGCCCGAGCGCTGAGCCAGCAGTTGCCCGAACTGGCCGTGAAAGATGGGCGGCACCAGCGTGCCGAAGACCGCGCAGTTGCCCATGGCCACGGCAATGCCCAGCGAGATGCCCAGGTAGCGCAGAGCAAGGCCAAAGGTCAGGCCGCCCACTCCCCACAAGACACCGAACAAATAAGTCCAGAAGATGGTCGATGTCGGTACGCCATGCAGAACCCCCAACAGATCGTTGCTCAGCAAGCCAGCAAACAGCCAAGGAGCCGCGATCCAGCTGACGACGCCGGCGGCCAGCCAGTAGGTCTCCCACGACCACCTGCGCACCTTGCGGAACGGAAGATAGAAGCTGGCCGCCGCCAAGCCGCCCAGCCAACAAAGAATCACTCCCAAAAACGGATTCGCGCCCACGATGTCTTACTCTCCTGTCTTGCTGAATGTGTTTGCGTGCGCCTTGCTACTCCAAGCTCACGGTAAAGACATAACTGCCGGCGGGAAGCTCATAACCGTTCCGCTCGCCCGCAGCTGTTGCCTTCACCAGCTTGCTCCCGGCCAGCGGAACGCCTTCCACCTTATACTTCGCGGCCTCACCCGCGCTCACGTCCAGCCATGCCGTGGTATTGGCCGGAATGGTCACGTGCCACTCGGCGGTTGTTCCCTTCACCTTCCAGCCGGAGTGAATGGCGCCATAGGCGGAGGCATAGTCGAACCGAACGCTCCCCAGCCGTTCGTCAAATACCGGATGCAGCACCACCGTGTGGAAACCCGCATCCAGCGGCGACGCATCCACGCCCGCCGCATAACGATAGATCCAGTCGGCCACCGCGCCATACGCATAGTGGTTATAGGAGTTCATGCTGGGATCGTCTTTCATCCGGTCGCCGTTCCACCGCTCCCACATCGTCGTTGCGCCGTGCTCTACCAGGTAGCCCCACGACGGGTACTCGGTATTGAGCAGCAATCGATAGGCCAGCTTGCCGTGCCCGCTCCTGGTCAGCTCTTCCAACAGGTACGGCGTACCCAGAAAACCCGTGCCCAGCAACCCATGGTTGGCCTCAATCTTGTCCACCAGCTTTTGTGCGGCAGCCGCGCGCAGATTCTCCGGCAACAGGTTCATGTGCAGCGCCAGCACATAGCCGGCCTGTGTGTCGCCGCCCTTGCTTGTTGCGTTGGGATTGTTGATCCCGCCGAAAGGCGATGGACTGTTGTCCGCGCCAGCCACAAAACCATCGTCGTGAACAAACTGCTTCTCGAACGCCGCGCGAACCTTCTCGAACAGCCGCGCATACTTCGCCGCATCCTGCGCGCGGCCCGTTGCGCGAGCCATCTGCTCCATCAACGTCGCGTCATAGGCCCAATAGGCCGTGGCGATCAGCGCGTAATCCGTCTTTCCCTCGGGCGAAAGCCAGTCTCCAAACGGAATCCCGGCCTCGTGCTTCCACAGCCCATCCGGGTTGGCAGCCTCGATAGCATTGAGATACTTCTCCATCGCAGCCCAGTTTTGCTCGATCACGCTCGTGTCGCCGGTTTGCAGCCACGAGGTCCACGGAATGATCACGCCCGCATCGCTCCAACCCGCGCCGGAAGAGGATGAACTCTGCGCGGTTCCCGGCGAGTAGATGCCGAAATACGGCGTACCCGCCTGCGTCCCGCGCATATCCCCGGCAAACTTGCGCGAGAAGGCCGCCAGGTCCATGTTGTAGCTGGCCGCGCGCCAGAACACCTGCGCATCCGCCATCCACCCCAGCCGTTCGTCTCGCTGCGGGCAGTCCGTTGGCACGCCCACAAAGTTCGAACGCTGGCCCCACAGAATATTGCTCCATAGCTTGTCGATCATCTCGTTGCCGGTTTCGAGCTTTGCAGTGAAGGCCGCATCGGTGTGAAATACGAGAGCGCTCACCGCGTCCTTGCCCGGCGCCGTGGGTAGCCCGGTCACCTCAACGTAGCGGAAGCCATGAAAAGTGAACTGCGGCGTGAACTCTTCCAGGCCCGTGCCGCCGAGGCCATTGCCATCGAGAATAAAGTGATCCGTCGCCTTGGCCGTGCGCAAGTTGTCGGTATAGATGGTTCCGTCCGCGTTCACGATCTCCGCAAACCGCAGCCGCACATCCGTGCCCGCCGGCCCCTCCACCCGCAACCGCTCCACGCCGGAAAAATTCTGGCCGAAGTCGTAGACGTACACGCCGGGCCTCGGCTCCGCGACGGACTTCGCCGCCAGAGAGCGCTCCACACGGATCGATGGATAGTCCTGCGCCTCGACCGCCATCGGCTTCGGATCGATCGCCAGCACGCCCTTCCAGTCGCCTGCATCGAAAGCTGCCGTATCCCAACCCGCCTGCTTCAACCGCGCGTCCTGGCTCTCGCCGTCGTAGATCTCCGAGTGCAGAATCTCCGACGCGCCGGCCAGCCAGCTTGTGTCGGTCGCAACCCACTCCACGCTGCCGTCCGTGTGCTCGATGCGCAACTGGACCCGCAGCGCCGGCGGCGTATCGCCGTAATTGTTGGGCTGCTGAAACCACTCAAGCGGTGTCTCGTACCACCCCGGCGCCAGCAACGCCGCAATCGCGTTCTTGCCACTCGCCACCAGCGCGGTCACATCGTAGGTCTGGTACTTCACCCGCTGGCGATAATCGGTCCACCCCGGCGCAAGCACATCGTCGCCCACGCGCTTGCCGTTCAAGAACACCTGGTAGGCCCCCAGCGCCGTTGCATACAGCCGCGCAGACTTTACTGTCTGGCTCACTTCAAACGTGTGCCGCAGCGCCTTCACCGAGTCCGGAATCCAAGGATGCCCCAGCGGCTGGCTCATCGGCCCTGGCGCCTGCGTCCACACGGCCGCGCTCTTCCATCTCGAGTCGTCAAATCCCTTCTGCTGCCAACCCTGCGCGGCCCCGGCCTCCGAGACATGGATCGCCGTCTTCCAATCCGTTCCGCTGGCAAAGGCCGCCGTGGTTCCGTCCGTATACTCCACCACCAGCGTGGCAATCAGTGCCGGCGCATCGGCCGTGGCCATTCCGTTGGGATTTGCAACATAATGCACCGTCTCAATGGCTATCGCGTTGGCCCCGGCACCTAGCTTTCCCGTAACTTCTGCGCGCACAAACTTCTTCCACGGCATCTGCTTCCACGCCGGAAACTTGTCGGCCGTGAGAACCTGCGCGCCGTTCACCCACGCCGCAACCGTATCCTGCCCGGTGGCGTAGAGCGCGGCACGCAGCACCGGCTTGGCCAACGTCACCGTCGCGCGGTAAGCAAAGTGCTGTTCCGCTCCCTTTTCCGCCACCAGGGCCTTTGCATCCGGACTGGCAATCCATACAGCCGGAGCGCGGCGCACCGCAGCCTCCTCCGCCGTTTCGTAGCCAATCCACTGGGCGCGCCAGCCCTCCTGCTTTACCAGGCCCGTCTCCCACCAGCTTGGCTCGCTCTCCGCATACGGCTTGCCCGCCGCATCCCACACCTTCACCTGCCAGAAGTACCGCGTGCTGGGCTGAACCGCCGATCCGGCGTAATGCACATTCAAAGACTCGCCCGAGTCGATCCGCCCGCTATCCCAAACGTCCGCCTTGCCCTGCCGCAGCAGCTCGGCTTGCGAAGCAACCATCACCTCATACGCAGTCTGCTTCGCGCCCCGCGCCGGGTCCTGCAACTGCCAGGAAAAACGCGGAGCCGGGTCGTCGATCCCCAGCGGCGTCTTCAAATCGTCCACGCGCAACTCCACCGGCCCTGTGAATGCCGGAGCCTGCACCGCCGCCAGCCTCAGCGCCGCCGCTCCCAGAACCAGACCCCACACCAGCCACCGCATCATTCCTTTTTTCATGCCTCTACTCGCCCCTCAGGAACAAACCTGATCATTGTGCGGCTTGCTCCGGTGCTTTGGGAAGCCGTCGCGCCTGGCCAAGCGTCCGCTCACATAAATTCATCCAGTGAAATAATTTCCGGAAGGAAGAACCTTAAATTGCCCAGAGTTCCATTGTCAAAGGTTCGGTAGGCAAGCACGCGCCGCGAGCCACACTACGACCAAGGATGCTGCCTCCGCCCGTTACACTCTCCCCATGGCCCTCCGCATCTACGCCGCCACCACCAGCCAGGGCAAGCTGCGCGACTTCCGCACCGCCGCCGAAGCCCATTCCATCACCATCGATCTCCTGCCCGCCCTCGCCACCATCCCCGCCCCCGAAGAAAACGGCGCCACCTTCACCGCCAACGCCACTCTCAAAGCCGTCTACTACTCCCGTTTCGCCCCCGGCAACCTGGTCCTGGCCGACGACTCCGGCCTCGAGGTTGACGCCCTTGACGGCGCTCCCGGCGTGCGCTCAGCCCGCTTTGCCGCCGACTCCGGCCTGGTCGACTCGCCCGACGCCAACGATAACACCGACGTGTGGAACAATATGGTGCTGCTGCAGCGACTTGCCGGCGTTCCCCCGGCCAGCCGCACCGCGCGCTACCGCTGCGTCCTCGTTGCCGCGCGCGACGGCCTTCCCTTCCACACCGCCGAGGGCTCGGTCGAGGGCCTCATCCTTGATGCTCCCCGCGGCACCGGCGGCTTTGGTTACGACCCGCTCTTCTTCCTGCCCGCCCTGGACCGCACCATGGCCGAACTCGACCTTGAAACCAAGCACTCCCTCAGCCATCGCGGCCGCGCCATTGCGGCACTGTTGGCCTTGCTGACTGTTTGATCCCCCACATCTCCCCTGCAAAGGATCAAAGGCGCGGAGCGCCGGCTCATCTTCCCACGAACAAACACTCGGGAGTTGGCCTAATCAGCGACCGTCAGGCGCCAAATGTGCCCCTCAGTTCATGCAATGGGCTGTTCTCGTCATTTGACAGGGGAGACTTGGGGTACCCGGCACGCGGCCCGGGGAATTGTGCTTGTGGAGAATTCGACGCAATTCGCTTCCAACGGATCTTTCTGCAGGTTTCTTCTTCTCACTCGAACGGTTTGCCCCCTGGCCAGTCACTTCGAGAGTCCTGTCATACGAATGATCGCCTTTCCTGGTGAAGGCTTGCGTGATAGGCAGCTTTTGGTCGCCCGTGACCATGGAACCGGTCACTCGGAACCTGCCACAGAGCGGTGCAAGAAGAAATCCGAGGAATTGTAGATCAACTCCTTCGGGAGCTTGCGGATTTTAGCAAAGCGCAGTACAAATCCGGAGATTCCTGGCGCGGCCAGGAGCGTGCAGCCTTAGCGGACGCCGTGCGCCTTCAGCCAGGGGCCATAGCACAGGTCGTCATTGTGAATGTGGGCGTTGAACCAATAGCGAAGGAAGTTCAGCGACTCATCGTTCAGAGTGAAACCGCCCTGCTCGAAACGGGCAGCAAGCTCTTCAACTTCCCCTAGCAAGAATTGGTGCTTGAGGCTGTGCGCAGCCAGCTCTGGGTAGCTTGTCGCCGCCAGCATCGCTTCTTCCGATGAGAAGTGGGCGCGTGTGCGGTTCACCACCTGGCGCAGCAGCAGGCCAGTCGAGCTCCGTTCCTCGCCCTGCAACACAGCGGCGTAAAGTTCGTTGATGGCTTCGTACAGCTCCTGGTGCTCCTCATCCAGGGCTCGGACACCTACGCTATGCTTTTCGCTCCAGGTCAATAAGGCCACAGCCACGCTCCTACCGAAAGTTTTCCGACAATGGGCATGTCAGTAGGGAGAGCATATCATTTTATTTGGAGAGAGATGCGTCATTCCATGGTCACCAGGCGCAAAATCGCCTTCTTGTGAGCTGAGCCTGCGGAATGTAGCAGCCGTATTGAAGCGACAGACCGTGCGCTCTCCTTCTCCTTTCTCCTGGATCACGGGCAAACCGGCAACTGACCACTGCCAAACCACGGAGCGCCTTGACGGGTGTAGTGTGCGTTTCCAATAATCCACCTGTACCCTAACAAAGAACTCAAGTCTCTCAATCTGAAACCGCCTCCACCTGAAGCCCACAGGAGCCTCGACCCTCATGGCCACTGCCCAACAACCTGCCGCGCCCACCCTTCGCCGCGGCGTCCCGCCGCTGCGTGCCGCCCAGGGAAACTCCTTTCTCTTCCGCAAGCTGCACTCGCTGCTCGGCATCGTCCCTATCGGCGCCTTCCTCCTTGAGCATCTGCTCTCGAACTTCGAGGCCCTCAAAGGCCCGGCCGCCTACGGAGCCCAGGTCAAGTTCCTCAACAGCCTGCCCCTTGTCCGGATCCTCGAGTGGGCCTTCATCTTTCTGCCTATCCTCTATCACGGCCTCTACGGCGTCTACATCTGGCTGCGCGGCAAGTCCAACATCGTCTACTACCCCTGGGCCGGCAACTGGATGTACACCGCCCAGCGCTATACGGGCATCGTCGCCATTCTCTACATAGGCCAGCACGTCATGCGCCAGCGCTTCATGGGCATCAGCCTTCCCGAGCACCCTTATGCGGCCTTCGCCAAGGTGCAACACGAACTGGCCAACCCCTGGATGCTGGCCGTCTACATCGTTGCCATGATCGCCATCTGCTGGCACTTCTCTTACGGCGTCTGGCTCTTCGCGGCCAAGTGGGGCATCACCCCCGGCAGAACCGCCCGCAAGCGCTTCGGCTACGTTTGCGCCTTGTTGGGGCTAGTGCTCGCGGTCATGGGCCTCGCGAGCATTTGGGCCTTTGCCGGGCCAAGATACCCCAACGCTCCTGAAAATCCGCCCCCGGCCGTCTCCATAATCATTGCCCCGGCGGTTTTGGTTACCCCGGCAGCCGCCGGAACCGTTTCGATTTAAGCGCCGAGACTACAGGCCGAAAGGAACAAGGATCATTCCATGGCAGCATCCAGAATCATCGTCGTTGGCGGAGGGCTGGCCGGGCTCGCGGCGGTCATCAAGATCGCCGAAGCAGGCGGCACCGTCGACCTGTTCTCCATCGTCCCCGTCAAGCGTTCTCACTCGGTCTGCGCCCAGGGCGGCATCAACGCCGCCAAGAACCTCAAGGGCGAGGGCGACACCACCGACAAGCACTTTGACGACACCATCTACGGCGGCGACTTCCTCGCCAACCAGACTCCCGTCAAGGCCATGTGCGAGGCCGCCCCGGCCATCATCGACCTCCTCGACCGCATGGGCGTGCCCTTCAACCGCACTCCCGAGGGCCTGCTCGACTTTCGCCGCTTCGGCGGCACCTTCTACAACCGCACCGCCTTCGCCGGCGCCACCACAGGCCAGCAACTGCTCTACGCGCTCGACGAGCAGGTCCGCCGCCACGAGTCCGACGGCAAGGTCAAGAAGTACGAGGGCTGGGAGTTTCTCTCCGGCGTGCTCGACTCCAACGGCGTAGCCCGCGGCATCACCGCCCTCGACCTGCGCACCATGGAACTGCGCAGCTTCCCCGCCGACGCCATCATCATTGCCACCGGCGGCGTCGGCGCCCTCTTCGGCAAAAGCACCAACTCCGTCGTTTGCACTGGCTCGGCCCAGTCCGCCATCTTCCAGCAGGGCGCCTTTTACGCCAACGGCGAGTTCATCCAGGTCCACCCCACCTGCATCCCCGGCGAAGACAAGCTGCGCCTCATGTCGGAGTCGGCCCGCGGCGAAGGCGGTCGCGTCTGGGTGCCCAGGATCGCCGGCGACAAGCGCCCCATCAAGCAGATCCCCGAGACCGATCGCTGGTACTTCCTCGAAGAGTGGTTTCCCAAGTACGGCAACCTCGTCCCTCGCGACGTGGCCACCCGCGCCATACACAAAGTTGTCTATGAGTACGGTCTCGGCCTCGACGGCCAGGCCATGGTCTATCTCGACCTCACCCACATCGACCGCGCCACTCTCAACCGCAAGCTCGAAG
>Ga0182014_10003888_pt1 | contig 17616 bp, 18 predicted proteins | sample 612S2DmetaG_FD_120489 | JGI IMG/M metagenome (GOLD analysis project Ga0182014, IMG submission 120489) | Permafrost microbial communities from Stordalen Mire, Sweden - 612S2D metaG | ecosystem: Environmental > Terrestrial > Soil > Wetlands > Permafrost | place: Sweden: Stordalen | collected... | reverse complement strand
TGCCGCGGCGACCTCGCGATTCGTCGCGCCCGCCGCGACGCGAAGGATGATGCGCGCGCGCAGCGCGAGCGCCTGGGCGGTCTTTCGTCGTCGTGCCAGCGACTCGAGTTCGTGGCGCTCGTCGTTCGAGAGCACGATCTCAGCCGCCGGACGGCCTCTCCGCGGACGCTCTTTCTCCATGGGTCTGACCATAGCGAGAGTCTACCAGAATACTTTAGCGAATCTATGACTCAGGACACTAGGACAGCGCCTGGGCCAGGTCCTTGATCAGATCGTCGATGTCCTCGATGCCAACGCTCAGCCGCACGAGACTCGCCGGAGGTTCGAGGGTCGAGCCGGCGGTGGAGGCGTGGGTCATCGCCGCTGGAAGCTCGATCAGGCTCTCGACACCGCCGAGCGACTCGGCGAGTGTGAAGACCGACGTCAGTTCACAGACCTTCCTCGCCGTCTCGACACCGCCCTTCAGGGTGAAGCTCACCATCCCTCCGAAGTCGGTCATCTGCGCGGCGGCGACCTCGTGGCTGGGGTGGGTCGCAAGACCCGGGTAGTAGACCCTCTCGACCGCGTCATGGCCGGCGAGGTACTCCGCGACCGCCCGCGCGTTCGAGCAGTGCCGTTCCATCCGGATTCCCAGCGTCTTGAGCCCGCGGATGAGCAGGTAGCAGTCGAGTGGCCCGGGCACCGCGCCGATGGCGTACTGGTGGAACTTCAGTTTCGTCGCAAGCCCGTCGTCGTTCGTGGCGACGAAGCCTCCGATCACGTCGGAATGCCCACCGACGTATTTGGTCGTCGAGTGCACGACCACGTCGGCGCCCAAGGTGAGGGGGCGCTGCAGGTACGGGGTCGCGAAAGTGTTGTCGACGACGAGCAGCGAGTTGTGGTCGTGCGCGATCGTCGCGAGCTCTCGGATGGCCACGACATTCAGCAGTGGGTTGCTGGGCGTCTCGACCCAGAGCATCCTCGTCGACTCGGTGAACGCCGCGCGAACGGCGTCGACGTCGCTGAGTTCAACGCACGTGATTGCCACACCCCAGTCGCCGAATATCCTGGTCAGGAGCCGGTACGTCCCGCCGTAGGCGTCATTGCCCAGGATTACGTGGTCACCGGGACTGAGCGTGCGAAGCAGCGCGTCCTCGCCGGAGAGTCCCGACGCGAAGGCGATGCCGTGGCTCGCCTCCTCGAGGCCCGCGAGGCACGCCTCGAGCGCGGCCCTCGTCGGATTGTCAACCCTCGAGTAGTCACTGAACCTCGGAACCCCTACGGCGTCCTGGGCGTAGGTTGACGTGAGGTACACCGGCGGATTGACCGCGCCGGTGACGGGATCGGGCTCGGAGCCCACGTGGATCGCTCGGGTGTTGAAACCGCTCATCGCTCGCTCCTTTGCTCGAGGTAGCCCAAGAGGTCACTTCGCGTCAGGACCCCGACCGGGTGCCCGCCGTCGAGCACGAGCAGGCAGGCGGTCGAGCTGAGACGCCGGGTGAGCTCGGTGATGCTCATGCCCACGCCGATCATCGGCATCGGCGGATCAGCGACATCCTTCACGCGTAGATCGAGCACCGCCGCGTCGCGCATGCTCGCCTCGAGCAGTCCGAGCTCGCTGAGGGACCCCGACACCTCCTTTGCCGCCAGCGGCAGCTCGTCGGTCACCGTCACGAGCAGTTGGGACACGTCGTTCTCTCGCATCACGGATATCGCGTCGCGCACGAGGACGTCCTCGGTGACGAGCACCAGGTCGGCCAGTCCCTGCGCCTGGCGCTTCACCTTCGCCGCGAGGACGTCGCCGGCGTCCATCTCGTTGTGCGGGCGAAGGAATCCGAAGTCGGTCATCCACGCGTCGTTGAATATCTTGGAAAGGTAACCCCGGCCCGAGTCGGGTATGAGGACGACCACCACCGAGTCGGGTCCTTCCCTGGCGGCGACCTTCAGCGCGGCAGCGACCGCCGTGCCGCCCGAGCCACCGATCAGAATCCCCTCTCGTTGCGTGACCAGGCGGGCCATCGCGAAGGCGTCCGCGTCGCTGATAGCGATGACCTCATCGATGATCGAGGGATCGTAGTTGGCCGGCCAGAAGTCCTCGCCCACCCCCTCGGTCAGGTACGGCCTGCCGGCGCCGCCCGAGAAGACCGAACCCTCCGGGTCGGCGGCGATGATCTTGATGCTGGGGTTCTGCTCCTTCAAGTAGCGTCCGACGCCCGTGATAGTCCCACCCGTGCCGGCGCCGGCGACGAAGTGGGTGACGTGGCCGTTGGTCTGGCGCCAGATCTCGGGACCGGTGCTCTCGTAGTGGGCGCGAGGATTGTTCGGATTCGAGTACTGGTCGGGGCGGAACGAATTGGGGGTCTCCTTCGTCAACCGTTCGGCGGTCGAGTAGTAGGAGTCCGGGTGGTCGGGTGGTACTGCCGTCGGGCAGACGACAACTTCAGCACCGTAGGCGCGTAGCACGTCGATCTTCTCGGGCGCCATCTTGTCGCTCATCACGAAGATGCACTTGTACCCACGCTGGGCCGCCACGATCGCGAGGCCCACGCCGGTGTTTCCGCTCGTGGGTTCGATGATCGTCGAACCCGGTCCGAGTAGTCCATCGCGCTCCGCCGCCTCGACCATCGTGAGCGCAGGGCGGTCCTTGGAACTTCCCCCGGGGTTCGTCGTCTCCAGCTTGGCGACGAGATCGGCTTCAAGTCCGGCCCCAATCCGGCCCAATCGAACCATTGGCGTGTTGCCAATGAGTTCCAGCGGGCTCTCAGCCACGTCCATGTCGGAGAAAGTCATACGTCATCGTTTCTACTAGGACCACTCGAATACTGAGAGAAGTCACAATTCCTGCTCCTCACCCTAGGGGAGACCGACGAAGCCCTCAGGGTGGCGCCACCACCGCGAAGGATCGCGCCACGACCTAAAACCCCTTTAAACCACTGGACATTCGTGCGAGAATCTGGGATGACCGAAACCCGAGAACGCACCGCCCTATTGGTGATCGACGTGCAGCGCGGCGTAGTTGAAGGAGCAGTCGATATCCCTGGCGTCATCGGCCGCATCAATGGGCTCCTGGAGCGAGCCCGCGCGCGCGACGTCCCGATCATCTTCGTCCAGCACGAGGAGCCAGATTCCGATCTGGCCCACGGCAGCGATGGCTGGCAGTTCGCCGACGACCTCGATGTCGGCCCCGGCGAGCCAATCGTCGCCAAGAAGTACCGCGACAGCTTCGCCGACACCAACCTCGAGCAGCTGCTGAAACAGTCCGGCGTGACCCGTCTCCTGGTCACCGGCTCCCAGTCCGACTACTGCGTCCAGACCTCGGCGCTGTCGGCGCTCCAGCACGGTTATGACGTGACACTTGTCAGCGATGCGCATACCACGTGCGCCACCGGCCCCGACGACGGCGACATCGACGGCGCTTCAGTGATCGAGTTCATCAACGGCCATTTCGCCACGCTCGGCTATCCGAATCGAAAGATCGAAGTGCTCGCCACGTCTGACGTGAGCCTCTGATCGGTCGGCGTGCGCGGACATTGCTAAGTCCGACTGCCTTCCAGAAGCCTCTCGACGGCAGTCGTGTACGTTGAGCATCAGCGGATCCCGCGTTGGCAGCGAACAGATGGAGGTCTCATGTGCGACTTCGACTCGACGACAGACCATGGCGCGCGCCTGAGCGACGCGGAACTCGACGCGATGGCCCTCGCCGCAAGCCCCGATACGCCGCTGAGCGTCGACGCGGTCCCCTGGTACGGGAACACCACCTTCCAGCGGGGCTTGCTCCCGGACTGGTACATGCCACGACCCATCGCCGCGACGCGCGGGCGCGCGACCAAGATCGTCATCGTCACCGTGGTCGTCGCCTTTCTCGTCATCGACGCCTTCGGCCTCTGCATCACCTCGGGGTTCCTCTCGCTGGCCTAGGTCCGAGCCGGACGACGAGACCTCGCGGGCCCGCACGCGTGATCCGAGACCAGCTCGATGGCTCGGACATATACATGCGCCCATGTCACTCGAACTCGTGCCCCTTTGCAACCTGGGAATCACGCTCGACGATCCAATCGTCGTCGGGGAGGGCCCATCTGGACTTCGCCTCATCTACGAGGTGCTCGACATCACGATCACCGGCGATCGGTTCAGAGGATCCATGTTGGGAAGAGCCACCGCCGACTGGTTGACCATCGTCGGAAACGTCGGAACGCTCAACATACGCGCGACGACCAAGACCGACGACGGCGCGATCGTCTTCTGCCAGTACCAAGGCCGCACCGACGTGAGCGGCGGCCCCGGCGGTGCCCTGTACGTCGCGCCGACGTTCGAGACATCGGACCCCCGCTACGCCTGGATCAACCTGGTCCAAGCAGTGGGGAAGGGGTTCATCGTAGGGAACAAGTTGCAGTACGAATGGTACGAGGTTCGCTGAACCGTTGAACAAACCCAGGGGTCGCTCTGGAAAGCACAACGCCTCATCCCCCATGACGATCGCCGTCGGGAATGAGGCGTTGATGCTTGGTGTCGCTGGCTGTCGCCAGAGACGACGCGCGGATTCAACTCACGCGGTGCAGGGTGTTGTGGTCGGTGTGGGCGAGGGGCTCGCCGAACTCGTCCATTCGAAGCATCGTGACCTCGTCGTACGACCACTCGTCGTCGCCGATCGTGATGGTCACGGCGTAGCTCAGCGAGCTGGCGTGCTTCGACAGATACTTGTTCTCACCGATGTTGTAGCGGGCGTCGCCCTGCGAGGCCTCCATCGTGAACTCCGTCGCGTCCGCCGCCGCGACGCCGCCCGCGAGCACCGTGATGCCTCGTGGGACCACGAAGCCCTTCATAACCTCGCCGGTCGCCGCATCCCACAGCCAGTAGCCAACCTCGGTGTGGAAGGGGTTGGACTCATCGCCGCGCCACATCGCGCTCTTGTAGTCGAGCCCGTACAGGCTCTGCTTGCCGTTGTCGACCGGGCCGAAGGGCTTCAGCGTCGCCTTCTCGCGGTAAGGGGTGCCGAGCACCTCCCCCTTCGAGTGCGAAAATGCGGTGTCAAGGCCGCCCTTGACGCCTTCCCACTCGCCGGCGAGCTTTTCGAGAGGTCCCCATTCGTTTGCCATCGCTGATTCCTACCCTTCTAGAACTTGTCTGCATTCATTGTATTTACCAACCTCAATCTAGCCACGTGCGCTCGCATCTCGGTCGAGAGAGCGGCCTACAGAGAACGACAATAACCATTGACTCTGTTGGAATTGTTGGGGCCAAGAGGACGTGCGTGACCTGAAAGGCCACCGGCTCCGAAGCACTTTCTGGCGCGGTGCCTACCATGCAGGCCATGTCAGACAGTTGGCCGAACACCGCCGTAGGGATCACCGAAGGGATCTTGACGCCGCTCGCCAATCCTGCGCAGGCGCAGCAGATGGCCAGTTACATGAAACACGTCGCCCCGTTTCTCGGCGTGCGAGCGCCCGAGCGGCGTCGCGTCCTTCACGCCGGCTGGCACGTCCTTGCGCCACCGACCAGCGACGAGCTCGGTCGGGCCTGCCTGCTCTTGATGGACGAGCGCGAACGCGAATACCATTACGCGGCCAACGACCTCATCGGGTCATTCCTCGAGAGCGCGGATGAGCGCTTCCTCGTTGAGTACGTCGAGGACTTGCTCACGACAAAGTCCTGGTGGGATACGGTCGACGGCCTCGGCACCGCAGCGGTGAGCCCACTCTGCTGGCTCTACGACGCCACGGACCTGATCCTCAAGTGGTCGCGCTCGGACAACATGTGGCTCAATCGAGCGGCGATCCAGCATCAGCGCGGATGGAAGCAGGACACCGACATCGGCTTCGTGCTCGCCATCTGCGCCTCGCACGCCGCGAGCCGCGAATTCTTCGTCGCGAAGGCCATTGGTTGGGCGCTGCGCGACATCGCGCGCCTCGATCCCCACGCCGTGGCCGGGTTCCTCGACCGGCACCCGGGGTTGAGCGCAGTCGCCGTGCGAGAGGCCCGGCGCGGGCTTCGCTCGTAGATCAGCGCGTCACGTAGATGAGCGCGAATCCGTCGTATCCCTTGCTCCCGACGGTTTGGACCGCCGTGCTCTGCACGCGTTCCTCACCCGCCACCAACTCGAGAAAGCGGCGCACGCCCTGCACCCGCTCATCGGTGCTCTTGGGGTCTATCACGTCCCCGCCTCGAACGACGTTGTCGGCAACGATCACCGTTCCCTTGCGCGACAGCTGGAGCGACAGTGCGAAGTACTCCGGATAACTCTCCTTGTCGGCGTCGATGAAGATGAAATCGAACGGCTCGGTCCGCTCTTCAACGAGGTCGCGCAGCGACTCAACGGCGGGACCGACTTGGATATCGACCAGGGAGCCCAGCCCGGTGCGCTCGATGTTCTTGCGCGCCACCTCGGCGTGGTGGAGCTCGAGCTCGAGGGTGACGAGCTCGCCACCGTCAGGCAGCGCCCGGGCCAGCCAGATCGTGCTGTAACCGCCGAGGGTTCCGATCTCCAGAATTCGCCTCGACCCGTGCATCCTCGCGAGCAGCTCGAGGAGCTTCCCCTGATTCGGGGCGACGTTGATCTGCGGCAGACCCCCCTGAGCGCTGTCAGCGAGCGCCTCGTCGAGCGTCGCGTCCGGGGGGCAAAGGAGCGACACCAAGTACTCATCGACATCCGACCAAAGCTCTTCGTTCATCGGCTCAGTCTCGCAGGTCCACAGTCAGTTGTCATCGGATTTCTTGCGTTCAAACCGCCCGCAGAACTCCATCGAGCGCTGACGCGTTTCGCTGCGCCACCGCGACATGCACGTCCATGACGTCGAGGATCTGCGCCACCTGGCGCTGGCCCACGCTGAGCGGGTTCGATTCGTGGAACCGGCGAACCTCTCCGGCGAGTTCGGGATCGGTGACGAAGGTCACCACTCCTCCAACGATTGCCACGGGAGACCCGACCGGGAAACGCTCCACCGCCTCCGCCCAACGCTTGGTGACGGCCCTCCACACCTCGGGGCCGGCGAACCGGTTCCTGATGAGCGCCCCTATCAGGTAAGGCGCGTCCTGCGTACGAACCTCGCTGAAGGCACGCGCGTACGCCGCGAGTACGACCGACGGGTCGCTCGAGCCGGCTGGCGCGAAGAGGTAGCGCTGCTGTTCCTGGGGTGTCAACGCCGCGTTGCAGCGCTCCTGGCAGGTGAGGTCGTCACCGGGACGGCCCTGGAGCATGGTGATCGCGACGATTGCACTCGCGAGGTCGCCACTCACCGCGCCAGCGTCGAAGCAGGCCGTTGCCTCGGCGATGATCCGCGCATCGCGACCGAAGGTTCCCAAGATCTCGATGACCTTCGCGCGTAACTCGCCCGCCTGGGACGACTCCGCCGGTGCCGGCTCCCAGCCCAGGCGTTCGAACAGCGGCCCGAAGAGCACCCGAACAGCAGAGGCGAGCGCGTCACGCCCCTGCTCGTCCACTATTCGGTTGACCAGGGCGACAGCCCTGACGACCACGTCCCAGGTCGCGGGCTCGTCGAGATCGACGAGGCCCTTCGCGAGCGTGAAGAGGTCGGCAAACGTCGAACGCCCGACGAGGATCGATGCCCACGTGTCCGAGAACAGCACGGCACGCTCGATCTCGTCCAGCGAGCCAAGCCGGGCGGCGATGCCCGCCAGATGCCTGGAGTCGTAGGCCGTGCGGTAGAAGCCCGATCCTCCGGCGTTGACGAAGGTGCTCTCGTCGGACTCGATGACGGCGGACGCCCCCTCCAGCAAATGGGCCATCGTTGCTCCACGCTCGAGCGAGCGGACGAGTACCGGGACCTTCCACGTCGAACCGATACTGGAGTCGCCCGTGGCTGGGGCGTAGGAGAAAGGCTCCTGGGAGATCGTCGCGCCGTTGAGCGACACGAGGGGGAAGCCCCCCTGGAGGATCCAGGTGTCCATGATCGAGCCGACCGGCTCGCCCGAGGCCGTTTCGAGGGCCGCCCAGAGGTCCGACGTCACGGTGTTGGCGTAGGAATGCCTCTTCAGATAGATACGGATGCCATCCCGGAAGGTTTCGGCGCCGAGATACTGCTCGAGCATTCGCAGCACGGAACAACCCTTGATGTAGGTCAGGACGTCGAACATCCCGCGGCACTCGGCGGGCGAGACCACCTCGTATTCGATCGGCCGGGTCGAATGTTGCCCGTCGACCGTGAAAGCCGTGTCACGGCTCGTGTTGAACGTGACCCACTTCTTCCACTGCGGGCGAAAGTGGTCCGTGCAGATCGACTCCATGAAGGTCGCGAACGCCTCGTTCAGCCAGATACCCTGCCACCAGTCCATGGTGACGAGGTCGCCGAACCACATGTGGGCCAGCTCGTGGTTGACGACGAGCGCGACGCGCTCGAGCTCGGCGTGCGACGCACTCGACGGGTCGATGAGCAGGTCCGACTCTCGAAACGTGATGCAGCCCAGGTTCTCCATCGCCCCCGCGGCGAAGTCCGGGATCGCGACGAGATCCACCTTGTCGACCGGGTAGTCGATCGCGAAGTAGTCCGTGAAGAACTCGAGGGCGTGCACGGCCGTTTCCATGGCCCACGCCGTGAGGTGCCCCTTGCCGACCGGGTAGACAACTCGAATCTCCGTGCCCGCCGCGCTCATCGAGGGCGTCGCCTCGAAGGGGCCGACCACGAAGGCCACCAGATAGGTCGACATGACCATCGTCGGGGCGAACTGGATCTCCTTGCGGCCGTCGCCGAGGGAGCGCGACGACAGCTCCGCGGTGTTGGAGAACGCCGCGAGCTCCCCTGGAATCACCAGGGTCACTTGATACGTGGCCTTGGTCGCGGGGTCGTCCCAGCACGGAAACGCCCGGCGGGCATCGGTGGTGGCGAACTGGGTCGTCGCGATCGTGTGCGATACCCCGTCACCGTCGACGAACGTCGAGCGGTAGAAACCGTGCAACTGGTCGTTCAGTATCCCTTGGAAGCTCAATCTGACAGTCGCCGCGCCCAGCGGAAGCGATTCGTCGAAGGCGAACGTCGCCGTTTGCAGTTCCTCATCGAATGTCGGCGGTCCCGAGACGTACTGCCGGCCGCCCGCGAGCACCACGGCGCTCGAGACGTCGAGTTCTATCGCGTTGAGCGCGAACGAGCCGACGCTCTGCGCCACGTCCACGTCGATCTCGACCGTGCCGTCGAATGCAGCGCCGTCGAGATCCGGCTCGAGGTGCAGTCGGTACGCGCGCGGCACTACATCCTTCGGGAGCCGGTAGGGATTGGTTGTCGCTTCGGGGTTCTTGCTCACGTGACGATGCTATTGGCCATCGTTCATCGCCGCGGTTGTCCTGTAACAGTTCCAGTGTTAGACAAGGCGGAATCGCCCACCGTAACCTCGAGGCATGTCCGCCATTCCGGGTCAGTCGACTGACGACCGGGCCCGCTTGCGCACCGGGGTCGTCCTCGAAGTCGTCACGCTCGCCTGGAACGTCGTGGGCGTCGTGGTGCTCGCCCTGCTCGCACTTCAAGCCCGCTCCATCGCCCTCTTCGGCTTCGGCCTCGACTCTCTCGTGGAGATCGGTGCGAGCGCGGTGGTCCTATGGGAACTGCAGGGGGTGGGCGGCGAACGGGAGCGGCGCGCCCTCACCTACATCGCCGTTTCGTTCGCCGTCATCTCGATCTACCTGGGCATCCAGTCGACGCTCAGCCTGGCGTCGGGCTCGCACGCGCACCACAGCCCCCTCGGCATAGCATGGATCGCCACGACCGCGGCGGTCATGTTCGTGTTGGCTTGGCGGAAGCTGCAGGTGGGAAAGGCCCTCTGCCGGCAGGTGCTGATCAGGGAGGGCCGGGTCACGTTCATCGACGGGCTTCTCGCCGTGACGATTCTTCTGGGCCTCAGCCTCAACGCCTTCGCAGGCTGGTGGTGGGCGGACCCTGCGGCGACCTACTTCATCGTCGGGTACGGACTTCTCGAAGCGGTCGGGATCTCGAAGGAACTACGCCAGGCCGCCACCTGATCAGCCGGGAGCCCCGAAGAAGTAACTCAGCGGCATCGGGGGCAACGAACCCGAGTCCCCCGGGACGATCGGGTGCACGGAGATCGCGCCGCACCAGAAGAAGCCGTTGCCACGCATCGGTGCCACGACGATCGGGGCCGAATCACCCGGCAGCCACGCCGACATCTCGTAGGACGTGATGCATCGGGTCGGAGGGTTGTTGTGCGGCTCGTCGGTCCCGTAGATCCAGAATGACGCCCGCCCGCCGTGGGGGGGCAAGACGACCTTCGGGATGGCTACACCTAGCTTCACGCCGCCAAGGTCGTTGCCGTCGCGCCCCAAGGTGCGCTCTTCGCCCACCACCAGCGTGCGGGCGTTCTTGGCCGAGAACTTGTCGCCGTACACACCGAAAAAGGTGACCCGCGGGTAGCCCCGCAGCGAGCATTCCTGACCGCTCACGTTCTTGATCCAGAAGAGGTCATTCACGTTGCCGGCGCCCACGACAGTGTTGTAGTCCGTGACCTTGACCGACGCCGCCGCGCACGTCGACACCGCCGTCGAAGACGCCGACGCGGCGCTGGTTCCAGCGAGCGATGCGCCCAAGAGGCACGTCAGCGCCGCCACCACGGGTGACGCGCGTCGCACGAGGGCGTCGTGGATCATGACTATCCGCGCGTTTCCGGCGCCGGTTCGAGGCCACCGATTCCGCGCAAGAAGGACCGGACATTGATGCCCAGATCGATCTGGTCGTAGCCGCCTTCCTGGACGACCACGGTGGGCAAGCCAAGTTCCGCGAGCAGTCGACCCATCGGGTAATAGGCATCTCTCGTCAAGCCGAGATCGCTGATGGGGTCGTTCTCGTAGGTGTCGACGCCGAGCGAGATGACGGCTCCGACTACTTCCTTCTGGCCCACGACGTCGAGAGCCCTCGCGAGGAGTTCGAGGTACTCGCGGTCCGAGCAGCCCTCGTCCAGTTCGACGTTGTGATTCCAACTCGCCCCCCGGCCCAAGCCATCCTCGTCGCGGTGCCCGAGGAAATAGGGGAACGCCCTGTCGGGCGCCCCGTGGAGCGACACGTAGAAGACGTCGTCGCGGCCATAGAAGATCGATTGGGTGCCGTTGCCGTGGTGGTAATCCACGTCGATGATCGCGACGGGACCGTGCAGGCGTCGGGCCATCTCCGCGCCCGCGATGGCGGCGTTGTTGAAGAAGCAGTAGCCGCCGATCATCGCGGTCGACGCGTGATGGCCCGGAGGGCGGCAGAGACCGTACGAGACCTCGCCGGTGGCGATCGTATGCTCGAGTGCCGACAGGGCCACGTCCACGGCGCTGCGCGAAGCTTCGTAGGTCCCCTCGACGATCGGCGTCATGGAGTCGAACGAGTAGTACCCGAGTCGCGCCATCGGCCTGTTCTTCGGCTCGCGCGAGACGGATCCGGCTTCGTCGAACCCCGAGTGGCGAAAGACATCAGGTACGACTTCATTGAAGTCGCTGAAGGGACGGCACTCCCGCCACACCTCTTCGAGCCAGTCGACCATCGCCGGACTGTGCACTCGATCGATGAGTTCCCGACCGTAGTTACGAAGTGTGTCGAGCTTGAAGTCGGGATCATTCGACAGCGCCGCGGCGATGATTCGCGCTCTACGGGCTACTTCGAAGCCCTTGGTCGGTGTCCCTGCGCGAAGTTCCCTGTCGGGGTTGTGAAGTTCATGCTTCTCCGAATAGAACCAACGCATTCGCGATTTCCCTTCCTGCCCTCGGAAACGTAACACAAGAGAAAACAGCAGCGGAGCGCTCGAAAGCGCCGAGGCCCGCTTCGCGATCCGGCGGAATCAGCGTGACCCCTCCACCTCTCTTCATCAGGCCACGACGTGCCCGAACCGTCGCTGTTGGCGTTGCGTGGTGGATCCGTTGCCCGATGTTGCGCGAGCGACACATCGTGTCGCGGGGGCGAAGCGCCGAAACCTGGTCGTCGCGTGCATCGCAGTTCTGATCATCGCCGGCGTCCGCGTCTCGAACCGCTTCGGGCATCGCGCCGGGGACCCCGGCGGACGGATTCTCGCCCAACTGCGGATGACTTCCCAGGCGGTACCGCACGGCGCCACGATTCTGCACGCGTTCTACGACGAGCCAAGACCCGACAGCCTCGACGGCATCGCGGGCACCCAGTGCCTGGATGACGTCACCGTCCAGATCAACTTCAGATGGAGTGGCTCTGCGAAGACCGTGCTCGACCACGCCAACTCTCGACTGGTTGCACGCGGCTGGACCGCACACCCGTGGAGAGGCGCTGGGTTATCCCGCCGCGCACTGGACCAATGCGATGAAGCGCTGGTACGTGAGCCTCGAGAACGATCTCTCGTTTGGCTGGCAACTCACGGCGCAGGCACCCGCGGACCGTGGAGGCCTGAAGCCCTGCGCTTGAGAGAACTCGACGATGGACGCACCCATCGTTTGAGTGGTCGGTCCGGCTAGAACTCGCCCCACGAGCGGTCGGCGGTGAACTCCACGGTGAGCCACAGGTCGTGTGGCAGCGATTCGAGCTTCTCGCTGAGCGCGCGCCGGACCTCGTCGGACTGGCCCACGTTCCAGGCGGGGTCAACGACGAAATCGATCTCGACGTAGAACTTCCGGCCAATCTTGGTCATCCTCAGGTGCTGCTCACCCAATCCGAACCGCGCGCTGATTTCGTCGACGGCCGTCCGGGCCGGGCCCTGGATGTCGGTGTCCGGACTGCCCTCCACCAGTTCGATGAAGGTCGATCGGATCATCCGAAGCGGCGGGACCACGAACACGAGGCACGCCACGATCACGAGAACCGGGTCCACGTAACGCGCCGCCGGGGACCACGACGTCCCAAGGATCAGGTGGCCGAAGATGAAGGCCACCAGCATGCCCAGACCGAGCACGCCACCCGCCAACCACTGCGTCGCCTCCGCCGCCACCAGCTCGGAACGGCGCGCCGTCGAGCGCAGCCACCACCAGATTCCGGTCGGGACCGCGAGCGCCACCGCCGCGTATCCGACTCCCCACCCCGAAGGCAGCTTGCTGCCCCCATCGATGATGGTGAGTACGGCGTTGAAGGTGGCGTAGGAGCACGTGGCGAGAAGCGCCACCCCCTCGAGACCGATAATGAGCGGGGTCAGCGCCTCACGACCGAACGGGTATCGAGACGTCGGACCGGACGCGACGAGTTGGGACACCCTGATCGCCATCCACGACAGTCCGATGCCGAGGAACGTGTAGAAACCGTCGAAGAGAATTATCTGCGAACCGGTGATGACGCCAATGGCGATTCCCACCACGGCGAGCACCAGTCCGCAGAGCATGGAGAAGCCCAGCGCCCGTCGCTCGAGTCGAAACTCCTCCTCTATCGATCCGCTCGCCGGAGCACTCACCCTGCAAACCTCCACGCCGGTGGCGAGGTCGTCATCCCATCACCGTTCCGGTTGTCTCGGCGTTGAAGGGCCGCTTTCGCGAGAACGATCCTAGGTTGATCGTGTTGCGAGTATGTTCGCCTACGAACTGCAGCGGCGACGCGTCGTGATCGTGCCCAGCCTCTACCCGGTCGATCAACGTGGCGAGGAATCGTCCCGCGAGCGGCGCGTTCTTGAACTGATTCCCGCTGGTTCCGATGGCGACGTAGAAGCCGGGGAGTTCAGTGCGGTCGTAGATGGGCGCCCAGTCGTCCGCCACGTCGTAGACCCCGGCGACGCCTTTGGGCTGGACTGGCACCGTGAGCGTGGAGAGACGTCGTGCCGCGCGAGTCGTCTGGCGGGCCCACGACGAGGCGGTGACGCTCGGACTCGAGGCGTCGGGATCCCCGATCCACTCCATCGGGTCGCACGCCGGCTCTGTCCCGCCGACCAAGATCTTGTTGCCGGGAGCGGGGCGCATGTAGGTGCCGAGGTCCATGTCCGCGATGCTCGGACCCGCGGCGTGTTCGGTGCTGTAGCCGGCGGGGGCCGGAAGGTGGTGCACTTCCTGTCGCATGGGCCGCACGTGGATGCTGAAATCCTCCCCCACTCGCGCCAGTGAATTGATGCGGCTCGACCAGGGCCCGCCCGCGTTCACCACCACCCGCGACGCGATCTCGCTGCCATCGGAAAGTCGCACCCCGGCGACCCGACCTGCGCGCCGGAGCACCTCGGTCACTTCACGGTTGAGCTGGAGCTCGCCGCCCAGACTCTGGGCGGCGGCGACCAGATTGTGGGCTGCGAGCTGCGGGTCATCGACGTAACCCGCGTCAGGCATGTAGAGCCCGCCAATCTCTTCGCTGGCGTCGGCGAAGAAGGCTTCGTCGTCGATCCGCTTGGGAGGCCAGTACTTACCCGCGTCAATGACGGGGATTCGGGCCCGCAGCGTCGCGGCGTCCCACTCCTCGTAAGCAACGCCGACTTGGTCAAGCAGCGCGGTGACCCGCTCGCGTGGGGCGACCGGCACGTCGAGCATGACCATCCCCGTTCGCTGAAACGTCGCCAGCCCGGACTCGTCGTGGAAACCGAGGTGGTCCGGCCAGTTCTCCCAGTAGTGCTTCGCCTCCCAAGAGGTGGCGACCCCGTCGAAGGTGGAGTAATTGAAGCGGATGATGGCGCTTGACGCACTCGTCGAACCATGACCCGCAGCGCCGCCCTTGTCCACGACCACGACGTCGAGACCGAGTCTTGTGAGTTCGAGTGCGATAGATCCGCCGATGACTCCTGCGCCGATAACGATGGCGTCTGCGGTGCGTGGCATCGTGTCTCCGGGCGTCTGCTTCATGCTGGGCGGTCCCTCTTCAGTCTAAGGAGCGGTGGTTCCGCGACCCTGGTTATCGTCGAGAGATCGAGGCGCTACGAATCTGCGCGAACGAATGCCTGATTATCGTGGGCCACCGTCGCTCCAATCGGGGCCACTCGAGACGACGGATAGCATCGGATCGTGGCTTCAGATTGGGATCGTGTCTACGTCGCCAAGACTGAAGCAGAGCGCTCGTGGACACAGGAGAATCCGAGCGAATCCCTTCACTACATTGAGCAAGCGCACCTCGAAACAGACGCCGCGATCATCGACGTGGGTGGCGGTAGTTCACGTCTCGCGGACGAACTCATACGCGTGGGATACACAGACGTCACGGTTCTTGACGTGTCGGCTACGGCGATTCACGAAGCGCAGGCAAGATTCAGCGCGAAGACCGAGCAGGCACCAGAACCCCAATGGATCGTCGGAGACATACTCTCGTGGAAGCCGCCGAGACGGTACGCGCTGTGGCACGACCGCGCGGTTTTTCACTTCCTGACCTCGAGCGCCGACCAGCAATCGTACATAGGCAAGGTGCTCACTGGAACGGCGCCCGGCTCGCAGTTGGTCATCGCGACGTACGCCCCCACTGGCCCCGACATGTGCTCGGGCATGCCGATAGCGAGATGGTCGCAGGAGTCGCTCGCGACGAGGTTTCGCGAGTACTTCGATGTCGCCGAATCCTGCGAACAGATGCACGCCACTCCGTGGGGCGAGGAGCGGCCGTTCACCTGGCTTCGGATGGTTCGCCGCTAGCCGCCTCCGGCTACATCGCGTCCCTCCCACTTGATCGTGCCTGCACGGTTGACGCCGATCGATGAATGTTCGCCAAGTTGACCGCGTGCCAACCGCTGCACGTCGAACCAGCCGGCACACCTCAGAGGAATCCATCATGATTGCACGATGAGTGACAACAAACAGCGACGCGCAGGGTTCCTGATCATCGTAGGCTTCGGGGTAACCGTCGTAGGCGCACTGATCGACCTCATCAACGTGTACGGCGATGGCGGGTACCGATTCCTGCAGTTTTCCGGGCTCCTCCAGGCCTTCTTGAGCCCTCTCGCAGCAGTCGCGGTGACCGGCGCGTGGTGGTTCTTGAGCAAGGTCCCGGCGCGAGAGACCTCTCAATGATCACTGCTCCAAAAGGCGTACGTCCGGTTCGCCATCCAGGTGGCGATCGCAGTGCTCAGTTCCGTGAATGTTGGATGGCGCCAATCAGTCACGACCCGGTCCGGTTCACCGGTCCGGATTCAAGGAATTGGTGAGGCGCTCGTGGCGATCGGCATGCTTTTGATGGTTCGAGTATTCGCCAGAAGCCAGCGTCTTCCTAGAATCTGACAAGCAATTTCAGTCGCCGCCGACCCCTGACAAAGACGCAGGCGCAGGGTGCGCCAGCGTCACCGTGATGGGTTGAACTCGTCGCCCCGTGGGGGCCGGCCGAGACGGCTGAGCTCGCTGAGGCGGATAGCGCCACTGACCAGCTACGGATCCATTCACACGAATTTCTTGCTGCTACCGGGCACCGCGGTTCCGCCAAGAGCGACTAGTCAATCGCCGCGAGTACTGCGGCTCGAGCATCTCCGGTCGCTTCCAGATACGTCGGTAATTCCATAACGTTCAACATCCGCACCATTCCTTCCCCGACGTGATGAGCGATCACCGCATCGACGTGGTTTTCGCGGAGAAACCGGGCCACTCGGGCGTGATGTCGCGCCGGAGTCCCGTCATCGTGCAACCGGCTCCACGAGACCTCAATCTCATTCCAATTCTCGATCTCGCCGTCGATTACATTGGCGACCGCAATCCGGTCGGCGCGACCCCAACGATTGTCGACCTGTCCATCTGTCGTTACTGGAACGCATACGATCACGTCAGCAGAGTACCTCCCTGAGAAGCCCGGCGACTGTCCACCAGCAGGGAGTTCGCAGACCATCTCTGACTTTCTCGCGGACCACCGATCGTTGAGAGATCGGATTCGATTGCGGGCTTCGCCGGTGCGCGTTCGTCTGCCGCACTTTGGCGGAAGTGGAATGAACGAACGCATTGGGACTCATGGACTCGGAACCACCAAGTAGTAACGGAGAGGTCTCCGGGGGTCGGTCCTAGATCGCCGCTGAACGCCAGGATGTAGCGCGATACCGCCGCACCCATGGAGACCACTGCCTCGAGCTGGTGCCCCGACGGGCGGTCTCGTCGCCCTCGGGAGCCAGGCCAGCATCTTGTGCGACGAAATGCAATCCCCGGGGGCGAACCCGCCCGCTGATCCGGACCGTGGATCCGCAACGATGCGACTCCTCCAGGTGGCGAGGTCAAAGTGGGAATCGCTTCGTCCGTCTTGGGAACGCCGAGGACATCTCCACTGGCTCCCTTGCCTGGTGCGCTCCCTTCTTCCGCCGAGAGTACGCGTGCGTTCTTGAGCGGTCCGGGCGAGAGGACGTACACGCCCACGCAGGCCAGTCGCACGCACCACGGATTGAGCACGTCCGACTACCGACGTTCTTGATCACGGACAGATCGCTCACGTTGCTCGCGCCCACGACTCAGTTGCAGTCAGTGACGCGCTGGGGGCCCGCGATGGCGTCGTCGCCGCAAGAGCAAGAACGCAACTCGTCGCAACTGAATACCCGCCACTCGTCGCACCCGGAACCTGTACGTAGGGTTGAAGGATGCGCGTGTACGTCATCACCGAGATCGCCGCGCCCGTCGAGCGCGTGTGGAGGGCGTTGACGCGAATCGACGAGGTCCGCGCCTGGGATGGCGTGGTCCCGTTCGACGTGCCCGACCACTACCCCGAGACCGGCCAGCACGCGCGCTGGCGCAGCGCCTTTGGACCGTGGCAACTGATGCTGCACGACCGCATCGTGGCCGTGGAGGAGAACCGGCGGTTCAACTCCCTCATCGACATCGGCTTCGTG